>JGI12635J15846_10000154_pt1 | contig 51366 bp, 37 predicted proteins | sample BlaSpr_A8_OM2_M2_FD_15846 | JGI IMG/M metagenome (IMG submission 15846)
CCGACGCTCTTGGCGCTGCGTCTCCCCATTTGCTCGCTCTCCGGCCCCAGCATCAGCGTCGTGCCACGCAACGTGAGTTCAGCGTGAACGGGTTTGCCATCAGGCCCGTTCATGATCGTCCGTTTAGAAAATCCAAATGCCTTTTGGTAAAAACTCACCGCGGCCGGAATGTTGGAAACGGTTAGCGCGGCGGACACGGCTCCGTATTGCTTTTTGTTGAGCGGATCAATCTTTTTCTTTGCCATAGTGCTCCTTTCGTGCGGCTGACATTTTACCGAAAAGAAATGAATGCCGCACGCGGACCAACGAAAGGCGCGGTCACGCCTGGGCAGGCGGCACGAGCTTTAGAACAAGCGTGCGGATCGCCGCAGGCTCGTGTTCACCGGCGTCCGCCGACAGGGCATACGAGCGTTCAAATCCGTTGGGTCCCTCCACTCGCAGGTCCCAGCTCTCAGCCACTCGCGATCCGGCGATAGACACGCGCCATTCGCCTTGTCGATCACTAAATGCGTGCTCCGGGTGAGCCGTGATGTCGCGGCACAGCTGAGCGTCCCCGAGATTCTGCAGCTCGATCGTGACTCCCATCCCATCACAATTCTACCGAAGACAAACTGCCCAGACGCCGACGTTTGCGTTGTTTCTGCTCGCTTGACGGCCGCTCCACGCTGAAAGCCTTCGCAAATTACGCCAAGAAGCTACAGGAGACCTGCTATGAGACTCCGTCACAACGAATTCTGCCCAATCCACAGATCCCTTTCCTGCTGTGGGCGGGAGACCCTTCCCAAACCCCACCTCATAAAAGTCGGAGTTCAGCGTGTGGAGGATCGCCACCACCCGCGAGGATATCGGGAGTTGCGATCACCGGCAGAGATGCGAAAACTGCTGAACCGCAAGGTGCGCCAACAAGCTGGAATATGTGCGATCTGCCACGAAGAGTTTACCGACTACAACGACATCGTTCCGGATCACAAGAACCCCAAAGGGATGGGAGGAGCCTGGAGAGACGATCATCCGGACAATATCCAAGCAACACATTGGTGGTGCAACGGGGAAAAAGGATCAATGAGAAAAGATGACTAACTGTCGAAAGATTCAGACTCTCGGGACCGCTAACAATGGATGTCTGCTCAGAGTCCGTCGTGCCCCCGGGAGCATCAACGCGAAGGCCCACCGCCACACATGTTGCGTGACACTTTCGCGACGTTGCTCCTCGGCAACGGAGTCGACATTCGTTACCAAGGAGCATCTGGTCGGCGTGCTACGCAAGTACCGTCCGTCTTCGACCCCCAGGCCGCGAGATCGAGTCGGCAGTGAATCAGTTGTCCGGGCCTCGAGGGTGCAGTCACCTTAAGGGCAAATCGACCAGCCTGCTATCCCGCCAACTGCGTTCCGTATGACACACAAGTGACGACGGTTGCGAACTAATTCAAGAGGCCCCGACTGGTCCAGGTGCAGCAAGATTCCGCTCACTGTGAATCTGGCGTTTCCGACGGTCCGCGCCCCTTTCGCTTCACAGAATCCCTCAAGAGGTGCTAGCTTTATGAATTCCAGTCGCATACAGGAATCAGAAAACGGTGATGCAATGACAGTCAAGGCATTCGAAACAAAACTCGATGCTAATCAATACTATGCCGGATTGGCTCGCCAGCAGATGGACTTTCATCAAGCGCTGGGGGAATTGATTGACAATTCGCTCTCGGCGCGACGTCCAGCGTCTCATGGAATTGGATTTGAGCCAACTGTAATAGAGATCACCATTGAGGAAGCGGGCGATCTCTGCATCGTGCAGATCGCAGACCCTGGGGTGGGAATCGGTGAGAACGATTTGATGACGCGGGTCTTCAATCCTGGTGGTCAGGGCGAGAACCGTGGATCCATGAACGAACATGGTTTTGGACTCAAAAATGCTCTCGCGCTTCTGACGGGAGGCAACAGAACAAACTTCTCGTTGATCACGCGTGACCGAAAGCGCAGTCCGGATCTGTTTTTTGGCGTGCAGTCTCCGCTAGGCTTAAACATGAGCCTAGACGATGCGATTCCACTGGAGCAGTGGCAAAAGGATCTGTTTCAGCTTTTATCGGTGGAGACGGGAACAAAGGTTCGGGTCGAAGTACAACGTCGATTCGTGAATACTCTTTATTCGCGCGCTCGTAATGCAAGTTTTGACACACTCATGAGCCGCCTCGGCGAGCATTTGGGCGTCATGTATCGGCAGTACTTGGGGCAGCAGAACGTGATCCTGCTCGCGTACAAATCCAAAGATCACGAGTGGGTTCACAAGAAGATCCAGCCTATCCCCGTTCCGTATGAGGGTGACGCCAAGACGACAACGAAGTCGTTTGATGTGGGCGGGAAAACCTACACATTTATTTACGTTCGAGGTGTCTTGGACTACACGGTGAAAGATCCCCAAGCCGAGCAGGAAAAGGGATGGCCTTACCCGCTGAAGATCTACTATCAAGGGTCGAACGCGCGTTGCGGCGTGGATATTTCTGTTCGAGAACGGGTCATCCTGAGCGGCCAATTTGAATCGATTTGGCCTGACATTTCGAAAACCGTCGATTTCAATCGATTTGTGGGTGAAATTCGAATCGGTCCTGAATTCCGTACCACCAACAACAAAACCAATCTCGATCCGCACAGTGACAACTGGGAGGAACTCCTGATTGTGTTGCAGGGTGCAGAATTTCGGCCTGAAGCCGCAACCCGGTCTCATTCGGAAGAGTCCCTACGAACGGACTTGGTGACAATATTGAAGGGGACATTTTCAGGTGCCAAGGTTCGAACCAATCGGACTGTCTGGGGAGGCGGGGTAGACATTGACATTGAAGTCGAAGGCGAGAAGGAGCATCGCATCTACGAACTCAAGGTCACTCCTGCCAGGGTACTCGACGTCTATCAGTTGCTTATGGGTTGGGATGGACTGGTCAAAGAAGGCTCGAATCCCAGCATCGCCATCCTGGTCGCCAAAGAGGTCTCTCAAGTTGTCAGAGATGCGGTGGAAGAAGCAACTAAGCGAAAGGATGGCAAGGGCAATTCGTATCGAATAGAGTTGCGTTCTATTGACGAACTACTCCCTGACTATGTCAAAGCAAAGCTGAAGAAGTGAAACTCCGCTTAAATTTCATCCGGTCCTTCATTTCAGGTCTGTTCACCCTAATGCGGCGTTGGACAGTGGGTCCACCAGCCAATTTGTATCCTTTTTGCAAGACTCCTTGTCTCCTGGAAAAACTTGACCCGGGGGTCCCTTTCCTCCAAACAGAGTCAGGGATTTTTTTATCCACAGCCGTTACTTTCCAGATACTTGTGTCTAGGCGACTCTGGAATATGATGAGACGCAGTGAAACATGATGCAACGTCTCGCGACGTGATGCAACGAGAAATCATGCCAGTCGTGATTGAAGGCACCTCCTACTTCTCTGTCGAGGAAATTGCGAAAGACCTCAGGGTTTCGCGTAGCACTTTCTGGCGCTGGCGAGCCTTGTCGGAAGAGTTGCCAGCCGGCCGGAGGTACCGGGGGAAGATGGTTGTCTTTACAAAGGAAGAAGTCGAAGCAATTCGTGGCTTTGCCAACCGACTGGAACCGGTTCGGCGGCCGAATAGGGCACAAATGAAACTTTTCAACGGAAACAAGTAAATAAGGAGAGTTCTATGGCAGGTCGGAACGCAGTGGTTCTGCTGAGCGGGGGGTTGGATTCCTCGACAACTTTAGCCATCGCCAGAGAGCAAAACTTCAGGCCTTACGCGCTGAGCTTTCGATACGGTCAGCGCCACGAAGTGGAACTGGAGGCAGCGGATCGGATCTCAAAAGCGATCGGCGTGCAAGAGCACAGAATCGTCGATATCGATTTGCGAGCATTCGGCGGTTCTGCGCTGACCAGCGATATCGACGTTCCCAAGGGTCGCGACCCAGACGAAATGAGTCATGGGATCCCGATCACTTACGTGCCGGCGAGGAATACGATTTTTCTGTCCTATGCTTTGGCCTGGGCTGAGGTTCTCAAGTCGAGCGACATTTTTATAGGAGTAAACGCGATCGACTACAGTGGCTACCCGGACTGTCGTCCAGAGTTCATAGAGGCCTTCCAGACGTTAGCCAACTTAGCGACCAAAGCTGGCGTGGAAGGAACGACAAGAGTGACGATCCATGCCCCTCTCATTGATCTCACCAAGGCCGACATTATCAAGAAAGGGATGCAACTGGGGGTCGATTATTCGCTCACAAGCAGCTGCTACGATCCATCCGGACTGGGAGAGGCATGTGGATCATGCGACTCCTGCCAGTTGCGTCGGAAAGGATTTCAAGAAGCGGGGGTTGTGGATCCGACTCGGTATCGTCTCAGCCAGGTACCGGCATGAGCTATGCGGTGAAGGAGATTTTCTACACGTTGCAGGGTGAGGGAGCGCAAACGGGCAGGCCGGCTGTTTTCTGTAGGTTTTCGGGTTGCAATCTGTGGTCCGGCAATGAAGCAGATCGGAACAGAGCTGTGTGCCAATTTTGCGATACCGACTTTGTGGGAACTGATGGAGCAGGGGGCGGACGCTTCGAAACCCCCGACGCACTCGCTATGGCAGTAGCGACCACTTGGCCGCATCATGATCAACTGTCAAAGCCGTTTGTGGTCTGTACCGGGGGCGAACCGCTCTTGCAGTTGGACCAACCCCTGGTCGATTCCCTTCATCGGGTTGGTTTTGAGATTGCGATTGAGACCAACGGAACCCAGACGGCAAGCGCTGACATCGACTGGATCTGCGTTAGTCCCAAAGCAAAGGCCGAACTCAAGCTTCGATCCGGGCATGAACTCAAACTTGTCTTCCCACAGGTTGGTGCGCCGCCGGAAATGTATGAGCACCTCAATTTCCAGTATTTCTTTCTCCAGCCTATGGATGGTTCCGCGCGGGAAGCGAACACGAGTTTGGCGTTGCGCTATTGCTTGGAGCATCCGCACTGGCGACTTAGTTTACAAACGCACAAGCTGCTGAATATCCCGTAAGAAGGAGGGCAAACGATGGAGATCTTCAAGGAATTTACGATCGAAGCCGCGCATCGTCTGCCCAATCTACCTGCTGGTCACAAATGTGGTCGACTTCACGGCCACTCTTTCCGCGTCGCTATCCACGTGCGCGGATCCCTGTCAGACTCGGCCGGTTGGTTAGTCGATTTCGCCGACATCAAAAAGGCTTTCCAGCCTTTACACGATGATCTCGACCACAGCTATTTGAACGAGATTGATGGCCTCGACAATCCGACCAGCGAGAACCTGTCGAAGTGGATTTGGAGGCGTCTCAAGCCCACTCTGCCGCTTTTAAGCCAAGTTGTGGTGCGGGAAACATGCAGCAGCGGATGCATCTACGCTGGAGAGGACGAAAGCTAATGGAAGATGTCCAGGGAAGGCGCGATACGCGAGAGGTCGCACTCGACAAGGTGGGTGTTTCCGGGCTCAGGTACCCAATCGTCGTGCTGGACCGTGAGAACCAACGCCAGCACACGGTTGCGACATTGAAGATGTCGGTGAACCTGCCTCACGAATTCAAGGGTACTCACATGAGTCGGTTCATTGAGGTCCTCAACCAGCACCGCGGGGAAATCACCATGCGGACCGTCCCCAGTATTCTCCGTGATCTCCGCACGAAGTTGGACGCGGGGAGTGCGCACATTCACGTGGTATTCCCGTATTTTCTGGAGCGGCGAGCTCCCGTTACAGGGGCAAGCGCCCTCATGGATTATGAATGCTCGTTTGACGCGGCCGTCAACGGGGGCAAAGACAGATTTGTTTTTGGCGTACGTGTACCTGTCACCAGCCTCTGTCCTTGCAGCAAGGCCATCAGCGAGTATGGCGCGCACAATCAGCGGGGCTACATCACCATTGATGTGCAGAGCGCTCGCGATGCGAATAACAATTATGAGTTGATCTGGTTTGAGGAACTTATCGCAATCGCAGAACAATCAGCCTCGGCGCCCGTCTATCCTCTGCTCAAGCGTGCGGATGAGCGACACGTTACCATGCAAGCCTTCGACAATCCAGTTTTTGTGGAAGACATGGTCCGCAACGTTGCTCTCGCTTTGAGGAATGATTTGCGCGTGGCATGGTTCCGCATCCATGCTTTAAACCAGGAGAGCATCCATAACCACAGTGCCTTCGCGGATGTGGAGTGGGCACGCCCTGAACTCAAGGACGTCCAGCATGTAGCGTTCGCCGAAGATGCTTGCGCGTGATGGTGAGTTCGGGTTTAACCCAGGGGTTGTCGTTTCAGTCTTGGACTTCAGATTTCTAAATGAGCAGAGCAGTCAACATCATCGTCACCTGCACGAGTCGAAAGACTCAGAATCCGCTTAGGGGCTATCGTGTACGTGACCTACACGATAAGAGCATCTCAGCCCGCGCACACCTTTGGATCGAAAGGCTCCGCGCAAGGAGCAACTCCCAGACGAGAGCCTCGGCTTTGTATTGTGGCGAGTACTGGTCTATCGTCCGCTCTCTTCCGATGATTGCGCGAAAGTCGGGACTCTCTCTTCGCATTTGGATTTGCTCGGCTGGCTACGGTCTCATCTCACCCGAGAGCGAAATCCAGGCCTATAGTGCAACGTTCTCCCCTTATGAACGAGACTGTGTCACAAGCGGATTTGAAGGGGACGTCAGAAAAGAGGCAGCTCGGCAGTGGTGGCAACGCATGGCCAGGTGGTCCGGCCCAAAAGGCAGCGAATTGCGGAGCCTGACCTCGGTTGCGCGCCGGTACCCGCGGACACCACTCCTGGTGGTAGCATCCCCCGACTATTTATGCGCCCTTGAAGAAGACCTGAGTGGCGCCGTGGAGGCATTGTCCGATCCGGGGCGATTGTTGATCATTTCCGCTGGCACGAGAACCTTTGGGGAGCTTACGGATCAGTTGTTGCCTTGCGATGCCACATTGCAGCCCGTTTTAGGGGGCACGAGGGGATCGCTGAACATCCGGATCGCGAGACTACTTCTCGAACGGTCCGGGAAGACACCGCTCAATGTTGAGCGTGCGAGCGTTGAACTTGGTAAACTCCTGAGCAAGCAACCTCCCATCGTTGGGTATCATCGGCGGGTCGTGACCGACCAACAGGTCCGGACCTTTATCCGATCGCAACTGAACCGGAACGGAGTCGTATCGCGGAGTGTTCTATTGCGAAGGTTCCGCGATAGCGGCAAAGCGTGCGAGCAATCTCGCTTTGCTAATCTTTACAAAGCAAATGGTGATCGATGAAAAGGTCGCGTAAGCGCTCGGCGCCAAGGAGCGCCATTCAACGGCGGGCGCTCCGCATCGAGCAAAATGACAAGCATCCTCTTTATGTCTTTTGTCTGACAGGGGACGAAATTCTGGCAGTGTCCGACATATCGCGCCTTTCCCGGAACGACGTCGGCAAACTGATTGGATACCAACGTCCCCAGGTGAAACGGCATATTCAAGACATTGTTGAGTATTTGAATAGTGACAACATTCTTTTCCCGAACTCGCTCATTTTGGCGCTCTCATCAAAGGTGCGGTTTCGGGCCAGTCGTGGGCCAGTTGCGGGGGACGGCCTGGTGACTCCTGGGGTCCTCGATATTCCGCTGACCAAGAACGGTCACAAGGCAGCGTGGATTGTAGATGGCCAACAGCGCGCGTTGGCGATTTCAAAATCCAACCGCCGTGATTTGCCAGTCCCCATCAATGCGTTTGTCGCCGACGAGGTCGAACTGCAACGGGATCAGTTCCTGCGTGTCAACAATACAAAACCACTGCCGCGAGGATTGATCACGGAACTGCTTCCTGAAGTATCAACTCCACTTCCGGCGAATCTGCAGGCTAAAAAGATCCCATCGGCGCTGTGTGATCTGTTGAACACAGAGTCACATTCTCCGTTCCACAAGCTCATTTCTCGCGCCTCGACACCTCAGGAGAACAAACGAAGCGCTGTGGTCGCCGACACATCGATTATCAAAATGTTGCAGGAGAGTTTGGCCAACCCATCCGGTTGCCTGTTTCCTTACCGCAATATTGCGACGGGTGAGACTGACTTTGACGCGATTTGGGCGACTCTATTAGCCTACTGGACTGCCGTGAAGAAGACCTTTCCCGACGCTTGGGGGAAGCCACCTACCAAGAGTCGACTGATGCATGGCGCCGGTATAAGAGCTATGGGCAAACTTATGGACCGAGTGATGGGCTCAATTGATCCCACCGGGCACGGCGTTGTCGCGCACGTTCAACACGAACTCCGTTCCATTCAACCCATCTGTCATTGGACGGAAGGACGGTGGACCGAGATTGGAAATCTGAATTGGAACGAGATTCAGAATGTGCCCAGACACATTCGAACACTGTCCAATGTCTTGGTACGAACCTACGTACAAGGTCGAGGCGCTCGATAGATGAAATTCTTTTTCCCAGATAGTCAGGATCAAGTCGATCCAAGCTTCAACTTTGAGACCGAACAGCGCTCCGCGTTGAGGCTTCGCCACCGAGACGACCACTATGCCCACGAGGAATTCAAAGCGACCCCATTCGACGGAATTCTCTTGTCCATGGCGATGGTTGAAAGCGGCCGGTATACACTCCCGCAGAAACATCGCCTCCATCGCGAGGGCGTACGCCAGTTCTTTCGTCTCGAGGACAAGAGACTAGAGACCATGGGCGATTGCGGCGCCTTCTCGTATGTCCGGGAAGACTATCCTCCTTATTCGGTTAGCCAAGTCATCAATTTCTATGACGATCTCGGCTTTGATTACGGAATTTCCGTGGATCACGTCATCCTCGGCTTTGACACGCGAATGGACGAACACTCGGCCCCGAAGGAGTGGAAACTGCGACAGGAGATTACGCTCGAACTGGCAACCGAGTTCCTGCGGGAACATAAAAGTCGCGGCAGCAGATTTGTGCCTCTCGGGGTGGCCCAGGGGTGGAGTCCGGAGTCCTACGCATATTCTGTCGAACAATTGCAGAAGGCCGGTTTCTCTTACATCGCCATGGGAGGAATGGTTCCCCTGAAGACGCATGAGATCTTGGCCTGTCTGGAACGAGTGAACCAATTGCGACATGAGACGACACGACTGCACCTTCTGGGTGTAACGCGTTGCGAACAGGTCCGCGAGTTTGCCAGATTTGGTGCTGCGAGTTTTGACAGCACGTCGCCACTTCGCCAAGCCTTCAAGGATTTGAAGGACAACTATTGGACGCTCGACCGGACATTTTCCGCGGTCCGGGTACCTCAAGTTCAGGCCAACCCGTCGCTGCTGAAAAAGATCCTGGCCGGCAAAGTGAATCAGGCTGAGGCCAGGCGCTTGGAACAGGAGTGCCTCAGGACGTTGCTGATGTTTGATTCCGGCAATGCCTCGGTCGAGACAACGCTCGCTCCGTTAGTCGAATACGAAAAACTCTATGATGAGGGCCCTAGCCGAGCAGAGATCTATCGTGAGACCCTAAGCGAGAGTCCCTGGAAAAGATGCGATTGTGATATCTGCCGACGGATTGGCATTCACGTAATTCTGTTCCGTGGAGCAGAACGTAATCGCCGGCGCGGGTTTCACAACATCTTCATTTTCTACCAAAGATTGCATCGCGAGATGGGCCAGGAACAAGAGATTGCATGCGTATTGGCCCCAGGAGGGCTCCAGTAATGTCCAGTCGGTTTTTAAGATTTCCCGCACTTGAAATCAGGCAGGGATCCAACCGGGTTCTATACAGCTTCGCCGCGGATGGGAAAGACGTTTACTCTTTTGCCACGGTTTCCCGAATCCGTCGAGAGAACCAAGGAGAAGTTTGCGGCTATCAACGTCCAGAAGTCCTGTCCCACATCGCTGAAATCAGAAAGTACCTGGAGTGTTCGGATCCGATGATTCCGAATGCCATCGTGATCGCTTTTGACGAAAGGGTGCGCTTCGAGGCAGCCGATGACTCTGCTGCGACCAACTTCAGTCGGGCCGGGGTTTTGGTTGTGCCAGTCAATGAAGGTATGCCGGACAACGAGAAGCCGGGATGGATCGTGGATGGCCAACAACGGATGGCCGCGATTCGGGAGGCATCCATTCATTCCTTCCCAATCTGCATCACAGCTTTCATCGCCAAAGACGAGATGGAGCAGAAAGAGCAATTCATCCTCGTCAATTCAACGAAGCCTCTTCCCAAGGGTTTGATCTATGAGTTGTTACCCACGACACAGATGGCACTGCCGACCATGCTGCAGAAAAGGCGATTCCCAGCCCACTTGGCCAATCGATTGAATTACGATCCGGACTCGCCGTTCAAAGGGAAGATCAGAACCGCCACAAACGGGGATGGAGTGGTGCAAGATAACTCCGTGCTGAAGATGCTTGAGAACAGCTTGAGCGACGGAGTTTTGTATCGCTTTCGAGATCCGGATACAGGTACTGGGGACGTGGAGTCGATGCTTGGAGTCCTCAAGGCATATTGGAGCGCGACTGCCGATACGTTTAAGGAAGCCTGGAATCTGCCGCCCGCTCGCTCTCGCTTGGTCCACGGCGCCGGCATCGTCAGCATGGGTTTCATCATGGATGCGATCGGAGATCGATATCACGATCAACCCCGTTTGATCCGCGAGTACTTTTACACCGACTTGCAACCTCTCACCAGAGTGTGTCGATGGACGTCGGGCTACTGGGATTTTGGTCCAGGTGTGCAGCGCAAGTGGAACGAGATCCAGAACACATCGAAAGACATCAAGTTGCTCGCGAACTTTCTCTTGTTACAGTATCGCGCTGCGGTGATAAACCAGGCGCATTCGGAGCCAAGGCTGCAAAGAGCTTAAGGTAGAGCGTAAAGGGACGGATCGCGTTTTATTACTTTGAGTGAACTCAACGCGGCACAAAGGTGCCATTGTCATAGGACAAGTCGCAGATAGATTCAGAGCAGAGGTCGTCAGTTTGATGCGATTGCGTTCAGGCTAAACGACTTATATCGGTATAGAATGACCTTGTCGGCGTCTTCTTCCCCCGTCGGCCGGCATCTCCGGGAGACTCGAAGTACATGGGCATGACGTGTGCCTTCGTGCAAGTCGAAGAGCGACCCGATGGGATCGGGAAACTGGTTGAGTTCGACAATCGTTGGGCAGAGATTGAATACTTTAAGTCGCCCGCTGGCCCGTCTCTCGAACGCGTCCGGGTTCCCGCAAAGTCAGTACGACCGGTCGAACTGTCCTCCCAAACTCGAGTCTTCTGGTTCGACGGTGCACGCCATGTCTGGCTTCAGGGGCGGGTTGACGGCGGCTTCGTCAGTGCTCGTGCTATTCAAGCAACCGAAGATCACTATCATGTCCGGTTTCCGAATGGTCAGGACGCACGTATTCCGATTTCCCAACTGTATACTCGGTGGGCGCACCCTATCGAGGACCCGACGGACTACTTAGCCGCCCGGATCACTGATACTCCATTCTGGTTCGATGGAAGATCGGGGATTGTGCGTCACATTAGCGCGCAGCGAGCGGCGTTCGGGGGACTCACCGGCCTTGCCTCTGCCGCGGTCGAATTACTTGAACACCAAGTCACCGTTATTCGAAGGGTTCTAGCTGATCCAATTGAAAGATATCTTCTTGCCGATGAGGTCGGTCTTGGGAAAACCATCGAAGCTGGCATTCTGATTCGTCAGCACACAATCGACCACCCAAACGACGCCAAAGTGTTAATCATTGTTCCTGAGCACTTGTTGTCTCAATGGAAGGACGAACTGCAGAACAAGTTCTTCCTCAGCAGGTCTCGGGTAGAACTCGTCACTGAGGCCGCGCTGCTCACAGGCGAACTAGCATCGACCGATCGAACTATGCTCGTTGTCGATGAGGCTCATCGCACTGCGCAGCGAGCGTTTAGTGGTGATCCACGTGAACGTCACGCATACGAGGAACTGCGATCATTGTCGAGAAGCACTCCCCGGTTGCTGTTGCTCTCGGGAACACCAGTTTTACACCAAGAAGACGGGTTCCTGGCGATGCTTCATCTGCTTGATCCCGACGCCTACCCTTTGGACGATCGCGATGCCTTTCGTCAGCGAGTATCCGAACGACAGAGCGTGGCTGAAGCCACCGCGGACCTGATGGACGATGCAAGCAGCTTTTTCGCTGAAGATGCGATCAATCGGATCGAGAAGACCTTTGCTTCCGACCCACGACTGATTGAACTCTGCTCAGCGGCACGGATCCATCTTTACGAAGACACCGACGCGCCTGTCCGTATCGGCGCGTTGCGCGCCCTACGTTCTCACCTGACGGAGATGTACCGCCTACATCGACGACTGTTGCGGACCCGACGTGGGGATCCCCGAGTGCAAGTATTTCTGCCGGTTCGAACAGGATTAATAACAATCGAACACGAAGATCAGAGCCGTGTTGAAGCCTTCGACTTTCTTGACGCATGGCGACTTTCACTCTCGCCCAATGAAGTCCAGGACCTTGCGAATCAGGAATTGTTCGCAGCTTTTGTTCAGGCTGCGCTCTCACATCCTCTGGTACTGCTTGGACAGATTGATGCTCGACTGGCGAGTTGCGGCGATCGTCGCGGGGTATTAAATGGTGACTCCAATGGCAACGGACCGACTGAAGATGGTGCGCATGGACCGATTAAGTCCGTCGTTCTGACCAGAATTGCGGAAGGCTATGTGTTCAGCGAACCAGCAGCAAAACGAGTCACTGGACCAGTGAGCGATCAAAACCTAACGGCGTCACTCAATCGCTTGCGTGGACATGGATGGACCCCTATCGTGACTGGAGATGGAAGAGGAACCTCGCAACATGCGACACGAATGCGGCGATGGGCGTTCGAAGGAGAGAGGCGGTTGCTCGAACAGCGGCGGCGACTCATCTCCGATTCGCTTTCTCGGGATCAGCGCGTTGCCGGTCTCAGCGATTGGCTTCAATCCAATGCGCAAGTTCACAAAGCTATCGTCTTTGTTGACAATTCCGAGGTCGCCGACATGGTTAGAAGCCAATTGCAAGAGTTTTTGCCCTCGCAATGGATACGACGATTTCGTGGCAACGCGGAAGATATCGAAGCTTTTGAGGAGTGTGAGACGCTGGCTGTGTTGGTCTGTGATGCCAATGCCGAAGAGGGTTTAAACCTCCAGAGGTACGGCGCAGTCATCATTCACTATGACCTTCCACTCTCACCGTCCCGGGTCGAGCAACGAATTGGGCGGGTTGACCGGATCGAGGCACGCGGCCGATTGCGCAACGTTGCCTTTTCGTCGGGACAGCCTTACGAACGCGAATGGCTCACGTGCCTCGATCAGGCGGTGCGAATCTTCAATCGATCCGTGGCACCCCTGCAGTATGTTCTGGCAGAAGCCACCACCCACATCCGCAACCGTTTGGTCCACGATGGGTGGAGTGCGATCGAAGACGAAACCACCCGCTTAAATGACCCGAAAACTGGACTTGAGATTGAACTACGACGAATTCACGCACAAGAAGCGATTGATGCGATCGATCTCAATTCCGAAGCCGACGCACAGTTCTTCGAAGCATTGCTTGATCAGGATGAATCCGTGACGGTCGAAGGCGAACAAACTCTCAACTCGTGGGTCACAGATCGGCTTCAGTTCGGACGACAGCACTTAGGGCGTTCGATTTTCCGTTATTTCCATGACTTGCGTCGACCGACTCTGCTCCCGATGCACGAGACCATAACCAGGTTTCAGGGCTGCATTGATCGCGACGCGTTGACCGACTGGAGAGCAGGCGCACCTCTGGAACCGATGACGTTTGACCGTGCGACGGCCGAAACAAAACATGTCTCCTTGCTGCGGGTTGGACATCCGTTCATACAGTCTCTGGAGGCACTCATCCGAAGCGATGATCGTGGAACGGCATTTGCAATGTGGCGCCTTGTGCAGGGATGGTCGGATGCTCCGCAACTGATGTTCCGGTTTGATTTTGTGATAGAGGCGGACATAAACGGCTTCAATTCCGATCTGGTCGCTGTTTCTCGGGCGGCGCTGCGGCGGCGTGCAGATGAAGCGTTTCCTGTCAGCTATCGCACCGTCTGGCTTACGTCCGATCTGGAAGAAGTGAACGATCCCAAACTGTTGGACGTTCTTTCTCAGCCGTACTCGAAGTGGCCACGAACCGATGGAGGACGCGACCTAAATCTTCGATCGGAACGCTGGGAGCGGGCAAGCCGACTGCTATCGATCGGGGACTGGGCAGAATTATGTATAAGAGCACGAAAATCGGCCGAAGATAAACTCCGCAATGGAGTCGAATTACGTTCGAATTGCGAACGTCACGCGGTGCGAGTCCGTGAGTCTGCGGCAAACATCGCGAATGCCTTTTCAAGCCGCATAGTGCGACTCTCCGGCGCGGTTCGTCGCGCCGAAGAGCGGATGGCGAAGATGGAAGAGACGCTCGCAGAATGCCTAATTGCCGGTCTCCAGAATCCAGTGATGCGTGTTGACTCGGCGGGCGTCATAGTTATCTCCGGAGTGCCTCTGGAGGTGGAATGATATCTCCGCTCCGCGAGTTTCAGTCTTTAGTGCTGTCGGAGAACCCTCTTCCTTCTCTGCCTGCCTCTAGCGATCACCTCTTTGCTCGAGTCCACGATGCAGTTCATGCTCTGCATATGCGCTCGAACGAGGTCGGGCCCGCCGATATCGCAGCATTGCTCCGACAGTCGATTCTGAGAGCGCATCTGAGGGTGGATGAGAATCCAGAATTACGAGTGCCGCGAGAGAGCGGGTGGCCCACGGAGGCCGAATGGCAGCAATTTGATTGTGACGTGCTAATTGCCGATGCTGAGCACTACTTTGTGCGCCCGCGTCCTTGGGTGCCCTCTTGGCTCGATTCAGGCGCTTCGAGCGTCATTGAGGCCTCGATCGGAGAGGTGAATCGACGCCGTCCCAGGACAGTCCCCAGCGACCCACTAGTTGAGACATGCACGGGTCTTGGCAGGTATGTGACCCCGGGACAGCGGGCCGCCGTCGAAGCCTCTTTCCTGCTTCCTCCAGGCACTACAGCCGTGATTAGTTTGCCCACCGGTGGAGGCAAGACGCTCGCGTTTCAGATGCCCGCTTTGGCTTGGGCCGACCAAGGAGGAGTGACGCTTGTCATCGTGCCCACTGTTGCCCTGGGGAGGGATCAAGAAGAAAGGTTCCGCGAACTACTGCGTTCCTACAGGGGAGATACAGGAGCCAACCTCCCGCCATTGGCGTATCATTCGGGCCTCAGCGAGGAAGAGAAAGCCAGCATTCGTTCGTCATTGCGGGATGGTTCCTTGCCCATAGTTTTCGCGTCGCCCGAATCCGCCATGGGCGCACTACGGGGTCCGTTGTTTGACGCCGCGGAGCAAGGTCGCCTCCGCTGCTTTGCAGTCGACGAAGCGCACATTGTTACTCAGTGGGGTCAACAGTTTCGGCCCGAGTTTCAAACCATTGCTGGCCTGAAGGATGCGCTTCTCGAGGTCTGCCCCCCTTCCGCTCGCTTCCGGACCCTGCTCCTAACTGCAACCCTAACGGCGGAATGTTGGGAAGCCTTGAAGTTTCTGTTTGGTAAACAAGGATGCCAACTAATATCCGAACCGGCCCTTCGCCCCGAGCCAGGCTTTCTGCTCTGCTTGGCAAACGACTGGACCGACCGGGAGAGGCGTGTTCTTGAGGCCCTGCGAAGGCTACCCAGACCCCTCATTCTGTACACAACGCTCCGGGATCATGCCCAGTATTGGTACGAGAAGTTACTGAGCGAGGGTTTTCGCCGGGTTCGATTGGTTCGCGGCGGCGATCTCGCGGATGTGGATGGTGAACAGTTGCTGAGGGATTGGCGCAACCGCGGCGTCGACATTGTGGTTGCCACATCGGCGTTTGGCTTAGGGATGGATCAAGCTGAAGTCAGGTCCATCATTCATGCTTGTCTTCCTGAGACTCTGGATCGGTACTATCAAGAGGTGGGCCGAGCTGGACGCGATGGAAAAGCCGCGGTCGCACTACTTGTGAGTACACCAGATGACGTTCGCGTTGCAGAAGACTTAACTCGTGAACGGATCATTAGTGTGGAGCGCGGGTTTGAACGGTGGGAGGCAATGTGGGTGAGAAGGAAGCCCGTCGGGAATGAAACTTTTCTCCTCTCCCTCGATCACCGACCGGCAGATATTACCGACCCGGGCTTAAGAAATGCGTCGTGGAATTTGCGGACGCTTGTGCTGATGGCTCGAGCCCGCCTGCTCACCTTTGCCCCAGTTCCCCCACCGCGTATTGAACCGAATGAGGGAGAAGATTCAATTGCATTCGAGGAGCGGAGGCGACAAGTATTCAAGAGTTTTGCTCGACAAGTGGGTATTCGACTCCTGGACCCCCGACATTCTGACAAAAGACATTGGGAAACTGTGGTTGCCAGCACCCGAGCGACCCTGCGAGCCGCGGACTACGAATCGGCCAGGTTGGTACGGCAACTGCGCGATCTCAGGGCGCCCCTCAACGATCTATTCCGGGAGGTATATACAATCGACGATCCTCCAGTCCAACCGCCGCGGCTAGCTGGAAGTTGCCCGATTACTCGGGCCAGCAACAGCGTGAGCTTTCAATCTGCAGATCCCGAGGTTCTGGGACTTACATCAACTGCCGTGAAGCTTTCAGCGGAACTGGAGCGGGCCTTGGCCCCTTCGAAGGATGAGGCTGGACGGTTTTGGATAGCGTATGACGCCACTCCAAAGGAGGCGCGAGAACTCCGCAAATGGCACGACCGAGTCCTTAGTCTTCTCCGTTACCTGGTTTCGGGAGGAATTATAGAATTGTGTCTTCCCCAGGGCGTCCTTTCGACAACGGACTGGACTCAGTTGACCATGCGATCATCGCAAAACTTCTTGATTCGCTGTTCTGACTCGGAAGATCCCAACTCAGGCCAAGTGTGCGTGCCAAGATTTACACTGGTGGATGAGAAACACAATAGTGCGGCCGAGCTTGAGCAGATCATGATGGTCTATCGGCTGCAACATATTGTTCTTGCTCCGAAAGACACAACCGACCCCCGTTCACCGCATCGTCGTTTATTCGACATGTTTGGGCACTTGTCGATGAACGAAATTCTGGCCCGGTTGCAATCATGAGCATTTTGAATCGTCCATCTGATGGTTTGCTCAGCGTCTTACTTGCACTGCGCAGAGCTTTGCTCGCCTACGGAGTTCAGACAGAAAATGTCCTATTGGAGCTCGTGGCTCCTGCCTCGGTTATTGAAACTCCAGAAATGGCGAAGAAAACCCTGACACGATGGAAGCAACTGGGCTTCTTCAGCGAAGTCGATGGCCGGATCAGTTTGAGCGATGTCATTGCGCCGATCGCCGTGGATGACATGGACAGCTTGCGGGCGGCGGTTCTCCGTTTGATTCTGCTGCCCGAAAACAATGCGGCCTTACTTTCAGGCAGCATCGACGACAGCGAAGGATCGAGAGCGGTCGACTGCACGCGTGCTCTCGCTTGGTCGCTGCTCCAGGACCCGTACACTTTTCCAAATACTCATCGCAGTGGAGAGCTACTCCAGAGTACACAAGGCATACAACCGATCGTATTTGTGAATGACGTTCGATGGCACGGGTTCGTCGAATGGGCGGCTTTTGTAGGTACGGCTTGGACTACATCTAGAACACTGGTTCCGAGCCCAGCCTTTGCTATCCGAAGTGTTCTCGGCGAGATTTTTCAAGAGAACGCAGAGGTCTCCCAAAGCGATTTTTGTCGACGACTAGCAACGCTCCTCCCCATTCTCGACGGCGGAACATATCGTACGTCCGTGGAAGCCCAAATCGCCCATCCATGGCGACAACCACAAGTAAACGAAGTCTCCCCCAGTCTTTCCGCGGCCTTACTGACCTTGGAACACGAAGGTACACTGCGACTTGAGGCACGTTCTGACGCTCCAATGCGCAAACTGCTCGGTCCTGGCGGTAGTGAGTCTCGTTCTGTGAGCCATGTTGTGCGTGCGGGGGCAGCCTGATGTCCAAGCTCGAACTCCTTGAATACTGGCCGCTACGTGAGCAGGTCGCTGCTTGCCTCAAAGTAGATGCGGAAGCATCGAACGAAGCGGTGGCCCTCTCTGTCCATCAGCGCATGCGTTTTGAACGGAGGGTGATTGGCGGTGACGGCGCATCCCTGCCCGAATGTGACGAGCATCAGTTGCTTGAAGCGTTCCTTGCACCGGACTTATCCGATGGGCGCGTCATCATTCCAATCGTTGGGGCCTCAGGTACGGGAAAATCCCATGTGATTCGCTGGCTGGATACGCAAGTGCGCCACATGGTGGGAAATGAAAGTCGTATTGTTATTCGCATTCCCAAGGGAACGAGTTTAAAGGGCGTTCTGGGCATCCTGCTGAATACGCTAGAAGGACCCGGCTTCGATGAGTACCGGAAGGAGTTGAAGCGGGCCCAGGAAGAACTCGACCCGAAAGAGGCTGCAGGTTTGCTGTGTGAAATGCTTGCTCAAACCCTCGAACAGACCTGGGCACTCGCGAGACAGAAGCTCGTTGCAAACCCTGGTGATCACGACGCCCGCGAACGTGAAGCGTACTGCCGCAGAGAGATGCTCCCCACACTTCTCCGCAACCAGTTTCTCCGGGACCACCATTTCGTTGGAGTTGAGGAAGGTAGCAATGGGGTCGCGAAGCGCCTGGTTGAACAGTTAACGGAGAGTCGGAGCGCCGAACTTGGGGACGACCGGCAACATCTATTCATCGCTGCCGACTTAGTATTTTCCCCATCGATAGACCGCGATGCACTCGGGCGAGCAGAAGCTCGCGCCATTTCCCAGTTGGATCGCGAGGACCGACGTGAGGCTGCGGCCCGCATACTGAATGAGGCGTTAGATAGTGCGAAACAACAACTGCTGCACATTGATCCGACTGTTTCCGACCTGTTCAGCGCCGTTCGCGAACAACTGCTGAAAGAGGGAAAGGAACTTGTACTGCTTATAGAAGACTTTGTGGTTCTCTCGGGGATTCAAAAGCAGGTGCTCCAGGTCATTATCAAAGAGGCGTACCGAGACGGACGACAGGTTCTCTGCACGATGCGAACTGCAATTGCGTACACGACCGGTTACATGGATGCAGATACCGTGCTCACCAGGGCCAACGTCGAGTACCGCATTCCGGATGAACCTGGAACCGAGGAAGAAATCTATTCCCGGATCGAGCAACTGGTGGGCGCCTACCTGAATGCTGCACGACTCGGAGAGCGAGTTCTGGAGAAAGCCTTCAAGGAGATACGATCGACGGGGGAACCGCTCGACGGCTGGATTCCGGTCTTTCATGCGGCAGTTGAGCACGAAGCCAGGGCAACGCTGGATGACTTCGGCAAATCCTCTGCCAGTTATGAATTGTTTCCCTTCAATTATGCGGCCATACGGGAGTTAAGTCAGGATGGTTGCCGGCAAGCCGGGCACCTCGTCTATAACCCGCGATTCGTAATCCAAAACGTAATCTACAAGGTCCTGAACCAACGCGATTTGTTCGTCGAAGGCCATTTTCCCCCAGCCAATTTCGGTGCACAAAACAGGCCGCTGTTTTCGAAGGTTGTAGAAGAGGTGAAGCGGAGAGTCCCCGCGCGCGAACTGGAACGCTACCTGAAGTTGCTTGCGTATTGGGGCGGGTTCCCGGCCACTATCGCAGAGGCGGTGCGCCTCGAATCGCGTGTTTTTACCGCCTTTGGGTTCGACAAAAACCTGCTGAGCAAAGGTGTCCAGGCGGCACCCGCTCCCGAACCAAAGCCAGAGCCTGGCGAAGCGACTGCGGAAGGCAGTCGGCAAAAGCCGGAGCAAGATCCAGCGGAAAGAAAATGGGAGACCTTGCTCGAGAATTGGCGGGCCCGTAAAACCTTGCCGCAGGCCGAAGCCAATCAACTGCGTAAGTGGATTGCGGAGGCGCTCAAAGGGTTTGTGACTTGGGATTGGGATCTCTATCGGCCACTCAAGGGTCTCAACTTCGATGGCTGGGCTGAGTGGGTTTACATTCCGCAAGCAGCCGGTCATCAGGGCCGGTCTGCGGAAGAAGCGATGGTCAGTGTCTGCTCCGAGGCGGATTTGGCTGATGTCACCAAAAGTGCCGCCGTTCAATCTTCCTTGATGGCGATTATTAGATTCCACGGCATAAACAAGGGAAACTGGGACTATTCGGGCGCTGAGATCGACCTTCCGAGATATTACGCATTTGTCGAACGGATCGCCAAATCAGCACGTAGCTTTGTGATGGGCCGATACTTCAAGCCCGACTGGAATCCTGTCCCAGCGCTCGTGGAGGGTCTGCTCTTGGGCGCTCGCGCGCTCGGTTCTGAGTCAGCGGCGAAGGATAAGGGCCCTGATGCCTTGATTCACTCATTGTTTGAAGTGCTTCCGACGAGCAGCGCAGCCCATACTGGAAACCCGACGCCGAATGAAGCCACTATGGCCTGGAATGATTTCACAAATGCTTTGCGTCGATGCCGTCGTAGCGGAGAAAAGGAATTGCGCGACCAGTTGTCCTGGCAGGGCCACCTGCTGAACCTTGTGGGCGCTCGCCAAGGTCAGGCAGAAATTGTTTACGCCATCGATGTATCGCGCTTGAAACCGGCGATTGAAGAGACTCTGAGCACTTGGGACTTTACCGCTAAGTTGCCAGGTTCAGCGGGAGCTCCGGACTATACGACTTTCCGCGCCGGTTACGCCGACCTTAAGAAGTTGGCCGGCGCCATTTCGAAGGCACAGCAACGTCTGCATCGATGGCGGAAAGAAACAATCGAGTGGCTGGGCGATCCTAGCGAGAAGGAGAGCCTGGTTAGCGAAATGAAGTTGGCGGTAGAAGCGGCGAAGGAAGCTGGGATGACGAAGGACCTGGATTCCAAGGGATTGTTGCAACTGCTGGAGGAGTTCCGCAGCGCAAAGGTCGTCGCCGCTCTAGACGATGCTGACAAACTCGATCGTGATGCTCCACGCGGGATCGTCCTCACCATTTTGGGCCGCGGGTATGAAACGGTCGCGCAATTGTGTGAGAAGCTTGGAAGTCGAGTCGAGGAATTTCTGAAAGCCGTGGAGGGTGATCTGGCAAGCGACGCCGCTAAATGGGGCACGAACCCGCTGCAGGATGCGGTAAATTCTCTCAATGCTGAACTGGACGAACTAGCGACCGTCCTCAAGGGTGTGGAATCGCTATGACACTACCGGAGCGTTGCCGCAACGTGCGCGCCCAAATCGATGAGCGCAACAAGGTTCGGGTGGCGCATCAGGAAGCGGATGCATTTCGCGTACAGCTCAACGATTTGCACCCCGTCCGTCTTGAAATTGCGTCGGAGTTGGCCAAACTGATGGTTTTCAAGAAACGATCAATGCTTGTCAACAAACCACCCGCCCCTACGACGGCGCAAAATGTCCTCAATGAATGTAAGGGGGGACTTGAAAACAATCCCAATGAGATCGGCAAGGATTTCGGTTCGCTGAAACGTTCGCTTAACAAAGTCCGAAACGATGTGATCAAGGCAAGGGACAAGGCTCTAGAGGCGGTAAGCCGTGCGCTGCCCAACATCGAGGAGGGTTACCTCAAGCAGGTCGAAATGATTCCTGCGTACAAGGCTCGTGTCGAGCAAATTCGCCTAGAGCGGGACCGTTTGCAGCAAGGAACCAACCCCAGTGCCATGAGCGCGCAGCAACTCGAACACTTTCTCGACACCCGCGATTCATTGCGGCAGCGCGCAGAAGCGCTGGAGCCAGAGGAGTTCCCAAAGGAGGTTTTGGAGTTTTTCAGCGCAGCTCGCCGCGGAGGTATACCCCTAGAAAAGTTTTCCTCCAGTCTGAAAGAGTGGCTTTCCCAACGAGACCAGCTTAAGAATGTCCGTGTCACCATTTTGAACTGATGTGCGAACGATAGAGCTATGGCCGTCGACGCGTCGGCACTGGAATTCCTAGGACAACTCGAGCGGGAAGAGGCCGCAGCACTGAACTGGGGCTTAGTGGACATCTTCTTTGCCGAAGATGAGCTTGAGCAACGAGCCAACGATTTCTTGACGCGCTCATGCGCGAATGGACCTGAGCCGCCCCATAACTCAGGGTGGGATCTAGTCGAAGAACTGCTAGAGGAACACCTCCTGTGGAAACTTCCTGAAACAGAGCGTTACCGTACCCGCATGGCCGAGACGGTGCGACTATTCGCCCGACTCCGGCAAATCTTTCCCGATCCCCAACTTGTAGCCTGGAGGACAGCCCCAAACCTGGTGGCTGACTACAGGCTCGTCATTCGGCCACGGCTATATCCAGCGCGAGATGTTCCACCACCAACTTTGCTGGATCGAGTGCGACGTCTCGGGTCGCTTTCACCCTTGCAAGAGAGCGTCATACAAACGCTCGTCCGGTCGGGATGCGACGATGAGCGCCAATTAGCTGAATTCCAGGTACGGGCCACGGAAAGAATTCTACGTATGCGTGGTCAAAATCGACCCGCTGGGACCGTGATCTCGGCCGGCACGGGTAGTGGAAAAACGCTGGCCTTCTATCTTCCGGTTTACGTCGGCATCGCACCGCAGCTTTCCGGTGAGTATTGGACTAAGTGTCTGGCGCTCTACCCCAGAAACGAACTGCTGAAGGATCAACTTCGTGAGGCTCTCACCAATGCGCGTCGGATTTCGTCTGCACTCGTTGCCCATGGCAGGCGAAAGTTGATCGTTGCAGCACTTTATGTCGATGTGCCATACGCCGGGGCCAATGTACTCTCCGGCAACTTTGTTTCCTGGCCGAAGGTTACGATTCGTGGGAACAGTGCATATGAGTGCCCATTTGTTCGCTGCCCGAACTGCGGAGCCGGTACAGTGTGGCTCGAGAGCGATATTCAGCGGGAGTTCGAGCGCCTAGTTTGTACTAGTTCGCGCTGCAACGGAGCAGTGGAACCGGATGAGATACGGCTCACACGGCAGCGCATGCTCGCGGAACCGCCAGATATTCTCTTCACATCGACCGAGATGCTGAACCAGCGGCTCGCATCCGCCCGTTTTGCTCGCTTGTTCGGAGTCGGCCTGCGCATGGACCGCCGACCTGAGTTCGTGCTCATCGATGAAGTTCACGCTTACGAAGGAGTGCATGGCGCGCATGTCGCTCTGTTGTTGCGAAGGTGGAGGCGAGTCACAGAAGCCCACCCGCACTTTGTTGGATTATCAGCAACCCTGGCCGACGCGCCGCGTTTTTTTGCAGAGTTGGTAGGAATTGGCCCCGGTGATGTTGCTGAGGTTTGGCCCGAAATCCAAGAACTCCGAGGCGAAGGGGCGGAATACATGCTGGCCCTGCGCGGTGACCCATCTTCGGGGACCAGTCTGCTATCGAGCACGATCCAAGCCCTGATGTTGATGCGCCGGGTCCTCGCTGCGAATACAAACGACTATTTTGGCACGCGAGTTTTTGCGTTTACCGACAATCTCGACGTGACCAACCGCCTCTACCACAACCTGCTAGACGCCGAGGGTTGGACTGCATTCGGTCGCCCCAATCCCGCCCGACCCCTGGGTTCGCTCGCAAACCTGCGAAGCAGCACGTTACCCAATGCACGGGAAAGGTTTGATGCGGGACAAAACTGGGTCCTTCCAGAAGACATCGGAAACGTCCTCTCGCCCGGCGGTCGTGTCCGCGTGGCGCGAACCAGTTCGCAGGATACTGGGGTCGATCCGACCGCTGGGATTGTGGTCGCGACCTCCGCACTCGAAGTCGGACTGGATGACCCGGAGGTTGGCGCGATTCTGCAACACAAAGCTCCCCACAGTTCTGCTGCCTTTCTCCAACGGAAAGGTCGCGCTGGCAGGCGACAGAGTATGCGGCCTTGGACCACCGTGATGCTTTCCGACTATGGTCGCGATCGGGCCGCTTATCAAGGCTATGATCAGTTATTCTCGCCTTCCTTGCCCGCTCGTTTTTTGCCGCTGCGCAACCGTGCGGTGCTGAAGATGCAGGCGACTTTTGTTCTATGCGACTGGCTGGCCCGTCGCCTTCCCGCCAATCAGACTCCAGATCCTTGGACCGATTTCGCGCAACCTGCAACACAAATCGATAACGCCCGATTAGCGGCCGATGTCGCGACGCGACAGACAATGTACGTGCAATACTTGCGATCCTTGCTCGAGCAAGATTCCGTTCGAGAGGAGTTCACTTCCTTCCTCAAACGTTCAATAGCCGTTGATGACGACGAAGCAAGCGCCATTTTGTGGGAGGCCCCGCGTTCACTTATGACGGAGGCGATTCCCACCTTGCTTCGACGACTCGAACGGGGCTGGCGTCGGGCAGATGGCAGTGGGTTTGAGCCTTACGTCGTACGTGCGCCGTTGCCTGAATTCCTGCCGAGAACCCTGTTCAGTGACCTTCAATTGCCGGAGGTGTCGGTTCGGATACCCGCCCAGGGGCAAGCCGCCGCGCGTAGCGAGTCGATGCCGGTCGCTCAGGCGCTAAGGGAGTTTGCTCCGGGACGGGTATCTCGCCGTTTCGGGATTTCGCACGGAGGACAGCGCTACTGGATTGCTCCTGGGAATATGTCTCAGGTCTTGATTGACAGTTTTTGCTCGCCGACGGACCGGCAAGAGTTGGGGCGTTTTACCTACCGTAATGCGGATGGAAGGGATGAAAATGTTGTGACCTTCCGCCCGCATGCGATCGACGTTGCGCTGACACCTCCGAGTGTGCAGCAATCCTCCAACTCATTTCTGCACTGGAATACCCAGATTGTGACCACTGATCGCGGTCATGAATTGGATATTCCCGAAGGTTGCCGATGGCTTGGAGTATTGCGATCCATTTCGGTCCATACCCATCATCTGGGGTTGCCAGTCGAGGTCCGCCGCTTCTCGCTCGGCGCCAGTGCATCTGTCGGACGCGGTCGAGGCGCACAAGTTTCGTGCGAACTCAGTTTCGTCTGCCCAGATTCGACCGGCAACCAGATTCCGGCCGCAGTTGGGTTTGTCGGAGATGCCGATGGGATCGAGGTCCGGTTCGAGTATCCCGCCCGCCTTCACGAACTGTGCGTGCGAAATGAACGGCTCGCAAGAGGTTTACGCCCGGCCCGTTTTCGCGATCTCGTCCGCGCGGCATTGAACTTGAACGGCATTGCAAATGATTTCCAGCGCGATTGGCTGGCGCAGGTTTACGTCTCCGCCATTGCTGCAGAAGCTCTCCGCACATCGGCAACCTTGCAGGAGGCAGAATCCGCATTGCATTTGGGGAACTCGTCAACCACGACGCGAGAAGTGCTTGAAACCATCTTGCAATGGAGTGAGGCGGAGGATGCTCTCGATAGTCTAAACCACGCTGGCGATGACGATCTTCCCCGGCGTCTTCAGGAGTTGCTGGATCTGCTTGACCTAGCCGCCACCCGCGAGGTTCTTCATCAAGCGGCTCGGGTTCTTTGGGAAGGTATCAACGATGATTGGGAACGTTGGCTGAGGACGAGATTCAAGTCAACGTTGGGCACGGCCTTGATCGAGGCAGCACACGGTCTGTGTCCGCGAATGGGAGAGGATGCTTTACTACTCGACCTACAACCGCGGACCGAGCCAAACCGAGGCGACGCTCCTCCGACAACCGATCGCGGCGATGAGTTGTGGCTGACTGAATCTGCGATCGGTGGCGGAGGCTTTGTTGAGGAGTTTATGAGCCGGTACGTCGAGGATCCACGGCGGTATTTTCGTCTTCTCGACGCCGCTCTGGCAGCCTCCGATCTGGAGTTAGTCTCCGAAGAACTCGGTCGAGTGCTTGAGTTTGTGACATCCGATGCTGATCAATTTCAACTTCTGAGAGCAGGATTTGCCGGGGTTCGCAACGCAGAGACTCACGCCGCGAGCATCGAGGCCTTGAATGCCTTGCGCACCGAGTTGGGTCGGAAAGGCGTGCAACCGACGCCGACGCTGCTTATCTCACTCGGGTTACGAGTACTGCGCCCGGGAACGAGTGCCGATACCGATCGGTTCTTGGCCAGATCGGTCGAGGAGTGGCAAGCAGCCGAGCAACGTCTCGGCATTGAGATTGATGCACGAGTCTTCGCACTGGTCAAAAGCTCTGATCCTTCGCTTGAACAAATGCTCGAGGTCAGCCAAAGAATTGACGCGGACGCGGTAACGGCCTCGTGGAGGTATGGGGTTCTCTACGGAATGTTCTGGCCTCGTGGAGCACAGATCCGCACGGAGTCGCTGCGCGCCTGGAACCCGTTTGAACGCCTCCCCGATTGCGACCGTCTACTCGCTCTCGCTGCGGTTCCAGTGGCGACGCGACAGGTGTCCTTGTCGAACCCGAGGTGGTTCGATGAACTTGCCCCCTTGTTAGTCCAATATGGAGCAGTAGATCTGGTTGGTTCTATTGAGGACCCGGCGCGCATCGCCGAGGCACTCCTGCGAATCGGTGCCGAACCCATCGATTCGGAAGCGCTCCTGATTCATGCTCGAATCACCGGTGTGCGACGGGAAGAAGATCGAATTGTGGCGGAAATTGAACTGCCAGAGGCGTTCCAGTAATGACACGACAGTTTCTACAGAGCGCCTTGGACGCGCGAAACTCGGTGCGAGAGTTGCTGCAAATCATATTTACAGCCGAACTGTTGGCTCCCAGCCGTTCGCTGTGGCTCGTTTCTCCGTGGATCCGCGATATCCCCATCCTCGATAACACCACTGGCTCTTTCTTAGCTCTGTGTCCGGATTTCCCGCTTACCGAGGTGCGATTGAGTCTGGTGCTGCGTCAACTGCTTGCTCGCGGATCACAACTAGTGATTGCTGCGCGCGCTGATCCAGGGAACACACAGGTCTATGACAGCTTGAGAGGCATCGGTTCGGACGATGGATTGATTTTCCTTGAGCGCTCCGAGTTACATGCCAAAGGCATTGTGGGTGACGCCTTCTCTTTGATCGGTTCGATGAATCTGACCTACAACGGTCTCGATCGCTTAACCGAGATGCTGAACTTTGAGACGAATCGGCCTGCGGTTGATCAACTGAGACTGTCGTTTCGCAGAGAGTATGGAGGGCGTGCGTGAGCTTCGAGACCGAATTCTTCGGGCCCGGCAATCGTCTGCGTTGGGAAGCGATTCACGCAGGATCTTTGCCGGCCGAGGTTCAGCAAAGGTTGGGGACGTTTGTCGAAGATCTCGAACAGGGCCGTGAAATTCTCGCTCTTCCTAGAGTGCGCGAGGAAGGGGGAGAGGTTCTGTGGTATGTGCTTTGTTCATCGCCGCGGACAGCACGCATTGCGCGCGACGAGGTGCAGGCATTTCTCGGACCTATATACTCGAATTTCGAAGGCCGACCCAGTCAATTGGATCGCAACGACCCAGTTGAAGCGGCGGTATTGGCGAAGTACCAAAACAACGCATTTCGGGTCGAAGTTCCCGATCGAAACCTCTTTGAAATCGCGCGTGAGCGACTCGGCTTGTTGATGCGTCTCGAGAAGGAACGCCCCCCACGACACGGGACCCGCACAAGAGCAGCCGGAAGGGTCCTTCGCGATTTTGAATATGCACTGTTAACGAACCAGGAAGCGGCAGCCACCGCCTGCATCGAAGAACTCCGTTCCGCCGGGCAGTTGAGCGCAGCCAACCTTCTCTTTCTAGAGGTCAGAAGACTCGCGGCGGGCCACCACTGGGATGCGATCCTCGCCCTTCCCGCATTGCAAGAGTTGCTCACCGTGGCCAAGGCGCGGCGAGTGACGGAAGCTCTGATCCGAGCCGTGTATTCCATCCATCTCAAGGAGTTTGAAGAGAACGGGGGCGCAGAGGCTGCGCTCGATCGTTTTCGTTCGGAAGTTTGGCCACGTTTCCGCAATCTATACCAGACACGTGCCAGTCTTGTCGGATTCGAGGTCGACGCCAGTTTCTTGATGGCGGCCGCTTGCGCCCCGGGAAGCCAAGAGATCGGGCGGGAAGTGCTTGGTGGATACGCCCCGGATTCTCCAGCACGCGCTTACCTGGCAAAACTGCTCGATCTCATCCGAAGACCGCCGTCTGTTCCGCAGATTGACCCAGTCGCAAGCGCCCGAGAGGCTTATGCCGAGGGCGACATCGACCGAGCATATGAATTGGCAATACGCCTGCCGCCCTCGTTTGACCGCACCGCCCTCTTGCTCCGCTGCGCTCACGACATGACCACTCTCGCCTCAGCACAGACCGCTCTTGAGTCAACTGAATCGCTATCTGCGCCCGAGCGCGCGCGCTTGGATCAAACTCTTCTGCTGAGTCGCATTCGAAATTCGCTCACGGCGCTCAGCGCGGCGACCGAGACAGCAATTGCACAGCGTGCGGCCGAGCAGATTCCGTCGTCGTGGCCGGCGTGGTTGAAGCGGTTGCGGGCACCAGAACCTTGGAAGTCAGCGGTCTTTGTAGCCGAGACGGGAGCACGCGAGTGGACGATGGAGACGTTTTTGAAAGATGCGAACGTGATTACGGAAACCGCTGACCTGCTTCTGGACGATCGGCCGCCGTGGGGGCAGGAGGCCCTGCGCGATGCGCTCCCGTACTTTGTCGAATTCTGCATGTCAGCCGGAGTCGATGCTCGTCTGAAACCGGTGTTTGAGTCTCTGTTTGTGGCCATCGCCGTCGATCCCCAGGTTTCTCTGCCGCAGACCGGGGCGCTGATCCGGATCGCGCAAGCGCGCCTGGAGTTGGGCGTGTCGAAGGACGAATACGGTGACATCCTCGGGCAGGTGAGTTCGGCGCTGCAGGCAACCGAGAGTCCGTCGGTAGCAGACCTCGCTCTCGAAGCCCTGGAGATGCTGGTCAATGCGGCGTGTCCTGATGTTGACCAGCGCCGCCAGTTTGCGATTCAGGTAGTCGCCATCTTTCAGCGCTGGTACAAGCGGGTCGACCGGGCGCAGTTGGCGCTACTGAAAACGCTGGCGGAAGAGTTGGAGATGGCCGAGGCAACCGGCGATCTCGCAAAGGAAATCTCGGGGTCACAAGCCGCCTCCGAGTGGGCGCAACTAGAGGGCAAACGGATTGCGATGTACTCGCTACAGGAGTCTGCGCTACAACGGGCGTCGCTAGTGATTGGAGAACTCTGTCCGGGAATCCGAATCGATACATTTAGCGATCATGTAGGTGGTTCGGCGGCATTGAAAAAGGCGTCGACCTCGGCAGACATCTTTATTATTGCGACGGGAGCAGCAAAGCATGCCGCGACAACCTTTATTGAAGATCATAGACCGAAGGACTTGAAGCCGCTCTATGCTCGTGGACAGGGCAGCGCAAGCTTGCTATCTGCCCTCCGAGACCAACTCGCGAAGAGTTGAACTGGTTAGGGCTTTGCCCCAAGCCCCCAGCTAGGCAGTTCAGGATCCATCGATTCTGGCATCATCTGCGACGAACATGGGCGCAACCATCTTTTGAAAGAGCACGGTCTGAATTGGTCACCTGCTTTGCGCTCTTGACGTGGTAGAACCCTAGTCCAACCGCGGCAAGGTATGTCCTGGGCGGTGCGCCTAATTTGTCTTATCGTTGCCCATGCTGGCAAGCCCCAGCGCTTTCCGGACCGCTTGCAAGCGTTCCGTCCAACGTGGGTCCTTGCGATCCAACCAAACCAGAACGCAAGCCCCAGCTTCATTGACGCGCTGAGTGCGCACGCCATAACGACCCACGAGATCCATCAATTCCATAGCTGTGATCTCAACGATGGGCTTGAATAGCGAAAGGTTCTTTTCGACTTCATCGAGAGATCGGTTGTGAAAAAAACACGAGTTTGGGGTGGGAATAAGAGCGATGCCAGTCAGCGAACTCATGGTGCCGCCGTGCACATTGAAGCGGCTGAATATCTCATAGAGTTGGGTAGCCGACTGGGCTATTCCTTTGTTCATGGCCGCAAACCGGTACCGGATGCCATCATGCTTTAGCCTCTCCGCCTCTTGGCGGTCGGGGCCGCGAACAAAGGCCTTCGTGAATCCAGGCGACTCCGCGTCCTCAAGGAACTTAGCCCGTGCCGGGTCCCTCACCAAATGGCAGGCCATTCCCAGGTACTCGAGGGCACGGCGTCCAGATGCGGCCGCTTCCTGCACGACCCCGCGAGTTACCAAGTACATGAGCATTCCGATGGACTGAGCGGTTCCGCCGATCATCGAGACGACCCACGCCTGGTAGAGTGCACCGTGTGATTTACCGCCCTCGTGCAAAGAGCTTTGAATGTCATGCAGATATTCATGCAACCACAGAAACCACACGCACATTTCGACAAATGCCTCGCCGCAGGGCTGAGCCATCAGGGCATCAAAGAACTTGCGATCGGCGGTGAATGTATTGGTGAGATTGTCGAGCGCTTGAGAGGGCTCAACCATTTCGCTCCTCACGTTTGGCAATCAGTGTGCATTCACACGATACAGCATGTCCCGACACGATCGTCGATGGCTTTCCTCCTGCCATCCTAGTCAGAACAGCCACAATTGTTCGTTGCGGATCCGATTCTTCTCGATGCGGTCGCGAAATTCCCGTGGGAACTTGTGCAAAAGAGTCTTCATGTACGGTTCCCACGGACGCTCTGGAAGCATGGGGCCAAGCATGCGCGTGAGTTTCCCGCGGTCCAATAGTTGAATCGTGTAACCGAGAGATTGTGCACTATTCGCAGCACACTCCGCCGCATACGAAAAGTGGTCCGCATTTGATGCCACGATCCCAAATCGCGACTGTCCAAGCACCATAGCTCCCAGGAGTCGCTGGACGGTGTCAAAAGGTTCCCAATTAGCCGAGTGTCGGTGTTTAACCTGCACAAGCCAACGATGAGAATCTGCATCCACGAACAGAATGTCAACGCCTTGGTCGCCGGGTCTGCCGACATGAATCACTTCAGCATCCCTAAAGTTCGCGCGAAACACGTCCGCCACCAGTTTCTCCATCCTGGTGGGCGACAGGCGGTTCCAAAGACGCTGGTTTTGCCGGATATGTCTGGCAAGGACATCGTTCAGACCGACAGGGAGCGAGGCGTCAAATTCTTTGAGAACGGAAAGGCCGGCGTGATTGTCCCAACCTCGATTCCAGGTCTTCGAATACCAGTTCCAAAAGCCGCAATATTCACAGTAAGCTAATCGCGAATAGTCAGGGGTCAGTTCGCGAATGCCCTCATCTTCGATGGGGTCGTCCCACTGTACATGCTCGAAAATCTCTAGAGCAGTCCGACAATACGCGCACTGCTTGCTCGTACGCATAGTTCCTTCGATGTATCGGTGAATCGCAGGCAAGCGCGGATCGTCGTCATCCTCATACTCCTCCGGTAGACCATTCTCCGCATCGGGACCGTGGTCTAAAGTCCAGACATCGCTAAAGCTATGAACTGCATGGAAATCCACGGGAACTCTCCTGTGCTCAATCTTTGTATAGTAGACGACTGACATTCCAACAGTCGGCCGATCGGTCGCCTTTTCATGTCAACTGGGGAGTCAACCGAGTTTCCACTTCCCATTGTGCCGGCTGTGTGCGTCGTTTCGCTAACCGGACAAACCTCACACAGGGTTTCCAAGTCACTTTAATGGATATTATGCCGACTATTTTCTGTATCGATCGTCGTCTCTCCGTAGTTGCCTATCGGCTTTGTACAAGGACTTAGGCAGATCATCCCTCAGCATTCGCATCATGTCCGCAGTTACGAGATCATCCATAATGGGTTCTGATAGACCCACAATCGCCGAAAGTTGAGTCAATGTGTGGGCGGTATTTTGCCCCGGCTCCATCAGTCCGGCGTTGCTGCGTCCTGCGAGCAAGCCGTCACAATTCAAAAGGCCTAGCCTTACGTACATGCTCTTGATCCCCGCATGAATATTGTCGTTTCCCATTTGGTAGTGCGAGCGCATCTCGGCCCGGCCGGCCGCCTTTTCAAGGTCCGCAAAGGTCGGTCGGTCAATCTTTAAGTGGAATGCTGCCCAGCCATAATCCGATTTGAAGGTTTTTCCATAGTGCGCAACGGCTGCTTTGTAGGCTTTTTCGATTTTCTGCTGTGCGCGTGCCGACAGCGGTTTGTAGCCGAGGTCTTTGTAGCACGCTAAGTACTTGTCCAATTTGCGCTTGGATTCCACGGCTTGATGATCCACGTATAGTTCGGCAATGTCGCTCCCGTAATGTCGAATGACGGCTGCGACAACGGCTATTTCATGCAGGGTTCTCCAGCGAGCCATCGCACCGTCGGCAAAGCCATTCTCAAGAAGGCAGATGATCTCGTCGGTGACTTGGCAACCGCGTGTGAGCAGACGGATCAGAATGGACCGAAGCTGTTTCTTCTTAGGGTCGCCCCTTTGAGAAACATTCCGCTGGTGAATCCACTGGCACCACTCACGGCACATAGTTAGCAGCATGCGCAATTGCCCAAGCGGGTGTCCCCAGCGTTCCTCTAAATGTTCGCGGAAACGGGATAGGTCCGCTTGTTGCAGGGCCTCTTCGTTCGGCCAGCGGGCCTTTAAATCTTTCAGAACGATCTTTGAGATGCGTTGAGCCGCATCGGGCACCATATTCGAAAGTTTCTCGTTCTGGAATCGTTCAAATGTGCGATCTATTTCGTTTAGGTCGTCCTGGTCAAATGCGAGGTCGATGTTCCCTGGCAGCTTGCGGCTTCTGTACTTAAAAGGTTTCTTAGTGCCGCTGAGAATATGCTTCGCCAGTTTTCTCGATAGGTCTTTCGATGCTGTGATCCGTTGTTTCTGAAGTTTCTTGGAAATCAGGTTTTCAAGAATAAACCGCGGTATTTCCTTCAGCGTTTGGTTCAATGCCTCTTGAAGTATGTCCATGCGTCACCGGACTAAGTGAACAGGTTCACGCAATGCTCATAAGCTCTGAAACCTTGTTTCTCAGGTTCAGTGCCTCAGGAATTTGCCGCGCACACAGTGCGGTCAAAAGCCGTAAAAATGCGCCACGCAATGCGGGGTCCTTCTCGATGTCTTGCTGCCGAGTTTTCCAGCATAGCGATAGCACTTCCGTGAACAAGCCACCAAGACCGTGGCGGTGCCAATCGTCATCGGGCACGGATTCCGCGACGGCCGCAAGTTGTTTCACCCCTTGCGGCAGCAAAACCTGACCTGATTCCGTCCGCAGAAAATAGGCAAACCAACCGGCGGCGGAGCCGTATTTGAGCCATCGACTGCCCCAGCGCCCGAACGCCGCCGCCATCGATGAAATGAGCGTCTTAAACTTCTCCTCACCCAACACTTTGATTCCGATCTCGCTCAAGCCCATCAGGTGCACGGCCAGTCCTTCCGCGCGAGACCAGTAATTACCCTCGTTTGGCTGCCACGCAGGGAGCGTTTCGGTATAGGCGATCATGTCCTGCCAGATCGCGCCAAAGCCGTTCAAATCCTCACTGACCATCAGTCCGTCAGTGAACCAGGACTCCAGAAAATCCTCGCCCCAGTATTTCCCAGACGGACCCAGCTCAAGAATCGGCCGATAAAACGATCGCGCAGACTCGACCGTGTTGGTGCGAGCAATGAATTCCGCAACACGCGCCATCACCCATCGGTCGGTGTCATAGGGCGTTCCCGAAATTTCAGACCGATCGTCGTTAGGCTCCGGCCGAGGCAAGCTGCGCATCTCCATATCGAACACTTCCCGAACGTAGCTTCGCAGCCTCTCTTCGTCGTCAGGCGCGCTCTCCCGCAGCATTCGATACAGAAACCCAAATCCTTTCTGTATAACGGTTGGGTCGATATCCGGCATTTCTCGGTGCATCTTCCGGTCTTCTTTGTTTTCCTTGAGCCAGCGTCGATGCGCTTCGCGCTGCTCCCTGTCAGCCTTCGATGTTGTTTTGCGTTCGATTCGCTCGACAAGACGGCTCCCGAGCCTTGCTGCCTTCCGGAACGAAACGACAGGACCTTTCATCTTCCCCTTCACAAACCGCTTAAACAAGGTCTCTCGATATTTGGGCAACTCACTGAGGTTTCCGTAATACCCGCCTCCGTCACGGATAGCCGCCCGCCGCAAAGCGCTCCACAGCACGACCACGTTAACTAGTTCGTCAAATCGGCCCCCCAATTGGTCCCGCAGCAAGTACGCGCGCCACATGCTAAACAGTGTCGCGTTGTAATGGCCACCGGTCACGCCACCAAAAGCCATCCGTAGAACCCACTCTTCGCTGCTCTCCGTCAACAGCGCGACGCCCGCTTCTCCCAGGAATATTTCGGCGCTGTGATCCGTGATCGAGTGCGGCGAATCATGCTCCGAGCCCACCGGTTTCAGGTCGCGCAGCGTGCCTAAACACCATGCCTCGGTTCCCGGATTCTTTCGTAGCCACTCCCTATGCTCGATCACAAGAACAACCAGTCCGCCCGCGATCGAGCTGATCCTGTAGTGTTCGGGTAGCGCATCGTCACCGCTGTCTTTCCATTCCACCAATTTCCTGAACTGCTCGACAAACTCCACCAAGCGATCTTCGGGAAGGCTCTTTTGTCCTTCGAGCAGTTGCCGCGCAAAGGGCGCCAGCGTTAGCGCGAGCTGCCGGAGATTGCGATCGTTTTGCGACGCCTCCACCACCGCCTGCAAATGGTCGGGCCAGCGCATAGAAATCAGAACGCCACCGTCCTCGTGAGGCGTTTTGCTGTAATTTGCCGGATCGAAGCGTGCGAGAAAAAACTGCTTCTCCATCCGCGATTTCTCGCTTGGCTCCGGCAACTTCTCCCATTCGACTCTGCACGCGGCCAGGAACTCCGCAGTTCCGTTGTGCTGAAGCATGATCCCGCTCGCAACATCCCAGAGCAACCAACGCCGATGCGGCATGCGGTTCCATTCGGCCTCGAGCTTCACAATTTCCTGAGGTTGCCGCGCCAGCGAAATCATCCATGTCTCGCCTTGCTCGCTCTGGGCCAAGCTCGCTTGGCATTGGTAAACGTAGTAGTTACCAAGAAGCGGCTGTAACTGTCCGGCGAAAAGTCCGTGGTATTTCAGGCCGACCGAAATCAGCAAACCCGCGAAGGCAGCAGATTGACTATGCTCGAGAATGAACCGCAGCCACTCCGAAACATCGTTGCCTTTTTCGATTTCGTCATAAAGCCACTTTTCTAGCGCGCCCAAAGCGCACTCGATCGTGTCTCCGTCCATCGGAAGTTGACGATGCCAGGCACAAACGTTGCAGTCGCCGACCCAGTTCACTTTCTTTCCTTCAATCTGGAAATCGAATCCGAATTTCTCACGATCGGCGTCCGTGGGTTCGCGCCGCAGACCACCCTCAAGCCAACGCGCTGTCGCGTAGTTAACCAGTCGGACAATCGCATCCAATCCCTGCTTCGGCGCCGTTTGTAGAAACCTGAGAAAGCCCCCTTTCCAGTACATTGGCGGATAACCTTGTCGCCAGTCCGCAAGACCAAGGTCCAGACCCATCCACCGGTCGTCGCCATAAAGATCGGTAGGCGTTGGCTCTTCAATGCACACCGCGAGCAGCACCTCACGCGCAATCTCGGGACGCACCGAGATCAACCCGACAAGGGCTTGTGTGTCCAGGACCGCCGCCTGAAAACCTTCTGCGACCTCCCGCGTTGGCCCATCGGGATCCGGCGGCCGTATCGGGCCGTCACGATGTGAACTCGTCACGAACGCAGGGCTCGGTTTGGCGCGTTTCTTTTCCGGATTCTTTTTTCGCCATTCCTGCTGGAGACGGTATTGTCGTTCCTGTTCTTCGTCCCGCCGCTTGATGGCGTGTGCCGGTTCATCCTTACGGCCGCAAAGTTCGAGCGCAATCTGCGCGACTTCGTCCGGAAATTCCGGGGCACCCGAAAGCATGGCTTCATAGACGACCTTGTCCTTGTCGCCGAAATGCAAACCTTCGGCCGTGCGGTCTTGAGCCTCTTTTGCCAGCTCAATTGCAAGTGACGCGGCCTCACGTCGTCCGAACATGCCAACAGGCATCGTTCGCAGCCACAGAGCACACACTTCGGCCGCTTGCAGCAAAGCATGGTCGACGACATCTGCTGAATGGCGGTTTAATACCCGCAAAACCGGAATCCAGAAGAGCGGCTGGGGAATACGGAACCGTGCCTCGGTATATTCCGCTGTCCGGGCATCGCCGATCCCCATCAATCGCCAGTCCGGGAAGGTCGCCACGTGCAAAAGCCGATTGAGCAAGCGCTGCAGAATTTGACCGCCGTTTGCCACAATATCGGACCAAACCTGTTCAAGGAGCGATTCGGAGTTGACCGCAAAGAGCAAGCCATCGAGGAAGAGATCGGACGCCAATTTTGAATCCGCATCGTCGCCCGCTAAATCCACCGTTGCGGTTTTCCACTCACTAAGTCCATGCCCACGTTCGGCAAGCGATTGTGCGTGAAGGCGAATGGCCCTGCCCCAGCGCGGCACCTTGGCGACGCTCTTGATCATTGCGGTTGCATTAGCTCCCGCGAACTTCAAAGTACGATACCGCGCCCAATCCCCGATAAGGTCATGGGAAAACTGGACAGATGGCGGGCGCACGCGTAACACACCTTCACGTCCGAGTTCCTCGACCAGCCTCAGATCGTTCGCCGGTATGGCATCGACTTGCACGGCTCCGCTCAGCTTTTCACCCTCACGCTCGCCCAACATCCTGAGCAACACGTCGCGAGCCAAGCGTTCGTTTCCTGTTCCCGTCCAGCGCTCCCAGATGTGATCGATGACGTCGGCCACGCCGACCCGATCCGATGTGCTCAGACTCTGCGCAACATCGGCGCGCAACACCCAATCGAGCACCATCAGATTGCGAAGTATTGGTTGCAATTCGGCCCGCAGCAAAAGCGGGCGCATGGCGGAGTCGGATTCCAGGGCCTCACGAATTTCCGCCAATGCTGGCTTTTCAAAATCGAACTTATGGACATCGGTAATTCCGGCCTCTACAAGAAAATCGTGGGCCGAGCTCAAAGATTGAGGCTGACAGCTCACAATTACCTTCCACCCGACGAAGCCCTCTTCCTTCACGGCACGCAACAGCTCAGCGGCTCGTTTGCGCGCTTCGCCCTCGAAGCGCTCGAAACCATCCACGACCAGAACTGCCGGATGCGTCGTAGCCATCCTGATCAATTCCGGTATGGAGCGAGTAAGACCAAGGGCATTGGCCAACTCGGCCTGGCTTGCTTTCGAAAGCTGTTCGGCGGTGAGCCAGAGGGTTCTCTTGAAAGCCCCTCCGGTGCCGACCAATTGCGACAGCATCGTGGACTTGCCGCTTCCAGATTCTCCAGAAACAACGATGACATCGTGCGCTTTGATGTCCAACGAAAGTCGCGCCTTCTCATCCGAACGAGCGAGGCGAGTGGTGGTTCCGATCACGTCGCGAACGCCACCGATGTTTTGAGAGGAAACAGCATCCAGCTTGCTCACGTCGGAGCGCAAATCCGGATGATCCTGAAGATCGAAATCCGGGCGCAGCACTTGGATCAGTTTCGGCAGGTCGAAGTAACCACCTGTTGCCCGGTTTTCGGATGCCAACTGAACCAGACGTGCCCACAGTTTTGCACCATCCTCAACACGGCCGCCGCGCACGATTTCGGCGCACAGACTGACGAAGTCACCCTCATTGGCATCGGAGAACTGCAATACACGGACCCTGGCCACCAAACGCGCCGTCTCGACCGCGTCCATCTCTCCGTCTGCCGATTGCCGCAATCCATCGAAGATCGCGCGCTGTACTTTATTGGAAGACTTGCTATCTCCACGAAGGCGCGCGCTCAGGCGTTCGGGGGTAGTACTCGACGCTTGTTTCTGCAAGGTTTGCCATTCCTGGAGCGTCGGGTCGTCAATCTGCCCGACAATCAGACCAAGAATGTCCTTCGATCGATCGAAGCCGGAGCCCGAGCTGCCTTTCCATTCGTTCCACGCATCCTGAACGAACTCTTTATTAAATCCTTCCTTCGTGATCTGCCGATTACTTTTCACCGACACAAAACAGTTCGTTACATCCAGCCCCCGCTTCAAGACGAGCATCAGGTCGTCAAGAACATGGCCGATGTCACGGGTTTCGAAATGTAATTCCGCAATGACACCGAGGTCCGGTTCGAGCGGGAACCTGCGCTTGAGCATCTGCGCCAGAAATCCCGCCGCGACCTTGTCGGCGAAACTATAGCCCCCTCCTCCCGAGGCTTTGGTTGTCGTGCTTTGCTTCGACATTGCTTTCGCCAGCATACCTTGCCGACAAGTTCTCCTCAATTCTTTCGTCCGCAGTCTGTGCGGAAACCCATCTGAACTGAGCGCCGTCCGTGGCGGCAGCTCCGGGTCACCGAGGTTGCCGCCATAGGACAGCGCTTTCTAGCTGCGACGTTTTCTCATTTTCCGAACCGGCCGGAAAACCAACGACTCCGGCTCCCCATCCATGCGCAACCACCCTCTGAACACGACGCGCCGTTGACGCTTTCCGGCGCCAATCACTCTGTATTCTTTTCCACGTTGATACACCCGTTGTCTCTTTGCCATTTGCTTTTGCTCCTTTCCGATTTGTGCGGAAAATAGAAAAGGCCTGACAGTGTCAGGCCGTTAAATTCCGAGTTTGGGCACACATATGCCCAGTCAAATTATACGAACTTTTCGTTTCAAAAAGTGTTCAGAATGCGCGAAATTGTGACAATTTGAGCGAGAAATCGCATTTCAACACGATCGGCGCACCTCAGTTCGTCTTGGCGTGATCAGCTCTCCTCCTCGCTTTTCTTGATCACCTTCTCAACACGCCGGTTCACCGACAATCCCCAAAGGGCCTGATCCGTTTCGCGCAGCGTCCTCTTCCATTCGTCCTGGCGCGCTTTAACCTTCGGCAAATATTCATCCACGTACGTTTCTGCAGTCCAATCCTCCGTGTTGTATTTGCTTTTTTCTTTTCCCTCTTTTTTCTTCTTCCTTCTCTTCTTTTTTTCGTGCCCGCTCGGAAGCAAGTCGAGGCTCTCCAGCACTCGTTCATCGATGATCGTGAAGGTGTCGGGATAGCAAACCGTCAAAATCGCCGTGGCGGTTGCAAGCCCGATGCCAGGAACCTCCTCCAAAGCCTTCAGCGCCGCAAACGCCTTTTCGGGCTTCGCTGCTTCTACAATTGCCTTGTTGATTTTTTTCAGGTTCTCGTCGGACACAGTCTTAGAGTTCGAACCTTTTATTCGTCCGAGTTTCCATTTCACGATCAACAGCACATCACGCTTCCCGAGCCCCTCGCCCTTTGCAAGTCTCTTCCTCAAATCGGGAAACACTCGGGTTTCCGGGTCGTAGCAATCCAGCCATTGCTCTATGTCTCTTTTGGAATCTCCCATCGCTTCCTCGCCACAAAAAACTATCAGACTCCATTGCGTCCGAGCCACTCTCGTTTAGAATTCGCCCATGGCAACCCGCAAGCCAGCCGTCACCGAAGATCACCTCGTCTGGTACGCCGGATACGGCTCCAATCTTCTTCGGGAACGTTTTGATTGCTACATCAAGGGAGGACAGCCGCAGGGATCGACACGCACTTATCCGGGTTGCCGCGACAAAACGGACCCCCGCGCCGATCGTCCGGTCACTCTCCGTCATGAATTCTTCTTTGCCGATCGCTCGGACGCATGGAACGGCGCGGTTGGCTTCATCCGCCCAGTTGCATCCAACGCGATAACGTTTGCCCGCATGTACCTTATTTCCTATGGCCAGTTCAACGACGTAGTCAGGCAGGAAAATCGAAAGGCTGTTCCGGGCAATATGATCGTGCCGCCCTACGAGTACTTGTCCCAAAGCGACCAATGGGAAATCGCCGGAGTCCGCCTTTATGGCCGTCTCATCAAGGCCGGAATGCAGGATGAGCATTCTATCCTTACCTTCACCGCCACCTGCGACGATTTCGTGGTCGGTCCTCCTAGCGAAGCCTACATAAAGATGATCGTTTCCGGCCTTGAAGAAACCTATCCGTGCATGCGCAAATCGGAAATCCTCGATTACCTCAGAGGCACCGAGGGAATTCGTGACACGATCCCCGGCGATGTGCTCGCCGCATGGGTACTCGGACGTTAAAGGCCTAACACTCGCCGCCAGGTTTCGGCTCAGCTCGCGCTGCCGAAACGAGCCACAGCGAACGCACGATATTCCGTTCTGAAAGGGAAAGCTTATGTACATGTCTGATCGCCTGACAGAGTTGGCCAAGGCATATCACAACGAGGCGGGAAGATGCCTGCGTGGTAAAGCCTATCTCTCAGCGTGCGTGATGCAAGGGGCGGCACTCGAATCTATGTTGCAGGCAATGTGTTTCCTTTATCCGGATGCCGTGAAGAAAACAGCTGTCTATCAAAAGAAACAGAAGCGCGGGTTTCAACGAAAGAGAGACAAGGCTTTGGACTTCAAGTACGTCGAGCTGATCAATATCGCGAGTGAACTCGGATGGTTTCCGCCCAAGAAGGTCGTCGTATGGGGAAAACGGACAAACGTTGCCGGTTTCGTTCACGAACTACGAGGACTTCGTAACTATGTGCATCCCGGAGTTTGGTCACGAGAACAAAAGCCACTGAGATTCACAAAGGGCGTGTTTAACGTTGTGTTCGAGATTTTCGAAGTAGCGAACGACTGGCTTTTGCACCAAGTGCATAAAAGCATGCTGAAGAAAATCGAGCGAGCGAAAAAGCCGCCCGAGCCCTCAGCCTAAATGGCGCCTTTCGTTGGGCCTGGGGTTATGTATTCTCGCTGGATGTTGCCTTACTGTCGGTCAGCCGGTGCTATCGGAGTCTAACGGAGTTACAACATCTGGTGTGCCGAATGTGGGCCGCGTCGGAGGGTAACAGCACGTCATCGTGAATCTCAATGCTTGGTACGAGATTTTCGGCTCTTCTTGCCGCCCAGAGAATCCTCAAACGTGAAAAGGTAGGCTGCAGAGACCCCTAGACCCCTAATCATCAGTTCTAGTTTTTTAAACGAAGGCGCGTTTCTTCCACGTTCGATCAGACTGAGGAAGTCTACGGACATCCCGACCATTTCGGCGAAGTCCTCTTGGGTCTTGTCCATCTCATCCCGGATCTGCCGAACCCGTTGCCCGAATTGTTTGTGTAGAGAGGTCAATCTTCGACTTGCACCAGTCGCCAGTCTGTCGTAATCTCATTCCGGGTACCACCGAATGAGATTACGGGTTCATTGGAACGTGGCTGCAAGCAGCGGTCATCGGAACGGTGAGCTTTCGGTGATCAATACCGCCGGAACCAGGTGCTAGCCAACCTCGGGCGGTACGTGGCGAGATTCGGTGGGTGCGGTGCCTACGTCAAATGTGAAGAGCTCGGAAGGTGGAATGTCGAGTTGTGTTGCGAACACCTCGAGGTTTTCAAAGGAGGGAGCATTGATGCCGCGCTCGATTAAGCTTAGAAAATCCACAGAAATTTCGAGCAACTCCGCGAATTCCTCCTGGCTCATCTTCCGGGCCAAGCGAATTGCTCTAAGGCGATTTCCAAACTTTTCGCGAAGACTCGCCAAATAAAACTCCCGTGTCGGGGGCGAGTCTCGCTCACAGGTGTTTTCATTACCACCGAATGAGATTACGGGTAAGAGTAAGACCTAGACACTATTGGCGCATTGTTCTCCGTGCGGTTTGTGACGGTGCTAGGCAAAGGATTTCTCTTGAGTCTCTTGGCGACAGCTCGCTTATCTGTTCTTGGTTCATCGAAAGGGTCTGAACCTGCCACGGAGAATTGGCCAAGAACTCAACACCAGATCTCTGACGAACTCCTGATGGCTCGCGTTTGCGAAGGCGACAAAGATGCCCTTGCCTCGCTGTTTAGGCGTTACGCACGTATCGTCCGTGGGGTCGCATACCGCGTCCTGCGAGATGCATCTGAGGCAGACGACCTCCTCCAGGACATCTTCTTATTAGTTCATCGTCTTTGCGGAACCTTTAACAGTGCCAAGGGTCCCGCGCGATTCTGGATTCTCCAAATGACCTACCGCCGAGCAATCTCTCGCCGGCGTTATCTGACCTCCCGGCACTTCTACACTCACCTGGACCTGGACCAGGCCGCTAATCAGCTTGGCGACCCGCTGACAAAATCGGGACGGTTTGGGGATTCGATGGATGGAGCCCTTGACCAAAGACAGGCCTTGCAAAGTTGGTTCGCCGAACTTTCGGAAAGCCAGCGACAGACTCTCCACCTCTTCTTTTTTGAGGGATACACATTTGAGGAGATCGCTGTCAAACTGGGTCAGACCGTTGGGAATGCGAGAAATCACTATTACCGTGGGCTGGACAAGTTGCGGAAGCAGATTTCTGCTGGCAAATTGCCGGGAAAAGAAGCAGTATGATAAAAAGTTCTAGCCATCTTAGGAGTGGGTGCGTTGTTGCCAAGCGGACCCCATGACGAGTTCTTGGAGCTCTGCGCTGTTTCGACCTCAGGCCAGCTTAGCGAGGAAGAACAGAACCGGCTTCAGGAACACCTCGCTGTTTGCCCCGAGTGCCGTGAAGCCCTCCGCCACTACGAATCGGTAGTCCACGACGCGATTCCAGCCATTGGAGCAGAGCAATCATCGCGGATAGACCCCGGCCCTTCCTGGTCTCAATCGAGCGCGGAGAAAGCCTTCTTCGAGCGTTTGGCGCAGGAGGATGGCCAACAGTCAGGCGGCACCGAAAGCAAGAATGGCGTGCCGGCCGCTTTCCGCCGGGTTCTCCCGATCGCTCCTGAATCAACCTGGCGCCATGTTTGGATGTTGTACGCTGCGGGGGTCTTGCTTTTCATCACACTTGGCCTTTCTGCGTACTGGGTCGGTGTGCGGCACGGAACGGATGTAGCCAGAGCGACGCCGACAGCTGCAAAAACTCAAAATCAAGTTGCACTTGAGAGACCGTCCTCCCTGGAAGAGCAGCTAAGCGATGCCGCTCACGAACGCGAAATTGCCCGCGCCCAGATCGCTCAGCGCGACAAGGCCCTAGCCGCTCTGCGCCGGCAAATGGAGAGGCAGTCAGCCGACATCCGCCGCATGAAGGAAGCGCAGGACCAACTAGAGAGCAACCTCCGCAGCGACGAGACCGGCAAGCGAGATCTCGTTCAGCAGCGCGCCGAGTTGGGGCAGAAGTTGGAATCGGCACAAGTGGAATCTCGGGCACTAAAGCAGCAGGTGGAGTCGCTCAGCCAACAATCTACGGACGAAACTGCGCACGCCAAGGTCCTAGGGACCAAAGTCAACGATCTCACTCGCCTCCTTCAGGATCGTGAGACATCCCTTGGTCAGCAGGAAGAACTGCTTTCCCATGACCGCGACATTCGGGAACTCATGGGTGCCCGTGATCTCTACATCGCAGAGGTTTATGACGTCGGCGACAACGGGGCCACCAGAAAACCGTACGGTCGCGTGTTCTACACCAAAGGAAAGTCGTTGATCTTTTATGCTTACGATCTAGATCAGCAGGAAACGAAGCGAGCCCAAGCATTTCAGGCGTGGGGGCGTCGCGGTCCGGATTGGAAGCAAGCGCTGAATCTCGGCATCTTCTATGAGGACAACGCTTCCAAGAAACGATGGATTCTGAAACTGGACGATCCGAAGACGCTGGCGCAGATCGACGCTGTCTTTGTAACCTTAGAACCGCACGGCGGAAGCAATAAGCCCAGCGGGAAACCCCTTCTTTTCGCCTACCTCCGAGTCAATCCTAACCATCCTTAGTTTGATACTGCCGGTCTCCTCGCGCTGCTGTGCATCCGGCTGAGCATCGCCGCGTTCGGACCTTCAACGAACGGGCCGGCAGAGCCAGGTCGTCGAAAGCGCCGGTAACAGAACAGATTAGAGCAGCTTCACCTGCTCGATTGCTTTTTCGAGACGTTGGATCATCGCAGCCTTTGCCGGTTGAAGCCCGACCCTGCGGCCGTGCGCGACTGTCATCCTCACCAGCGTTTGCACGGTACCGTTCATCGAACGCACCTGCCCCATTTTGTCAAGCTCTTCGAACGTTGAACGGTCATGTTGATGCCGTCGCAGAATTGCCATTGTTCGCACCTCCATCCGCAGCAAGTCTCGAGCGCCTTCGCACTAGGCCCGTACCAGCTCCCACATGCGAGGCGACACTTCGGCGAATTGACCGCTCTTTCGCACCACGCGCCGAAGGTAGACTTCAGGGTCTTTCGCTCGGGATACGTATCCCTCATTCCGCATCCTCCGCAAGATCTCCTCTATCGAAAGCGGGCCTGCACTGATCACGCAAATTCTTCTAGCATGGACAATCGCTGTGACCTTCTTTGCGGGCGGCAGCGCGGCATGAATTTGACGGAGGGTTTTCGCGGCGTCAGACTGGGCAGCCGCGAGTTGCTGCATCAGGACCAAGAACCCTTCGAACATTGGCCCCTTGGCTTGACCCGCTGTAGAGCAGGCAGACTCCCAAGCCTGTGCGAGCCTGGCGCGCGACTTTGGGTGAATCATGATCGCCGCTAGACCTCCAGCGGCCGCAAGCTGGAGCCAGGGCGGCAGTCGGCGAAAAGCTTCGAAGAGACTCTTGATCCCTCGAACTGCTGCCTGGAGCGTTTCGACGCCGATCGTCACTGTAAATGTCGATCCGAGCGTGAATCCCAGAGTGACGCTCGTTGATCTGGCATGATCGCGACAGGCCATATCGAGACGGGCGTGACCACAGTTCGCGGTGTCTGTTCGAATATGGTCACGGCACGTTGTGTCGATGCAGACCCATATCACAGGCGCGCCCATTTTCTGAAGATGGCGGTCCGATGTGAAGACGGGCAATCCGAGTTCGCGACTCGCGTGCAAGTAGGGCAAATCTTTCGGATCGACAATCTCGCGATTGGGATCGTCGGCCCAACCGCCCGGCATGGGCGACACAGGCCGATAGAAATGCAGTTTCGCACGCAAAGACTCCCATTCATGTTCCGCTTCAGAAAGTGTTGCGCCAGTTTGCTCAGCCAATATCGGAAGATATTTTTCGATCTCGACTTCGAGGAAATCTGGAGCGATCAGCACCAGAACGCCTGCGTCGAGATCTTCTTCCAAGCCTGACCGATTGCGAGGATCGTCCCTCTTCGACAGTTTCCAGCGCAAGTCCGCATGGATCCTGTTCGCATCGACGATCGCACGAATCTGGAGGACCCGTGTCTCAACCAGACTCTTCAGGTCAGGCGACATCTCCATTAACGCCCGGAGCGTCGGAAGACTGTCGGACCGAAAGACACGATCAAGGCGAAAAAGCTCCTGAACGTGCTGGGTAGCCATGCTCCGATTTTATCCCGGGATCAACCTTCAGCAGCCGCCAACTGACATCCTGCGTACATCGCGGGTTATGCCATACGAATCAACCAATTGCAGGGAACCACCATACTCCAAGTCGCCGCGCGAAGCACCAAGAGAGCGCTTCTCTGTTACGAAAAACCTACTTTGTCATCGACAGTCAGATATCTCCGTGGATGCGGCCTTAGAATTAGGTTACTGATAAAAACGAGGGGGCTTCCTGCGAATAACTGAAGAGCGGCTGAAATTCATTTTTCGCGGAGAATTGACATGCGCCTCCCCCGGATTGCCTTCCCCCTTCTTTTGTGCTCCGTGCTGCTGTTGGTTCTCCGCGCCGAGGGGCAGTCGCCTAACGGAAACATCAACGGGCTCGTTCTTGATGCTAGCAGTCGAGTCATCGTCGGCGCCGAAATCATTGCGGTGAACGACGTAACCGGCGTCCAGTTGACCACCAAGAGTAATGACGAAGGTATCTATGTCTTGCCGAGTCTGCCTCCCGGACCCTACCGACTCCAGGTCTCCAAAGTAGGCTTCAAGACAATCATCAAGCCTGACATCATTCTCAACGTTCAGGACGCCCTGTCCATTAATTTCACTCTTCCGATTGGTGCGGTGATGGAAACAGTGACGGTGCAGGGCGGCGCGCCGCTGGTAAATACGGAGAACGCCACTGTAAGTACGGTCGTAGATCGGCAATTTGCAGAGAACCTGCCCATGAATGGCAGGAGCTTTCAGACCTTGATTCAACTCACCCCTGGAGTGGTGGTGGTCCCGACCAACGTAGTAGATGCGGGCCAATTTAGCGTGAACGGACAGAGAGCTGCCTCGAATTATTGGATGGTCGATGGTGTCAGCGCAAACGTTGGGGTGAGTTCGGGTGCGGTTCCGGGAAACGGATTCGGAGGCACACTTGCCTCTTTCAGTGCTCTGGGCGGCACGAACAGTCTGGTTTCCGTGGACGCCATGCAAGAATTTCGAATTCAAACCTCGACTTACGCCCCGGAGTTTGGGCGGACCCCGGGCGCACAGGTTTCAATCGCGACTCGTTCGGGCACAAACCAGTTTCACGGAACGTTATTCGACTACTTGCGCAATGACGTGCTCGATGCCAACGATTGGTTTGCTGACAACGCCGGTCTGGTCAAGCCAAAAGAGCGGCAGAACGATTTCGGGGGAACTTTCGGGGGGCCTATTTTTAAAAGTCGCACGTTCTTCTTCTTCAGCTATGAGGGGCTTCGCCTTCGACTGCCCCAGATCGCCCTTAGCACGGTGCCTGACTTGGCTGCTCGGCAAAGCGCCATTGCAGCGATGCAACCTTACCTCAACGCATTCCCATTACCCAATGGGACAGATGACGCAGCAACCGGTACAGCGCAATTCAACGCCAGCTATTCCAACGCCGCTTCGCTCGACGCCTACAGCATCAGGGTTGACCACAAGGTGAATGCGGCATGGTCTCTTTTTGGGCGATACAACGATTCCCCGTCCCGGATCGTGGGCCGAAATGGAGCAGGGTTTGAGGCCCTGAGTGTAGTAAGTCCGGCGCGGATCAAAACGCGTACTGCGACGATCGGTGCGACGTGGGCACTTTCTCCCGGTATAGCCAGCGATCTGCGATTTAACTACAGCGACGTCAATGCATCGAGCTACTCCTCCTTGGACAACTTCGGAGGTGCCGTTCCGCTTAGCGCCCTGCCATTTCCGAGTCCATTTGACGGCACGAATGCAGCCCTCAGCCTGAATCTGTTCGCATTGACCGGTTCGGAACTCTTAGTAGGAGCGAACGCGAAAAACCGCCAGCGGCAGTTCAACATTGTGGAGAACCTGTCGGTGCAAAGGGGGCCACACAGTCTCAAGTTCGGCGTGGATTTCCGGCGCTTGTCCCCACAGACTACCCCCGCTGAATACTCCCAGGTCGCGTTCTTTCTCGATATGGGCTCGGCCGAAACCGGAAATCCGTTTTCTGGTTACGTGAGTTCCGCTAAAGGGCCCACCTTGCTATTCCGTAATCTGGGTGCATTCGCGCAAGACACGTGGCGCGCGACCTCACGCATGACCCTTACATACGGTGTCCGATGGGATCTGGACTTGGCACCGTCGTCCCTTCAAGGGCCCAACATACCTGCCGTGACGGGTTACAACTTAGCTGATTTTTCTCAACTGGCTATAGCAGCCGAAGGAACGCCTGCCTTCCGAACCTCGTACGGAAATGTGGCCCCTCGCCTGGGTCTCGCGTATGAACTGCATCCGACCCAGGGCTGGCAGACGGTAATTCGTGGCGGCTTCGGCGTATTCTACGATCTCGTCAGCTCGGAAACAGGAGGCATCATTTCCGGCTTGGCCCCGCCTTTTGGCGCGTTTCGGCCACTTTCTGGAAGCACTTTTCCGTTCGATCCTACTCAGAGTACTCCCCCTGCGATCTCCTCGGTCGGCAGCCTTTCATTCCCCGTTGCGTACAATCCCAATCTGAAGTTGCCCTACACCTTGGAATGGAACGTCTCGCTTGAGCAGGCCCTGGGCGGACAGCAGGCATTATCTGCATCGTACATTGGTGCTGCGGGCCGGCGGCTCTTGCAGACGACGGTCGTCGCATCGCCGCCCACCAACCCAAACATCCTCTCTGGAAGTTTCATAGACAACACGGCGACCTCGGACTACCACGCGCTCCAAGTTCAGTTCCAGCGGCGCCTCTCGGGTGGTCTGCAGGCTCTGGTCTCGTACACATGGTCGCATTCGATTGACACGGGCTCGGCCGGTTCAGCCCAACTTTCCTCGAATGCAGGGACCGGAACTGATTCCCAATCCAATCGAGGCCCTTCCGACTTCGATGTTCGTCACGCAGTTTCTGCAGGGTTGACTTATGACACTCCGGATCTAAAGGGGCATGGCTTCCCGAGATTCATTCTTGGCGGCTGGTCGTTGCAAAGTGTCATCCAGGCCCGGTCTGCCCCGCCAGTAGATGTTTTGGACGCTAACTTCTTCGGCGCTCCATTCGATACCGGGATCAGCGCAGATCTTCGACCGGACGTAGTTCCAGGACAACCGTTTTACCTGTTTGGGCCCCCATATCCTGGCGGAAAGGCTTTCAACCCGGCCGCATTTACCGATCCGCCGGCCGACCCTAATACCGGCAATCCCTTACGGCAAGGAACGCTTCCGAGGAATGCTCTGAGAGGCTTCGGTGCCGCCCAGTGGGATTTCGCCCTGCACCGAGATTTCCCTATTCACGACTCTCTCAAACTGCAGTTTCGCGCGGAGATGTTCAACGTCGTGAACCACCCGAACTTCGGCCCCCCTCTTCACAACTTCGGAGAGAGCGGCTTCGGGGTTTCGCAACAGATGCTCGGGCGTAGCCTTGTTGGTTCCAACAGCTTGGGTGCTGGAGGACTCAATTCCCTGTATCAGATCGGCGGACCTCGCTCGATCCAATTCGCACTCAAATTGATGTTTTGAAGCGTACCTCCTCATGGCATGCAGTCGTGAGTGGACCGGTGCGTGTGTGTTCTATGCCGAGCCGCGGAGCAGGCGGAGCCGTCGTCAAATACTTGCATTTCGCCCGGATCAACCAGCAAAGAGTGGAAGAGATGATCTGTCACAAAGCACCAACAGTCCTGACTATTTTCATTTCGCTTGCGATGCCATTCGCCTGCCAGGGTGCCACCTTAAAGCGCCCAATTACGGAAGAAGATTGTGTGCGCACGCGAAGAATCATCGAACAAGAGGTCCGCATTTCTCCGCAGGGAACAACGGTCGCGTACGTCGTTAAAGCGCCTGACGTGACCAGCAATCGGAATCACTATCGACTCTACGTCCGCAACCTGACACAGACGAGTAATCGCGAAAACGGAAGGCTTCTACTAGATGCAGACAAGCTCTCAAATATACGCTGGCTCGACACCGAGAAAATCGCCGTTCGAGTCGAGAAAACAGCACAAAGCCCAGCGCGAAATGCAACCGAAGTGGACATCGTCAACCCTCGGACCGGGTCATTTGAAAAAATTGATTTCCCCACACCGATAGTGGACTACAGCATAAGTGCCAATGGGGAACTCGTAGTCTTTTCGAGTCTGGAGAAGGATCAGCCGGAATCATCGGATACACGGAACAGCGAGAGAAATCGGCAAGAGCGCGGTTACCGAATTCCTTATGGCGCCGGATCGGGAGGTGGACTCGATCGTTTGCCCCAATACAGCCTATACCTGGGACGAAGAACCAAAACTGGAAGTCTAGAAGTGAAGAGACTGTATTTCAGTGGCCCTGGAAATGCGCCCCGACGACCTTCATTGGCATGGGTCGAGAGGCTCAATTTGTCGCCGAACGGAAAATATCTGCTGCTGAACTATAGCGACGACTCATTCCCGGACGATTGGAAGAGCGAGCCTCTTGTGAAGCAGTTGATAGGGTTCGGAACCAGAGCGGAAACACATGTGCTTGGCCTCTATGAGGTGGCCACGGGCCACCTTGGAGTGGGGTTCAACTACCCCGGTGTTTTTCTAGTCGAGACGAGTTGGTCAGGCGATAGTCGTGCTTACTCCGTCGTGTGTCCAGCTCCTTTTGGCACTCCCGACGCCGTCGAAGAAGCTCGTGCTGCTGAGCAATTTGGAAGTATTTACCGCTATATGAACCGCTTCAAAGACGTGTTTGCCGTCGACGCAAGAACTCTGACGGTCCAGAAGATATTCGGTAGGAATGTAGGAGAACAGGAAGCGTCTGAGTTTGGTGATGCTGGTCCACTCTATTGGACCAGCAGTGAGATGATTCTCAAAGCGGGTACGCACTCACTGGTACGCTTGGCTTTGCGGAACGGAGTGTGGCAGGAAACGCGCCGATTCGAGCTTCCTGAAGATGATCGATTTGACTCGTCGATCACTACCGACGGAAAAGTGCTGGTCGCGGTCTCCCAGGCACCGATGATTCCGCCAGACCTGGTTCTGTGGGATTTTCACGCTGAGCGAATGGCATTGCTTTCGGACCTGAATCCCGAGTACCGGACAATCGAACTTGGACAAGCCGAAACACTTGAATGGACCAACCGCTACGGCTCGAAGTGCGCGGGTCTTTTGATCAAGCCCGTCGCCTACGAGAGAGGCAAGCAGTACCCGATGGTTTTTCTTGCGGCGCCGGTTACGGACGATTTCATTAGCGACTCCCGATACACAACAGCTTATGCACCACAACCGCTGGCAAATGCAGGTTTCGTCGTGCTCGTGGCGCAGTACCCCCTCGACAACGCGATACAGAAGGGCCTGTTTCCAGGGGAAATGAGCGACGCATACAACTGGATGGCGATGGTGGAAAGTGCGGTGGATCTCCTCTCGGACCGAGGCCTTGTGGACAAAACGAAGGTCGGGATCGGAGGGTTCAGTCGCACAAGCTGGTTGTCCAGTTTTACGATTACGCATTCCACGTATCATTTTGTCGCGGCGTCTCTGGCAGACAGTGCACTCTATAGTTACGGACAATATTACAAATACAACAGTCTTCGAGCTATCCAAGGAGCAGAAAGCCAGATCGGGGGACCGCCCTATGGCCCGACCTTCGACCATTGGGTCAATTATGCGAGCCCGTTCCATGGGGATCGGGTACACGCTGCCGTGCTGATGGAGTTTTCCCCCCCGATCGAGGATGCATACGAATTCTTCGTGGCGTTGGCGCGTCAAGAGAAACCTGTCGAACTTTATTACTATCCGAAAGGTGCTCATCCCCTGGACACGCCTCAAGAACGGTTGTCTTCACTTCAGCGCAACGTCGACTGGTTCCGATTCTGGATGCAGGGATATGACCGCCCTGACGCAGGCGATCCCGACCAATATCGTCGCTGGCGTGTGATGCGCTCGCGCGGGTATCCAGAGAGATAAAGCTGGAGGCCAAAACTGATGGCCCCCAGCCGGTTGACTTACTCGTCGGCTTCATACGCGCCGTTGCTCTGCGTTGAATTGCGCGGGTCACGGTCCGCGACCAAGTGGATACCCTTGTTGCCAGACTCAATAGCTTTCAGGGCACCCGCCAAGACAACTACTTCGGGCTTTTCGTAGTTCATTGTTTTCACCTCCTTTCGTTATGGCATTCACCTTGCGCAGTTAGCTAACTGAACTCTTCTCACGAAAACGGCTTCCTCAGAGGCCTCAACTGAGCGGGTCGTATCGACTCCTGGGTCACGAGTTGTGGCCAATTGATGAATGCTTTTTGGTTGACGAGGCCTCTAAGCCAGAACTCGATACCGATCGTACGCATCAAAGTCACGATTCGAGATGGCTGTCCATTTCGGGCCCTCCGCACCGCTTCACTGAAGCGGTATGAGTCGATGATTCCAAGTGAACTTGTGACCATGTGCTGGCTAGTCTCGGCCAAAC
>JGI12635J15846_10000155_pt1 | contig 51079 bp, 48 predicted proteins | sample BlaSpr_A8_OM2_M2_FD_15846 | JGI IMG/M metagenome (IMG submission 15846)
AAACTCCGCCAGTTGCTGCCGCATCTCGGCAACTTCCCTCCTCAACTCCGCAACCTCATTTTCGAGATGGCCAAAATGATCATCCCCTCGTGGCAAATTATGCAGCGGCTGCACCATTTCCACCGGAGGTGCTTCCCCCGAAAAAAGCTGCATGTAACGCGATTCCTTGGTTCCGGGCTGCCGTGGCAGCACGGCGGCGAGCGCAGGCTGGCGCTGGCTCAGCCGATCCAGCGTGGCGACCACATCGTCCAGCGCTTCAAACCGGTACATGCGCTCGGTGCGCCCCCGGAGCTCTCCCGGAGTCTGCGGTCCGCGCAAAAGAAGCACGCATAGAACCGCAATCTCGCGCCGGTCAAAGTTGAAGACTTCCTGCAAACGGTGTTCATACTTCGTAACCCGGCTGTCCGCCCCGCCAGCCGGTCCCGCCAGCCGTTTCTGTTGCAGCGTCACGAGCGCCTCGCGCACCGCATCTTCACCGAGCGCCATTACCGGCTCGCGATTATTTTTCTGGTTACAGGCATTCACCAAAGCGTTTAACGAAAGCGGATAATAATCGGGTGTAGTAATATCCTTCTCAATTAATGCACCTAGGACGCGAATTTCGACATCAGTTAGAAGATCCAAAAAGCACCACCGTTCGTTATTGGCCGCGTCAGAATTGTACTGCACGTTAAATGGCAGCAGCACAATGGGAACGCCACCATTAGTTTGCTATGATGCTGCGAGGGACAGCGAAGGTCACACCTGTCCATGCGCGGCCAGGTAGGCGCCATGAAGGAGTCTATTGCCGGGACAGAAGCAGCTTAAATGGTCGGAGCTTCGCGTAGGCGCTACGGTAATCTTCGCCAGCCTGGTACTGGTGCTGCTCCTTTTTCTCATGTCTGGGACCGGTGGGTTCTTCACCAAACGCATCACCCTGACAGCTTATTTTGACAATGCAGGCGGCCTGCGAATCGGCGCGCCCGTGCGCCTCTCCGGCGTCGACATTGGCAACGTAGCGCACATCAAGGTCGTGAACGATAAAAATCGTCGCTTTACTCCCGTCGAAATCACCATGAAGGTGACCACGAAATATAACTTCAACCTGCGCAAAGACTCCTATATTTCTCTGGCGACTGCGGGAGTTCTCGGCGAAACCTACCTCGATATCGACAGCGCGCAGGCCACAGGTCCTGTAGTTGAGGATGGCGATATTCTTTCCACGCGTATTCACCCCGATTTTAACGAGGTGGTTAGCGCCAGCCAGAGCACGTTGCAAAATATGGATGCGCTGCTGAAGCGCGCCGACCGCATTCTGGCCTATGCAGAAAGCGGCAAGGGATCGATTGGCAAGCTGATCTACGATCCCAAGCTTTACGACCAATTATCCGAGACGGTCACGGAATTCAAAACTGTGGTGGACGATATCGCGCAAGGCCGAGGCAGCCTTGGGAAGTTGATCAACAACAACGACGCCTATGAGAAATTTGTCGCCACTCTCGACAGGATGAATAAAGTTGCCGATGACCTGCAGGCCGGCAAAGGCTCCGCCGGAAAATTCCTGAAAGATCCCGCTCTTTACGACAATGCCAACGATACCATCGCGAACCTGAAGCAGGTGACCGCCGACATCAACGCGGGCAAGGGAACGCTTGGAAGGCTGACGAAAGACGAACAGCTCGCCAACAAGATCGACACCACGATCTCAAAGCTGGAAGCAATCACCACTCAACTGGAAGCCGGCCAGGGAACTGTGGGCAAACTGTTTAAGGACGAGACGCTTTACAACAACGCCAACCAGATGCTCGTCGAAACCCGAGAACTGCTGGCTGCCTTCCGCAAGGATCCCAAGAAATATCTCACCATCAAACTGCACATTTTTTAAAGGCAGTGAACGGTGAGTCATCTTTCTGACCACTTTCTTTAAGAAACTATCCGCGGAGTGGATGTCGATTCCGCCTGCTCGTGCGCATGATAACTCGATCGCACCATCGGCCCTGATTCCACATGCCGGAAGCCGAAGCGCATCGCTTCGTTCTTTAGATGGACAAACTCCTCCGGCGTGTAAAAGCGCGCGATAGGCAAATGGTCGCGCGATGGCCGCAGGTACTGTCCCACGGTAAGGATATCTACCCCACAAGCGCCGAGATCGCGGAACACTTCAACCAGCTCATCGGTCGATTCGCCCAGTCCCACCATAACGCCGCTCTTTGTGACCATTCCCGGGGAGAACTTCTTAGCGTTCTCCAGCAGTGTGAGGGTACGCTGGTAGCGTGCGCCGGAGCGCACCGCGCGGTAAAGCCGCGGCACAGTTTCGGTATTGTGATTTAGCACATCGGGCCGCGCATCGAGCACAACCTTCAATGGTTCTTCCAGACCCTGAAAATCCGGAATCAGCACCTCGACGCGGCAATCCGAAATCAGTTCCCGAATCTCGCGGATCGTCTCGGCAAAAACTTTCGCCCCGCCTATATTGTCATCGTCGCGATTTACGCTGGTAATCACGGCATGTTTCAATCCCAGGGTCGCAACCGCCTCCGCCACTCGCCGAGGTTCGTCCCAGTCAATGGCCTCCGGACGTCCCTTTGGCACAGCGCAAAACCCGCAGCGCCGCGTACAAATATCGCCCAGTAGCATGAACGTCGCCGTCTTGTGATTCCAGCATTCGCCAATGTTCGGGCACTGCGCCGACTCGCAAACCGTGTGCAAGCCCAATCCACGCGCCAGTTTTTTCAGCTCATGAAAATTCTCGCCGACCGGAGCCTTGGCCCGCAGCCACTCCGGTTTCGGCACCCGTAGCGGGGGATTGACTTCGATCTGGACCAGTTGGGAAGTACCTGCCATCTCTATGATTCTACCAGTTCAGTATCCGTCCTCATCCCACCTCAACCAACCCGTAGGTATGCTGCCAGCGCATGCGCAGGGCCACCAACGCCCGGCTGATCTCTACCTGGGTAACCTCGGAATTCGGCCCCTCCATCACGGTCGCGGCTTCGCGTTTCGCCAGTTCCAGCAACTGCCGGTCACGAATCAGATTGGCCACGCGAAAGCTCGGCATCCCCGCCTGCCGCGTGCCAAAAAATTCCCCTGGCCCGCGAAGTTCCAGGTCCAGTTCCGCGATCTGAAAACCATCGTTCGTCCGCACCATCGCATCCAGCCGGCGCTCGCCTTCTTCCGTGACTTTGCCGCCGGTCATCAATACGCAAAACGATTTGGCTGCCCCGCGGCCGATCCGCCCCCGCAACTGGTGAAGCTGGGCCAATCCGAACCGTTCCGCATGTTCAATTACCATCACAGTGGCATTCGGCACGTCCACGCCAACTTCAATCACCGTAGTCGCAACCAGAATCTGCAGTTCACCTGCCTGAAACCTGCGCATCACCTGATCTTTCAAATCGGCATCCAGACGCCCGTGCAGCAATCCAACCTTCAGATCGGCGAAAATCTTTCCACTCAACTCGCGGTACATTTTCACCGCAGCCTTCAGTTCGTTTTCTTCGCTCTCCGCGATCACGGGATAGACCACATACGCCTGATGTCCGGCCGCAATCTGCTTGCGCAAAAATTCCCACACTTCAGGGGAGCGCTCATCCGTGATTCGCCTGGTGACGATAGGCGTTCGCCCCGGCGGCAATTCATCGAGCACGCTGAGATCAAGATCGCCATAGAGGGTCAGCGCCAACGTCCGGGGGATCGGCGTCGCCGTCATCACCAGAACATCCGGTTCGGCGGAAGCCGCGTCTTCTGCGCTCTCGCCCGATTTTTTCATTAGTTTCAAACGCTGCAAAACTCCGAAGCGATGCTGCTCGTCCACAATCACCAATCCCGGCTTTGCGAACTCAACTTTTTCTTCCAGAAGCGCGTGAGTGCCAATCACCAACTGCGCGCTTCCCTGTGCAATGTGCCGGCGAATTTCGCGCTTGCGGTCCGCTTCCAGCGAGCCCGTCAGCATCACGATTCGATAGCCCGCATTCTCCAGAATCCTGCGCGCGGAAAAATAATGCTGCTGCGCCAGAATTTCCGTTGGAGCCATCAACGCGACCTGGTATCCGTTTTCGATGGCGATGATCGCGGCCTGAAAGCTGACGATCGTCTTCCCCGATCCCACATCGCCTTGCAACAAACGCCGCATGGGATAAGGCTTTTGCATGTCATCGGCAATTTCCTTCAGCACCTTCTTTTGCGCGGTCGTGGGATGGAAGGGAAGTATCTTCTTGATCGCCGCGCGCACCCGCTCATCCAGGCGAAACCCCACTCCGGTTTCCGCCTTGAGTTGCCGCCGCTTCATCTCGAGCCCCAGCTCGATGAAGAACAGTTCCTCAAAAATCAGCCGTATGTGCGCCGCCGTGCGCGACGATTGCAAGTCCGCCAGACTCTCGCCCGCTTCCGGCCAATGCACTTTCCACAACGCCTCCCGCAGCGAAACCAGCGCCAGGCGTTCGCGTACCGCCGTCGGAATTGTTTCGGCCAAATCCGGAGTTAGATCTTCCAGAGCCTTGCGTATGATTCGCCGGAACCACCTCGCCGTGACCCGTCCCTGACCCGCCGACTCATAGATCGGCACGATGCGCCCCACTTCGAGGGATGCCGCCGCCTTATCATCTGCTCCTTCAGCATCGGCCTCGCCCAGCATCTCAATCTGGGGTTGAATAATCTGCAACTCTCCACTCTTCTGGTCCTGCTCGACCTTTCCATAAAGAGCGATCAATTGTCCCGGCTTGAACTTATCTTGTAAATACGTGGCATTGAACCAAAGGCAGCGCAGCTTGGCCCGTCCCTGGCCAACTGTAAGCTGAAAGATGGGCATGCGCCGTGTACGAAACAGGCCGGAGTTGCGAACTTCCCCGATCACGGTGGCCATCTCGCCTGCGCGCAACTCGGAAATCCCGCGAGGATTCAGGCGATCTTCATAGCGAAACGGCAGATAAAGCAGCAAGTCGCCAACCGTCGTGATTCCCTTAGTCGCGAGAACTTCCGCGAGCTTAGGACCGACTCCCTTGACATACTGCACCGGGGTTGTGAGTTCAAGCATCGAGATTCCCAAGCATACCCCACGCGCACGCGTGAACCTTGTCCAGGTTATTGCCCTGGGGCCGAGAAGCGGCGCACAAGAATTCCCTTAAAGGTGTGTATCCCGGTAGAAGACGCAGTGTGTTTCCAGATACAACGATACGAGGAAGAGCACCAACATGGCGCCCGCGGCCCAGCAGAATACCTGAAGCGGAAGCGTGGAAATTAGCCGGGTATGGTGAGCTTGCGGCTCTGGCTCCGCGGCCCGGAAACTCAATCCACTGATTACCGAAAGGATCGCAGACAGCGCGAGCAGAAGCATCGACTGGTAGATCTTTTGATTCAGGTCGCTCGCCGGGACCATAAACGCGGCATGGAATACCGCATACAAAGAGAGAATGCAAAGAATAAAGGTGACCGGCTTGGCGACCTCTACCAGCATGATTCACTTCCCGGACACGACCAGTTTACCGTGAACCGGCCAGCCTCGCACGGGCCAGATGCCGGCCCATGAAGTCTAAAATTGCAAGAACTGCGGGAAGCCAGCCTGATTCGCAACATGCCTTGCAGCCGCGTTTCTCAAATTCAGCGTCTAACTCAGTGTGCTAACCAATCTGGCCCAAGCTCTGTGCGCCATCCTGCTCGGTAATCTGGCGTACTTTCTCATGTCCTATCATCGCATTCTCCCCCATCACCGCCCTTTTCAAATGGACGCCGGGCTGGTTGTCGACTTCTTTTTCTGCCTGGGCATCTATGTACTCATTCGCGAGTTCAGCGCGAAAAAGTAAAGCATAGACTGGCCTTCAGAGCCAATTTACCGGTTACTTTCGGAACATCCCCTACATCTTCCTTCGGGGTACCATATCCCCTGAGTTATGGATAAAATCGCGGTCCTGTACGATGCAGGTCAGGCAGTGCTGTCTACCTTTGATCTGGACGAGGTGCTGCAGCGCATCCTGGCCATCGCGCACGACTATTTTCATTTGCGCAACGTGGCCATTCTGCTGCTCGATCAGCAGTCGCAGGAACTTTACGTCCGCTCACAAATTGGCTGGGATGAAGGCCAGGATAAGATCAGATGGAAGGTCGGCCAGGGCATCACTGGGACCGCCGCTAACAAAAAGCAGCCCGTTTATGCGCCTGACGTAAGCAAAGATCCGCGCTATATTTGCTCCGCCAAGTCCACGCAATCAGAACTCGCCATTCCCTTGATGGTTCGCGATGAGGTGGTAGGCGTGCTCGATTGCCAGACCGACCGCGTGAACCACTTCGATCCGGAAACCATCGATCTGCTTACTCTATTCTCAACTCAGGCCTCGATGGCCTTGCAGAATGCGCGCCTCTATTCTCTGGAGCAGCAGCGCGCGCGCCAATTGCAGGCGATCAATGCCATCGCCCAGCAGACGACTGCGGTTCTGGAACTGGAAGACTTGCTGGGCAAAGTGTGTGGCCTGATTCAAGAGGCGTTTCGCGTATCCCATGTATCGCTTTTGCTGCGGGAAGATCACGACCTGGTGCTGCGCGCCCATCATGGAAGGCTGACGCCGCGCATCGCCGTGGGCGGCCGGTTCTCGGCAACCAGCGAACCCTGGTCCACTATTCTCGCCGACAACTGCACCATGCAGTACGACCTTACCGGCATTCCTGCCGACAAGAAATTCTTTGCCGAATCCGCCTCGCGGCTCTGCATTCCTCTCATTTCCTTTGGCCAGACGCTAGGAATTTTAGGCCTGGACAGCGAAAAAAGTGACGCCTTTCGCGATGGAGACGAGCAATCCCTGGAATCTGTCGCTGACATCTGCGCCACCGCCATCCAGAACGCGCATTACGTCGAGCGCGTGAAACAACTTGCTTACCTTGACGGGCTCACCGGTATTTTCAACCGCCGGTTTTTCGAGCTCCGCATCAACGAAGAGATCGAACGCGCCCGCCGTTATGGCAGCGGTATGGCCGTCATCATGGCCGATATCGATCAGTTCAAGCGGCTCAACGACGAGTTCGGACACTTGCTGGGTGATGAAGTTCTGCGACAGGTTTCTTCTTTGTTTCATCAGCAAGTCCGCAAGATGGATGTGGTTTGTCGTTACGGAGGCGAGGAATTTGCCATTCTACTGGCGCAAGTCAGTGCCGAGGAGGCCTTGGCAGTCGCAGGAAAATTGAGAAAAACAGTTGCCGGCTGGCAGTTTCCCGGTGTGCCACGGACCATCACCATCAGCGCCGGAACTGCAGTTTTTCCGGAACACGGCGGCACGCGTGATGAGTTAGTCCGGTCCGCTGATACCGCGCTCTACTGCGCCAAACAAGCCGGAAGAAATCAGGTTTGCCTGGCCACGCTCGCGTCCCGCCAGGCGGCTACTTCACGCAATTAAATATCGAAAAACAACTCGTGCATCTGCCGGCGAACGCGCTCTAATTCCTGTTGCGATTTTTTCCGGCTCTTGTCACCGGCCTGCTTGATGCTTCTATCCACTTCCCTCTTTACTCTCTCGGCCTGTTGCTTCATAGCCTTCTCTTCTTCGCACTGAACTTTTTGCATCTCGGTCGAGGATTTCAGCGCTTCTTCACGCACCAACTCCATTTGCGGCCGCAGCTTTGCCACTTCATTTTGCAATTCGCTTAATTCCTTCTGCCTATCCGCATTCAACTCTGGCGCCTCAAAGCTCTCCTCGATTACTTCGCCGGAATCCCGCTGCTCCGGTAGTGTAAGGGTGAGGGTCTGCTCCTTCCTATCTCGAATTACTCCCACAGTCACCGAGCCGGAGCCATGGGAATGGAGGGCGTGGGCGAAGTCGCTGGTATCGTGAATCGGCTGATCGGCAACTTTAACAATCACATCGCCGGCATGCAGTCCCGCCTTCTCCGCGCGGCTGCCCCTCTCCACGGAGCGCACCAGAACGCCATTTCCACTTTTCGCGCCGAAAAATTCTCCCAGCTGCGGCGTAAGGTTTTCCACCATGAGCCCGCTGCGCATCGACGAACGCACGTAAACCACGCCAATATTGGGGACGTCAATTTCAGGCAGATTCGGAATTGGCGGAATCTCAATATGGAGATCTTTTCCGTTCTCCCAATTGCCCTGGCTGAATTCTTTGCCGCGGCTTGCCAACTGCACCTTGATCGTGACCGGCTGTCCATCCCGGCTCAAACCCAGCGCAACCACGCGTCCCGCCGGCGTTTCGTGAATCATCCGCTGCAATTGCGCCTTGCTCTCGATCGGCGTTCCGTTCATCGTCAGGACGACATCATGTTCTCTGATCCCCGCCTTGCCCGCCGGCGCATCCTGATCGACCATGGTGATTTCAACGCCCTTCTCTTCCTTCAACTTCAACGTAGCCATGCGATCCGTCGTGATGTCCGCAATGTCTACGCCCAAATAGGAGCTTGAACCGGAGTCCTCGCTGGGAATTCCCATAGGATCGGAAGGCTCAACGGTCCATCTCTGCGCGGCATGAGATCCGCTCAGCAGCAACGGCATCATGGCAACGGTCGCTAGAAATTGTTTAAGCATGGCCCATCTCCTTGAGTTTTGTAGCGCACTCAAAACGGCGTTTCGACTACCACTGTCAAGACAATCATGTTCAGACAATCGCCATTCGAACTCGATTGCTACTTCGCATGCCGGAAGCAGATATCACCGGTCGTAGTCCGCACCTTCAACACCGGCCCCCCGCCGTTCAGCTTGCCATCGGCATTCAACGTCCTCGGCCCCCACTGGTCGCCCTCGCTGGCCACGTGAATATCCGGGAACTCAGACATAATGCGGTGTCCATTGCCCAGATCGACGCTCGCCCGCACTGAAATTGGAACATCGGGGGCGATGTACACCGTGATATCTCCCGCGGACGTTTCCAGCGTCGAATCGCTGGCTGGAGCCCCAGTCTTCACCAGCCTGACCACAATCCCGCCCGCGCTGGTTTCTACCCGCGCCGAAGGAACTCCATTCAGTTCAATCTCCCCGCCGCCGGTCTGCGCTATAACATGCCCTGTCGCAGATCCAAGATGAATGGTCCCACCGCCCGTTTCAATTTCCGCCGGACCGGCAATGTCGCCCAGGTCGACGTTTCCCCCGCCCGTCGAAACCTTCACCTTGCCGCTACATTGATGGACTCGAATTTCTCCGCCGCCCGTCTCCAGGGTCGCCCCCTGCTTGGCTGAATCGATTACGATTCCGCCGCCGCCGGTCTGTGCCGTTACTTTGCCGTTAGCTTGCCGAACTCTGATCGCCCCTCCGCCCGTCTCCAGCCCGATGTCTCCGCCGACCATGCCTACATCGATCGCTCCGCCGCCCGTCTCCGCATGTACTCCGCCGCCAATGTCGTCCAGATGCACGCTGCCGCCACCGCTCTCGGCTTCAACCCGGCCGCTCAGCCCCATCGCATCCACGTTACCGCCATCGGTTTCGAGCTTCGTCAACGTCATCTCGCGCGGAACGTTAATCATGAACTCGCCGGAAAACTTCCCGTGATGCCCGCCCTCCCAATCCCCCACGATCCACGCTGTATCGCCGCGAACATAAGCGGTGACCTTGAAAGAGTCGAACTGCCGCCGCGCGTCCTGCTCCGAAGACGTATAAGCCCGTGCATGCACTACATAACTGATTCCTTGTTCCTGTCCTCCATGCACCAGCACCGACCCCATATCGACCTTCACGCGCAGATTCTTCACCCCCGCCAGGGAGCCTTTGATCTCCTGCGCCCACGCCCCGCCCTCGCGGTATACGTGTGTCTCTTGCGCCAGAGCGAAAGGCGCGAGCACGGCCAGCACTCCCAGCAGCCCGGCGATTTGTCTCGAATGCTTTAGTGGCGAACGCTTCAAATGTTCCACCTCGGTTTCTCTACTTCTTCGTATGAGGACGTGCCCTTTAATCAATCTCCGGCAACTGCGCCAGCATGGTCCGCGCCTGCGACTTGATGTACTGGTTTTGATCCTTCGCCGCCAGCGCCATCAATACGCCGCGCACGCTGCCATCGGCCTTCACCGGATCAATCAAATGCAGCGCCTCAGTCCGCACGCCCGGACAGGAATCATTCACCAGCGCTTCCAGCACCGCATCCCGCACCCGCATATCATCCTTCACAAACTTTCCCAGCCCATCCAATGCCTTCAGCCGCACGCCCGGATTCGAGTCATACCGCAGCGCATAAATCAGCGCATCCCGCACCTGGACCACGTTCGGCCTCTGCGTCAGCAGATCCACCGAATCCATCCGTACGCCGGGATTGTAATTATTCTGTGCCGCAAATAGCAGCAGTTGCTGAATGCGCTGATCGTTCATCGATCCCTGCACCTGCTGCGTCGAAACCGTGGCGTACTTGATGTTGATCTCTTTGCTGCCGGGTTCCTGCGTAATCGACTGGATGCCGGTGATCGAAGCCTCGGCCGGATTCACCGCCGCGCTGCTGACCGCATTCGGCGCCTGACGATCGAACACTTTATAAGCCGTTCCCACTCCGCCCGCAAATCCCAAAATTAAAATCACAGACGCCAGCGCCGGCGAGAACTTCACCTGACGCAGCCAGTTTGCCGGATCGAACGCCAGCCTCTGCCAGAATCCGCCCTGCTCGGCCGTTTCCAGCGACTCCTGCAACCGCATGCGCGCTGCCGCCAGCAAATTCGGCGACGGCTCCTCCGCGCGATCCTCGGCCAGCAGCGCATGAAACTCCCGCGCCGCCTTCAACTCCGCCGCACACTCCCCGCACCGCGCCACATGCTGCTCAAGTTCATGCCGTGCATCGTCGGCCAACTCCCCATAAACATGCAGCGTAATATTTTCCCGAACCCATTCGCATTTCATAAAGTTCCACCTTTAATCTTTGACAACACCCAACACTCACCGCATATCCGCCAACTGCCCTCGCAACTTCTGCGTCGCCCGAAACAGCGTGTTCTTCGCCGTCTCTTCCGTGGTATGCAAAATCTCTCCCACCGTGCGCAACTTCAATCCGTGATAATGCTTCAACTCAAACACCATGCGTTCCCGGGGCGTAAGCTTCTCCAGCGCTCCCGAAATCCGCGCCCCCAACTGCCGCCGCATTAAATCCCGCTCCGGATTCGCCGCGGCCCGCCCGTCCGGCACCTGGTCCAGAAGGTTCAGCTCTCCGCCATCACCGTCGCTTACTACCGGCGCATCTTCCTTGCGCACATTCCGCTTGCGCAAATGGTCCAGACATAAGTTGGTCACAATGCGGTAAATCCAGGTGTAGAACGAACACTCGAAACGAAAGCTTCCAATGTTCTTGTAGGCCTTGAGGAAGGCGTCCTGATACACGTCCTGCGCTTCGTGGTCGCTGCCGGTCAAGTGCAGCGCGAGCCGCAGCACCGGCTGATCGTAGTGGCGCACCAGTTCCTCGAAGGCGCCGCGGTCCCCGCGTTGCGCCTCACGAATGAGGATCGTGTCGTCGATGCGGCGTTCTTGACCAGCCATGCGGCCCAATGCGAATGTCCCGCTGTCTTTCTCTACTCGCTCGCGCTCCGCTTGAGCATGTACCCGCCTGCCAACCGTCAGCGCTAAAGCCAAAGTCTCGGCTGACATCTTTTGTCCTTGTCCTCTGCCCGCCGGGTTTCGATGCTCTACCGGCCCTGCACAGGAATAGACGGGGAATGAGCGGAATCGTAAGCAGGAATTATAGGCGGGAATCGAGCTTTTCTGCTTGAAACTCAATAGCTTGGAAGACAAAACAAGACAACACCCGAAAGCCACACTTGTACGGGAACCNCCCTNACTGCCCTGTCATCCCGAGCGCGTCGAGGGACCATTGTTGTTGACCGACCCCCTGAGGTATCCCTTTTTGCACAGGAGCTACAACACGCCACCGCCAAGATTCGCTCCGTATTTTACCGTATGGCGTCGGCAGCGTTTCGCGCCCAAAATCATGAAATGAAAGCCGATGCGTCGATTTCCTTCCCCAGGCGGATCGTCAGTCTGTGGCCATACGTGTTGATCGCTATTTCAGTAATAGGGCTGGCNTACAGTTTCTGGGTCAACTCCCGGTAAATTTTGCCCAGAAAAAGATGGCACTATTCGATCCCCGCNGGCAATTCTGACAANGAACTCCTTTCGGATGGAGAACTCTCAAGCTACTCGCACTCGACCTTGTTGTCCTGCGCGGCAACGATCTGCCACTTACCCGCGCGCTTCAACCAGGTNTCGGTCCAGACCTGGCACTGCTTCGCGTCTGGATGGGTTTTATCCTTGCCGGTCGCATGCTCGCTGCCGTAAATGATTGCCACGTCTTCGCCCGAAGAAGAAGAGAAGAAGCGCACCCTAGCATCGTCAATGGCACAGTCGTGCGCCGAGTGTGGGCCTTTTTCGTCGCGTAGTTCATCCGCCTTATTGTAGCGTTGGCCGCGAGTGCTGGTGCCCTGGAAATCGTCGGCCAGCAACTCAGAGACGACTCCATTATTCGTGCAAACCCCCTCGGCCCACTTGCGCTCCATATCAATCATGTACTTCGCGGTTTTGTCGTCGGGTGTAGCCCAATGGCTTTGCTGCCCGTAAACGGTGGTCGTAAGAACAGCGACATACAACAGGTGCAGAATTCGGTGACGCATCGCCCCCTCCGGTTTTCACACACTATACAGGCCGAACGCCCCAAGCTTGTGATCGTGCTGGCGAGCACCAACGCCGGCTTAACGCAATCCGCTCCGTGGCACAGCTGACAAAACCAGGTTTGAGTGGGCCAGCCGCCGCAGCCCTTGTGATTACTCCATAAGTTGATTCCGCCGCCAGCCGCTCCGGGGTACTATGTTCTGCGATTTTGAGGGCCAGTGTCACTCACCCAACCTTCGCAAGCGGAGCCGCGAAAGCGGCGAGGGGGAATGATGACCAAATTGAGCTCGTGCATGAAAGTATTCGCTCTGCTTTTCTTAGCAGGGGCAGCGGTTCCATTGCTCGCGCAAAAGCTAACCACGTTGCACAGCTTCGAAAACAGCGATAGCTATTTCCCTTACGCCGGGGTCATCCAGGGCACCAACGGAGACTTTTTCGGAGCAGGTTCTGACGGCGGATCCGCGGGTGGTGGCTCGATTTTTAAAATGACGGTGAAGGGCGCGCTAACTCCGATCTATAGCTTCCCGGCCGGCTCCAACCCGGCGAGGGATCTCGTCCAAGGCGCTGACGGAGATTTTTACGGGGCCACAGCGGACGGTGGTGAGAATAGCGATGGCTCAATCTACAAAATTACCGCCGGGGGTGGGCTGACTACTCTGCACAGCTTCGACTCCACGGATGGTAAGAATCCTTACGACGCTCTCGTCCAGGCCAGCAACGGAGACTTTTACGGGACAACTTCTGAAGGCGGGGCGAGCGGAGATGGCACGGTCTTTAAAATTACCAAGAGTGGCACGTTCACTTCTCTGCACAGCTTCACCGGCAAGGACGGCAAAGACCCGTCGGGAGATCTCGTCCAGGATGCCAACGGCGATTTTTATGGGCTAACGGAATTCGGCGGGGCCCACAACGGCGGCACCGTCTATAAGATCACCCCGGGTGGCAAGCTGAACACGCTGCACAGTTTCGCCGGCAAGGACGGCGCACTGCCCGTCGGGTACCTCATCGAAGCCGCAAATGGGGACTTTTACGGAACAACGGCGGATGGCGGGGCCAACGGCGATGGCACGATCTTCGAAATCACCCCGAGTGGCACGCTGACTACTCTGCTCAGCTTTACCTCCGCCGCCGGCCAAACAGGAGACCTCGTCCTGGGCACGGATGGGAACCTTTATGGGGAAACTGAAGGTGGCGGGGCCAATGATCATGGCTCGATCTTCAAGGTTACGCCCGCCGGCACACTGACTACGGAGCACAGCTTCGACACCACGGATGGTGCCGAGCCGCTCGGAGCTCTCGTCCAAGGCACCGATGGTGATTTTTACGGGACCACGATGCAGGGCGGAACCAACAACCTGGGGACAGTCTTCAGCTTTTCGATGGGCCTGGGACCATTTGTGAAAATCGAGCCGACCTCCGGCATCGTAGGAGCAGACGTCAAGATCCTGGGCTCCGAGCTGACCGGCGCGACCTCGGTCACCTTTAATGGCGATGCAGCTACTTTCACCGTGGTATCGAGTTCCGAAATCTCGACCACCGTGCCCGCCGGCGCAACCACCGGCAAGGTCCAGGTGGTAACACCCGGTGGCACGCTTTTGAGCAACGTGAACTTCTCCGTGACTCCGTAAGCTGCGCCGGAACAAAGAAAAAGCCCGGGCAAAGACGCCCGGGCGATGAACTCTCGTCAACTACAACTACTCGGCGACCGCTTCCTTCTCGATCACGACCTTCAAGTGCGCGGTCACTTCTTTGTGCAGCTTCACCGGGATGGTGAACTCGCCCAAAGTCTTCAGCGGTTCGTGCAACTGAATTTGCCGGCGGTCCAGGTTGATTCCTTTTTTCGCGATCGCGTCCGCAATGTCGCCCGAGGTGACAGATCCGAACAGATGATCGTGCTCACCGGACCGCCGCTGGAACGTGGCCGAGAGTCCGTCAAACTGCTTGGCCAGTTCTTCCGCCTGCGTCTTCTCTTTGGCCGAGCGGCGCACCGAAGCGGCTTTCATCTGTGCCACGACGGCTTTGTTGCCATCGTTCGCCTGAATCGCCAGCTTGCGCGGCAAAAGATAGTTGCGCCCATATCCTTCGGCAACCTTCACCACGTCGCCGCGCGCGCCCAGTTTGTTCACATCTTCTTTGAGAATGACTTCCATGGTATGACTCCGATCTCAATAATATTGTTGATTGATGATTTCTGATTGTTGATTAGAACCTAGCCGCTTACGCTGCTTTGGTCTTCAATCAACAATCACAAAATCATCAATCAACAATTGCTTTTCTACGACGCTCGTCCCGCAAATGGCAGCAATGCGATGTTACGCGCCTGTTTGATCGCTGAGGCGAGCCGGTGTTGATGCGGCGAACAGACGCCGGTCAGGCGACGCGGCACGATCTTGCCGCTCTCCGCCACAAACTGCCCGAGCAAACGGTAATCCTTGTAGTTGATGTCGGCGATCTTTTCCGTGCAGAACTTACAAACCTTTTTACGCCGGAAAAACTTGCGTCCACCTTCGCGCGGAGGACCGCCAGGACCAGAACGCCCACCCCCGCCTCCGCCAAATCGCGGACGATCTCCTCCCGAACGCTCCCCGAAGGGCCGCGATGGCCGCTCCGCAGGTGCCGATGGTGCCGATGGTGCTTTCACTTCGTCAGCCATAACTCTCCTTAAGTAAATCGATGGCCAGTGATTAGTAGCCAGTTAAATCTTTGTCTGCATCTGGTCAATGACCACTGGCCACTGACCACTTTTTCTTCAGACCGCCGCTGGAGCGTCCGCCGCAGGCGCTTCGCTCGGAACCGGCGCTTCCTCGGCAACAGCTGCGGGCTGCGCGCTCACCTTCTTGCGGGATTCACGAAGCTGCTTGATCTTCTCGAGGCGCTTATGTTCCTCATCCACGCGCACCGTGATGAACTTGATCACCTGCTCCGTTACGCGCAAGCGGCGCTCCAGTTCGTGAACGACCGATCCCTCGCCTTCAATGGTCATCAAGACATAAATGCCTTCGCGGAACTTGCGCACCACGTAGGCCAGCCTGCGCTTGCCCATGCGTTCCACGTTCTTGACTGTTCCGGAGGCTGAGGTAACCGTGGTCTCCAGAGTAGAAACCAATTTTTCTAAATCTTCGTCCGCCATATCCGGACGAACAATGAACATCAACTCATAAGTACGATTCATTTGCTCTCCATCTGAAGCAGTGGCCAGTGGTCAGTTGTTAGTGACCAGCAATAGCAGCCCTGCAAAAATCGTTTTTCTTCTACCTTTAATCTTCATACGACCGACCACTGCTCACTCTTCTTTGCGATTAAAGCGGTTCATCGCCGCTGCCGCGCCTTCCTGCAAAATCATCTTTACGGCTTCTTCTGTGGTATCGAGTGTTCCATCCAGAATCGCCAAATCCGCCTTGCGCATGGGCGCCAGCAAATAGCGTGCGCCGTCTTCGACCTTGTGCTCCGGCGCTACCCCGATTCGGATCCGCAGAAAATCCTGCGTGTCGAGCGCTCCGATGATCGACTCCATTCCGTTATGCCCCGCCGAACTTCGCCGCGTATGAATCCGCAACGTGCCCAGCGGAAAATCCAGCTCGTCCTGAATCACGATCAGATCCGATTCCGGCTTCGCTTCGTACTCTTCCACCAACTCCCGCACCGACAAGCCGCTCAGATTCATGAACGTCTCGGGCTTGGCCAGCAGCACGCTTTCGCCGCCAATCACTGCCCGCGCCGTCAGCGCCCGGCACTGCCGGTTTCTCACCTCAACGCCCAAGTCGCTGGCGATGCGATCCACCGCCAAAAACCCAACGTTGTGCGGCGAAAACTGATACTCGATGCCAGGATTGCCCAGACCAACAATCAGTTTCACGCCGTCCCTCGTAGCCCGACAAAGTGCCGAACTTCGCTCGGCCGGACAGCCGAGGGCGGCTGTCCCCACATTGTCTGCACCGGGCTACTTCTTCTCCTTCTTGTTGTCAGCCTTCTTCTCGGGCTTCTCGGCCTCGCCCTCTTCGTCAGTCTCGGCCTTGCCCTTCTTAATAACTTCCGGTTCAGACGGAGTCGCGCCCGCTTCCGCCGCAACCGCTTCCGGCGTCGCCACAACTTCTTCCTTCACGCTGGTTACGTGGGCTACCGGCTGATTCGCGTCGCTGATGAATTTCAACTTCTCGTTATGTGGCAGATCGGCTACGCGCAGGACTTTGCCGAACGTGAGCTCGCTGACGTCCACATCGATGTGGCTGGGAATATCTCCCGGCAAGCACTCGATCTCCACTTCGCGCAACATCTGCTCGAGAATTCCGCCTTCGGTCTTCACCCCAACCGGCACGCCCTGCAGTTCAATGGGAACGCTCACCCGCAGCGCCTTATCCATGGCGATCCGCTTAAGATCGATGTGCAGCAGATGCCCTTTGATGGGCTCGTATTGCCAGTCGACGATCATCGCTTTAGTGCGCTCGCCGCCATTGCCATCGCTCACCGCCAGATCGAAAATTGTGTTGTGCCCGCTGTCCGAGCGCAAAATCCGCAACACATGCCGCGGGTCGACGCTGACCGGTTTAGCGTCCTTGCCCGCACCATAGACCACCGCCGGAATTTTGCCTTCACGCCGCACCCGCCGCGCGTGATTTTTTGTGCCCGGCTCACGCGGGTTCGCTTCTAAAACATTTTGCTCAATTGTGCTCGCCATAATTTCCTTGTCCTATCTAAAAAATCCCTATCTAAAAAGTCCTGTCTATACAAATAACTTACTTACTGAAGTCTCTTCGTGAATGGACTGAATCGCCCGTCCAATCAACCCCGCAATCGATAGCACGCGAATCTTCGGTTCCAGTCGCGCTTCGGCGGAGAGTGGAATGGTGTTCGTCACCACGACCTCGCGAATCACCGATTCCCGAATGTTGGTGACCGCCGGTCCGGAAAGCACCGGGTGCGACGAACATGCATATACTTCGGTTGCGCCATTCTCCATCAATGCCGCCGCCGTTTTCACCAGCGTGCCCGCCGTATCGATCAAGTCATCGATAATCAAGCAAGTTCGCCCGTTCACATCGCCGATCACGTGCATCACTTCGGCGACGTTCATTTCGACGCGCCGCTTATCGACGATGGCCAACGCCGCATCCACTTTCTTGGCGAAAAATCTGGCGCGCTCTACGCCGCCCGCATCGGGTGATACCACGGTCAAGTTCGGCAAACTCAACTTCTTGAAGTGATCCACCAGCACCGGCGAGGCGAATAAATGGTCCACCGGAATATTAAAAAATCCCTGCAACTGCGGCGTATGCAAATCAACAATCACCGCGCGATGCGCTCCTACCGTAGTCAGCAAATCCGCCACCAGCTTGGCCGAGATCGGCACCCGCGGCTTATCTTTTCGATCCTGCCGCGCATACCCGAAGTACGGAATCACCGCCGTGATGCGCCGCGCCGATGCGCGTTTGAACGCGTCAATCATCAGCAGCAACTCCATCAGGTGCTCATCCACCGGACGGCACGTCGGTTGCATCACGAAAACGTCGCAGCCGCGTACATTCTCCTGAATCTGTACATACGCCTCGCCATCGGCGAAGCGCGTTAGTTGCGCCTGCCCGCGCTGCATGCCCAGAAAGTGGCAGACTTCGTCGGCCAGCGGTGCATTCGCGGTGCCACTGAAAATCTTGAACTTCTCGTCTACCCGCACGCGCGGCCTGCGTTCCGGCTTTTCTTCGGAGGCGGGTGGAGGCGTGGGCGGAGCCTGCTTCTCAGCTTTTTCCGTTTTTTCCGGCGGCGTCACCAAAGTAGCCATAGGCAGTTCTCAGTTTTCGCTGCTCAGATCTCAGTCCAGGGGCTCCTCGGTTCTACTGAGAACTGAGAACTGGCAACTGAGAACTGATTTTCTGGCTGGGCCGCTAGGATTCGAACCTAGACAAAGTGCTCCAAAGGCACTTGACCTACCATTAGTCGACGGCCCAGTAAACCATTGTTGATTTTTGATGGATGATGGTTGATTGCCGATTGAACCGCGGCCCAACCGGCACTCTTATTGTCAATCATTCATCAAAAATCAACAATCAAAAACTCTGTCCGCCAACCTGGCCTTCCAACCGCCGCTACACCCAAATTCGCTTCCAGTACCGCTGCCGCGTCAGGGTCGCCGTGGATTGCGCCGTCCAACCCTGCTTGCGCAGCCTGCTTACTGCCAAGTCTGCCGCCTCTTTTGAGGCGAACAGCCCGTACAATGTTGACCCGGAACCCGACAGCGACGCATACTTCGCGCCCGCGCGTTCCAGCGCCTTCTTACCTTCACTCAGCTCGGGATATTCAGGAAAGACGACTTCTTCAAAGTCGTTCTTGATCCCGGCCCGGACAAGCGCGAGAAGTGGATTCTCGGCCCGGCCCCTTTCGGCTCGACCACTGCCAGGAGCACCGGAGTAACTCTCGCTCAGCCACGCCGACATCTCACGGCCAAGCTCACTCATTCTATCGAAGGACTTCGGCATCGTCAATTCTTCATTGCCAGCACGATCTTTTGATGATCGAGGCTTCAGCCCCTGCTTCCGATCCCACTCCGCAAACGCCTTCGGAGTCGAAACCCCCACGTCGGGCGTCACCACCACGCACGGCGTTGCGGGGAAATCCTCCAGCGGATAAACCTGCTCCCCGCGCTCCATGCCCAAGACCATTCCACCGATCAGGAATAACGGAACGTCCGACCCAACTTCCGCCGCAATCCGCAACCGTTCGGATGCTGATAAGCTTTTCTTGAGCACCCGCTCCAGCGCCAGCAGGGCAGTCACCGCATTCGCCGATGCCCCGCCCATCCCGCCCTGCACTGGCAAGCATTTCTCAATCTCGACAATCACGCGGCCGTTGGCATGGAGCGATTCCATGACTTTCTCGACGATACGCCAGCAAGTATTCGACTCATCTTTCGGAACCCGCGGGTCATCGCAGCGAATCTCAATCCCGTTCCCACGCACAACGCTTACCTGGATCAGATCATGCAAACCGATAGTCTGATATATGGTGAGCAATTCATGAAACCCGTCCGCGCGCGGCGCGCCGATGCGCAGGCCGAGGTTAATTTTTGCGAAGGATCTGGCAGTTACAATCATGGACGCATGATTGTAAGGTCTCAGGCCAAATTTTTCGATCAGTGATGTTATCTGGCGACAAGAAATGGCAGGAAGAAGAATATTTATCGAGGTGCGCCGCCACGCATTTAGCCTCGTAGTGTCCACGCTGGGGGTTTGGTTTTCGGGCGGAATATTCTCTACGAGGAAATAGGTCGTTTGGCTTCGACACGGGCGAATCGATGGCCTCGGAGCAAATCCCTACCGGCGCTTATACAGCACCGCAAACTCAAACCCCGCATTCGCCGGAAACAGCTCTGCAACTTTCTTCAGCCGTTCGGCGAGAGCCGAGGGGGCCAGTAGCGGATAATCCCGCTCGCGCAGATCGTAGTAATCCACGTCCAAATACAGCGACAACAGATAAATAGAAATCGTATCGGCAAATGTAGCTTCAAAGTATTCGTTCTTATAGCGCTCTGCTTCCGGCCCGCCCGCCACGGCCAGCTTGCGAGCTTCCCAGGCATCCAGCGACGTCTCCCCGCGCACTCCAGCTTCAACCTGCTTCCACGCTATCTCGCTGAACTCTTCGGAGACTCCCGCCGCTTCCACCAGCGCGTGCCCTACATTGATGTAGAACTCAAACGCCACGGAAAATTTGTCATCCGTGAGCCGGGTGGAGATGAACACACACTGCGAATCGCCCAGATTCAGGTTGCGATGGCACACGGCATTGTCGCTGAGCGCAACATCATACCGGTCGGCGATCAGAATCTCTTCACCCTGGGTCACCGTGAGCGGGACGAAATAATAAGCCTTGCGTTTCAATGCCGTGGCAGCCTTATCGGGTACCGCGGCAATCATCCGCTCCAGGTCGAGCGCGCCAATCGATGCCTCGCCCGACAGGGCGTAACACACCCCATTGCGCGCCTGTGAAACCGGCGTCATCCGTACTACATCCGCGGGGCTCCGCGTAATAGCTGGTGCTAGCTGTGACATAACTTTATCTTTTATACACTAACGTGCGGAGGGGCACTTCTATCCGCTGCCGTTACTCTTTGACAGCCTTCCAACCCATCCAATTCAGCATCCATCGCCACGTTATCTCGTGATCCCGATGTACCGGCGGTGCCGGCAAAGCCTGAGTGGGAAAGGCCACGGCCTTCCCTCGATACGCGTCCGCGAGCTGCTTGAACATTCGGCCTTGCTCCTTCACCTTGCCATCGTTCGTCAGCAGTCCCAGGCTGTACTCGAGCGAGTTGAACTCGAATTTGCGGTCCACATCGTGGCTGTCCCAATAAGTGAACCAGCTCACCCCGGAATCGATTGCGGCCAACACGGCTTTTTCCAGCCAATCGGCCTGCTGCTTTTGGTTCAGCGATTCGATGCAGGTATTGAATTCCTCCGCCCATACTGGCTTCCGAGCGTTGCCGGCATACGACCGGATCAAAGTTGCCATGGCCGCCAGCAGCTTGATACTCGGAGGATCCATCGGCCCACCATACTTCAGTGAGCCTGACCAATAGGGATAGCAATGCATTACCGGCATCGGCTTCGCGGCTAGCGCTTGCGGAGAAAACGTGGTCACCTCGAACCACGGCAATTCGTCGATTCCATTCACATGAACGTGGTCCGGAGAAACGCTTTCCATCAGCGCGAACATCCTTTCCATCCACGCATCGCCCACCGGCGGCTCGGTGCTCCAGCAGGTGTTAATCTCGTTTCCGAAGTCGAAGCCGATGATGTTGTTCTTTCCTTTCATCACCGCCGCCAATCGCCGGATCAAGAGCTCCTGAGCGTTCCACATGGCAGCGTCGGCATAGAATCTGGAGTCAGCTTTGTTGAACGGAGGTAGGAAGAACCATCCACTCAACTGCCCGGTAAAAACGGTGACAACCGCGTCCATATTGCGTTCGCCCATAAGAGTCAGCAATTGGTCCAGCCGCTCAAGATGCAGCGAGCTCACCCACTTCGGATTCGGCTGGAAATATGGCCAGATCAGCAGGATGCGAAGATGGTCGGCACCTAGAGCTGCGATCGCATCCAAGTCACGCTTGATCGGGTTCGTGTCCCAGTCATTCCAGCAAAACCACCAGTTCTTTGAAGGCGTATAGTTCACCCCGAAACGGTGCCGGTCCAGCGCGAGGCTTCTCTTGGGCTGCACGGATTGCGGACTTGCCATTCCGGCTACGCCCTGGCCCAGTCCATTCAAAACCGCGGATGCTTGAGAGCGGACCGACCCTGCGACCACCGTGCTCATTGCCGTTGAAATGAAATCCCGTCGATTCATAATGGAACGAATAGCTTACAAAAAGGCTCCTTTACCTGCTCAACCCTCCATCCTAAACTTGCAGGGCCACAGGATTGCCACGATGACCCTTACGCTGAAGTGTTCGCTCGCCGCCTTGATGAGTGGCTCTTGCTCTAACTCTGACTCCTGCCCTCCCACGCCTCAAATCGCCTGCTCGCTTACTACGATTTTGCCGATCGTTACAATAGCCAGCCCTTGATGAATGCCATGTACCAGGCTTTCGTGCGAGCCTCGTCGGAAGGTCGCTGACCGTTCGGCCCCTGCAGTTCCCATCCTTCAGGTTACCTTCGTGCCCCACTCGTCGGGGCCATTCCAGTTTGGCCGTGCGTGCGCCAAACTGTTTTCAGAACTCCAATGCAATCTGCCAAGCAAAAAGTATGTAATCGCAAGCAAGATCGCGTGAAAGCCGTACTCCCTGTTCGGGTACGAGGCACAGACGCAGACGGTTCTTCGTTTGAGGAACTGGCGCACACTCTTGATCTCACAACCACCGGAGCGCGCCTGGGCGCCATTCATCGCAAGCTGAACGTTCGCGACACCCTGGTCATCTTGTTCCGTCAGCGTCGTCTCGAATTCACCATCATGTGGACCCGGCTGCTTGACGACGGCGAATACCAGGTGGGTCTACTCATGCTTTCGAAGGACAGCGATCCCTGGAATCTGAACATTGGTCAGTCATTACAGAACGCGCCAAAACTATCAGCAGCTTGGGGGACGGCATGAACCAGCGACAGACTATAGCTTATAAACTTTCGAAGCTTTGGAGTAATGACGAAGGGCAGGATGTGGCTGAATATGCCATGATGATGGCCGTGATTCTTGTCATTGTCCTGAGCACTGCCCAACTGATCGCATCAAATGCCGGTCAAGTTTTCTCTTCGACTGCCAGTGCAATCCAATAGCTGAATTAGAAACTAATCTCGCCTGGAGAGGTGGGAGAGGTTTCGCCTGCCTGGTCCAGCATCAGGGCCGGATGAAGTGATCTTACGGCTTAAGCGAATTGCCCATCATCAAAGCGAACAGGAGCGGAAGATAGATAACCGTAGCCTGCAACACATGCCGGGCAAGCATCTTGGATCGGGGATTGTTGAGAGGAAGCTTTAGGAACGCGAGGCGCGCTCCGAAGTAAAACATCGCAATGCCGAGCGCTAGCGCCCCTACCAGATATATCTTTCCGGCCATACCAAAAAAGCTAGGCAGAGCACTCAGCGGAATCAGAATCAGCGAGTAGGCCAGAATGCGGCGTGCCGTCGAGCGTCCATCTTCTTCGACCACCGGCAACATGCGAATTCCACCAGCTGCGTAATCCTCGCGATAGAGCCACGCAATCGAAAAGAAGTGCGGAAATTGCCATACAAAAAGAATGGCGAAAAGGATCAACGTGCCCCACTCGAGTTTGCCCCGTGCTGCCGTCCAGCCTAAAACTCCAGGCATCGCTCCGGGGAAGGCGCCAACAAAAGTGCAGATCGGTGAAATTCGTTTCAGCGGAGTGTAAGCGGCCAGATATACCAGCGACGTCAGGAAAGTAAGCAGCCCGGTCAGCGGGTTTGTGAAGATAGCAAGATAGATCGATCCCCCAACCGAGGCGAGCAATCCAGCGGTAGTAGCGTGGAGCAGGCTCATGCGCCCGGTTGGCAGCGGACGCTGCGCAGTGCGCCGCATGTGCCCATCCACCTTGTACTCCATCACTTCATTCAGCGCGGCGGTGCCGCTTGAAACCAATCCAATTCCCAGCAGCGCGTGAAACAGTCCCCAACTCAGCGACGACACGCCGGCTTTCTGTGCGCCGAAGTAATATCCGCACCAGGCGGTCATCACAATCAGCGTCGTAACTCGCGCCTTCATTAACTCCGAATAATCGCGCAGAAGGGAAGTGGTCCGCCGGCGGAAAACATCAAGGGGTTGTGCCATCGTGCTCACGGGGTGGTTGCTTCCTACACTACACACTATACTGCAAACCTTGCATAGGTAATCTGAATGCGATCCAAAGTCAAGCTAAAATTCAAAACTACAATTCGCTGCGGTAGTAAACCAGGACCTCTTTTCTATCGACTCTCTTCTATTATCGACTCGCTGCGGCAGCGGTAGGAGTCCCGGTAAATATTTCCGGCGGATCGAAATAGCATTGGTGCCAAAGTGCCGCATCCGAAACACTTCCGGCTTTCCACTTTTGCAGCGTTGAAAATGTAGCCGCAATCATTCCGCCGTCCGCCGAATCGAAGATTAGCACAATCCCTTCCATCTCCTGTGGCTTGCTCGCGAGTTCCGCGTAATCTTTGTCCATCACGGACTTGGCGAATTCGAGCCTTAGTTTCGGATCCAGATCTTTGGCCTTCTCGTCAGTCTGCTCTACCGAAACGATCTTCACGCTCTTATTGCGAAGCGGTTCCCAATCTCCGGGGAAGGGCGCGATCTCTTCACGGGAAACATGAAAAGCTGCCGCGGTGGCCGTGCCTGAATTTGGAGGTGCATCGCCCTCTGGAACGTTGTCGGGCATCTCCAAATTATTTCGCCAGATCCATCCGCGCGAGATTCCGGAAATTTTCACGTGAACCCAATCCTGGTTGAAATCCAACATTTCAAACTCGTCGTGGGCGCTGGCCAGGAACAAAGTCCTGGCGTTCAAGCTGGCCGAGGAGACGACTGGCGTCCCGGAATTCTTCACCGCCACCAGATTCTTCGGGTGTGCCTGGCTCTTAAGAACCTCTTCCAGGCTGTTCAGTTCGGTTTGGAGCGGGCCGGCATTTGGATCATCCACCACTTTTTTCGAACCGGATTTCGAGGAATCAGGTTTTGACCGGGCTTTCTCCTGATCCGCCAGGCTTGCGGCCAAAGAAGAGGAAAGACCGCTTCGCACATCTGGAAGCCTGGGAACCGGCGCTGACAGGCTCGGCTCATCCGACGCAGGAGGCTGGGATGCTGGCGCGGGCACCGATGCAGCAGGCTCTGCCATTCGCTTCGCAGCCGGAAGCGACGCTTCGGTTGCGGGCGTAGCGTGGGTCGTGCCCGATCCACCGGCAGCAATCTGATCGGAAAGCTGATCCAGAAGGTCAGCCTCGATACGCCCATTCGACGGCAATAATTGATATCCGGACTTTCCGCCCGAAGGGTCGACGTAATACGCCGTGACTTGCACGCTTACGCGAACCACCGATCCTCCCGAAGGCGAGGAGCTGACCTGGAACTTCGCCTGATAGTATCCGCGCTGGTAATGATCCAGGGGCTGGGTAGTTGGGTTCGCAAATCCCTCCAGCACGGGTAGCCGGCCAGACGTAGCCTGCATCTCCCGCAGGATTTTATCGACCTGAGCCTTAGATTGCGGAAAACTGCGTTGGTTGCCGCTTTCCTGCGTGTAGCCCGGAAGGGCGCAGCTCAGCAGGGTAAAAATCACCACTCGAGAAAGGATTTCGCGAACCACATACATCAGCCTGTTCACGGTATCTCCAACTGGTCGCGCATCATCCATCCGTGTTGTCCTTCATGAGTTTCCACGCCGTACCAATACGGCGTGGAAATCACGATAAGAACCTCCGCGCCGGGATTCAACAATGCCAGCGTGCTCGCAGTATGGAACGGTGCTGACTTAAGTGGTGCGCCAGGCGATTTCACCTTGCGCTCCACTTGCTTGCGTACTTCTTGTATGCGCTGTTCCAGGGTTTGATCTGGAGTCTGAACCGCCGGTGCTTGGCCGTTGTAAGAAAGGCTTGATCCGGAATCCTGATCCGCCTGTCCTGTGGACAGCGGCGTGGCGGAGTTTTCTGAATTCGAGGCGGGACTCTTTTCCGCGTCCTCAATCTCGACCCGCTGCGCATCGGGCTTCGAAGAAGAGGACTCCGTGGTTGGAGCCGGCGCATTATCTGCCGCTGCCCCCTTTGATTTCTTCGCTATTTTTGCCTGACGCTCTCTTTGTGCTTCGAGATCCTGTCCCTTCATTACCTCGATGGAATCCAGATGTTCGCGNATATCGTTGTACTCTGCGGTTTCCACGGACCCGTTCGATAGGTGAACNACGTGACGGAAGTCTTCTTCAAAGATCGCATCGATGCGCAGGACCGTGTTCTTCTTACCCTGGGGCTGGACTACGTATCGCACCGCGAGGGTGCCCACGTCATTGCTATCCTTAAAATTCCGTGGATCGATCGCCTGATCGCGAACTTTATAAAAGGCTTTTCCTTCCTGATCCCAAGCCGGAAATACATGGGAAGAATCGGCCGCCTTTGCTCCAGAAATGTATTGATCTTTGTTGTACTCCTTGGTCCCCCGAATCAAGCCATTCTGTGCAACGTCCTGCACCACTTGCTCGACTTCAGCCGCCGGCAAAGGAAGGTTCACGATCAAGCCTTCGCCATATGCAATTTGGTCCTTGTCTTTTGAAGCGGCGGCAAAAGGAGTGGCCGCCCACGCAAAGAGGAGAATCACAAAAAGGGAGGCGGAGATCGTCTTAGCCATATTACGAGGCGCTGCGCCAGAACGCACTCGGCCTGAGTAAGACCGAAATCGTAAACGCTTGGTGGGTGATCGGCGGAGACAACCCTGTAGGGAACGGTGGCAACTCATGTAGCGTTTTTCCTGACCAGAGAGTCTTATACGCTGATGATGGGCATGTCAACTCTCGCGGCGAATTTGGTCCTAGGCGGCCAGTCCTGTCTCGATGGGTGACTTTTCTGGAGCGTCTAGAAAAAAAATTGTTAGATAGTACTTGAACTTCTACTTTGCTCCGTAGTAGGATTCACCTCCGATAACATGGTAAGACCTGAGTTGTATTGCAGGTTCGCGGCAATGCAATTAGAACAAAGAATCAGAATCTTGATTTGAATGCTGAGGAGTCCGGCCATGCACGTTTCAAGGCGTTTGCGGATTCGCAGTTTCGCTACGTTTGCTTCCTCTCTTTCCAGCGTTTCCTTGATACTAATTTCCCTGGTTCTGACTTGCAGCCAGCCAGCGAGCGCGATTCCCGCTTTCGCGCGCAAATACGGCCTGCGCTGTTCCGCCTGTCATGAGTCGTGGCCCATGCTGAACTACTTTGGACAAAAGTTCAAAGACAACGGCTATCAGCTCATGAACGACCGGGATGCACCGATCTGGCAGAATCCAGGCTATTGGCCGGTGACGTTCCGCATCACGCCGATCTGGCACCGCTTGAGTACCAACGAGAATGCGGATACCTACTCGACGGTTGGGGGTGTTTCCACGGTGACTGGCACCGCGATCGAGCGCATCACCAGCACCGGATTCGATCTCAGCGGACTCGACTTCCACACCGGCGGAACTCTGGAAAAGAACATCTCGTTCTACGTGCTGCCATCTTCCGATTCCACGGGTTCCTTTCACTTTGAGACCGTCATGGGAAGACTCGATAACCTTTTTGGCAGCTCCTGGCTGAACTTAAAGCTGGGCCGGTTCGAACTGGACAACTTGCTCTCTGAAAAGCGCATTCTTACGCTGACCGGGGAAGGTGGCATTTACCAGACCTATCACTTTATTCCGGTGGGTGACGGCAACATCTTTGGCCAAATTGGTGACAATCAACTTGGCATGGAGTATTTAGGCCACTCGGCGGATGATCGGACTCGCGTTTCTGCGGCCCTCATTAGCTCAAACGATGGCAACGTCAATCTGACTCTGGGATCCAATTCCTATACCGGGTTCTTTACCGCAAGCCAAGCTTTTGATGCAGGCAAGCTGGGGGTCGAGCGTCTCGGCTTCTACGCCATGTACGGAGAAGCGGCGACCTACTATCGCACCAGCGGCGGGATTCCCATCCCCGGTTCTGGAGTTGGCAACAAGTCATTCAGTCGCGAGGGTTTCGTCGGGCAGCTCTACTTTACCCATCATTTCGACGTTCAAATCGTGACGCAGCATGGTGAGGACAACGCCTGGTTTGGCCAAGGTTATGGCAATGCGATCGCCACCGATGGTAATGGAGGCGTCACCTGCACTACGCCTACCGGCTGCCCTCCGAACAACACGCCGGGAACCACTCTGCCGGCGGGCGCCCGGGCTCCGAGCTGGAATGGCGCAACCTTTGAAGCTCACTATGTGTACAGTCCGCAGTTGATCTTCATTGGCCGCTATGAGTTGGAGCGCATGTCACAACAGTCGACCGTTGGACTTGCCTCCAATCTAGGAAACATCAGCAACTACACAATCGGCTATCGCTATAACCCGTTCATGACGAGCCGGGCAGGTTTTGCGTGGCACAACGAATTTGATCTTTTCCATCAGAATGGCACCGGGCCGACCTCGCCGGTTACCGGCACCCCGACCAATCTAACTATCAGTGAACTGTTGCTGGGTTTTGATTTTGATTTCTAAGCTCTGATTTTGAGAGGGATAGACATGCGGACAGGATTGCGGAAGTGGTCGCTTTGCTTGGGCGCGGCAGCATTTTTGGCGCTCCCGCTTACTTCATGGGCGCAACTCTCGACGGAACAGCTTCAGCAGTGGCTGAATTCTCCAGCGGCGACCAGTCATGTCGGAAAGCTGACTGGAAATCCCCATGGTGCAACCGAACCTACCGCCGGTTCTGCGTTGGGTGCCACGGTGAGATGGGCGACGGCAACGGCGAAAATGCGAAATGGTTTGAGACGCCTCTGTTCCCCAAGCCGCGAGATTTCCAGTTGGCCGTATTCAAATGCCGCTCAACCCCGAGTGGAACGCTGCCCACCGACGAAGACCTCGCGGATAGCATAAAGCGCGGTTTTGACCGGTCGAACATGCCTTCGTGGAATACCGTAACCAATCAGGAGCGTGCCGACCTGGTCGCTTGGATTAAGCACTTCTCGCCGCGCTGGCAAACAGAAAAACCCGGCACCCCGATTGTCATCCCTCCCGAGCCCGAAGTTACGCCGGAGCGTATTAAGGCTGGCCGCGACGTATTTGCCAGAGTGCAATGCTGGAAGTGCCACGGCGTGCAGGGTATGGCCAACGGGCCATCGGCGCCCACTCTCACGGATGACTTGGGCCGGCCTATCGAGCCCTTCAATTTCACCATTGGAGCAAGGCCGAAGTGCGGAGACACCGATAAGGATATTTACCGAATCTTCATGACCGGCTTGGACGGCACCCCGATGCCTTCCTATGCCGACAACATTAAGCCGGATGAGGCTTGGGATCTGGTTTTCTATCTCCGTACTTTCATGAGTCAGCACAGTGTGGAGAAGGAGATGGCGAAGAAGCTGGATCTGAAACCCGTTGATCCAAACGCCCCTCCACCCGCAGCGCCATAGTGGCAATAATAGTCGGCAACATTAGCCGATGAAAACAGCATCGCAACTGCAGTCCAGCTTTCCTTTTGAGACTCGGATTTATTTAAGGAGAAAGAGCAAAATGAGAAATCGGTACAGCTTGGCTGCAGCGGTGTCCGCAGCCGCTCTGGTGTGTTGTGGCGCACTCATCCTGAGCCAGAACGTCAGTGCCGCCGGGGATGGCAAAATCACCGGCAGCGTCAAGTTTCAGGGTACTCCGCCTCATATGAGAGGCATCGATATGTCTAAGGATCCCTATTGCGCAAAGGCCCACGCCAGCGACCCTGCACACATTGAAGAAGTTGTGGTGGGAAAAGACGGCGGCGTAGCAAATGTTGTGCTGTATCTTTCCGAAGGCTTGACAGCCAGCGCCCTGACCGGTTCAAACGGACCAATGCCAGTGCTGGATCAACACAACTGCGTGTACACGCCGCACGTTACTGCGGTAGACGTTGCCCAGGAATTTAAAGTCACCACCAGTGATCAGACCACTCATAACATTCACCCCAATCCCAACCCGATGACCGGCAATATTCCATGGAATCAGTCGCAGCCCCCTGGCGCGGCGCCGATCGTAAAGAGCTGGAAAGCGGCGGAGATGATTCCGGTGCAATGCAACATTCATCCGTGGATGCATGGGTACTTCGCCGTGGTGAAAGGCCCTTATGCGACGACGGACGAAAGTGGCGATTACACCATCAATAACGTCCCTGCGGGAAACTATACAGTCACCGCGTGGCAGGAAAAATACGGTACGCAGACCGCGAAAGTAACAGTCGCCGCCGGCGGCTCTGGAAGCGCGAACTTTACTTTCAAATAGCAAGGAACGTGGGCGTCCGGATCGCCCGTATTGTGCATTTGTCGTGAATATTCAATCTCTAAAAGCCTCGCCGCAGTATCGAACTGCGGCGATTCCACACTTCGCAGAGATAATCCAGCTCTAAGGCGGGGATATGGCGAAACTATTTGCAGTCGTCATTGTGCTTATCGCAATTGGATCGGCGATTCCGATCATCATGAACACCTGGCCTTTACCGCAGGATATCTCGGTTCACGGCCATCTGATCGACGAGCAGTATGCGGATACCATGCTAGAAACCGGCGTCGCCTTCCTGTCCTCGCAATTCCTTCTGGCCTTCTTTATTTGGAAGTTCTCTCAATCCAAGCCCACCGACAAAATCAAACGCTTTCCCGGCGGCGCCGCGGGATTGGTAACTGCCGCGTTCCTGTTGGTCGGCACCGAAGTTTTAGCATTGGGTATATTTGGAGCAAAGGCCTGGGGCGATGTTTACTTGACCCCGCCCGCACCGAATGCCCTGCAGGTTCAGGTACAGGCGGGCCAGTTTGCCTTCTACTTCCGTTATCCGGGCCCCGATGGCAAATTCGGTCCGCTTCATCCCAGCCAGATCAACGAAGCCAATGCAAACTTCTTTGGCTTGGACACAACCAACGATCAGGATTCCAAGGACGATATTGTCACGGCTGAAATGGCCATACCGGTTAACCGGGAGGTCCATTTGCTCATGCACTCCAAGGACTTGGGTCACTCTTTTTATGTCCCCGAATTGCGCATTCAGCAAGATTTCGTTCCCGGTCTCGACCTTTCGGTCCATTTCACTGCCACAAAAGTGGGCAGGTACGAAATCGTTTGCACGCAGCTCTGCGGGCTTGGTCACTACAACATGAAGGCCTATCTGGAAGTGAAATCACCCGAAGACTACGACGCCTGGATCAAACAGCAGGCCGCACTGCAATAGGCCTGTAAACCAGATGGAATTTATTGCGGGACGCAGCAGGATTGACAAAGATTCTTTCCCAAGGTGAGCACAATGCACGATATGTCCCAACCTGCAGTGCAGCATGGAGCGCCAACCAGCTTCATGGGCAAGCACATTTTCAGCCTCGATCATAAAGTCATCGGCAAGCAGTATTACGCGCTGGCCTTGGTTGCCGCCGTGATCGGAATGGTGCTTTCGTGGCTCATGCGCCTGCATCTGGGATGGGCGAATCTGGCGATTCCCGGCCTGCACCTGCTCTCCCCTGGCGGCGCTCCGGGCAACGTGATGACCCCGGAGTACTACTTGCAATTGATGACCATGCACGGGACCATCATGGTCTTCTTTGTGCTCACCACCGCGCCCTTCGCGGCTTTTGGCAACTTCTTCCTGCCCATACAGACCGGCGCGGAAGACATGCCGTTCCCGCACTTCAACATGATGTCGTTCTGGGTCACTTTCGTTGCATTTCTGGTAATGGTCGCGTCCTTCTTCGTGCCGGACGCCCCTACGCTGGGTGGTTGGACTCAGTATGCCCCCCTCAGCGCGGTTGGGGCAGTCGCCGGTCCCGGTCAAGGTATGGGGGTTGTTCTTTGGGCCGCTTCCATCGGCATTTTCTGTATCGGCCAGTTGCTTGGCTCGTTAAATTTCATTACTACAACTCTCGACATGCGCTGCAAAGGCATGTCACTCATGCGCCTTCCTCTCAGTGCCTGGGCATGGTTCATCACAGCGATCATGGCTCTGACGGCTTTTGCCGTGCTGATGCCGGCGTGCATCCTGCTTATTCTCGACCATGTCGCGGGAACCAGCTTTTTCGCGCCTAGTGGGATGGTCATCAACGATCAGGTTCTTCCCCACTCCGGCGGATCTACCCTGCTCTGGCAGCATCTGTTCTGGTTTTTCGGCCATCCTGAGGTTTACATCGCAATCATTCCAGGCATGGGTATCGTCTCCCATATCCTCGTCACCAATATGCGTCGGCCCATGCTGAGCCATCGAGTCATCATTTATTCCATGGGTTCTTTGGCCGTGCTCAGCTACATGGTCTACGGACATCACATGTTCGTCAGCGGAATGAATCCCATCTCCTCGCTGGCGTTCTCATTCCCCACTCTCGTCATCACCATTCCATCCGCCATCATCGTGCTGATCTGGCTGGGAAGCTTATATGGCTCAAAGTTGAGGATTAATTCGGCATCTCTCTTTGCCCTCGGCTTCATCTCAATGTTCATCAGCGGCGGGGTCAGCGGATTCTTCCTGGCGCAGCCCTCGCTCGACATCATGCTGCACGCAACTTATTTCGTGGTTGGGCACTTCCATCTAGTAATGGCAGTCGCCGCCATGTTCGGCATCTTCGCCGGAACCTACTTCTGGTTCCCGAAGATGACTGGCCGCATGATGAACGAGGGGCTGGGCAAGGCTCACTTCATCCTGAGCTTTATTGGCGCTTATTGCATCTTTATGCCGTTCCACTATCTGGGCATCGCCGGTAACGTTCGCCGCTACCAGGCCTTCACCGACGATTATCTAATCCCGCTCATTCCGGTTCACAAATTCATCACGGTTGCAGCCATCCTGACCGGGTTTGCTCAGCTGATTTTTGTCTATAACCTGATCTACAGCCGCTTTAAGGGCGTATCCGCTACCGACAATCCGTGGCAGGGCACGTCTCTCGAATGGAGCACGGCCACGCCGCCGCCGCACAACAACTTTGGCGACCACATGCCCGTCGTCTATCACGACCCGTATCAATATAGCGTTGAGGGTGCCAGCGCCGATTTCATCATGCAGACTTCGCCCGAGAAGATTTCAAGTCCGGACGAGGAAAAGTAATCTTTGCTTGCCGCAGTAGAGGGTAGAGAAGAGATTTGAAGTACTGAATTTGGAGATTTAGCGGTATGGCTACCACAGTTCACGAGCCGGCGAAAATCGATCTTGAGAGATTGCCCAACCAGGGGGCCGGCAACGGCGGCTGGCGGAATTTAGCTCCCGCAGGTGGTGACCTGCGTCGCGTGAAGGATTCTTCTCCGCCGCCAGCGAGCACCGGGATCTGGGTAGGCCTCGCCGCGATCACCATGACCTTTGCCGCATTCACCAGCGCATTAATCGTTCGGCAAGGCTCGGCGCGGGATTGGCAGCACTTCACTCTGCCTTCGGTTCTCTACCTGAATACGCTGGTCATTCTCTTTAGCAGCGTCACTCTGGAAATCGGCCGCCGCCAGGTCGCCGCCTTTATGACAGGCACAGCCCCCAGCGGTGCAAAGGCCCGGCAAACGGCGCCCGCTCGCTGGCTCTACGTGACCCTAGCGTTAGGACTTCTCTTTGTGGCAGGTCAAACGTTTGCCTGGCTCCAACTTCGCGGCCAGGGTTTGGGACTCGCCACCAATATCAGTTATTCGTTTTTCTACGTTCTCACCGTCGCACACGCGCTGCATCTGTTCGGTGGTCTGGGCGGCATGACCCGCGTGATCGGAAAAGTGAATCATTCTGTACTGCGACGAAGCACGCTGAACGCCGCTTCACTTTATTGGCATTTCATGGGTGCGCTATGGCTGTATCTGCTGTTGTTGCTTTGGATGAAGCTTTAGTCGCTCTAAGCCAGGAGGCAACGTGAGCCAAGCCGACTTAACGATGCACGGACATCCGCCCGCCGGGGCGATGGCCGAGCCCACATTTTCCGTCCCCGCCAAGAAAATGGCGATGTGGCTGTTCATCATCGCCGACACTGCTACTTTTGCCGGCTGCCTCGTTGCCTACGGCTTTACCCGCAACGCCACTCCCGATTGGCCCCGGCCATTTCACAGCATAGTGAACGTAGCCTCGATGACATTCATCCTGCTCACCAGCAGCCTAACCATGCTGATCGCAATAAGAGAAGCCGAGCAGGGGAAAAAAGACAAAGCCTTCCGCTGGATGATGATCACTGCCCTTCTCGGTGTTCTATTCGCCTTCCTGCACATTCGCGAATGGCTCGAGCTGATCGATAAGGGGCTCACGCTCTTTCACAATCCCTATGGCACTCCCATGTTTGGCGGATTCTTCTTCAGCGTTACCGGATTGCACTTGACCCACGTAATTGGTGGCGTGATCGCGCTCATTGCGGTCGGCATCCGTTACCGCGGCGGCCGCTACAACGCAGCAGACATTGAAATCACTGGCCTTTACTGGCACTTTGTCGATTTAGTTTGGATGTTCGTCGTGCCCTTCATGTACCTCATGAATCTGGGTCACTAACGGACAAGTTTTTTGAAGCTAGCAGTGAATAGGAATCAGCGGAGGAACAATGGCGGATCCGACCTATAAAAACGGCGGCATCACAAGAGATATTGGAATCTATGTGCTTTTGTTAATCCTGGCTGGAGTGCAGTTCATCATTGCCTACCAGAACATCAGCTCGACGCAAATGTTTGCCCGCATGCTGGCCGTCGCCGTGATCGAGGGCGGCGTAGCTCTTCTTTATTTCATGGACTTGCGCGAAAATCGCGGGCTCCGGTGGTTTGTACTCATCTTTGCCATAGGAGTTCTTCTGGGCCTGCAATACGGATGGACTGACAGCTTCCGCCTGCTGGACGGTGTGCGCTGGGCGCAATAGCCCCAGCCAGCGCTGATGAAGTCTGAGAGAAGATCGAGGTAGGTTAGTAGAATAGTGTGATCCAATGAAGTACTCGAAATCGATTTTGATCTTCGGATTGGCGCTTCTGGCGCTGACAATATTCTTACCGCTGTCCGCTTCCGCGCAAAGCTGCGCCCTGTGTTACACCCAAGCTGCCGGTTCGGGCTCTCGCATGATTCAAGCCCTGAAGAGTGGAATCCTAATCCTGATTGCGCCTCCGACCTTCATGAGCATCGGCCTGATCTTCGTCTGCTACCGCAAACGCAATCAGACAATGAAAGATAACAGCCAGGAGCCGCTCGACGACTGGAACAACGCCTAGCGCGACAGCAGGGTTGAACGTTCAGAGAGGGTCTTGTCATCCTTCGCGAAGCGAAGGACCTGCTTTACCGCTGCTGCCGTCGTGCTGCTGGAGCTCCAGAGCGACCGATCCGTTACTTCTTGTAAATCACTCCGCCCTTCATCACAAACGAAACATTCCTCAGCACTCCGACATCCTGTACCGGATCGCCCTGAACCGCGATCACATCCGCAAAATATCCGGGCTCGAGCGAGCCGATCTTTTCCTCCCACCCCAGCAGCTTCGCGCCGTTGAGCAGGTCGGCTTGCAGCACCGCCAGCGGACTCATCCCGTACTGCACCATCAACTGTAGCTCCCGCGCCTGCGTGCCATGCGGAAAGGGCCCCACATCAGAACCAACCGCCATCGGAACTCCCGCCGCAATCTGCTTGCGGAAATCCTGCACTTTCAGATCCAGCATCGCGTGCTCGTGTGCGGCCCGCGCCGGTGTCTCCGCATGATCGGCAAAATATTCGAAGATCGTAAAAGTCGGCACCGCGAAAATCTGCTTCTCCTTCATCAACCGCACCGTTTCATCGCCAAGTTGATTCGCATGATCGATGGACGCGACCCCTGCCTGTGCCGCAAACAAAGTACCCGGCTCACCGGTTGCATGCACCGCCACGCGCTTGCCAACCCGCGCCGCTTCCTGCACTGCGGCGCTTAATTGCTCTTCCGTGTATTGATATGGCGTGGAAAATTTCCCATCCTTCACCGTATCCGCCCCGGTCTCATAAATCTTGGTGAAGTCCGCACCCTCTTTATATTGCTCGCGCATCACCGCGATCAGCTCATCTTTATCGTTTGCGTAATTTGCATTCGGCAATACGTGTTGCTCCGGGTTGTATCCGATCGCATCTTCGTGTCCGCCCAGAATGTTGATCGCGTTCCCGCTGATCCTCAGCCGCGGCCCCGGCACTTGCCCGCTGTCGATTGCGTTGCGCACCGCCGTGTCCGCGGAACCCGCGCCTTCCGTGCCCATATCGCGCTCCGCTGTGAATCCGGCCATCAAATCGTCCCGCGCAGCAAGCACCGCCGTAATCGTTCGCTGCGGTACGGACTCCTCCACCGTCTGCAAATCCTCTGCGCCCGGATGTAGAAACAAGTGAACATGCGCGTCAATCAATCCCGGCAGCAACGTCCGGTCGCCCAGATCGATCACCTCCGCGCCCGCCGGGCGTTTCACCGCACCACCAACTTCAACGATTGTGTCGCCCTGCACCAGTACCTCACCCGGTTTTACGATCAGTCCATTCTTGACATCCAGCAACCGCGCTGCATGCAGGACAATCGGATGTGGCGCGGCCGGTTGCGTCTGCGCGACAGCGTTGCTTTCCTGCAGCGCAAATGAAGACAACAAGGTTGCAAATAGAAACAACCGAGGTTTGATCATGTTATTAGTACGGGATGGTACCACTTTGGAGAGGGGTCACAGATCAGAAAAATGGAGATTAGCTTTTAACGGACCTTGGAAAAATCTTCCACTACGAACAACTGGCCGCCGCGCTCGACGACTCCAATTCCCACCGAGTCCATATCGGTATCTAATATATTGGCGCGATGATTGGGAGAGTGCAAAAACTCCGCCTGAACCTCCGCCGCGCCAGATCCCTGGCAGACATTTTCCGAGAGAAAAACAAAATGCACTCCCGCCTGGCTAACCCTCGCGGCTAGCGTAGGTTCTCCCGGAAAGACGTGCTCCGCCGCACCACGGCGAGCCATCGTTTCCGCATGGCGGCGCGCCGCCAGCGCCAGCCCTTCATTCCACTTCAGGCCCGGCAAGCCCTGGACCCTACGCACCTGGTTCACGGAAAGAAAAAGCCGCTGCTCAGCCGCCGCGCTAGCGCTGACTTGCGCCTGCGCCAAAATCGCAGAAAATCCAAGAATCCAGAACGCCACCAGCCGAAGCGAGATTCGCATAAGCCTCACCCCCGGAAATCTTAACCCGGATCAAATCCATTCCTCTCGTACCAAAAGTCACTACCTTTGCGTATCCGTGTGTCCTCTGTGTTAAAGATTTTGACCTTGATCTCACTTCTGCCCCTTCGGCCCTGCAGGCTTGGCGAACTTCGCATCATCCACCGGAACATTCACCTGCACCTCGTTGATTTGAATGGTGAACCTTCCCCCCGGACGCGCGAGAGTCCAGCGGAACGGAATCTTCACCCCACGCGCGTCCTTATAATCCGCATAATCGATCTGCGTCGGAAGCTGTCCCAGCGGCGTCTGCCCATATCGAACCAGCCGCACCAGCAGGCCGGATTCTCTATCAAAATAAAGATGCAGCGGCGTTTTCCCCGCGCGCTCTCCAATCACCACATAAGCCTCGCGCCCATCGATTTTCTCCGTTCCCTCTACCTCGGCCTTGCTGAACATATCCTTCAAGTGCGCCGGAAAATGAAGATCTGCGTCGATTGATGCTCCATCGATATCCGGTCCATGCATCTCGTGCGCTGGATGTCCTGGGGAACCCAGCCAGCCTTCATGCCCGTCAAACGCGGTCACACTGTCGCCATCCGGCGTATGTGTGATGGACACTCGCATGTCCGGCGCCTTGGCATAAATTTCAATTGGAACATTCCGATCGCCAAAAGTGATCGTGCCCTTCATTACTCGGCTCGTAGTGTTCTCGATCGCGGCCACACCGCCCACCGCTCTCAGATATTTTTCGATCAACTCATCGGCGGACGGGCCGCCTACTTCTTTGATCTGTCCATCACTCGGTCCGCCCCCATTGTTTTCAGTTGCTGCTGTTCCCGCCTGCAGCCGCTCGCTCATCACCAGCGGCGTAGCGACAGGATGAATGCTGCCCTGGTGGCAGGTATAACAAGTGACCGTAAGATTCCCGTCGAAATTCTCCTGATCGATGGTAAACATCATCCCCATCATGGAGCGGGCAATCTTCTTTGGCTTTTTGTCATCTTTCTCAAACGCATCGTGCACGTGGCAAAACTCGCACTCCACACCCAACGAAGCCGACACGAACTGCATTGCCGGAATCAATTCATCCGCCGGAATATCCTTGAGCACCTGAATATTCTTGAATTGCTGCACCGCAGTTTTATGCTGAGGAGCGTTCGTAGCCTGTGTATTTGCGGGAGTTTGCGCCTCAGCTCCCCGAATTAAATTTCCGCAACACAGAAACACGACTACCATCGCTAAGCAAAATGCAGGGACAGCCGCCCTCAGCTGTCCGATCGAGCCAAGCTCGATCCCTCTGTTCTCATCAATCATGCAAGCCTCAATCTGAGATCCGGAAGTGCTCGAATTTCGATGCCATAGTTACTGCTTATCCCCATCATGCCGCACAAAAAACTTCCACTTATCCATTCCTACCGGAATCGCCACGTCGAAAAATCCTACCATCATCTCCTGCGAAGTCTGGTCGCCCCAGGTCACCAGCTTATCCGGATCGGGGTTGTGCGGATTATTTTTCGAATTGTCGTACCACGCCACCGCCCGCAACCTGGTTCCAGCCTTCAATTCGCGCGGCTCCGCCAGCTTATAACTCAACTGCCAGTGGAAGTGATAATTCACCCGCAACAGTGGCTCCACGCTGCCATCGTCGTGCACAATATCGTATTCAAACCGCTTGCCCCGCAAATGCATGTGGGGAAAAAGGCTGAGCAGGGTGCAATCATTGGGCAACGTCCCCTCTACTTCCACTCGAAAATCATCCGCACCCGGAGGAATCAACAGCGCATGATTGTTCAACTGCAGAGTGATCACGCGCTGCTTCGGCGGATTCTTTGAAAAAACCAGCCCCACACTGCTCTCGTCGCTCGCGGCCTCACCGTTCGTCGTATAGTGCATCTGAAAAACGATGTCCGATCCCGCCGGCACGAACTTCGCCATGCCATCCGTCAACTGATCGGGTGCGCTTCCCGGCGCATACACCAGCAGCAAGTCGCTGGTAGTTTCATGCGCCTGCTGCCGCTCCTCCGGATCCCTCAACATTGACGCTGTGAATGGCGTACCCACTGGCGCGTGGCGCAGCCACGTGGAATCCGGCGGCCGGATATATACCACTGCATGATGCACATGCGCCGGACTCGAAGGCCGCACCTCCACCATCTGCACCCACTTATCCTCGGCAAAATGCGTGGGCGCAATTTCGTAGGTATATTCCACTTCACCGCGCGCCGGGATCTGCACTGGCTTTGGCATCTTCACTACTACATCCGGCAGCGGAATGTTCCATCCTTCACGCCATTGCCGCGGTGTAGGGGCGTCGCGCTGGTCTCCAGCCGGTGCGCCCGCATCAGCCCAGATCGCAATCGTCGCAATCTCTTTGGCGGTAAGTGAGGAATCGTTGGAAAAATGTCCAATCTTTGGGTCGGCAAACCATGGCGGCATCATCCTCATGGCAACCGCAGCGGCGATTTTTCCCGCGTAAGGCCGCGTTTGCTCATAGGTCACCAGCGACATTGGCGCCGGTTCGCCCGCTCGATGGCAATTCTGGCACTTGTTCTGCAGAATCGGGAGCACGTCTTTATAAAAGGTCGGCGCCGGATTGGCTTTTAAATTCGCAGGTGTGAGCGAACTCGATTCAACGCGCTGCGCCGTTCCCGTCGCCGGCCCTGTCGCCAACAAAGAGACTACCGCCACCAGAAGAGCACAGAGTTTCTTCACGAACGCAGAAACTCCAGCGTCAGTGCCCAGGCTTGTTTTGCGGAACGCGGCTCGTAGGCGGGCCGTTCGTTACAGAAGAATCCGTGATCGGCGTTCGAGAATTCGACGTTCACATACACTTTCTTCTCGGCGTCTAGGGCGTCAGTTACCGCACGTCGCTGCTCCACCGGAATATGTTTGTCCAATCCACCCCATATCAATAAAGATGGAGCTTGGAGCCTCGCAGCACGATCCAGCAATCCCGGCGCAATCCCTCCGCCGTAAAACGAAACCGCAGCACGAAGCGGAACAGCGCTGTTGGCAATAAATGAAACTCGTCCGCCCATGCAAAATCCCACGCAAGAAATATTGCCGGTCTTCACCTGAGCATTTGCGCGCAGCCAATCGCAGGCCGCGTGCACATCAGCCTCGGCGGTCTGCGGGGTCACCGCCTGCAGATGTGGCATCACTGCTGGAAAATCCGTATAGCTGGCCTCAAATCCAGCCGGAGCCGTGCGATGAAACAACTCCGGCGCAATCGCGACATATCCCTCCGCCGCAAATCGCTCGGTGACGTCGCGAATATGATGATTCACACCAAACGCTTCCTGAAACACGAGCAGACCGCCCTGCGCGCTCTTCTCGGGCCGCGCCACATAGGCTTGCATCTTTGTTCNATCGCCAACGCTCANTTCTACTGTTTCTTTTACGATTGCTATGCCCATTCAACTTCCCCCTCTTTAATCNTTAATCATTAATCATTACATTTTAGTTTCGCACACCAGCGGCTCTTGTCCGCGCACGTCTTCCTTCAAAAATGCTAAAGTGATCGGTCCATCATTTCGCTTCATGTCAGCGCCCAACTCCAACTTCGTGCGCGCCTGCAAATCTCAGCCGGTCGACCGCACTCCGGTATGGTTCATGCGCCAAGCCGGACGTTACATGCCTGAATACCGCGCCATTCGCAAGCAGCATTCTCTGCTCGAAATCTGCAAGAAGCCTGTATTGGCCGCTGAAGTCACTATCACCGCTGCGGAATTTCTCGGCGTGGATGCCGCCATCATTTTTGCCGATCTGCTGCTCCCGCTCGAAGTCATGGGCCTGCCTTTTCACTTTTCCGCCGGAGAGGGGCCCGTCATTGGGAAGCCGGTTCGCACACCAGAAGACGTCGCTCAGCTTCGTATCGACCGCGCCGCCGACCTCGGCTATGTTTCCGAAGCAGTCGGTCTGGTCGCCAAACATTTTGCCGATAAGCTGCCCGTGATTGGTTTTTGCGGCGCACCGTTCACGCTTGCCAGCTACATGATCGAGGGCGGAGGTTCGCGCCATTATCTGCATACCAAGAAGGTGATGTATAACTCGCCCCAGGTTTGGGATGCGCTGATGCATAAGCTGGTTGACGTGACCGCAGAATATTCCGCTGCGCAAGTCGTCGCTGGAGCGGACGTCATCCAGATATTCGATAGCTGGGTCGGATGCTTAAGCGTGGAAGATTATCGCCGCTATGTTCTGCCGCACGTGAAGGTCATGGTTAAGCGCCTGCAGAAAACCGGCGCTCCCATTATTTATTTCGGTACCGACAGCGCCACGCTGCTACCCGCGATGAACGAAACCGAAGCTGAAGTCATTGGCTTGGATTGGCGCATCCCGCTCGACAAAGGCTGGAACGATCTTAATCATCGCTGCGCCGTGCAGGGCAATCTGGATCCGATTCTGCTCTTCGCCGACTGGAAAGAATTAAAATCCCGCGCCGAACACATTCTTGAACTCGCCGCCGGACGCCCCGGCCACATCTTCAATCTCGGCCATGGCATCCTGCCGGAGACGCCAGTGGAGAATGTAAAAAATCTGGCGCAGTTCGTGCAGGAGTATTCATTCCAGAATCATTCCGCAGGCGGCCGCGGGCGGAAAACCGGCCGCCGCGTCCCATGAAGCGCATCGCGATCATCGGCGGAGGCATCTCCGGACTTGCCGCCGCGTTTGCTCTCGAAGAACATCGCCGCGCTGGGTCAGTCGATTACAAACTCTACGAATCGTCGCCAAATCTCGGCGGAGTTCTCCGTACCGAGCACATTCATGGCTGCGTCGTCGAAGCCGGACCAGATTCCTTTCTCAGCGAAAAAACCTGGGCCGCCGATTTCTGCCGCACCCTCGGTCTCAGCGATCAACTCATCGGCTCGAACGACGCTGATCGCATCACGTACATCTTCGTCCGCGGACGCTTGATCCCCATGCCCGACGGCCTCATGTTCATGGTTCCAACCAAAATCCTGCCCACAGCGTTGTCCCCACTTTTTTCCTGGAGGACGAAACTTCGCATGGCACAGGAATTATTCCACCCACAGCGCGCCCCCGATCCCGACGAAAGCGTAGCCTCACTTGTCGAACGCCATTATGGCGCAGAAATGGTCGATCGCCTTGCCGATCCACTGCTCTCCGGTGTCTACGGGGGAGAGGCCGCCAGCCTCAGTGTCCGTGCCGTTCTTCCCCGCTTCGCCGAAATGGAGCGCACTCACGGCAGTCTTGGCCGCGCCATGCTCGCCGCCAGAAAAAAATCGCTACGAGCCGCAAATAAGCCCGCTGCGCCCCTATTTACCTCGCTGAAGAATGGAATGCAGCAATTGATTGACGCCCTTGTCTCTCGCCTCGATCCATCGTCGCTTATTGTGCACACCGCTGTGCAGTCAGTCCAGCGCCGAGAATCAAGCTGGAATATCTCGGCAGGCGCACACTCGGCGGACTTTGACTCCGTCATCGTCGCCGTCCCCGCACATGCCGCGACGCAGCTTCTAGCAAGCTGCAGCACCGAACTTTCTTCCGAACTTGGGGCGATCAATTACAGTTCCTCGATCACCGTAGGCCTTGGCTATGACCACGAAGTCCGTGAGTCGCTTCTTCCCGGCTTCGGATTTCTTGTCCCGCGCAGTGAGGGGAAACGGCTGCTCGCCGCCACTTTCGTCCACAATAAGTTCCCCCATCGCGCTCCACGGAATCGAGCCTTGCTGCGCTGCTTTTTTGCGGGATCGGTTGCGGAGAGTATCTGGGACCTTTCTGATGACGCCATCATTGCGATCGTTCGCGACGAACTACAGCAAATTCTTGGCTTGCGTGCCTCGCCACTTTTCGCTCGGGTTTACAAATGGAAGTCCGCCATGGCGCAGTACAGCGCCGGCCATCTCGAGCGCCTCGAAAGAATTGAGCGTCTCCGCCAGCAACTGCCCGGTCTCGCGCTCGCTGGCAACGGCTATCGCGGCATCGGCATACCGGATTGCATCCGCTCTGGTCAGGACGCCGCTAAGCAAATCCTGAAATCGTAAACCGCTAACCAGGAACCCTCCTAAGCCGGAACAGCCCTCTTCGCCGCTTCATTCCTCCGCCACTTGCCCACGACCAATTTGATCTCGTCATAGGTAATCTCTGGCGGGAGCGCATCCTTCAACGGTTTCAGAAAGTTTGTTCCGACCGTAGCGCATGCCGCCTCAATCACCGACTGTTTCTCCTTGCTTACCCACGCCTGCTGAAAATCCGCCAACCCAGTCTCCAGTAAATTCGCAACCGCACTCACCACTGTCGATACCTGCCGCCCTCGAATCTGCGCGATCTCCTCAAGGGTTCGCCCCTCGTCCAACAAGCGTAGAGTCTCATCCGCGGGTTTGGCTTCCCGTTGCGACCATTTAGCGCGCTGACCTTCGTTGAATTTCTTCAACGATCCCAGAATTTCATTTCCATACAATTCTGCCTTGCGCTCGCCGATTCCGGGGATTTCCAGTAGCTCTGCAAAAAATTTCGGCTGCCGCCGGCAAATTTCCTCCAAGGAAGAATCGTGCAGCACAATATATGCGGGAATGTTCTTCTCCTTCGAAACGCCTCGCCGCCACTCCCTCAGGTATTCCCGCAAGTCCTCAGCTTCCGCGCCCGCAGCCGGAGCAACGGCAGGTTGTGAAGGCAAGCGTTTTTTCCCAACCACCGCGCTTTTTCCCGCAGCAACCCTTACCAGCCACTCCGCCGAACTGCCGCAAACATCGCAAGCACTGCAACTCTCCCACTTCGGAGTCTCGCCAAAATGCGTGCAAATCTGCCGGTGCCGGCAGCGCTTCGACTCCACAAATTCCCGAATGATCCGGTAGCGCTCCCACGCCCTATCCCGTTCCGCCGAATCCGTAATCTGATTGGCGAAAAAGCCCAGGAGTCCCGCATCTTTCTTCTGCCATAACAGAACGCAATCCGCGCCCAGCCCATCGCGTCCCGCCCGTCCCGCCTCCTGGTAATACTGCTCAATCGATTTCGGCAACGACAAATGAATCACCGCCCGCACGGCCGCCTTGTTAATGCCCAACCCAAACGCAATCGTTCCTACAAGTACGCGAACTTCGTCAGACATCCATCGTTCCTGATTCCGCCGGCGGTCCTGCGCGCCCATCTTTCCGTGGTATGCCACCGCTGCGATATCGCGGTCCGCGAGGAAATCCACCGTCTCTTCCACCCGCGCAATTGTTGGCGAATAAACAATCACGTTGCTTCCCGCATAATTGTGTAATGCCTTCAGCAGCAACTCCATCTGTTCCAGCCCTTCGCATTCGCGCACCAGATAACGCAAATTTGGACGGTGAAAGCTGGCGATAAACCGGTCGGGCTCGCGCAACTGCAACTGCGCCAGAATGTCGTGGCGCACGTGCCGCGTAGCGCTCGCCGTAAACGCCGCAATGGGACGATCCGGAAACTTAGTACGCAGCTTGCTTAACTGCCGATATTCCGGGCGAAATTCATGTCCCCACTCGGAGATACAATGCGCTTCATCGATGGCAAAAAATGTGACCGGGACTTTCTGCAACCAACCGACGGTATCGCCCCGCGCCACCCGCTCCGGCGAAACATACAACAGCCGGTAAGCTCCCTCGCGAGCCTGCATCATTATCTTCGCTTGCTCAGCTTCACTCATCGTGCTGTTCAGCACAGCGGCCGGAATCCCCATCTGCGCCAGTTGCATCGCCTGATCCTGCATCAGCGCAATCAGCGGAGAAATCACCACCGCTGTTCCTCCTGAAACCAACGCCGGTAACTGATAGCACAAAGATTTTCCGCCGCCCGTCGGCATGACCACGCAGGTGTCATGTCCCGCCAGCAGACTGCGCACAATCCGCTCCTGCAACGGCCGAAACGTGCTGTATCCCCAGTACCGCCGTAGAGGCGCCAGAAGATCAACGTCAGGAGTCATCATGACGAGTATAGGCTGAGGCGAATATTAGGTGAAAGCGATAATGGGGGTTTGCCGGCCGCGTTCAAATTCATTTCTCAAACTGGTACCCTCGTACTCCTCCGGTGTCCTCTGTGTTTAAGCTTTCGCTTTTCCTATATTTCACTTCGGGATTCACTCTCGCAAATGCCACCCAGAGCCCCGCAAACACCGCAAAGCACAACACGCTTCCTTCCGGACCAACCTTCCCCCCGGTAAGCCATTGCGGCCCATGAAACGCGGACTTGAACAAATGCCCCGGAAATAGCGTCCCGCTATCCGGCACCGAATAAAAAAACGTTTCCCCCCAATCCCACGCCGCATGAAATCCAACCGCGAACCATAGAGTTCCTGTGCGCCGCAGCGTCAGGCAAAAGAAAAATCCGATCACCGCCGCCGCCAGCAATCCGGGCCATTGCTCGCCCGTGTTGGAGAGATGAATCAATCCAAAAGTGCATGACAAAAGCACCGCCGCAGGCCAAAACCCTATCGCACGCGTCAACGTAAATTGCGAATATCCGCGTAGCAGAAACTCTTCGAAGAATCCCACCAGCAGGAAATACCCTGCCCAGAAAAGTGCAAATTTCAGGATGCGCGCGCCGTGCATGGCGAGATGTCCGAACTCGAACACTCTTAGCCCATACATCGCTGTCAACAGCAATGTGATTCCAGCGAATCCCCAGGCAGCCCCGACCCAAAATAATTTCCCAAATGCCATTCGTCCGGGCAGCCCGTAAACTCCCCACTTCCTCTGCTCGACTCTTGCCAACACCACCGACGGAATTACCGCTGCCAACAGCACTCCCAACTCCGCCAGCGCCATTGACCGCAACGGCCCCTCATTGAGCGACCCAGCCCACCGCACCGCGACAAACTGCAGCGGATAAAACATCGCCACATAAAACGCAAATCCCCACCCCGCCCGCAATCCGTCGGGACCAAGAAATACTGTCCTCACATAAGAGGGCTGTACCGCGAAATCCGGCGCCGCGGTCGCTGATTCGGGATGCTCAGGTGCTAGTGGCTTATGCTCGTGATTATTCATTTCGGATCATGACTTGAGCGCGGTTTCCTTAAACTAGCTCGCTCATGGTAAAACACTCGCTTCGCTCCTATGAGCAAATTCTTCACCCGCGAACGCTTTGGCCGTCCGCAATTTCTCGCCGGCCTGCTGCTCCTAGCGTTTCTAGCTCAAGGGATTTGGCTGGTTCACTCCGAGCTCCAGGGATCTGAATTGCCCTCCCCATCGGAAGAGGTTCGCGTTGCCGCCGGTTGGCGCCAGATTCACGGCGGAGCCCTCGCTGGCGCGCCTTTACCCGACCACCCCGTTTGGCTGCCCGAGGAGATCTCCATCGACCAAGCCGGTTTCGATATCCAACATTCCCCGCTGCTTTCCCTGGTTACCGCAGCACCCCTGCTCACCGTGCCGAAGAGCCTGAACTTGCCCCAGTCTTCTCCAGACTGGCGCTGGCTTCCGCGCGTTCCATTTCTCGCCTTCGGACTTCTGCTCGGTGCTTCACTTTGGTACGTTTCTCGCCGCCTCTGCGGCAACGCCGGAGGATTTCTTGCCCTCACCCTCTATTCCTTTTCGCCCGCCATGCTCCAGGCCAGCGCCGTCTGGCACACTGAGCCGGAAATCTTGGCCGCCTGGGGATCGTTCGGCGCGATCTTCACCGCCATCGCGGTTGCCCACACGCTGTATGCCCCGCGTGAAGTCGTCCTCTGGAATTGGCGCCGCATCCTGCTCCTTGGAATCTCACTGGCTATCGCCGTCGGTTCCCAATTTTCGCTGATCATCGTCGTCCCCATGGCGCTGGCATTTATGCTCTATCTCGCACCCATCCGCCGCGGGTCCGCCTTCGTCATTTGGGCTGCCGCATGCCTGATTGCTTTCTTAATTTTCCTCAGTTTTTACTTCTTCCGCTTTCACGCTTTTCTGGAGGCCATGCGCCACGCCTCTTTTTGGGGAGTTACCTGGAGGGCTTTCGCCATGCCCGCCGTCTATCGCAGAGTTGTAACTTTGATCCTGCGCACCTGTCCGGCATTCGTTCTATTAGTTCCCGGGGCGCTTGTCACTTATTTCGCCTGGCCGCGCACTCGTTATTTCGGTAACACCGCGCCGCTTCTTGTTGCATTACTCTTTATCCTCCTTGGCATAGCCCACCCCAGAGTCGCCGGAGCGGGGTTTTTTCTTGCTTCTATCCCTTTTGTTTTCATCTTTGTCTGCGGCGTGCTCTCCGATCTCATGGAGACCTCCGCCCGCGCCCTGGTCACCGCCTCAGTCTGGGCCTTGGTCGGCGCTTCCATCCTATGGAGCCTACTGTCTCTGGTCCGAATCCCACACGGATAAGGCAGCGATGCTTTTCCGCGCATCTAATCATTGTGACGGCGATCTAATGTGTAGGTGCCGTTCCCGCAGCATTTGAAGGAACTCTTTATGAGCCCGAAGTTGAAGTATCACGGTTTGGAGTATCATAGTTTGGTGCGGTTTCGTATTCCGGCCCCGCTTGCCGCCCTCGGTTTTCTCGCGCCCTTGTTGTTTTTACTTCCGGTCAGCTCGGCGCAAACCAGTAGTTCGCATTCTTCCGGTTCCGCTCATTCCGGCAGTAGCGCCTCGGCTGGCACTGCTCATCATTCGGCAGCCATTGCAACCCATCCGACGCCGCATGCGCCACCGACTGCACCGCACCCTGGCAACAATTGGAATTCTCAACCCCGTCCCGCATATGGCTATGGTTACTATCCATATCTCTATGCTGTCCCATTTCCCTATGCCGAGAGTCCCGATGGCAGCGACGCTGCCGCGGACGATCCCGACGAGCAAGGCGGTCCCACGGTATTCGACCGCCGCGGATCAGGTCAGGATTCCTACGTTCCACCTACTGCGCAACCAGATGGCCCGGCACAAGACGTTGCCGCGGATGATCGTCAACCTGACAATTCTTCCCCGGCTCCAGATTCAGATCAGCCCCAGACCACGCTGGTTTTCAAAGATGGTCATCAGCTCGCAGTCGATGACTACGTGATCGCGAACCAAACTCTATACGATATGACACCCGGTCATCCCCGGAAGATCGCGCTCGCCGATCTCGACCTGCCCGCTACTGAGAAACAAAACGACGATAACGGCGTCCCTTTCCGGATTCCCCCGTCTGCACAGGCCTATTGATATGCGTACTTTATCTATCGCCGTCGTTCTAGCGCTCATTGCACCCATCGCGGTAGCGCAGCGTGGCGGCGCAGGCGCCGGCCATGCCTCCGGTTTCGGCCACAGTTTAGGTCCAGGCCACGCTCCTGCTTCTTCTCTTTCTCCATTGCGTTCGCCCGGGCACGAATCCACCTTCAGCCACGGTTTTGGCGACTTCCGCAGGTCGTCTCCGTATCTCTCACCCTACGCATCTCTTCCGTTCCCGTTCTTTGGCGATGCTTTCGATCCCGATGACCTCTATTCCACCGGATACCCTGTCGCCTCGGAGCCGCCGCCCTACGTGCAGCAAGCCGCGAGCGAAATGGCCAGCCGAGGCGCGAGCTTCATGGGAACGTCCGGTCCGTCCGAAGGGCGTAATTCTGCGCCCTCACAGCCCCTCCTGATTGAACTCCAGAACGGCCGCTACGTCCGCGTCGGCACGACCGCGATAGATGGTGAAGCCCACGATCTCACCGCAACGGAGGATTCCGAGCCCACTGCCTTGGCGAGAAACTCCAATCGCTTGCTGGCCGCAAACTCTTCTGGTCCGCTAGTCGCTTCTTCCTCTCCGGCGTCCGATCTGCCTTCGGTTACATTGTTCTTTCGTGACGGCCACAGCGAAGAAGTCCGCGACTACACCATCGCCGATGGAATCCTCTACGCCAGCGGCGACTACTACACCGACGGCTACTGGAACAAGAAAATCAATCTCTCCGCTCTCGACCTGGCTCGCACCCTGCAATCCAACGCCGCCAATCACGTGAACTTTGTTCTCCCCTCATCTCCTAACGAAGTCATCACGCGTCCCTAGCGTTCTACCGCGCAGAGCCACCTCACCGCTGCTGCTCCTCTACATCCGTGCTCCCGCGCTGGTCCGCCATTTCGGCCCTGGCGCCCCGAACAAGAATCCTCCCTCCTGTATTGCAAAACCGCTGAATTCCCTATAAGCTAGCCGCCTTGTTTTTAAGAAGCTTTATAAGAAGCTCCCGCTACAGGAGACGCATATGCCGCCGAAAGAATCCAGAAAACTGAACGCTTGTCAGATCGCTGCCGTTGTAGTCATCGCATTGATGATCTTCCCGCGCCACGCCGGCGCTCAGCGCCTCACGCCACTTCCGCCGCGTGATCCCTCCCGCGCGCAGCCGCTCTCCGTCTCCAATGGCTCCAACTCGCCTTGGACGCCGCTTACGAATCAGCCTACATTCCTCGATACCGTCAACTGCGCGGGCGCGGCCAACCCCCTGCTGCTCACCGATGGCACCGTAATCATCCAGGAAGGCGGCTGCCGAGAATGGTGGCGCTTGACCCCGGACGACACAGGCAGCTACGAAAACGGAACCTGGACCCAGCTCGACTCCTTGCCCATCAATTACAGCCCGCTTTATCACTCTTCCGCGGTGCTGCCTGATGGCCGCGTCATCATCATGGGCGGAGAATACAACTTCTTCAACCCCGATTGGACCAACCGCGGCGCTATCTACAATCCCCTGGGCAACGTCTGGAAGCCGGTCACCCCTCCAGCCGGATGGACCAGCATCGGAGACGCTCAAAGCGTCATCCTGGCCAATGGCACCTACATGCAGGCGAATTGCTGCACCACGCAGTCGGCTCTGCTCGATCCCAAAAGTTTGACCTGGACTCCAACCGGCGCTGGCAAATTCGATCCCAATGACGAGGAAGGTTGGAATCTCCTGCCTGACGGGCGGGTGCTTGCAGTCGATGCCTATGTTCCAATTCCGCCTTTTGGGTACCATCCCTTAGGAACGAACTCCGAGCTCTATAACCCAGAGACAGGCACATGGCACACTGCTGGCAGCACCGTCGTTCAACTCTGGGATTCCGCAAAATCCTGCGGCGGAGAAAAGGAAGCCACCTTCGAACTCGGCCCCGGCGTGCTGCGCCCCGATGGCACTGTCTTCTACATGGGTTCTGACACTTGCGAATATTCCGTCGGGCCGCCGCCCGTCTTCGCCAACGGTAACACCGCCATCTATAACTCTTACACCGGAACCTGGACACCCGGTCCGCCCTTCACCGGAGGCAACAACATCGCCGACGGTCCAGCCTCACTCGAGATCAACGGCAAAGTACTGATGATGGCCAGCCCCGGCTACGGCGATCCGCCATCCACCTTCTTCGAGTGGGATGGCAAGAACCTCTACACCGTTCCCGGACCTCCTAACGCACCCATCGATGGCTCCTACTACGGAAACATGCTGATGCTTCCCAGTGGACAAGTTCTGTTCACCGATTTCTCCGATGACGTCGAACTCTACAATCCTTCCGGCAGCTATCAGCCCGATTGGGCGCCAATCGTGGCTGCCTATCCACCTTTTGTTCAGCCCGGAGGCTCCTACCAAATCTATGGCATCCGCTTCAACGGCATGTCACAAGGCGCGTTCTACGGCGACGACGTTCAATCCGCCACGAACTATCCGCTGGTGCGCATCACCAACCTCGCCACCGGACACGTCTTCTACAGCCGCACCCACGATCACAGCAGCATGGCCGTCGCATCGAGTGACCTTGTCAGCACCCGTTTCGATGTCCCCTCAACCCAAGAGAAGGGCCTCAGCAAAATTGAGGTCGTCGCCAACGGCATTCCATCCGCCGGTTCACTGATTTACGTACAGTAAATACAAGTGAGTCAGAAGCAATTCGATAGGCCGCAGCCAATGTAAATTGGCTGCGGCGCGCGATGCCACGGCCTCCCAACCACCAGGAGTTATCAGATCCCCTTGGCGCCGAGGCCGACTGTGCCGCGCGCCTCGCCCTGATCGCCCTCTATTGTGCTAAAATCTGACTATCCGATACCGAATTAACTACTTGCAAAAGCAATCCTTTAGCGACGATTCGCTAAAGTCCGGCAGTTCGCTCGGTAGAAAATTCCGTAGGCAAAACTTTAGCCGAATTCAAGGACGACAAGCTAGTAGCTAGTAGCTAAGAGCTAGCAGCTAAAAGCTGAATTACAACCATGCCTGACGATCAAAATCCCGAACTCCCCCTGACTCCGCCGACGCCTCCTGGCGATGGCGGCAGTCCCGGCGCCCTGCACATTCAACCCGTCAACATTGAAGACGAGATGAAGAAGTCTTATCTCGATTATTCGATGTCGGTCATCATCGGTCGCGCCCTGCCCGATGTCCGTGACGGACTCAAGCCCGTGCACCGCCGCATTCTCTAC
>JGI12635J15846_10000159_pt1 | contig 50787 bp, 36 predicted proteins | sample BlaSpr_A8_OM2_M2_FD_15846 | JGI IMG/M metagenome (IMG submission 15846)
GTCTCCGCGTTGTCTCGCAACACGAACTCCAGCGCACTCCTCTGCGTTGCGTTCGGATAGAGCCGGAATTGGAAGGTTCTTAGCATGTTCTCTGGTAGTTAAGTATATAGTCCCCAATCATTTCATTCCCAAGAGCTTTGTCATCGCCCATTATCCCGCGTCATCTTTAATTAGCATTTGATTATTCTTGCCGTAAGGCTTCGACGGGCTCGAGACGGGCGGCTTTGCGCGCGGGATAGAGTCCGGCGGCGACGCCTGCCAGAGTCAGGCTGACGATGGCCAAAATCGCAGTTTTTGGGACGAGCCGCGGCGGATCGAAGCCGCCCGGACCTTTGTAGTTGCCGAGCAGCGCCATGAAACCGCCGGCAAAGGCCATCCCGATCAGTCCGCTGACGAGCGTGAGCAATATGCCTTCCGCGAAAAATTGCAGCATGATGCTGCGGTTGGTCGCGCCCAATGCTTTGCGCAAGCCGATCTCTCGAGTCCGCTCGGTTACGGCGATGAGCATGATGTTGACGACGCCGATGGCACCGAGCGCGAGTGTTACCATGCCGACGGTGCCGAGAAATTCGTTCATCGAATCGAAAATGGTGCCCATCATTTGGGCTTGCTGGACTGTGTCCCAACCTTCGAAAGCATCTTCATCGCGATAATCGAAGCCGTGGTTGCGGGCGATGACGCGGCGCGCCTCATCCTGGGCCAGAAGGTGCTCGTCGGCGACGCGGGGCTGATAATTGATGGCGGAAATCGCGTCATAAGCCTCCTCGCCCGGAAGCGGAAAATCACTGCGCATGACCTGAAATGGAATGTAGGCCCGGGTATTGGTGGAATTATCGTCGCCGCGGCCGACGCGTTTCAGTATTCCGATGACTTCAAAGCGATGGCCGTTGAGCAGAATGAACGAGCCAAGGGCAGGACGTCCGGGAAAAAGATTGCGGGCCATCTCATCACCGAGGACAACGACGTAGCGCTTCTGGGTCTCGTCCAGTCCGTTGAGGTAGCGTCCCTGCTTCACAGGAAGGAAGCGGATTCCGTTGTACTGTGGTTCGGCGCCGGTGAGTTGGCCGCTGGCACTGGCGAACTCGCTGACGGCGTGGACATCGCTAGTGGTAAGGACGGGCGTGATGGTACGAATGTGTGGAGATTCTTTGCGGATATCGAGGTAATCCTGGTAGGTGAGCCGGTATTGGCGGGCGGAATTCATGCTGCCCTGGACCGCTGGAGCACGGCCGGGAAAGATCATCATGATGTTTTCACCATACTCCGAAAGGCCGCGCTGGTTGCCGGTTCTGAAGCCTTCACCGAGGCCGACCAGCAGCAGCAGGGAGCCGACGCCCCAGGCGATGCCGAACATGGTGAGGAACGAACGCAGCTTGTGCGCCCAGAGAGTGCCGAAAATCTGAGCAAAAACGTCGATCACCATTTGCATGGAGTTTGATAACTCGCGATCGGGATGTCAGCGATTAGCCCTCGGCGCGTGGCCGTCGACACCAGAAACCTACCTACCTCTCTAGAATACCAAGCCGCGAGGTTAAGGGTACACCGCCAAGTTTCCGCCATGCTTCAGGGGCATTGTCTTCCTGGCGACCCCAGTGGTTTGCAGAGGTTCTATCGCCCCTGAGGGGAAAACACGCCTCAGGGCGAAAATTGAGTTGCTGCCGGTCACGCGTTCTCACCAAGACTGCCACTTTCAACAATGGGAACTTCGTCGAAAATCTAACGCCACGTTCATGTTCGTTGGCAACCGGGAAGTATAGACTGAGATAGACGCGCGGGACGTCTTTGCTGACCTCTCTGCTGATGTTTCGCGAGGTGCCCCAGGGAGAAAGAAATGTTGGAATTTGATGCTGCTCTATCGACTGTCATAGAAGTCGATGATCAATCGCAACGCGCGGGGAGGCACCCTTCTAAAGAGAAGCCGAAAGGTCCGCTTACGGCCGAACTGCTGGCCAAGATGAATCGCTATTGGTGTGCCGCGAATTATCTCTGCGTCGGCCAGATCTATCTCCTAGACAACCCGCTGCTGCGCGACCCGCTCACAAAAGAGAACATCAAGCCGCGTTTGCTCGGGCATTGGGGCACATCGGCGGGACAGAATTTCATCTATGTGCATTTGAACCGGCTGATCCGGCAAACGAATGCAGATATTATTTACATCTGTGGTCCTGGCCACGGAGGGCCTACACTCAACGCTTGCGCTTACCTCGAAGGAACCTACACCGAGGTGCATTCTGAGATCACCCAGGACATCCATGGCATGCGCCTTTTCTTTCGTTCTTTTTCAACGCCCGGAGGAATCCCCAGCCATTGCGGGCCGCATACCCCGAACTCCATGCATGAAGGAGGCGAACTGGGCTATTCGCTGGTCCACGCCTTCGGAGCGGCGTTTGATAATCCTGACCTGATTGTGGCGTGCGTTGTCGGGGATGGAGAGGCCGAGACTTGTCCGCTCGAAGGAAGCTGGAAGGGGATCAAATTCCTGAATCCGTCACAAGATGGAGCCGTGCTGCCGATCCTGCACCTGAATGGATACAAGATCTCGGGCCCCACGGTCGCTGCTCGTACGAGTGATGAGGAACTCGGCGCTTTCTATAAAGGGCTTGGCTACGCTCCCTATTTTGTCGAAGGGGACGATCCCGAAATCATGCACCAACTTTTCGCCGGCGCGCTTGATCACTGTTATGCGGAAATACGGAGCATACAGAAAAGCGCCCGAACGGAGGCACCGACAAAAGGAAACCAGCGGCGCCAAGCATGGCCCATGATTGTACTGCGTACTCCGAAGGGCTGGACATGCCCGAAAGAAGTGGATGGCGTGCCCATCGAGGGCACCTTCCGGGCGCATCAGGTTCCACTCTCAACCGTCTGCGAGAATCCAGAACATCTAAAGATGCTCGAGGCGTGGATGAGGAAATACCGGCCCGAAGAGCTGTTTGATAAGGATGGGCGTTTCGTTGCCGAGTTGGCGGCGTTGGCTCCGGATGGGGAACGCCGAATGGGCGCAAATCCCCATGTCAATGGTGGGCGGGTTCTTAAGGCTCTCGATCTGCCGGATTTTGCTCAATACGCATTGTCGATCCCCGGGCCGGGCGAGGTGGTGGCAGAAGCGCCGCGCAAGCTGGGAGAATATCTGCGCGACGTTATCAAGCTCAACCCAGACAATTTTCGTCTCTTCTGTCCAGACGAAACAAATTCCAATCGGTTGAATCCAGTGTTCGACGTGACCGACCGTTGCACGATGGAAACAATCGTATCCATCGACGACCATCTGGCTCCGGACGGCCGCGTAATGGAAGTTCTCAGTGAACATCTTTGCGAAGGCTGGCTCGAAGGGTATCTGCTGACGGGTCGGCACGGAATGTGGTCCTCCTACGAAGCATTCGCGCAGGTGGTGGACTCCATGGTCACGCAGCATGCGAAGTGGATGGAGCAATGCCTGGAATATCCTTGGCGCAGGCCGCTTGCCTCTCTGAATGTGCTGCTCACGAGCCACGCTTGGCGGAACGACCACAATGGGTTCAGCCACCAGGCGCCAGGTTTTGTCGACAACGCGCTGCAACGCCGAGCCGAGGTCATTCGAGTCTACTACCCACCGGATTCGAACTGCTTGCTCAACGTATTCGATCATTGCTTGCGCAGCCGAAACTACGTCAACATTGTTACTTGCGGAAAGCAGCCGGAACTGCAATGGCTTACATTCGACGAAGCTCTCGCTCACTGCTCCCAGGGAGCATCGATCTGGAAATTTGCAACGAATGATGGTGGAACGGAACCGGATATTGTTCTGGCATGTGCTGGCGATGTTCCGACTATTGAAGCTTGTGCCACATCCTGGCTGCTGCAAAAGCACGTGCCTGGCATCAAGGTACGGCTCGTGAATGTCGTCGATCTCAACGTGCTGATGAGTCCCGACGATCATCCGCACGGCATGGACAACATTTCATTCGACGCGCTCTTCACAAAAAATGTTGACGTGATCTTTGCATTTCACGGCTATCGTTGGCTCATTCACAGTATGGTGCATGGCAGGTCGAACGAGGCCCGATTCCATGTGCGCGGATTTAACGATGAGGGCACGACTACCACACCCTTCGATATGGTCGTGCTCAATAAGATGAGCCGGTTCCACCTGGCCATCGATGCGCTCAAGCATGTGCCGCGATTACGCTCGCAGGCGTCGGACGCGATCGACATGTTCAAACGGAAATTGTACGAGCATCACGTTTATATCCGAGACCATTTTCAGGATATGCCGGAGATTCGGAATTGGAGCTGGACGAAAGATTTCAGCGAGCCTGCAACTCCAGCACCTCTCGCGAAGGGACAACCTCGCGCACAGCTCTTTACCGACTCCTAAGCCAGGCTGATGAAAATCCTTGTACTCAATTCCGGTTCCAGCAGCCAGAAGACTTGTCTCTACGAGATTGGCGACCCCGTTCCGGATGACGCACCCCCTTGTCTGTGGGAGGGAAAAATCGAGTGGGAGAGTGGGACGGCCGAACTCTCACTGAAGAATGCAAAAGGGGCGGAACGAAAAGACCGCACAAGATTCGGCTCCCGCGGCCAAGCCATGAAGAAACTACTCGATGCGCTTTGGGAAGGCGACGCTCGCGCAATTTCCGCACCTTCAGAGATCGATGTTGTCGGACATCGTGTCGTCCACGGGGGACCCGAATTCGCAGATCCTGTTGTGATCACACCTCAAGTTAAATCGGCGATCGCCAAGGTGTCTTCCATTGCCCCACTTCACAACCGCGCCGAATTGGAAGGCATGGAGATCATTGAGAATTTGTTTGGACCGGTGCCCCAGATTGCCGTTTTCGATACCGGCTTCCACAATAAAATGCCGCCGGCTGCGAAGGTTTATCCCGGCGCCTACGAATGGTTGGCGGAAGGGATTCATCGCTACGGATTCCATGGCATCAATCATGAATACTGCGCGGGACGCGCGGCGCGATTGCTGGGCCGAGACTTGAATTCGTTGAAACTGGTGAGTTGTCACCTGGGCAACGGTTGTTCTCTGGCGGCAATTCGGGACGGCCATAGCGTTGACACGACCATGGGTTTTACGCCGCTCGAAGGCCTGATGATGGGTACTCGCTCCGGGTCGGTCGATCCGGGAATTGTGACCTATCTCATGCGGCAGAAGAAACTATCCGCCGAACGAATCGATACGATATTAAACAAAGAATCGGGTCTGCTCGGAATTTCGGGAATCTCCGGTGACATGCGAGAAATTCTCGCCGCTCTCAAGAGAGGTCATGAGCGAGCGCAGCTTGCTTTTGACATCTATATTCACAGGTTGCAATCGGGTATCGGTGCCATGGTCGCGGTGCTCGGAGGCGCGGACGCGATCCTATTTACAGCCGGAGTCGGCGAAAATTCTCCCGAGGTTCGCGCCGCGACCTGCGAGAACCTCGCTTATCTCCAGCTCAAGCTCGACCCGGAAAAAAACCTTAAAACTCTTTCCGATCGGGACATCGCGGCGGATTCACCTGTTCGCGTATTGGTAATCCATGCGCAGGAAGATTGGGCAATCGCGCAGAAATGTTGGCGGGTTCGGCAAATGGGTTCATAAGCGTCGCTTCCAGAATCTCTCAAAGCGAAACCCCCCGCTTCCAAGGAATAAAATCATCCTGGCCGAGCCACTCTGCTTTGGTTCGAACTTCGCCACTCGCTACCCGAACCACCAATTCCAGAATTGTCTCTCCCATTTGCTCGATGGTTTTGTCGGACGAGATGATATCGCCCGTATCGATGTCAATGATGTCTTGCATGCGCTCCGCCAGATCGGAGTTGGTGGAGATCTTGAGCACGGGCGCGATAGGGTTCCCGGTTGGCGTACCTAACCCGGTTGTAAACAAAACCATATTGGCGCCGGCCCCGACCTGTGCCGTGACGCATTCCACATCATTGCCGGGAGTGCAGAGGAGATGCAATCCTGATCCCGCCGAGTACTCTGGATAGTCAAGCACAGCAGTGACCGGAGAAGTTCCTCCCTTTCTAGCTGCGCCCGCGGACTTCATGGCGTCGGTCACGAGTCCCTCGCGGATGTTTCCGGGAGAAGGATTCATATCGAAACCGGATCGAACTGCTATTGCACGGGCTGCATAGTCGCTCATCAACTGCATGAACCTGTCAGCGACATCTTTGCTGACGCTGCGATCGATCAGTCCCTGTTCGACGCTGCAGAGCTCGGGGAATTCCGAGAGGATCGTACTTCCACCCAATGCCGCCAGTAGGTCGGACACGTAGCCTATGGAAGGATTGGCCGAGATGCCGGAGAATCCGTCAGATCCTCCGCACTTCAAACCGACGCACAGGCGTGAAAGCGGCGCCGGCGTTCGCTCCGCTCGATTGGCCTCCACTAATCCGAGGAAAGTGGCCTGGATTGCTTGGGAAAGCATTTTGAATTCGGATCCACTCTGTTGTTGTTCAAACATCAGCAGTGGTTTGTGGAACCCAGGGTCGCGTTTTTTGATTTGCTCTCGGAGAATGCCCATCTGTGCATTCTGACAGCCCAGACTGAGGACAGTCACTCCAGCCACGTTGGGATGAAGGATGTATCCGGCCAGCAAGCCGCAAAGATTATTGGAGTCTTCGCGAGTTCCTCCGCAACCACCCTCGTGCATCAGGAACTTGACTCCGTCAATATTCTCAAAAACTCTATTCTCAAGAACAGGACGCGCGGGAAGATGAGGATTCTGAGCTGCCGTGTGCGGCTCGATTTTGCTTAACGCGCCTTGGCGGTAAAGCCTGACCAGATCCGCCACCTGTTGCCGATAGATCTTGGGCGGAGCAAGGCCTAGTCCTTCCTCAAAAGCCTGTTTCAACACATCAATATTTCGGTTCTCGCAGAACACGAGCGGCACCACTAACCAGTAGTTCCGAGTCCCAACTTGTCCGTCCTCCCGCTCAAATCCGAGAAAAGTGCGCTGCCGCCAGCGGTCTATGTTGGGCGGAGTCCACTCGTATTGGCCTGACTTTGCGTGGTAGGGAGCCGCTTGGTGACTGAGATTGCGCGTAGTCAAAGCCTCGCCTCTGCGAATGGCTTGCCGAGCCTTTCCCACTAGCACGCCGTACATGATCAGGTCACCGTTGGCTGCAAGATCCTCAGTGGCAAACTTGTGTTTGGCGTCGACATCCGTTGCTAGGACATAGGTCTGATCGGAGAAGTGGATCCGTTCTCCCTGACGCAAATTCTTCAGCGCAACCAGGACGTTGTCTCTCGGATCGAGTTGCAACACTGTGCTTTTCATCTGGATCTCGTCTTTAATTAGAGGCACCTTTCATCCTTCCGTCAAGCGACGGCGCGGCTATTGGGCTGCGGGATCCCAGTCCTCGAGAAAAGCCTTGGTCTCAAACTGAGCGGCTTCGGCGGCCGTCAGAATGTTGGTGTGGGAATCGCGCTCCCCGGGGTGTGCTCCAGGACCGGTGGAGTTGTACTCAGCATAGTAGGCAGTCTGGATGGAGTGCGTCTCGCCGGGATGCCACTCGCGCCAACCTGCGGGAAGAATATGAGCGCCCATCTCTGTGTTGAGAAAAATAACTTCGGCATGGGGACGCCAGGGTCGTCCGAGCCAGACGTTCGCAACGCCAGGCGCAGCGGTCAGAGTGCAGTGGTTGAAGACAAAGCCGCTGTCCTCGCTGGGATAGTGCTTGGATTGGGCGGTGAGAAAGCCTTCTGTGTGCGGCGTGCTGTGAATTTCACAATGATCAAAGACGGCTTTGCTGTCGCCGAAGATGAAGTCGACGTTGCCCTCGATGTAGCAGTGGGTAAAGTACTGCCGGGTGGGGATGCAGGGCTCGCCATCGGGAGCGCAGTTGCGACTGCCGGCGTAGAGAGTGTCCTGATTGCCGAGGAAGCGAACATTGCTGAAGATGGCCTTATCGGCCGCGACCAGAACGGCCAGCGCCTGCGAGCCGACGGGGACCTGCTTATGAGTGGTATTCCAGTCGTTGGTGAAGGTGAGGTTCTCGGCGCGGAAGTTGTCTCCGCGTATCTCGGCAGTGGCCGAGTGGAGTGTGCCGCCGGAAGAGCCAGCACTCTTATCGAAGATGATGACGGTCTTGGAAGCGTCTGGATTGCTGCCCCGAAGTTCGATGTTTGGCTTCGCAATTGATATGGATTCTCGATAGGTTCCGGGTGCGATCAGCAAGGTTGCACCGCTAGCAGGGGCAGTGTCGATCGCCGTCTGGATGGAATAGAAATCTCCGGTACCATCCGCCGCAACGTAGAGCGTGTTATCGACGGGTGGGGCGGAGGTGGCGGATCGCGGGGCAGTTGGATTTGCGGGGTAATCCTCAAAACGCGCCTCACAGGCCACGGGCTCGCCCGCGGCGCTGCCGGCTTCCTGGGTGATGGTGACATCTTCTCCGTGGAGTTCTCCTAGGGGAATGAAATTGCCGAGCCGCGGACCGAGGGTGATCTCCGCATTCGAGGCGTGGATGGCGGTCGCGGGCAGCGCGTTGGCAAAGACATTGTCGAGCGTCACGCCCAACTTGTGCTTCAGGTCGAAGCCTTCCAGCGTGATCCCTCCCGGGGTGACGACGTGGACATCTTTGAGTGTGATGTCACGGTAGACGGGCAGCAGACTGCCAGGGAAGGTTGTGTAATGGGGCGTGAGTATGATGGGATTCCTGACATTGCGGATACAGACGTCTTCGTAGACGACGTCGTGTACAAGACCACCTCGGCTTGGATCGCTCTTGATGCGGATTCCGTTGTCCGCGCCGTCGATGGTGAGGTCGGAGACGCGTACCGCGTTGACGCCGCCGATGGTTTCGCTGCCGATGGACATACCATGTCCGGAGTAAAAGTGATCGTGTGCAACGGTGATGTGGGATGATTCGCCGCCCTTCCCGGCTTTGATGGCAACGTTATCATCTCCGGTGCGCATGTAGGAGTGGAGAATGGAGACGTCGGTTGAAGCCGAGGGATCGATGCCATCCGTGTTGCGAGCTGTGGCGGGCGTGTCGATCTTGACGCCCCACGCCGTGAAGCCGTTCGTCTTCTCGATGGCCACGTGAAAGTTGGGTGAGTTGCGCAGGGTGATGCGATAAAGGATGAAGTCATCCGACTCGCGGACGACGAGAATGCGGGTGCAGTTCTGTTTCGTGTCGTTGATCTTGGCGAGGTGAGCGAGGTCCCACCATGAAGTCTTCTGTCCGAGGAGCGTTTCGCCGCCGCGACCGTCGATGGCGCCGTCACCCATGATCGCGCTATGCGGTGCATTGTCGGCGAGGATCAATGGTTTGCATCCATGACCATTCTGATCGACGACCCCACAACTGCCGGGGATTACGTCGTAGTCGCGTGGATCGCGCGAACCGTAGAGGACGGTATTTGCATCGATGAGCAGGGTGACGCCGGGCCGGAGATGGAGAGGCGCGGCTAGAAAGACATTCCGATCCCCGGAGCCATGGAGTTCTACCGCTTTGCCGCCGCCACAGTGATCGATTGCTGTTTGAATGCGTTCGGTGTCCATGCGGCGTTCGTCCGCGTCGGTCAGCAGGCCCTGAGGAGCAGAGAGAATTGCGTCGAGCTTCGTGCAGACGGGCGGAATGTGCGGTTCTGGGACGGTCCGCCTGTCTTGAGCGAGAAGACTTGCGGAAAACGCCGAGGCGAAGAGGAGAACATGGGCGAAGTAGCGCAAGAGGAAACATCGTCGAAGCGGAAATCGTTGGGCCACCGGAGGCGTCCTTAGTTATTATGCCGAACCAGTGGTCATACCACACTCCAGAGAACCCAGTCAATGGAAGTTACTTGGCGCCTAGTAATTCAAGAGATCTGGGATGTGCCGGAGAGTTGTCAGGATGAGAGGTCAGACCGCTAGCTTGCCGTTTGTCGGCTTTCTTGTCGGCTTGCGTTTGCGCGAGGCCGTCCGCTCCTCGTCGTCTTGCGCATCTTTGGCGCGTGCTATATGGAGTTCCATCAGCCGGTGCGCTTCCGTGGGATTTCTCTTGCGAATGGCGCGATAGATTTCTCGGTGGACGTCGGCGGAGTCTTTAAGGGACGTGCTGAGGCCGACTGTTTTGCGACGGCCATCGTACAGTGCCGAGGTTATAGTTTCCATCAGGGAGGCGAGGATCGGATTGCCAGAGGCTTCGGCAATGGTGCGATGAAAGCGGACGTCGTGAATGAGATATTCCTCAGGATCGTCAATCGTGGCGTACATCTCGGCGACTTCTTCGGCAAGCAGGGTGAAGTGTTCTTCCTTCCCGCGTTCGGCGGCGAGTGCGGCCATTTTACTCTCGAGAAGAAGGCGGGCTTCAAACATCTGCCAGGATTTAAAACCGTGCAGAGCACCAAGTAGTCCAAGAGAGGACTTGCCAATTTCCGGAGGGCCCTGAGCGATGAATGTGCCAACGCCGTGTCGCACCTTCATGATTCCCATGGCGGCCATGTATCCGATACCGGTTCTGAGGCTGGCACGGCTGATCTTCAGTTTCTGCGCAAACTCGCGTTCCGGTGGAATCTTTTCACCAGGCTTGAGGGTGCCGTCTTCAATCATGGCGCGAATGTGGTTGACCACCTGCATGGTCAGGTGGGACTCGGGATCGCGCGTGGTTTCTATTTGCGCAGGCTTCACCATGTAAACTCCGGTCAAGTCGAAATCATATCTTGTTCGCCAGATTAGCACCGAACGAGGCACTTGCGCCAGATCTGTCATCATTGACGACAAGAGTGCGCGTTTCTGTTGAGTTGTATCGATGATTATGCATTAGCGGATCGTGACGCTTGTTCCGGCCAGTTTTGTGATTGCTTCTCCCTCTGTAGTTTGTATCACGAGCCCGTCGCCTGAGACTTCGGCATTACCTATGGTCAGACCTCTGCTCGCACGGATGTGAATGTTGTGCAGTACGACACGCAGGAGGTGTGCCTCGGGTAGACCGACGATGACTCCTGCGGTGACGCTTCCCGTGGCGGTAAGATTCTCGATGGTGATGTCGTGGAAGTGCGGGGTCAGTCGGGTGACTGGTTGAGCGAGGTCGGGATCGGGCGGCATGAACTTCGGGTAAAACTCGCTGATGACCAAGGCATTCTTAACGTCGATCATATCGACATCCCGAACGTGAACCGGGCCTACATTGCTGCCGCGATCGCGATTTGCCCTGATGCGAATGCCATTGTCGGTGCCCTTGAAGTGAATGCGTTCGACCTTGATATTCTGGGCTCCCCCTGCGATCTCACTGCCGATGGAAAGGCCGTGTCCGTGCAAGAAAGTGCAATCGGTGATGGTAATGTCGCGGCTCGGTTCGTCGGGACCAGGAGAGTTGGCTGCGCCAGATTTGATAGCAATATTGTCGTCGCCAACATCGGCGAAGATATGGCCGATGCGGACTTCGGAGGACGAGAACGGGTCGATCCCGTCGGTATTGGGAGAGTCCGCGGGAGCGAGCAGGCGCACATTCCTGATCCTGACATCGTGTGAATAGTAGGGCACCAGTTGCCACATGGGGGAGTTCCGGATGGTGATGCCCTCGACCAAAATATGTGTGCAATGATCGAAGACGACGAGTCGTGGGCGGAGGAATTCTGCACCCATGACGCCGGCGTTCTTGGTGGATCTCGCGGTCACCCACCAGGTTTCGCCGGCTCCATCGATGACACCCCCGCCAATGATGGAGATGTTAGATGCCGCCGTGGCGCTTATCAGCGACTGGAGACCGGGGGCGCGGAATTCCTGCTTCGGAGGATAGTCATGATGATCGGAAGATCCCTGCAGCACGGCCTCTCGGTCGATCTGGAGAGTAATGTGGCTCTTCAAAATGATCGGCGCGCTTAGATAGGTGCCAGCGTTGAGTCGAACGGTGCCGCCACCGCCGGAGGCGCAAGCATCAATCGCAGTCTGAATGGCGACCGTGTCTTTCGTGACGCCGTCGCCCTTNGCGCCGTAGGCGTGGGGATCGCAGANCCGGGAAGACGCGTTTGCACCGGCCGGGCAAACGACGAGCGCAAGCAGAACAATGAGGCGCGCGAGCCGCCGATTCGGTTCCGTTAGGTTCGCTTCAGTCATCGAGTGTTCTCAGGGGACAGAATCGTTGATTTGCCGACTCATCATACCTCCAAGATTCATCGGTGGTCATACCACATGAAATATAGTCCGCTTTTTCCTAGGTTTCGTCGGTGGTATAGGCAAAACACACGGGGTGAGCTCGATTTTAAAAGATCCCGAGGAATGAAACAGGGAACGCCTTGCGGGGCGCGCACTTTTTTCTTGACAGGGCTTGCGTAAACCACTATACCGGTTCTCGCAGACCAAGTGGTCTGACCTCTAGCGCTCGATGATGCGAGCCCCAGGCTGCGAGGCATCCAATGACGCTCTTTAAGACTAAAAGCAGGACCCTGTCCGTCCTGTTCGCCGTTCTCATGCCACTGTTGGGAGGTTCCGCTTTTGCTCAGCTCTCCGGTGAAGGTGAGATCGTGGGCAGAGTCACCGATCCTACCGGAGCCGTGGTTGCAGGCGCGACCGTGGTTGCGGAATCGACAACTCGTGGCACCAAAGTAACGAGTAAGACGACGTCCGCCGGCGACTATGCCATTTCTCCCCTCGACGCCGACACCTACACGGTCACCGTCAGCGCCAAGGGCTTCAAGGTGACAACTCAGCCGAACGTCATCGTCAACACGCTCGAGGTTTCGACCGTGAACATCGGCCTGATCCTCGGTACCGAAAACGAGACCGTGACCGTCCTCGAGACGCCGGACCAACTCCAAACCAGCAGCGCTACGCTCGGAGCCACCATGGCGCAAGAGACCTACTCCGAGTTGCCGATCGCCATGGGCGCCGGTGGTCAACCCGACCAGCGCCGCGCCAGTGACTACGTGCTGCTGATGCCTGGGGTCCAGAACAACGAGACGAACAACAATCTGACCGATAACACAGGGCCCATCGACGGCTCGGGAAGCAAGGGCGGCGCATCCTCGGTTTACATCGACGGCATTCCGTTCTTCAACGTCTCTCAGGAGGGCGACAATCGCTTCATCTGGTCGGCCATCTCGGTTGACTCGGTCAACGAATTACAGGTGCAGACTTCCGGCTATCCCGCAATGTATGAAGGACAAGGCGTACAGAATTTCGATCTCAAGCGCGGAACCAACGCGTTTCATGGCGCGCTGTACGAATACTTCCGCAACACCGCGCTCGACACCTGGGGCTTTTATGCACCGGCGCTCATCAACCCCGCCACCGGTACCGCCACCAAACCGGCAGAGCACATGAACGAGTACGGCATCGTGCTCAGCGGTCCTATCATTCGGAAAAAGCTGTTCATCTTCGGCAACTATGATGGCTACCGTTACGCCAAGGGTGCCATTCCGACTTTGCAGGCCTATCCCACAATGGCGGAAAGGTCCGGAGACTTCAGCGCGCTGGGAGTGAACATCTACGATCCCTCCACTGGCTCTTCAGCAACGACGCGCACGCAATTCATGGGCTGCAACGGCACCACGCCGAATGTCATCTGCCCCACAGAATTCTCCACGGTCGCGGCAACCATCAACGCCTTGTTACCGCCGGCCAGTATGTATGCCAACCAGAATCCGGGGAATAACTTTCTCGCTGGGCTGCCGTTTGGTCTCAGCAACTTCACGGCGACTGGTCGCGTCGACTATTCCATCAACGACAAGCACAGCATGTCGATCATCATCGCCGCGGGCCGTCAAGCTTCGGTGGGTCCGGCGGCGCAGACTACAGCTGGCAGAAACAACGGTCCGCCGCCCTTTAACTACGGACAGGGATATGCACCGAAGACAAAGACCGTCATCTTTGAAGATACCTACGCTGTCAACGCGCACATGGTGAACCAATTCAAATATGGTTTCGCGCGGTACTATAGTCCTTCCTTCAATCTGGACAATAACCCAGCCTGGGCCGCGACAACTCTCGGAATCACGGGTGTGCCCGATGGTCAAGCCGCAACGTCTTTTCCGGAAGTTACTTTCGCAGGGACCGACGCGCCATTCCAATGGGGTGGCGATGTCGGAGGTCTGAAAATCTCAAACGCTTACTACGCCATCGACAACTACCAGTGGGATTTTGGCAAGCACCTGCTCACGTTTGGAACACAGGTCGCGTGGCTACAATACCAATACACTCTCGATACAGGTGGCAGCAGCCCATTGATACTCGCGACCAATACATCGGAGACCGCCGGCTATACCACGGGAACCACGATCAATCCGGGGACAGGTTTGTCCTACGCCAGTTTCCTTGTCGGCCAGATCGATGCTGGCAGCTTGACGCAGAATGCAGTCCAAGAAACAGGTGCGCGCTTTCGGCCGATATCGCCCTATGTTCAGGACGATTGGAAGGTCTCCCGCAAGTTGACGTTGAATCTTGGGCTTCGCTACGACTACTTTCCAACTTACAGGGAAGTCCACAACGTGCTCTCGTTCTTCAACCCCAATGGGATCAATGCCGCAGGAACCGCTGGCATTCTCCAGTTCGCCGGGAGCGGAACCAACACCTGCAAGTGCAGCACTCCGGTTCATAACTACAAGAAGCAATTCGGTCCCCGTCTCGGCCTCGCCTACCAGGTTCTTCCCAAGACGGTCTTCCGCGCCAGCTGGGGAGTCATGTATACACACGGAAACGGCGTTGCCGGCAGTTCTGTCTCGCAGAACGGCACGGGTATTCTCGGCTTCCAGGCCTCTCCCAAAACGTCTTCGACAAACGGCGTTGCCGAATACGATCTGGATCAGCCCTATCCTGCGTATACTCCACCTGCCGGAGTGGCCTCTGGTCCCAACTATCCGGTGGGATACTCGACGGTTGCTCCCTACACTGGCTCGCCGCAAAGCGTTGCCTACGGCGATCCTTATTATGGCGGCCGTGCGCCACAGTATATCGATTTCAACTTTGGTTTTCAGCAGCAAGTCACACAGAACATGATCTTGGGCGTCACCTATGTCGGATCGCAGGGCCACTTTGAAAGCCCTGACAGCAGCAACGCGCGCGGCCAGTGGATCAATCAGCTCTCTCCCCAATACCTATTTCTTGGTTCGATCCTCGGGACCGACGTCGAGAATCTGACCCCGGCGCAGCAGTCCACGCTGATCGCNGCGGGAATCACTCTACCGGCCAATTTCAGCCCGAAACAAACAGTTGCTCAGGCGCTCGCGCCGTTTCCAAATTTTAAGAGCATCGCCGACACCTATGGGAACGTTGCGAACTCCAACTACAACTCGCTGCAAGTCTCAGTGACGCAACGGGCTTACAAAGGTTTAACCTTCATGTTCGATTACATCTGGTCGAAGGCGATCGACGACGGAGGAACGTATCGCTCCGGCTACGCGATCCCAGCGGCTTACTCAACCGACGGCAAGGCATGGCCAGTGGATCGTATCGAGCGCGGCGTCTCGACCACCAACCAGCCCCATCACGTCATCGCAACCGGAGTCTGGTCGCTTCCCTTCGGTGCACAAGGCCTGGGCAGCGGAAACGGTGTTGTCCGCGCTCTCGCCAGCAACTTCAAATTCTCCGGGATCCTTCAGATCTACTCCGGTTCGCCGCTAGCCATTACCGGCTCCGCCTGCCAGGTCAATCCCGCACAAAGCACCTGCAACCCAACTGTCGCACCAGGCTTCACCGGTCCCGGACGGATCGACGGCAAGTGGGGTGAGGGCGCCACACCGACCAGTTCCCCAAGTTATCTCAACGCTGCCGCGTTTGTTCCCATCTCAACCCTGACCGCGGCCGGATCGCCCTATGCCTACACTTTCGGCGACGCCGCGCGCACTGCTCCGTTTGGCATGTATGGACCGGGCAACTACGATATCGACATTAGTCTGCGCAGGAGCTTCGGCTTGACCGAGCGCGCGCATCTGACCTTCGAAGGGGACCTCTATAATCTCACCAATCACACCGATTTTCTCGTAGGGGGCACAACTTTTGGCAGCGCCAGCTTTGGCACGGTCAGCGGCCAGGCGAACAGCTCGCGCGATGCTCAGCTGTCTCTACGTTTAGAATTCTAGGGGAAGCAATAATCGACCAAGCCAGACAAACAGTGACTTGATGGGACATCCAGCGCTCGACCTGAATTCAAGAACCGCAGTCGTCATTGGCGGAACATCGGGGATTGGCCTGACGCTCGCAAAGGGCCNGGCAGCCGCCGGTGCCAATGTTGTTCCGTCGGGACGCCGCCGCGAGCTGCTCGAATCTGTCGCCTCCGATATTAAGAAAACAGGCAGGGGCTCGCTTGCGCTCACCTGTGATGTTGCCGATCGCTCGAGTCTGCAAGCACTTTTGGAAGCGGCCTGTGCAGAGTTCGGCAAGGTTGATATCCTCGTAAACTGCGCCGGAATCACCCAGCGCACGCCCATTCTCGACATGAACGAGAGCGATTGGAACGCGATACTGGAGACGAACCTGAATGGCACACTGCGCGCCTGTCAGGTTTTTGGCCGGCACATGATCGAGCGCCAGTATGGCAGGATCATCAACATTGCTTCACTCTCGTCGTTGCTGGCTATCTACGAAGTCGCTGCCTATGCCGCAAGCAAAGCGGGCGTTGCTTCTCTGACGAAGTCGCTGGCTATCGAGTGGGCGCGACACGGAGTGTGCGTGAATGCTCTGGTGCCAGGCGTTTTCCGCACCGATCTGAATGCGGCTCTGTTGGATGGGACGGCGCGCGGACAGGAGTTCCTGATGCGAACTCCCATGGCGCGATTCGGTGAAACGGAGGAACTGGTTGGTGCTGCTGTGTTTCTAGCCTCCGACGCAGCTAGTTTTGTGACGGGCCATTTGCTCGCAGTCGATGGCGGATTCCTCGCTAGCGGAGTGAACCGGTAGATTGTGCTCGAATCGTTGGCAGTGTCTCGACCATGGACCGTCTCGACCACGCTGATCTGAACGTGCCTCAGGTTTCTTATGAATCTCCCGTCGGTCTCGAGACCCGGATCTGAATCTCAGCCAAATTTGACAAACAAGAGCGCCGCGGCACGCCTAGCTCACCATCTCGGACGCTTCCGTTGGGTCATTTGCACGATTCTGCTGCTAGGCGTGATGAAGAACTACATGGATCGCCAGGTGATCGGCGTCCTGAAAACGACCCTGCAACATGATTTAGGTTGGAGCGAAATCGATTACGGGAATCTCGTATTCGCTTTCCAGGCTGCCTACGCGCTAGGCATGGTGCTAGTTGGGCGATTTATCGATCGAGTCGGAACACGGCTTGGCTATGCGCTGGCGATGGGCTTCTGGAGCTTGGCTTCGTTTGCTCACGGTATGGCGAGTTCATTTACGAGTTTTCTCGTGGCTCGCTTCGCCTTGGGTCTTGGGGAATCAGCGGTATTTCCAGCCAGCATGAAGGCCATCGCGGAGTGGTTTCCTAATAAGGAACGGGCGCTGGCGACAGGTATTTTTAATGCTGGAACTAATCTCGGCGCCATCGCTACTCCGCTGATCGTTCCCTGGATTGTCGTGCACTGGGGCTGGCGCGCGGCGTTTTTCCTACTTGGAGGCATCGGATTCGTCTGGCTGGCGTTGTGGCTTTGGGCGTATCGCCGCCCGCAGGAGCATTCCTTCTGCTCACCCGCCGAGTTGGCACACATTTACAGCGATCGTGTCACACACCCGATTGACGTAAGAAAGATTAACGTCACCCAAACCGATGTAGATCCGATCGATCTAAGAAAGGCCGACGTAAACAGGACCAGAGTAAGTTGGTTGAAATTGCTCGGTCATCGCCAGACCTGGGCCTTCGTGCTGGCAAAGTTCATTACCGATCCAATCTGGTGGTTCTATTTATTCTGGATCCCCGATTTTCTGCAGCGCGAGCATGGACTCGATCTTCTGCACATCGGGATGCCGATCGTTGTGATTTATTTGATCGCGGATGCGGGCAGCGTGGCCGGGGGATGGGCCTCCTCGTACTTGATTCGCCATGGCAGAACCGTGAACGCAAGCCGCAAAACGGCAATGCTGATTTGTGCAGTCTGCGTGGTGCCTATTGTCTTCGCCCCCAAGATTGCGTCGATGTGGGGAGCGGTCCTCGTGATCGGACTCGCGGCCGCTGCGCACCAGGGCTTTTCCTGCAACCTCTTCACCCTGTCGTCTGACATGTTTCCGACGACCGTGGTGGCATCCGTTGTCGGAATCGGCGGTATGGCGGGCGCTGTCGGAGGAATGCTCATTGCGAAAATCGTCTCCTATTTTCTACAGCGAACGCACAGCTATGCAGTACCATTCTTTCTCGCCGGTTCAGCTTATCTGATCGCACTAGCTATCATCCAAGGCCTGGCTCCCAAACTAAAACCGGTGGAGTTGAGTGTGGCCGAAATATAGTTCTGCCTATCGTTATGGCAGAGAAAGTTCTGTTACGGAAAGGCGAAAGTGGATAAAGGATACTCAGCAGCCAGCCTTACCATAAAACCCGGAGAGCAGTGCCGTTGGGATTTAGTCAGTCTGGGCGAGGTAATGCTTCGATTCGATCCTGGAAACCATCGGGTATGGACCACGCGGCGGTTCGAAATTTCCGAAGGTGGAGGCGAATACAACGTCGCACGCGGTCTGAAAAGATGTTTCGGTCTGAACGGCGCAATTGTTACCGCGATTGTCGATAATCCGGTCGGCAGATTGCTGCAAGACCTTATCTACCAGGGCGGCGTGGATCAATCACTGATCCGCTGGGTCGATTTCGATGGCGTGGGGCGCGCGGCGCGAAATGGTTTGAATTTTACAGAGCGGGGCTTTGGTGTCCGGCCGGCCCTCGGTTGTTCCGATCGCGGCCACACAGCGGTTTCACAGTTGAAACCGGGCGACATCGACTGGGACGAAATTTTCGGCAAGCATGGTTCGCGATGGTTTCACACAGGCGGTATCTTTTGCGCGCTTTCTGAGACTACGCCCGACGTCGCTGCGGAGGCGATGAAAGCAGCCCGGAACAATGGAACTGTAGTCTCCTACGATTTGAATTACCGTGACTCCCTGTGGAAGTCGATTGGCGGGAAAAAGCGCGCCCAGGAAGTGAATCGACGTCTCGCTCCGCTGGTTGATGTCATGCTCGGCAACGAGGAGGACTTCTCGGCGGCTTTGGGTTTTCAGGTTCCTGGGCTGGATGAGCAAATCTCGAACATCGAAACCGGAGCGTTCAGGAAGATGATTGAGGCGGTCGTGAAGGAATTTTCTTTTGCCGTGGTTGCCACGACGCTGCGCAAAGCGAAAACCGCGACCTTGAACGACTGGGGCGCGATCTGCTACGCAAGCGGTAATTTTTATGAGGCGAAATATCGGGAGAACCTGGAGATATTCGATCGCGTGGGCGGCGGAGATTCATTTGCCTCCGGGCTTATCTACGGCTTTCTTACCGGCCAGGGACCACAGTGGGCGGTCGAGTGCGGGGCAGCGCATGGCGCTTTGGCGATGACTACTCAGGGTGACACCACGATGGCGACCTTTCAGGAAGTGTTGCAGGTGATGCGAGGAAAAGGGGCACGTATCGCTCGCTAAGAGCGAAACGCTAAACTGAAACTTTATGACGAGGCAGGAAGTTGCGAATCGGATTACGGAGGTCGGCATTGTGCCGGTTGTCCGTGCGTCCTCCGCGAAACAGGCCATGCGAGCCGCGGAAGCAGTCTGTGCGGGCGGAATCCCGATTGTGGAAATCACCATGACAGTCCCGGGCGCGATCGAAGTGATCGTTCAGCTGAGTAAGAGCATGGCCTCCGAAGTATTGATTGGAGCCGGAACAGTACTCGATGCCGCGACTGCCGAGCGTTGCATTGACGCTGGCGCTGAATTCATTGTGAGTCCCGGATTCGATTTCGAAACCGTGAAATTCGCGAAACGAGCCGGCAAATTAATGATGGCCGGAGCGCTCACGCCCACCGAGGTGATCGCTGCCTGGAAGGCGGGCAGCGATTTCGTGAAAATCTTTCCTTGTGGAACCATCGGCGGTGCGAAATATATCAAGGCTCTGAAGGCGCCGTTGCCCCAAATTCCGATGGTTCCGACCGGCGGCGTGAATCTGAATACAGCGGCTGATTTCATTTTGGCCGGAGCTGCCGCGCTTGGCATCGGAGGCGAGCTGGTATCGGCTTCGGCGCTTGAGTCCGGCGATACCGCCCCGATCGTTGAAGCGGCCCAGGAATTTGTCTCGATCGTCCGCAATGCGCGCGTGCGGCCTGATTTACTCAATAATGGAGATCGTCGTTGAACTTCATCACGGATAACTTCTTGCTTTATTCAAAGACCGCTCGTCGGCTCTACGAAGACTATGCCGCACCCCAGCCCATCCTTGACTATCATTCGCACTTGCCAGCGTGCGATGTCGCAAGAGACCGCCGCTTCCGTAACCTCTTCGAGATCGCGCTTGAAGGAGATCACTACAAATGGCGAGCCATGCGGGCCAACGGTGTCGCTGAGCGCTTTTGCACGGGTGATGCCTCGCCAAAGGACAAGTTTTTCGCTTGGGCGCGTACTGTGCCTTACACCATCCGAAATCCCCTTTATCACTGGACGCACCTGGAACTGAAGCGTTACTTCGACATTGAAGACTTGCTTGACGAGCGGACGGCGGATGCGATTTGGGAACGGACCAATGCAATGCTCTCGGATGGCGACGGCCACCTCGGCGCTCGAGGCATTCTGCGGAGGTTTAAGGTGCGGATTCTTTGCACCAGCGACGATCCCTGCGAAGTTCTTCAGGATCACCTGGCGGTGAATAACAGCAATTGTGGATTTCGTATGTATCCCACATTCCGGCCGGATCGGTCGCTTCAGATTTCGCCGCCGGATGCTTTCAATTCCTGGGTGAGCCGATTGGAAGCAGTCAGCAACACGGATATATCCAACTTTGCCGCCTTCTTAAGTGCTCTCGAGGCCCGACACAGGTTCTTTCATGAAAGCGGCTGCCGGCTTTCCGATCATGGATTGCCTCACTGCTATGCGAGTCCTTGTAGCGAAGGGCGCGCGGCTGCGATCTTTTCCAAGGCGCGGTCCGGTGTCGTTGCTAATCCCGAGGAGCAAGAGGAATTTGCCTCTTTCATGATGTTGTTCTTTGGACATCTGGACGCAGCGAAGAATTGGACGAAGCAGTTGCATCTGGGCGCATTGCGCAACGTGAACACGCGACGTCAGCACGAACTCGGCGCCGACACAGGATTCGATTCGATCGGCGACTGGCCGCAGGCAGTGAAACTTAGCGCATATCTCAATTTACTGGAGATCGAGAACGCGTTGCCGAAGACAATTATCTACAACAACAATCCTGCCGACAATTACACCTTCGCAACAGCGATCGGCAATTTCCAGGATTCGGCAAGTGCTGGCAAGATCCAATTCGGCAGTGCCTGGTGGTTTCTCGATCAGAAGGAAGGGATCGAGTGGCAATTGAATGCGCTTTCCGCAACCGGCTTGTTCTCTCGCTTCGTTGGCATGGTCACGGATTCCCGCTCTTTCATGTCGTTTCCCAGGCACGAATATTTCCGTCGCGTCCTGTGCAATCTGCTGGGTGGTGAGATGGAACGCGGCGACCTGCCGATGGACGAAAAGCTGATCGGCTCTGTAATTCAAAATATCTGCTTCAATAACGCCCGCAACTCACTCGGACTGGATGTGGGGTCGGATTGAGCGCTGCCAATTACGGCGGTTCGTTTAACATCCTAACGTACGGACGTCTTGTCATCCCGAAAGACCAAGCTAGAAAATCGCACTGGATGGTGTGACGCCGGCTGAGATGCGAGGCGCGATGGAAGAACCTGGCTTACAATGTCGAGTCGCGGCTTTTGTATTCTGTATAGCAACGCGAAGACGATCAAAGAGGACGTGATCGATGAGCCTGGAGCGATCGCAATTGAGCAAATTGTGGCAGTCTGACGACGAACTTTTTGCTCTCGCTCAGCGCGAACTTTTCACCTGTGTCGTCGGCGATGTAATGGACAAACTCGACCTCCAGCACCAGTTTCTGCCCCCACAAATTCAGCCGCTGCGACGAGATATGGTTGTGATCGGACGCGCCATGCCGGTTCTCGCGGTAGATGTGTTCGCGGAAAAGATCGCAGGCAGTGCTAACTCGTTACTGAACAAATCCTTTGGCCTGATGTTGGAGGCGCTCGACGATCTTCACGCGAACGAAGTCTACGTGGGCACGGGTTCATCTCCGCGCAATGCGCTGTGGGGAGAACTGATGAGCGTGCGAGCCAGCAAGCTAGGCAGCCGGGGCGCGGTGCTGAATGGCTACGTGAGAGATACCAGCGCGATTTTGAATATGGGCTTTCCCACGTTCGGTTTCGGATCCTACGGCCAGGACTCGGCGCCGCGCTACAAAGTTGTCGACTTCCGCATCCCGGTGGAAGTTGGGGCGGTGCGCGTACGTCCTGGGGATATCATTTTTGGCGATACAGACGGGGTTCTGCTTGTTCCTGCCGAAGCCGAAACTGAAGTTTTCAAGCGCGCGCTCGAGAAAGCACGGGGAGAAAAACTGGTGAGGAAGGCAATTGAAGAGGGAAGCAGTGCGGTCGACGCATTTGCGAAATTTGGAATCATGTAGAGGATCACAGATCGATGGCGACTACGCTTGGGTCATCGCGCGCACAACAGATTCGCAGCTGCCTCGCGGGGAACAATTTGCGGGCCTGGATCGCGTGGCGGCCGGACGAACTGCTCATGCTATCGGGATACTTTCCTAGTTGGGGCGCATCGCTGATGATTTATTTCGCCGATGCGGAACCCTTGCTGTTTGTCCCGCAGCTTGAACCGCATGAGCATATTCCGGCGGGGCTGCGCGTCCGGCAATATCCTTGGGGTGATCTAAAGTGCGTCGATCCGTATTCCATACTTGTGGCAGAGGTCGCTCGCGAACTTGGCGTGGCAGGGCTAAGGGCGGACCAAGTCGGGATGAATTCGAGCTGCGCGCGGAGTTCTTTGCCGATGAATGCGGCCGAACAAATTCCTATGCCAGAAGGTTTCGCGGCGCAATTGACCTCGCTGAGCGCAGGAGGCAATACGCGGGCGATCGCGAGTTTTGCGGAGCTCTACCTGCGAAAGACGCCGCAAGAAGTGCAATCGATTCGGCTGGCAAACCAGGTTGCAAACATTGGCCTGCAAGCTTTCTCCGAGAATTCGCAACCGGGAGTCTCTGAGGCGGAAGTTGCCGCCAGCGTCGAAGCAGCAATACACCGGCAGATCGGCCGCGATGGCATATTTCATTCTCGCGGCTGGGCGATGGTTCAGTCTGGACCGAACAGTGCCGAAGGGGGACAATTCAATCGCTCGACGGGACGGCGGCTGGAGAATGGCGATCTGGTTTTGCTCGAATTGGCGACATGTGTGAATGGATATTGGAGCGACCTCAGCCGCACCGCAGCGATTGGTTCACTGCAACCCGAAGTTGCGGAGATATTTGCGCTGGCCAGGGACGCGCAGCAAGCGGCGATTGATGGCGTCGGTCCCGGAGTTTCGGCTGGGCAGGTTGACGCACTCGCAAGGAACAAAATCGCTGCTCACGGGCTCTCAGGTTGTTTTACGCATCACACGGGACACCACGTTGGTTTCCGCTATCACGATCCGGGTTTTCTGATCTTTCCTGGAGAATCAGAAAAGTTCGAAGCGGGTATGGTACTGACCATCGAACCCGGCGTCTATGTTCCCGAACGCCGCTGCGGTGCGCGGATCGAGGACAACGTTCTGGTGACCGAATCAGGACACGAAGTGCTCTCGAGAATTACAGGAAGCTCCCACTCAGATAACGCACAGGCAGGCGAAACCCGTTCATGATCGGCATCGATCTTTCCGGAAAGCAGATTCTGATCACTGGCGCTTTGGGCGCGATTGCCGAGCACATGGTGCGAAAGCTGGCTGCGACCGGCGCCATGCTGCTGCTCACCGACATCAAGCCAGAAGGCGACGCCAAGCTAATGCTGGACGCATGGCGTATCCCGGCGTCTTCCTATCGATATTTTGCAGCGGACATCACGGACAGCGACAGGGTCAACGGCCTGGTGGATCATGCATTCGAGGGGTTCGCGGGGTTAGACACGGTGATTGGCCATGCCGGCGGATGTGGTTTGCACCCTTTCGCGAGCACCTCGCAAGTCGACTTTGAGCGTATTTTCCAGTTTAACTATTTTGCCCAGACTTATCTCGCGCGGGCTGTGCTCGCGCACTGGGTGCAAAGAAATATTGCTGGACATCTTATATTTACGTCGTCTTATGTTGCGCGCATGCCGCACTCGCAGATTTCTTCCTATGCCTCCGCCAAAGCGGCGCTGGAAAATTTCGCCCGTAGCCTCGCCCTCGAATATGCTCCCGCTGGCATTCGCGTGAATGTGGTCTCGCCGGGGAACGTTGCGGCGGGTAGTTCACTGAAGGTATTCGAGGAAGACCGGGCCTATCGGGAATTCGTTCTGCGAGTCTCCCTGGGAAGGAGAAACAGCCCGGAGTCGGTCGCGGACGCCTTTGTATTCCTTTGCTCGCCGCTGGCGAGCGAGATTAACGGGCAAGTGCTCAGCCCCGATTACGGTGGAGGCATCGGGAACCGTCTATGAAAATTGGCTTAGGTCTCTATCGCCATATGCTGACGCGCGACTACTATGACTTCGCGCGCCAGGCAGGCTGCACCCACGTCGTGGTGCATTGGGTCGATTACTTCAATCAGGGGTCATCCAACCCGCGGAACAATCAACCTACGGGGTCAAAGAATGAGGCTTGGGGAGTTGCGGGAGATCCAGATCGGCTTTGGACGGTAGCAGAGCTTAAGCAGTTGCGCACAGAGATTGAAGACGCCGGGCTCGTCTTGGCCGCTATTGAGAATCTTGATCCGGCACACTGGCATGACATTCTGCTGGATGGCCCGCAACGTCCGCAACAAATCGAAAAAGTGAAGACGATCATTCGCCGCCTTGGCGAAGCGGGAATTCCTGTGCTCGGGTACAACTTCAGCTTGGCGGGCGTGTGCGGCCGGGTGGCTGCTCCGGTAGGGCGAGGACATGCGCTGACCGTGGGCATGGATGGTCCCCCTGAAAACGTGCCCATTCCAAACGGAATGGTCTGGAACATGATCTACGACCGCAATGCACCGGCTGGCACGCAAGCTCCCATTTCGCATGAAGAACTGTGGAGTCGCCTGCAGCGATTTCTGGATGATGTGGTCCCGGTCGCCGAGGAATCGGGAGTGAAGCTGGCGGCGCATCCGGACGATCCGCCAATGCCGACAATGCGGCAGCAGCCGCGCCTGGTTTATCAACCGCAAATGTATCAGCGCTTGATTGACTTGGCTCCGAGTCGAAGCAATGCGCTTGAGCTTTGCGTAGGCACTCTGGCCGAGATGACGGAGGGCGATATTTATGATGCGGTGGACCAGTACAGCAGACAGGGGAGAATTGCTTACATTCACCTGCGCAACGTCGCCGGGAAAGTGCCGTGCTATCGCGAAACGTTTATCGACGAAGGCGATGTAGACATGCTCCGCATCCTTTCCATACTTCATCGCAACCGCTTCGAGGGGGTGGTTATTCCCGATCACACTCCGCAGATGACATGCTCCGCGCCCTGGCACGCCGGAATGGCACATACGCTCGGATTCATGCTTGCGGCAAAGGCGGCACTGGAATCGACCCGGCGCGATGACGCGGACCTGCAGGCAATTCACCGATGATCCCATTACTTGCCTCCGACGATGTTTGGTTAACGGCTGGAGGCAAGTAGTCTGACCGCGACCAGGTTCTCCCGCGCACCGCTAATTATTGCCGCCAGTGCTTCCACTCTGGGTGGATTGCTGTTTGGCTACGACAACATTGTCATCAGCGGTGCGATTGGATACTTGAGCCAGCTGTTTCATTTAGACGCAGCGGGCACAGGCTGGGCGGCAGGATGTGCGCTGGCGGGCTGCATCGCCGGCTGCGCGGCGGCGGGAGCCGTGGCAGATTATCTGGGTAAGAGAAAAGGGCTTGGCTTGTGCGCGATATGCTTTGCTCTGTCATCACTCGGGATGATATCTGCCGAAAATCTCCATCAGTTCGTTTTGTGGCGCCTGATTGGCGGACTCGGCATTGGCGCGGCGTCGGTTATTGCTCCAAATTATATTGCTGAGATTGCTCCGACGCGAGTGCGCGGGCGCTGCGTGACTCTCTATCAGCTAGGCATTGTGGTGGGGATACTCGCGGCCGTCTTCGTCAACATGCTGATTCAACGGATGGGCAACGAAGCCTGGAACGTATCCACGGGCTGGCGTTGGATGTTCCTGGCGGGAGTTGTGCCGGCGATTCTGTTCGGAGCGATGACACTGCTGGCAGTCGAGAGTCCTCGCTGGCTTATGAAGATGGGACGGCGGGATCAAGCCATCGAAGTGCTGGTCAAGATCAACGGTGCCGAGGCGGCAGCTCGTGAGACAGCTGAAATCGAGCGTTCGCTGGCGACGGAAGACGGACACATTTCCGAGCTCTTCACGACGTTTCGACGTCCGCTGCTGCTGGGCATAATGCTGGCGGGGTTACAACAGATTAGCGGCATAACGCCGATCTTTTCTTTCTTGCCGCAGATTTTTCGCGCGGCTGGAACCGCAACTACCGATGCATTTTTCCAGTCCGTCTTGGTGAGCCTCGTTAACCTGGTATTTACACTGTTTGCTCTCTGGCTGGTAGATCGCGCCGGACGCAAGACGCTAATCCTGGGTGGTACTGCTCTGCAATTCGTCTCGCTGGCGTTGGTCGGCTGGTTCTATCACAGCGGCGGCAGCGGGGTGGCTGTCTTGATTTGTGTGATGAGCTTCGTCGCCGGACACGCGTTTGGCAATGGAGTAGCCTGCTGGGTCATCATCTCAGAGATTTATCCGACGAAGGTTCGCGGACGAGGCATGTCGATTGCGACCACCGCGCTGTGGCTGGTTGGGTATGCAGGGAACCAGACATTTCCCCTCATGCAGCAACACTTGGGATCGGACGGCACGTTCTGGGTGTTCAGCGCGGGAGCGCTGCTGACCATCGTCCTGGTCGGCTGGCTGGTACCCGAGACCAAGGGCAGGTCGCTGGAAGAGATTGCCAAATTCTGGGCGGAAGGAAAGTCTGTGGCTGTGGGATAGGTACGGACGCACTGAAGCGAAGTCTTTGTCTTTGCACTCCCGACCTTGGCGTGAATCTTCCGCAGCTGAGGGCCCGTCTCAGGCCGGCTTTCCCGGATTCTCTACCCTTAGCGTTGCCGCTCGCTATTTCGAAGCCGGGGAACGAAGGCGCCGGTTCAGTTCAGAAATCAGATCGGCAATTTTCGCGGCGGCGTTTTCTCCTAGGACGATGGTGTAGTGCGTGGTGCCGGCAAATTTGTGATCTTCGATATGAGGGAGGTAAGTTCGGAACTGCCCCGCTAGCGCATCGGGAAAAAGCGGTGGCTGCCCGGGAATGAAGCCGTGCTCGGCGCGGATTAGCAGCGTCGGCACTTGGATGGATTTCAGGCGTGCGATGATCGCCTCCGGCTGAAAGGCCTCGCGCAAATCGGCTACGACGGCCGCTTCCGAGGCTTTGGGTTGCACGGGTGAATCGCCGCCGACTTCATAATCCAAAAAAGCCTCGACCCAGGGATTCCATTCTTCGGGAGGGAAGTGCGGCTGGGTTCGCCAGAAGTCGCGATAGGCGTGGCGTGAGGGGTGGGTCTGGCGCAACTGCTGGATGCGCAGCGCGAGCGCGGCAGCGACGCCCTGCCCGGCAGAATCCGAGAGAGGGGTGTTCGGTACGAGGCCTCCGTCGATGAGAACGAGGCCGGAGACAAGATTCGGCTCCTGCGCAGCCAGCGCGGTCGCGATGAAGGAGCCCATGGAATGGCCGATGACAATGCTGGGGCCAAGATCCATCGCGTGCATCGCAGCCGCAACATCGCGTGCGTGTTGGACAAAACCATACGACTCGGAGGGCTTATCGGAGTCGCCGCGGCCTCTGAGATCGGGAGCGAAGAGCGCGCACCGCCCTGCCAAACGTTCGGCGATGCCGATAAAGTTCATGTGAGAAGCGGTCAGGCCATGCAGCGCGACGACCGGCGCGCCGCGGCCCGGCCAATAACCGAAGGCAAGTTTGACTCCGTCTCCCGGCACGCGTCCGAGCGCCGGCCGTGTCACCTGAATGGAACCCGAGAGCGCATTGTTCGGAGTCATCGAGTGCCTTTCGATCGGACGCATCTGCGAATCATACTTTATCCGGGGCGCTCTCCTGCGTTTAATAACCGGTTTTCGCGCTCCTCTGGCGCTCAATCCGTGCCCTTCCGAAACTCGAGTTATGAGCTAGAAATTCACCTTCATTGCAAACTGGATCACACGTGGTCCGGTACTGGTTTCCAGAATCTGTCCGTAGCCTGGGGAGGCAATGACGTTGTCTGGATTTTGGAAGGCTACCGTATTGAATGCGTTGAAGAACTCGGAGCGGAATTCAATTTTCGTGCGCTCGGTGACGGGAAAGAACTTGACGACGGAGATATCGACGTTCTTCTGGTTCGGGCCGTTCAGGATATTGCGGCCCGTATCTCCGAATCCGCCCGCGGCGTCAGCCGACGCCGGCGTAAAACACGCAGTATTGAAGTACATTTGGCGCCGCGCCTGCACGCTGCCACCTTCTATCGGATTGCAACCAGCCACGTAGTTCGCGCGCGCCTGAATGAAAGCAGTGTCGTTGGTCAGAACCGAAAACGGAGTGCCGCTCTGCAGTTGGATGACGGTGTTCAGCTGCCATCCGTTGGCTGCCCGCCGCGCGAAGACCGAGCCACCTTTGTAAAACTTGGGGAGATCGTAGATGCCGCTGAAGACAATGCGATGACGGCGATCATAATCGGAGCTTGCCCAGTTGTTCATTTGACCGGGCGCCTGGTTTCCGGGCACAACCGTAACGTCGCTGGTGCCGGTAGGATCGCCGGAATAATCATCGAGCGAATGGCTCCAGGTATAGGAGGCGAGGAACTGCAGGCCGTGCGAGAAGCGCTTGGTGACGCTCGCGCGCAGAGAATTGTAGGCCGAATTGGACGAGCTCTGCATGGTGTGCACGCCGAATCCTTGCACCGCCAGACTGGAAAGTCCGGGAGAATATGTTCCTTCAGGACCCAACGAAGTCTCTATGAGCGCCTGGTTCTGCTCGACCAGCCGGTACATCTTGCGGCCGGCCGAACCTGCATAAGCCACCTCCAGCACCCAGTCGCGGGCGAACTCATTTTCAATTCCGAGGCTGTACTGCTGAATATAGGGCGTGCGGAAGTCATGAAGATCGGGATAGATTCCGTTGGCGGAAACCGGCTGCACGCTGACGGGAAAGAAAACACTGGGTGCTCGCGGCAGGTATGCCGGCGGACCACCGAAGGGAAAGACTGCCGCGTTGTTGAAGAGCAGCGGAAACTGGTTTGGCTGCGGAACCTGAACGAAGGGAGTAGCAATTGGCGTCAGGAACGCCTGTGCCAGCGTGTAATAGGGAAAGTCCAGGATTTGATTGTTCAGTAGGCGGGAATTTGCGCGGTCGTAGTAAACACCGTAACCGCCGCGTACAACCATATGGTTCGAGAAGTTCGACGGTTGCCAGGAAAAGCCGACGCGGGGCGCAAAGTTATTTTTGTCTGGGGCTACGAGCGAGGGCTGGACCAACGGCACTCCGGGCAGCGGATTTTTTGCATTTGAAGCCTGCACGAACCCCCCGGTTACCGCCATGCCACCGCCGTCGGCTGCCGGAATCGCAACCGTTGTGATCCGGTCTGGATCAAACCCGACAAAGCGGCCTTGGTTTTCCGTGAAAGGACCGAAGTAGTCGTAGCGAATTCCCAGGGTGAGGGTTAACCGGTTCGTTGCTTGCCAGTCGTCACTGGCGAAGCCATTCAAATCGTAAGCGCGAACGTCGCGATTGTTGACGCCTGAGCCCATGATCGTGAGCCCGGCGGTATCGCCAAAGCCTCCCAGGAAATCGGCGAAGGGATTGCCGGAAAATCCGAGGAAGAACATCTGGCCGCGGGTATAAAGATTGAAGATCTCGTCCAGACTGTGACGCTTGTACTCACCACCAAATTTGAGGCTATGGCGTCCGCGCTGCCAGCTGAAGGTGTCGCCCAGGGTGTAGGTTTTCTCGACAGCGGCATTATCTGCGAAGGGGCTGGCTCCCAGGTCGAATTCGTTGGCTACCGAGATTTCCGGCATGCCGGGGAACAGATTGCTCAGGGGCGAGGAGATGCCGAGCTGGGCGGAGGTGAAAGGCTCTTGCGGCTGAGAACCCGTGGTAATGAATCCGAAGCCGAAGCGCAGATCATTCACTGTATGCGGGGAAAGAACGTGCGTGTCGTCCAACGACAGTATTCTTTGATTCAGATTCGCGGTGCCGCCGAAGCCCGGCACTGGCAGGGCATTGGCGAGTCCGAAGAGATTAAATAGAGCTTGCGTCGTTGGATTATTCGCAGCAAAGAATTTGCCCGAAAAATGGTTCTTTGAAGACACCTGGAAATCGAGATTGGTGTTGAACTGATCTTCGCGGAACTTCGAAATACCTACGACAGGCGCATTGCAGAAGCCCGCAGCTGGTGTGCAGTTGCTCGGTGCCGATGGAATGACGAAGGAACCGTTGGGCAAGGTTGCCTGGAGAAGAAACTGGGCGGTGGGACTCAAACAAGACGGCGTCGTGCCAAGACAGGTCGTTACTCCTGGAAGAACGTTAGCGAAAGAGGCAGCCAAGGTATCGATTGCCGCCGTTGACCGGTCGTTTGTAAGGTTCGCCGGAACCTCAACGGTGTCGATGGAATTTAGCAGCGATGTACCGTTGCGCTCACGGCTCCCCTGGTAGGAGACAAAGAACCAAAGACGATCCTTTACAAGGGGTCCACCCAGCGTTCCCCCAAACTGGTTGCGCTGGTATTGCGGCCGTGGGACTCCTGCGTTCTTCAGGAAGTAGTTATTGGAATCCAGATCGGTGTTGCGAAGAAATTCGTAGACGTCTCCGTGGAGGTTGTTGGTGCCAGATTTGGTGACCGCAGCCACGACGCCGCCGGCGACACGTCCCTGGGAGGCGTCATACTGGCTGGTCTGGACGATGAATTCGTCAAGACTATCGGTGGCCGGTACTGCAAGATTTGGCGTTGAACCGGTGCCGATGGAATTTGCGTCGGTGCCATTAATGATCACGGAGTTCGAAGTTGCGCGCATGCCGTCGACATAGATGGGAGCGGCGCCTCGGCCGAGTTCGGATGAGCTCTGGATTGGGCCGGATGTCCCCGGAGTCAGCGTCAGTAGCTGAAAGAAATTCCTGGTGGGGAGCGGCAACTGTCGGATCTGTTCCTGTTCAATGACTGTGCCCTGGGCCGGGTTCTCGGTTTGCAGCAACAGCGCCTCGGACGCAACTTCAACCGTCGCATTTTGCGAGGCGACGGCGAGAGGCATATCCTGATTGGTTGTTTCCGTAATGCGGACAACTACGGATTCCGCTGTCGCCTTGCTGAATCCGGGCTTCTCCCCCTCTACGCGGTAGGTCCCCGGAGGTACGAGCGAGAAAGCGAAGCGGCCGGTTGCATCGCTGGAGGTCGAGCGCTGCACGCCGGCCGCGTTGGTTAGCGTGATCTTCGCTCCGCTAATGACGGCGCCGCTCGGATCTTTCACGACTCCGGTAATTTGTCCAGTCGTGGGGGATTGTGCCGGCGCCAGGCTGGCAAACAACAGAAAACACACTACAGTGAAAAGCGGAACAGCCCTTCGCAATTGCATCCCGTCTCCTTGATGCTGGCCAACTACGTCAGCAGCTATTTGCGTCGTCCCGATATGACGCGTCCCGCAGTGTAGAGAAGGACGAGTTGATCGATCGCCTCGTCGTCACTCATGCCTAAATGCCGTTTTGCGCCAAAAAGTTCTTCGGTCAAAAAGTATGTAAAAAAATGGAGGTAGATGGTCGTGTACGCGAGCGACGGATCGATGCCTTCGGGGAATTTGACCTTCGCGCCGCGAATCACAGCGCTCGCATAAGTTCGAAGTCCACCGGCAATTTCACGAAAACTATGAATGAAGTGCTTGTGCCGAAACTCAACCACATCGATGTACATCAGGCGCCAATAATCCAGATTTTCAGAGACCACCCGTCCGATCGCTTTGGCCAGGGCTCGCAGTGAGTCAGGATCGAGCGATGCCATCAGTGGAATCAGTTCCTTCTGGCGGATAGCCTCCATCTTGCGGCCCAGGGTGTTCGCCAGGGCAATAAAGATGTCCTCCTTTGTGTCGTAGTAGATGTAAAGCTTGCCCATGGAAATCCCAGCCTTTTTGGCGATTTCGCGAACCGTGGTGCCGTGGAATCCCTTGCGCGTGAAAAGCTGCAGCGCGGCGCGCTCAATCTTCAGCGTGTTTCTCTCCACCGTGCTGTGCAACAACTTGGGCATTCGTTGTTTGATTCATGCTTCGGGTACAGTAATCCAAAGCGAGCGCTCGCTCTGGATAGCGAGCCCTACGGGTTTTACCGCGATTCGAGTTATCATGTCAAGGAAATTTTCGCAGGCAGCACACTTCGTAGGCGGCACACAAGGAGGCAGTCGGTGAAGGGAAAAGTTGCCATCGTTACGGGCGCGGCCAGCGGTATCGGTTACGCCATCGCCAAAGCATTCGTCGCGGCTGGCGCCCACTGCGTGATTGCCGATCTTGACCCAGTTGCCTGCGAACGTGCCCGGCTCGAACTCGAAGCGCTGGGGCCGGCGTGCGACTTCGTTGCTACCAATGTTGCCGAGGCCTCCGAAGTCCGGCACCTTGTCGATGCTGCGGTCGGCAGGTTCGGGCGCCTCGACATCCTGGTCAACAACGCCGGCCTTCAGCATGTCTCGCCCGTGGTGGAGTTTCCGGAGGATCGCTGGAACACCTTGATCGGAGTCATGCTGACCGGAACATTTCTCGCTTGCAAATATGCCTTGCCGCACATGATCCGGCAGAACTGGGGAAGGATTATTAACATCGACTCACTGCACGGCAAAGTTGCTTCGCCTTTTAAAGCTGCTTATGTTGCCGCGAAGCATGGTGTGCTGGGGTTGACGAAAGTAGTGGCTCTTGAAGTGGCGGAGCACAACATCACGTCGAATGCGATCTGCCCGGCATATGTGCGCACTCCGCTCGTCGAAAAACAAATTCAGGAGCAGGCGAAGCGGCACGGCATCTCGCCTCAAGATGTATTGGGTAAGATCATGCTTGAGCCGGCCGCGATCCGAAGGCTGCTCGAACCTGAAGAGGTGGCTTCGCTGGCCGCGTACTTGTGTTCGGATCAGGCCTCGGGAATTACTGGTGCGGCGATCGACATCGATCTCGGATGGACGGCTCGCTAGAACTGGAGTGAGGCATTGTTCCGCGGTCGTAGAAATTTATGGACTCAGGGAAAAAGCAGGAAATTCAGTGCATTGCGTTCGAACCGTTTCGCAAAAGTGCCTTCAGCATCGAATCTCCGCTGGTTTTTCTCCGTTTAGAACTTTCCCCGTTGCAGGGCCGCGAGCGCCGTTACCGACTTGCTGGACTGAGGCGGGCTGGAACCGAGTTCCTGGCGTTACGATCCGGTTCGCCGCCAAGCCCGCAGGTCCATACCCACTTCCCCCCCCACCTACCCCGGGCCGCCACGCGTGGATTATTCTCGGTGGCGAAATCCGCGTTCGAGGCGCTATACCCAATTAGACGCCGCGAGCCCCATCAGTTGCAGTTGCCATACCGCAACTCACACCGTCCAGAAAATGGAAACGTGTCTGTCCTCAGGACACCGGGTTCAGGTACGGTTCAGCCCACTTCCACAAAGCGATTCACGTCAATAAGTTAGCCAGGACGGGAGTGTGGCTGTCCAAATGCACCTCCTGCCGAAGGCGCATGACCCTCCTCGGCCTGCACTTCTGAGGAATCATGTTCCAGCAGTACCCACGATTCAGGCTCTTTTGCTGCACAGCAATTCACTGCTTCTCGCGGCCGGACCCTAACCCCGGTCAAGACAGTGTTCACTAGGAGTTCGCGATTGGATAACAGACACGTAGGGTTGAGATTGGGCTTGGCGTTTGCCGTCCTGATTGCCCTCTTGGTGGGTATCGGGCAGTTCGGGCTGCGCCGGATGCACGAGATCAATGACACCCTGAGCAGCATCACTGAAGGGCGATCCGACAAGTTACAACTGGCACGAGAAGTGTTGACGTTCTCCAATCGCAACAGCCGTATCACGATGGAAATATTCCTTCTGCACGACCGAGCAAAGACCGCGATGTTGTTGGCTGAAAGGTCGGAGAATACGGAGAAGATTTCCGGACTCGTAGCGAAGATCGCGAGCCGTTCTGAGTCAGAGAATGAAAAACGGCGGCTATTCGCCGTAGAGCAGATGAGAAAGACATACGTGGATAGTTACCTGCGGGCCCTACATTTACTTATCAATGAAGGGAAACGCGACGCCGCGGTAGCCGTCATGGTCAATGAAACACTCCCGGCGCTGTTCAAATATCACGCCGCCCTGGATGAGTTCGTGGGCTTTCAGACAGTCCAACGGGACATCGCTGCCAAGCAAGCCGAGGTTGACTATGCCAAGGCCCGTCGCCTTGAGTCTTTACTCATCATTCTGGCCATGGGCGTCGCTCTTGCGATCGCGGTATTCGCGACCCGGGATACGACCCGTGAGATCGCCACGCGAACTGACGCCCAGAGAGAGGTTAGCAAGCTCAATGCCAATCTCGAAGAAAGAGTGATGGATCGGACCCGCGAGCTCACCGATGCGAACAAGCAATTAGCAAGCGAATTCGAGGAGCGCCGACAGGCGGAGGAGCGTCACCACCTACAGGCTGCGGCTTTGGCAGCGGCAGCCAATGCCATCGTCATCACAGACCACGAAGGCAAGATCGTGTGGGTGAATCGGGCGTTTACCGGGATGACAGGCTACAGCGAGGAAGACGTATTGGGCAAGAATGCCCGCGTTTTGAAATCGGGAGAACAATCCGATAGCTATTATGCCAATCTCTGGTCAACTATTTCATCCGGCACGGTCTGGCAAGGTGAGATCGTCAACAGACGAAAAGATGGATCAATCTACACCGAGGAGATGACGATCACGCCTGTAACGGGAGACGCGGACAATCTGGCCAATCGATACTTCATTGCCATGAAGCAAGACATTACCGAACGGAAGCAGATTGAGCGAGCTCTTCGGCAAGCGGAGGAAAAGTACCGAGCTATCTTCGAGGATGCCGTCGTCGGCATTTTTCGGAGCACGCCCGGTGGACGCTATATCGAGGTAAATCCGGCGATGGCCCGTATGCTCGGCTACGACTCTGCCGGGGAACTGGTCGCGAATATCACAGATATTTCCCGGCAAGTTTATGTCGATCCCAACAGACGAGAGGAACTCAAACGACTGCTGAGAGAGCAGGGAACGGTCAAGCACTTTGAATACGCGATATACCGTAAAGACGGGAGCAAGCTATGGTTCTCCGAGAATATTCGAGCCATCTCCGAAGATGGAGTCGTTGTGGCTTATGAGGGGACAAATGAGGACATTACGGACCGCAAAGTCGCCGAAGAGCGAGTGCAATACTTAGCCTACTACGATGCGCTTACGGGGCTGCCCAATCGCACTCTTCTTCAGGATCGACTGACGAAGGCACTCGCGGACGCCCGTCGGCAAAAGTACAAAATCGCGCTCCTGTTCCTTGACCTCGACAGGTTCAAGGATATCAATGACTCTCTCGGGCACTCGGTCGGCGACCTCTTCCTGCAGGAAGTCGCGGAACGGCTCAAGAGATTTGCACGGGAACAAGACACCGTGAGTCGTCTGGGAGGCGACGAATTCCTGATCATGTTGACTCACATTAGCGACATATCCGATGCGGCAGTTGCCGCTGAGCGGCTCATGGATGCAATGACCACGGGATTCGTCGTCCAAGGGCACTCGCTCAATGTCAGTTGCAGCATCGGAATCAGCATATTTCCGGAACAGGGTGCGGATTGCGAAACGCTAATCAAGAATGCCGACGCGGCCATGTACGGGGCCAAAGAAAGCGGACGTAACAACTTCCGGTTCTTTGCGGAGCATATGAATGCTCGTGCGGCGGAGCGATTGACTTTAGAGAACAGCTTGCGCCAGGCACTCGGCAAAAACGAACTCTTTCTCGTGTACCAGCCGCAAATGGATATTGCCACCGGAATGATCACCGGGTTAGAGGCGCTTCTCCGTTGGCAGCATCCCCAATTGGGTCTTGTACCGCCCGACCAGTTCATACGAATTGCCGAGAATAGCGGACTGATCGTGCCGATTGGTGAATGGGTGCTGAGGACGGCGTGCCGTCAGTCAAGGACATGGCAAGGCGACGGGGTTCCCGCAGTGTCGGTAGCGGTGAACGTATCGGCGGTCCAGTTTCGTCAAGAGGGCTTCTGCCANCTCATCAGAAGGGTTCTCGACGAAACTGGCCTCGCCCCGCAATACCTCGAACTGGAACTCACGGAAAGCCTCTTGCTGGCGAATGCTGATGTGACGTTCTCGGTTCTTCAAGAATTAAAGGACATGGGAGTGACGCTGGCAATTGACGACTTCGGGACTGGCTATTCCAGCTTCAACTACCTCAGGCAGTTCCGGGTCAGCAAGCTCAAAATCGACCGCTCTTTTATTCGGGATATTGCCGTGAATCCTGATGACGCTGCGATCACCACCGCGATCATCAGCATGGCAAAAAGCCTGAATCTGAGAGTGATTGCCGAAGGCGTCGAGAATGAAGCGCAAATGTCATTCCTGCGCGCGCATCAGTGTGACGAGATTCAAGGTTACTATTTCTGCAAACCTTTAGCGGTTGACAAAGTTGCCGACAAACTCCGCGGAGCCCATCCGGTAGCGAAAGCTTTGACACACGCGAGCGGCAAGCAAGCGTGACAAGAGAAAATTCGAGAGGTCAATTTTACAATGTCGATAGGACTTGCACTTTTGGTGTCCAAGGATCCAATCACAATCCAGCAGTTCACCCTCGCCTTGCGAGAATTGTCTATTTCTACCCATGTCTGTCAGGAAGTACCAGAGTCGATTCGCTTGTTGAATTCCCGAAAATTCGAGGCCGTTGTCGTTGACCTCTCTTTCGGAGAACTATGCGGGTCGATTTTGGACGAGGTGCGTGTCTCTCCGTCCAATCGAACAGCGATCACATTTGCCATCGGTGGCGGTGCTATGGACAGCACGGCAGCACTGCGCAGCAAAACAAGTTTTGTCTTTGAACGGCCCATTTCTATGCAGTCAATCCGCAGCATACTCAAGCCTGCTTACGGACTGATACTGAGAGAACGACGGCGCTACTTCCGATGTCCCGCCTCCATTCCGGTGACCATTCTGCGACGAAACATGGCGGAGGTTCGTTGCCATAGCGGGAACATCAGTGAAGGCGGTATGGCCTTGATCAGCTTTGTTCCGTTTAGCCTCGATGAGGAGGTGCAGATTCAATTCACAGTGCCGGGTCACGAAATCCCATTCTCGGTGAAATCCACGGTATGCTGGCTGAAATCGGGCCATCTCGGAGTCCGCTTTCTGTCTCTTTCGTCGGAGCAAAAGTCTCAGCTACAGGGCTGGCTATCGCGAAAGCTGGAAGCGACGCTTCCTGAATTCGTTACTGAAAAATTCCGCAAGGAAGAAGTCTCTTCCGCAATGGTCTAACGAAATGGAAATGTCGATGGACCGCGAGAGCGCCCTTGCTCGCGACTCCTGGTCAACTTGCGCCCGCGCTAGAAACGAAAGACGTCGATGTGCTCGATCATCCTGTCACAGGTTCCGATGCAGGCCTCTCGCAGCGCTTTGTGACTCGAGGCGTCTCCTGCCAACGTAAGCAGAGTAGCTGCCCCGTGGCAAAGCAGAAACAACCCATCGACAAATTGGCCGTAGTCCTCGGGCTGGCGGCCAAAACGTGCGGCCAGTTGCGCCGACAGCCAAACTTTTCCCGGACGCGGAAGACCGGGGGCAAACAACTGCGACCACCACAAACGGAGCAGATCGTACTCGTGGGGATTCGCTTCCGCGAAAGCCAAGAATCGCCGCGGTATTTCCTCCACGGATGAAGCGGCAAACAGCTCGGCGAACAATTCCGTTCGGAAGCGCATAGCCAGGGCCGACTGGATGGCATCTTTGTTGCGAAATCGTTTGTAAACCGTAGGAGTGGTCGTGCCGGCTGCACGTGCCACCTCGCGCAAAGTAAGCCCCTTCTCACCGTGCTCCCGCCACAGACGGCGGGCGGCCGTCAAGATGCGTTCTTCCAACTGCTGGTCAGCAATCGGAGGCATACGATTTGTCTCCCCTGTCCCGCGATTTATACAAGGTATAATTTAATCACGAGAAACATAATGAAGTAAACATGTGCGTATACAGACATATACTACTGATTATAAACATATTAACACGTATAACTGTTTTATGGTTGACAATGTAAAAGTGACGATGTTAAAGTAACGTGAATTCTGGCTAGTGGGCCCTCGCCGCGATCCCGTGGCAGTTCAATTTCAGGAGTGCATCGCAATGTTGTCATGGAGTAAAAGCGACGACCGTGTCGCTATGGTGGAGATGAACGCCGAACTGCGGCAGGCCCAGGTCGAGTTGTTGAGTGCCGAGTGTGCGGCGAGTCGGCTCCGGCTGCGTTTTTCGCTGGATGACGTTGCCCGATTTGCCGAGCGGGATGTATTGCGCAAGGCGGCGGCTTCGGCGAGCGCGTTACATGACTACTTCGGCAGCGTTGTGCGGCTGACCTCGACCCTGAGTTCCGTTGCTCAGCCTCAAGCCCCCTTAATACAGGAGGAAAGACTGGTTACCGCGATTGAGAACTTGCGCCGATACTTCCGCGCTCAGCGAAACGCATACCTCCCGCAAGGGTTGCCACTCAGCGCAGGCCCGCGAGGTGCTATGGAGCCCTTCTTTCCTAAGACTCTGCTGGCAAGGATCCGGATTGTTGAACTGCGGAATCGCCGTATCATCAATCCGTCCTTCCATGTTGAGACGGACGCTCAAGGTCTCACAAATGTTCCCAATCTCGCGCACATGGAGTCTTTGACCTTCGAAGATGTTGTGCTCTTCCGCAGTGAAATGACCAACCGGCGCCTGTTTCATGCACTGGTACACGCGGTGCAGTTCACAGTGTTGGGGCTCGAACGCTACACCGAGCTTCTTGTGCGGGGACTGTTGCGGGCCCGCTCCCACGCCAGCGCACCGCTCGAAGCGCACGCGTTCAGCCTTGAAGCGAAATTCGCGCAGAATCCAGACGAACCGTTCTTGGTTGAGGAAGCGGTAAGGCTTTGGTCCAAACAGGGCCGCTATTGAGTATTTGGCCCTAATTTCTCACCGCTTGGCAGGAGTGTGTTCGACCCGGAGGCACCAGCGAACCACTCCGCGCCGCGCTGCTACTGCAGGTTGATCCGGGCCGCTCGCAATCGCCCTGGGCACAAATCCTAATAGGCATTCTGGTCGCTCAAAATTGCGAACACCGTGCGCGCTATGATCCGTAGGTCCAGAGCCAGACTCCAGTTGTGAATGCAGTACAGGTCATATCGGAGTCGGTCGGAAATTGAAGTATCGCGGCGGAGACCGTTGATCTGGGCCCATCCCGTGATACCGACTTGGCAACAATGCCGCGAGTTGTATTTCTGCATATTCGTCCGAAACTTGGTCATGTTACTCCCGGCGATCAGCCTGTTTCCTGCGCACCTTGTTTGGAGCGAAACTGACGTGCAATCGCTCATAAGAGAACTGCGATTCAAATTCCGTATTCGTCGTCTTCATCCAGGTTGTGAGCAGGCGCACCCTGGCGTCCGGACTGGCCTTGTTGGCGAACGGCAAATGCGCTGCTGCTCCTCGATCCTGACCTGTTCAGTGGCGATCTCCTCGGCGGAATAACCCACATTCACCGTCGTCAGCGCGACGCTTGCTGCGACCGGATGTCGCAGACCGCCTCGGCGATGCGGGCGTTGCAGTGTTCAACTTCGCACTTGACTCCTGGGATTTGCGGCCGAGCCTGCCCGAAGCTTTCGTTCCCGCCCAGAAAAATCTGGAACACATCCTGCGCAAACAATATGTCGACGGATATCTCGTCTTTTTCAATATCAACATCTGCCGCAACAACATGGAAGACGTCAGAAAGCTCACCGAATACGCGCACGACCATAGGATCGCCACGGACTATCACATCAACGAAACTCCGATGCTCGAACAGGACGACCACTTCAAACACCTTTACGACAATCCAACGTATATCCGCCCGGAAGACTGGCGCGAGATCGACTCTTTGGTCGATTGGCTGATCGAGAAAAACAAATCGGGCTATCAGATGGTGAATTCAGTGCAACGCCTGCAAGAGATTAAGGCCTTTGTGCGCATGTCTTCCGGGCTCGATCTGCGGGAGTATGGCTGGAACGGCGACGGTACCGACGCCAACCGACACCAGGCGGAACTCCTCGCCTCGATGCCTGGGATTGTGCAGGAGCCGGACGGCGAACTGCACTTTGCAGAATGGAACTGCCGTGCCGGTCAGAACAACGTAATCATCCGTACGGATGGCACCATAGCTCCCTGTTTCCCGATGTATGGGGCAACCTTCGACTGGGGAAACATCGATCAGCCGAAATTTGATCAGAAGCAACTGTCAATCATGAAGTCAACCTGCCAGAAACACTGCTTCTCGACTCTGAACCATAACCTGGCGTACTGCTACAACGATGCCCGGGTGATCAAGTGGCTGTGGTCCAACGCCAAGAACAGATTCCAGGGTGGGGTGCGCAGCTTCGAGGATTAAAAAGGAGAACCGTCGTGCGGGGACAAGCGAACACCAGAATCAGTCTCTTTTTTTTCGGGGCCGCACTTCTTGCAATGACCTCGTTTGCAATAAGCGCGAATGCGCAGCTTGATCAGCAGGTCCACGCGGCACTTACAGCCCCGATCGAGCCCATGCGACCGGGCGTGAGTGAAGTCCAAATCTTTGACGAATTGCTGGCCCACAATGCGCTTCGGAGTGCGACTTTGCTGAACTATACCGCCTTGAGGACCTATCGGGTGGTGGATCTGCAGGGGAAGGTGCATGCCGAAGAGGTCGGGCGGATGGAGTACCTGGCGCCGGACCAGAAGAAGTTTGTGGTCACCTCCGAAAAAGGATCGGTCATGGTTCGCCGTTTGGCGCTGAACCCATTGATCGCCAGCGAGATCGAAACAACGGCTGGTAAGCAGCATCACGACAGCGTCATCTCCCCTGCAAACTACGCCCTGGAGCCGCTTGGCGAGCAACAGGTGGGGCCTTACAAGTGCCTCGTCGTACGGGCAATCCCTAAGCGGCGAGACAAGTATTTGTTTGAAGGCAAGATGTGGATTGATGTTGAAGACTATGCGGTTGTCCGGATTGAAGGCCATCCAGCAAAGAAGCTTTCTTTCTGGATAGAACGAGCGGACTTTGTGCGTCAGTACCAGAAGATTGACGGTTTCTGGCTTCCGGAAACAGATGTGACTTTTGTCCAGGTCCGACTCTATGGCAAGAAGGCCCTGACAATCGAGCATCGAGATTACGTCGTGAACCATATCGCCGGCAAAAATGAATCTGTCGGGAACCTAGGCAATTGAATCCTCATCTGTGGAAGTCCCGCTTGAAAGCGACACGGGTGGCATGGCATAAACCAGAAAAACGCGTTGTGAGACAACTGCTTTTTCGGGTTGTTATTTCGGAGATCGGAGACGGGTATGGCAACAAAGTATGTCCAAATCAAAAATGACCTCGATATCCGACAACGTCTAGAAGCAGATCGAACGCGGTTGCGCAAGATCGCCGGCCTAGACCAGTCCCCCCACATCCATCGGCCGGTGAAGCACGGGCTTACCTCCGAAGAACGGAGCAAAGTGACGGTCCTGTTCAGGGGATTTACTTGGATGCATGAAGATTTGATTCGCGCAGTACTCCAAGGCTGGGGATATCGCCGCGAGAAATTGCCGGTGCCGGACATGCCTGCGTTCCAGGTCGACAAGCAGAGCACGAGCCCTACGCTGTATGCGAGCAGCGGTGATTTCCGCAGAATCTTCTACGAAGAGACGGATAGCTTGTACCGGCTGTCGGCCCTGCTGACGGCGGATCACGAGAAGGCTGAGTGGTGCTTTGTCGCTGGACTTAAAGATTCAGTAAATGGGAGCACGGTTTTCAAGCAATGGGCACGCTCGTGGGCTCGGCGGGCGATCATTCAGAACGCCGTGCGAGTCATCAACCCACTCCCCATGGAGAAACATGCTCCTTTGAGTTTCAACAGTCATGGCAAAACACTGGCGAGGGAGCAGGCGGAGATTGCCGCTGTTCTTGAACTGGGACCGTTCGAGCGATTTGTTTATGTCATGTCGGTTCTTGAAAGCTACTCCGATCAGGATTGTTCGGTTCTCTTAGGTTGCGCGCGGCGGGACGTGCTTGCAGCGCGAAGTCGCTCGTTGCAGCGAATCGAAATGCAATCGACGTTCACCGTAAGCGCCAGGTAAACCCCGATCTCATCGAGCCTGCCGCTCTGCCCGCGGGTATCCCCCCAACTTCCCAATTGCCGGTTTGCGGGAAGAGACTTCAGCTCGACCGCAGGGAGTTACCATTTCTTTAAGAACATTTACGCGAACTTTACAAATCTCATCGTCCTCTCTTGATGCACCGAATCATCAACCCTATAGAGGGAGAAATTATGGAAAGCATCCTTGTGATTGATGACGACGTTGAAATGTGTGGCATGCTCGCGGAATACGAGCCGTCAAACCTACATGCCGCATACTGCTCATGTTGGGAATAGCCAGCCTCGCCCTGGCTCTGGATAATGCGGCGCAGCAACCCTCGGCACGTGAGCAGCGTCTGCATATCCATACGCAGCAATCGATCGACCAAGAACTTGCACGCCTTACGAAAGATCTGGAGTTGACTCCGAAACAGCAGCAGCAGGTTCGGCCTCTGCTTCAAGAGCACCAGAACAAGATTCAGGCGCTGCTCGACAAGAACCCTAAAGCTTTGGAGGAGGAGCTTGCCCCGCAGATTCACGCGATCAGCGACGAAACCCACCGCCAGATTCATGCTCTGCTTACCGACCACCAGAAGAATTTGGAAAAGGCCATGCAGGAACGCGAGCATAGAGGGGAAGAAAACAGGCGACCTGATCCGCCTGCGGGAGCGCAGCTAGAGCCGTCTTCTTCGACCTTTGATTTATTTGCTGGGCGACGCGAAGTTAGTTATTCATGACGAGGTGCAAGTGTTGGAAGCCACAATTGAGTTGTTGACCGCCCTGTCCTCGATCGCTCTGATTTTAGCGATGGCGCTAAGTATTGTGGGCTCTATAGTCGCAGCCTTATGCGCTGTTCGCCGCGGGAACTCTCATCTTCCAAAGCAGACAACACCTGTGGCGACTCGGAGCAGCCAACGCTAGCATTTCGAAAAACAAGACGCAGCTCCCAACTAATAAACCGGCTGAATAAGCCCGTAGTGAATTCTGCACCGAGCATTGAAGCAGTTGCGCTTGCACGACCGAAGCCTGACACAGGAGGTGCTTGTGTACCGCAGAACCGTTCCACACCTATCGCAAAGGGGGTCGGAACTCAAAGAGAAGAATATATCGGTCGTACCGCCGAATCAAAACCGAACTGCTTCACCGATGGAAAGATTTTAAGTTCCATGTAGAGAATTTTGTCTAACGACTCAGCGACCCGGCAGGCGAAGTCTTCACTGAAGACCCGTCAGCAGCACAACGTCGTCGCTAGTCGGCCCCCACACCACCAGCAGTCTCTTGCCATCCCGCGACCAATGGAAGTCGCTGGTCTCGCCCGCTCCAAAGTTCGTGATCCGTCTCGGCTCTCCGCCCGCAAGCGGCTTTTCCCAGACGTCCGTCCAGCCATCTTCCGCGGAAACATAGTCGAGAGCCTTCCCATCAGGTGACCAGCAAAAATCCCATGCTCCTATCTTTGCCTCCTCAATCGTCTCGACAAGCCCGCCATCGCTCGCCCGCAGCACGGTCACTGAAAAACGAGTCTTTGACTTGCTGCCGTTATAAGACGTATACGCCAGCAAGTTTCCGTCAGGAGAAATTCTCAAAGTCTCCAGCACGCCTTCCTGAATCTTTGCGATGTTGACGGGATTGCCACCATCGAGCGACATTCGCATCACATTCTGAGGTTGACCCTGCGTGGCGTAGAATACCGCGTCGCCCTGCGGGGAGCATGTCGGTGTCTTCACCGGGCCGGGGACGAGTGTTCTACCGTCTGTCCCCTCCGCAGTGAACCGGACTAACGAATCGTCATCCTTCCAAACTACAACGAATTGCCCGCAGCCCATCGCCAGTCCTCGGACGTTGGCTAGGCGCTGCCAATCGCTGCTGTCCGCCTTAGCCGTAAAAATACTGCTGTCGCTCTTGGTCACCAAAATCCTGCCGTCGACCAGTTCGTCGACCGAAGACAACGATGCATCCCCGGAGACAAGTTGCTTCGCAGGAGAGGCGGGTCGAACCGGTACAACCCAAAGCCCCTTGCTCGATTGATCTCCCGTCGCAACCGCAACCTTGCCATCGCGGGAAAGATCAATCTGCTCACCCACGCTGCCGCCGTAGCCCACCAGGTGGCGAACTCCGCCGCTCCGGTCATTCTCGCTAGTCCTCGTCCCGCGCATCATCAGCAACTCGCCCTCGCGAGAAAAAATTAGCGTCTTGTCGGGCGTCCACGCGGGATGCCCGATGCATCCATTACCGGAATAAACTTCGTCAACCTTGCCCGTTCCCACATCGACGGTATCGAGCGAAGACCGGGCCGGAGTGATTACACTACGAAAAGGGACGGCAATCGTCCGGCCGTCGAGTGACCACGCAGCCTTCGGCAAAAAGCATCCCCACGCATAGCCGGAGAACTGCGCGAACAATTCCTCTCCTGAGCCGTCGGCATTGGCCGTTCGCAATTCTAAAGTGGATGTGGCTGCGCGAAAGCGCGCGAACACGAATCGCCGCCCATCCGGCGAAAAGCTGACCGGTGAATCGATATCCTCAATTAATTTTTGTGTCGGTCCGCCGAGAGTAGGCATGCGATAGAGGCTTCTGTAATGTGGATTGCCCTCGACGTTGCTCACAAAGTAGAGGTCATTGCCATCGGGTGAAAATGTCAGGCCGACGTAATTCGTCTTTCGAGGAGCCAGAATCTCCACTTCGCCCGCGTTCGCCACCTGCCGCAAATGCAGCGAACTCATCTGCCCTTCCATTCGCGCATAGGCCACATAGCGTCCATCCGGAGAAAGCGCCACCGATTCTCGTGTGTGAACGCCTTCCAGTTTTTGCGCCTGTATCGTGGAGAAGTTCGATGCCATTCGTTGCGATCGACCAACCCGCCAAAAGATTAGGCCAGCAATTGCCGTGGCAACAACAACTACAAAGATTAGAGCCAATCCCACGGCCGCAAATGGGGGCCGGTTCGAATTTGCAATCTCAGGAAAATGTCGCGTAGGTGTCGGGGTCAAATCCTGACTCGGATCCTGACTCGGATCTTGACTCGAATCCTGATTCAAATCCTCGACCAGATGGAACTCTTCATCGGAGTCAGTTGGATCCAGGCTATCCAGGCGCCCCGGCAAGTCCGCGTTCGCATCGCTCGGTCCGCCACTCAGCGGCGCAACAAACCGATATCCCCTCTTGGGGATGGTCTCAATGAACAACGGCGCGTCGGCGGAATCTCCCAATGCAAATCGCAGCTTATGCACGGCCGTATTCAGTCCATCCTCAAAACCCACATTCGTGCCATCCCCCCAAATCTGTTGCTGGAGCTCTTCTCGCGTAACGATGTCATCTGGGCGGTCCAGCAGCGCGAGCAGCACCTGGAAAGGATGGTTTTCAAGGCGCAGCGGGACACCACGCTTATAGAGTCGCCCTTCGAGGCGATCCACTTCGAACGGCCCAAAACGGAGCCTGGCTGGTTGGTTTCTCGCTTGGTGCAAGAGGCTTCTCCGAGGGGCTACGAGGGAGGCTGACCAGCATAACACGCTTCGCCGGAGACCACAATTTGTAGGAGGTGAGAGTCATATTTTCTTCATAACAGGTCATATCTCGCTGATGAAGGAGCGCTTAGCGCTTCATAACGAATTATTCTCCAGTTGGCGGAACTCGGCAGGGCTGGCACCGTGTTGGCGGCATATCCTGCGCCTGATCGCCCGAGGCGAACAGCCCGCGGCGATGAGATTGATCAGCCCCGACATGCTCGCACCTTCTCCTCCGAGAGGACAAAACATGAAATTAGCGAAGTCCAGCGTCTGGTTAGAGTCCTTTTATTTTTTTACCAACGACGAGCCGGAGCGGCACCATCCACGTGGAGAATCTCTCCACTCACATGACCTGCCTGTGCCAGGTAAAGCACGGCATCGACAACGTCGTTTACCGTCGCCTTTTTCATAGTCGGCTGCAACGCCGAGTCGTTGGGAGCACTCCGGTGCATCGCTGTATCCACAACGCCGGGGGCTACGGCATTAAAGCGGATGCCATTTTTTGCATACTCGATTGCGAGATTCTGGGTTGCTGAATTCAACCCACCCTTCGTAATCATCGAAATCGAGCCATTGCTGCCGGCGATTGGCCGATCAGCAAGCGCCGCAGTGATGCTCACAACGCACCCCGATGTCTGTTTCAACATTTCCTTCACAGTGCGCTGAGTAATGTAGAAGAATCCGAGCAGATTAGTGGAGACAAGAGCGTTGAAGTCCTCGGTAGTGAAGTCGGTGAAAGCCTTGGTTAGGAAGATGCCAGCGTTATTCACCAAAACATCGATGGTTCCGAAGTTGTTGATTGCTGCCTCGACAGCATCGGCAGCCGTTTGCTGCTGGCCGATATCGCCATCGCGGAGAACCAGGCTGTCTGAGTTGGTCAAGTTTCGATTGGCGTCACGAGAGGTTGCGACGACGTTATAGCCTTCTCTCAGAAACCCTTCGACTAAACCCGCGCCAATACCTCCCGATGCTCCGGTTACGATTGCTGTTTTCTTGCCCAACATAAATAACCTTTCGTTCTAAAGGTTCGAATCCAATACACAGCTAACCGCCGGCCCTCTCAGAGTGGCTTCATCCCGCCCGCCGCGCCGCGAACCCCTCGCGTGAACCGACGAATCCTTGCACCAAGGCGGCGATCTGATCTGCGGCCGTGTCCAATGCGAAATGACCTGCTTCGAGAATGTGAACTTCGGCCTTCGGCACATCTTTTCTGTAGCGCTCCGGCTCGCCTAAATCGAATGAGAGGTCATACTTACCCCATATCACCAGCAGGCGCGGCTGTTTCTCTCGCATCCATGCTTGCCATTTCGAGTAGGCGTCTACATTGGTTCGATAGTCGTAGAACAAATCGCTTTGAATCTCAGCTTGCCCGGGTTGGTTGAGAAAATAGAATTCGTCGGTCCAGAGATCGGGGTCGTAGTTTTCCACATTCGGATCGTTTCCAATGTGGCGGGTACGGGTCGTGGCCAGCGAGAGCAAATTTGTACGTAGGGCACTTTCGTTCGGAACGCGATCCGCCCAAAACTCGCGGCGCGTCTTCCAATTCGCACCCAGGCCTTCGTTGTGGGCCACAGCATCTTGGACGATGAGAGCCTCAATACGGTCGGGGTGCGAAAGCGCCATGCGGAACCCCACTGGCCCGCCATAATCCTGCATGTAAAGTGTGTAGCGCGAGAGCCCCAGCGTTTCGGTGAAATTATTCATGATCTCGGCATAGTGGTCGAAGGTGTAAGCGAATTTTCTTGGATCCGGCCAATCGCTGTGTCCGAAACCAGGGTAGTCGGGGGCGACGAGGTGATAGCCAGCAGAGAGGCGGGCGAAGAGTGGCTCGAACATTCGCGAAGAAGACGGCAAACCGTGCAGCAGGAGAATCGTCGGGGCGTCTTTCGGACCAGCCTCCCGGTAGAAAATTGAAAGCCCATCGATCTGTGCGGTGCGATAGAGTGTCGGATATTTCATGGCATGTTCCTTTCCGTTGGCCTGGGCGAACAATTGAAATGATGCGAGCATTACAGCAATCACCAGTTTCATGCAGGAGAGCTGCAAGGATGAATCTAAACGGGGAGATGTAAAAATGTGCATTTGCTTGGCTCCGTTCATGTTTAGGCCGCCACCAGTTCTCTAGATCGGTCCTTGTGCGGCGCGCCGGCGTAAGGGAATTCAGTGAGCAGATCCTTGCGCCGTCCCACGTTATCTCGCGTCAACTTCCCATCGCTCGGGACGGAAATAAAGCCGTCCATAACATCGTCGGTGCGATTCCGGCCATTGTCCGGTGCGACGCGGCACGCGTGGGATCATAAAGACTGAAGCAGACACCTAGGCGGCTTTTTCCGACTTATTCCTGGTTGTAAGATTCCAATTGAATCCAGGCCCTAATCAAAACAGAAGCTTGGGAGATGAACAATTGGACGATAGTATCGTCGATACTTTGGTATCGGCTCTCCTGCTCAATGAGCGCTCGCCGCATTTCTTCAGACGCGCAGACTGAACCTCTTACCACCTTGCGGGGCGAAGGGGACCGAGCGCAGTTTCGGATCGTGGACAACAGTTGCAGGTATCCTCTCAAATGAGGAGATCTCTGATAGAATCCCCGTAACAATAGGGCATCATCAGCCAATCGTAGACATTTAAATTAAATATGGGTTTTGCCGACGTACGTTGGCCAGGAATGGGGTAGACCCATGTCGGATGTTACGCCGGTCGTGTTCGTTGTCGACGATGACGTCTCTGTGCGCGAATCACTGGAATCGCTGATCCGCTGTGAAGGCTGGCAGCCGGAGACATTCGCGTCCGCCCAAGAATTCCTAGACTACCCACGAGTTCATATTCCGAACTGTCTCGTACTTGATGTTTCTCTTCCAGGTCTCACCGGTCTGGACCTCCAAAGGCTTGTCGCCAGCGAACGAACGGACACGCCGATCATCTTCATCACGGCCTACGGCGATGTGCCCATGACGGTCCAAGCCATGAAGGCGGGGGCTGTCGAATTCTTGACCAAGCCATTCAATGATGAAGTGCTCTTGACCGCCATCCGGGCAGCCCTTGAACGTAGCCGAGTTGCTCTCAGTCTGGAGGCGGAGATGCGGGTCCTTCGGGACCGTTACGCACTACTATCGCAGCGCGAACGGCAGGTTATGGCGCTGGTGGTCTCTGGCCTGTTGAATAAACAGGTCGGTGGGGAGCTCGGTATCAGCGAGATCACGGTTAAGGCACACCGAGGCAAGGTGATGCAGAAGATGAAGGCCGACTCTCTTGCCGACCTGGTGAAAATGGCGGCGAGACTCCGCCGCGTACCCGAAGCGATTGCCGCGGCGTAGCGGCTATATTGACTGTCATAGTTATTCGTGAAGACCCGGAATTCGCAGACGCCTACTTCGAGTATTTTGCTGGAGTAGTCGACGAGTTAGTCCTGAAACCGGGCAGACAAGATGAACGGAGTGAGCCGGGCAGCATTAGAAACCTGCGGTGTGGCCGACTCCCACCGGAGGAGAACAGCATGAACATGAAGAAGACCACAACACCGATTTCCCTTGCCGGTTCCCAACTCGGCGAAGTACGTCATGTCTGCGCATTTTTCAATAGCGACGACGACGAATATCGCGTGCTGCTTCCGTTCATTAGGGACGGGTTCGAGTGTGGCGATAAAGCTGTTCACGTCGTCAATCCGGATCAGCGTTGGGATCATCTGCAACGGTTGGCCGCAGTCGGGATCGACCCAGCGGCTGCCGAGCAGAATGGACAATTAGAGGTTCGGATCAACACCGAAGCATATCTTCAGGACGGCCGTTTTGATCAGGATCGGATGCTAGCAGCGTTCGAGCAGATGGCTAGCGGCAATACCAAGGGTGGATTCCCGCTGAGCCGCATTTGCTGCCGGATGGATTGGGCAATTGAAGATCGATCCTACATTGACGATCTGGTCGAATTCGAATCGCGCGTGAATGATGTGTGGCGACATCACGACGACGCGGTGATCTGCACCTACCAACTCGGCAAATTTGGAGGCGACACGGTAATCGACATCATGCGGACGCATCCCATGATCATCATCGGTGGCCTCCTGCACCGGAATCCGTTCTACGTGCCGCCCGAGGAATTCCTGCGCGAGGTCCGCCAACGTCGGGCCATGCGGCCTTCCTCGTCCTCCGTGGCCGCCTGATATGGAAGCCCAACCCGATCTTGCTTCCGGCGAAGTCAAGCACCTTCAACGGTGCATTAACGATCTTATTAGCCTGCTTGCTCTTCCCGGCATCTGGAGTGGCGGCGATCCATCCCAGGTTCTCCATACCTTGCTCGATGCGCTCATGCGCATGCTGCGCTTGGACCTGGTTTCTGTGAGGCTGACCGATCCAGTTGGCGAGGCGCCGATTGAGATCGTTCGGATCGCCGAACGACGAGGACCGATCCCTTCGGTGCACGAGATCTGCGAAGCGCTCAGCCAGTGTTCGAAAAACGATTCACGGAAATGGCCTGCACCGCTTCGGAACCTTATGGGTGAGGGAGACGTTTCGATCGTGCCGCTGCCACTGGGGTTACAAGGCGAACTCGGCGTTATCGTGGCAGCGGCTGAACGGACGGATTTTCCGCGGCAGACGGAGGCACTTCTTCTGAGCGCAGCGGCGAATCAGGCATCGATCGGGTTACAAGAGGCACGGCTTCTGAGCCATCAGAAGCGGGTCGCCAGCGAACTTGATCAACGGGTCGTGCAACGGACTGCCGAACTTGCCACCGCCAACGAAGAGCTCAAAAAGGAACTTGCTGAACGCAGACTGGTAGAACAGAGGCTCGGGCAAGAAGAGAGGGAACTGAAGCGCAGTGAGGTCCGCAAGGCAGCGATCGTGGACTCGGCGCTCGACTGCATTGTGACGATCGATCACGAGGGCTGTATCACTGAGTTCAATCCGGCGGC
>JGI12635J15846_10000160_pt1 | contig 50738 bp, 48 predicted proteins | sample BlaSpr_A8_OM2_M2_FD_15846 | JGI IMG/M metagenome (IMG submission 15846)
TCGCACAGCTGAGTGGTCTTACCGAACTGCACATTTCTCATCAAAGTACGCACTCGCATTAGCGATTGATTAGAAGTGCCGATGCGAAAGTTGAGCAATAAACAAGATCAACACCAATACACAGATATTGCTCTTGATATTAATTGTGAGGCTGGATCAGGCTCCCGCGAGCTCTTACTCGGAGCCTAGCCACGAGGTAACCCGAAGTCAGGTTACCGGCGTAAGTTGGCAAACTAACTTAATCCGGCAAAGTGCCGATAGATAGCCGGTCAAAAATAAACCTCCTGCTCGGATGGGCGGTTCTCGACCTTCGAGAAGTCAGAAATGGGCCGCAACCCTTGGCGCAGGTGGAATTCGAACTGAGGAGACTTTCACCATGTTAAGCATCTTGAACAATATTTCTTCGTTGCAAGCAGAGAACGCATTGAATTCCACACAGGCGTCTCTGAATACTACCTTGGAGCAACTTTCCACCGGCCAACGCATCAACTCCGGCGCGGACGATCCGGCCGGCCTGGCCATTGCCAATGGCTTGGAAGCGAACGTAACCGCCCTGACTCAATCGGTGCAGAATGCTACCGATGGCGTAGGCATGCTTCAGGTCGCCGATGGCGCCCTGTCCCAGATCACGACGCTGTTGAACCAGGCGGTCACGGTAGCTACGGAGTCTGCTTCTGGTACAGTGAGCGACTCTCAGCGTACCGCTCTCGACAACGAGTATCAGTCGATTCAGAGCGAAATCAACACCATCGGCTCCAGCACCACCTACAATGGCCAGGCGGTTTTCGGATCCGGCACTCTCACGGTTTTCATGAGCGATTCCAGCAGCGCTGGCACCTCAAGCATCACTGTGAATCTGGCAGCTGTTAGCGCAACCAGTCTGACCCTGAACGGCACGGCGCTGACCACCGCCGCCTCTGCCCAGACCGCTCTGACTGACATCAACAGCGCGATCGCTGCGGTTGCTGCTCTGCGTGGCAACCTCGGAGCCAGCTCGAACCAGCTCCAGGCCGCTACCAACGTTATGAATAGCCAAATCACGAACGTGCAGAACGCCGAGAGCGGAATCATGGATGCGGACATCGGGACGACGACAGCAAATCTCTCGAAGTACACCATCCTGCAGCAGACCGGTATCTCTGCACTGCAACAGTCCGAGCAGATGTCGCAAGGAGTATTGAAGCTGCTCCAATCCTAACCTGGAGAGAATGGTGGGACTCGGTGTCCCACCATTCTGTTTTTCCGTTCACGCTGAACAGGAGTTGTTACACGTATGAGCACTTCTGGTATCAACCTAAGTTCGCTGTTGTCCGCTTTAGGCTCATCTTCCTCTGGCATCAATGTTTCTTCCGCGGTCGCCGCGGCCATGCAGGCCCTTTCTCTTCCGGAGCAGCAGTGGGAGACAGAACAGACAACGCTGCAAACCCAGACCAGCGATATCGACCAGATTCAAACCGACGTTGAGAGCTTACAGACCAGCTTGAGCGCATTGTCGGATCCCGCGGGGGCGCTCGCTTCGATGACGGCCACATCTTCAGATACGAACGTCGTCCAGGCGTCGGCCGCCTCCGGTACCGCTGCCGGAACGCATGTCGTGGTCGTCAACAATATCGCTTCGACCGCATCCTGGTACTCCAGTTCCGTTGCCAGCAGCAGCACTAACTTAACCCCGGGAAGCTTCACACTTCAGACGGGCTCCGGAACCGCGACACAAATCCAGATCGGTAGCGGAGTCAACACGCTTGACCAGCTCGCCAGCTATATCAACACACAGAATCTCGGCGTGACCGCCAGTGTGGTCAACGATTCCAGCGGTTCGCGCCTGGCGATCGTGAGCAATAATTCCGGCGCCGCAAACGGCTTCACCATCAGCAACGCTTCCGGCCTGACCTTCACGCAGGCCTCGGCGGGACAAGATGCATCACTCACCGTGGATGGAATTCCTATCGACAGCGCGTCGAATACGGTTACCGGGGCGGTGAACGGTTTGACTTTGAATCTGGTCGGCGCTGCCCCTGGCGGCCAAATTACCGTTACGGTCGCACCTGATTCCACTCAAGTTTCGACAGCCATCGCCACTTTTGTAGGCGCCTACAACACGGCGATGGGCGATGTAAATACGCAGTACACCGTGAACGCGGCCAATCAAGAAGGCCCGCTCGCTAGCGACAGCTCCGTCCAGATATTGCAGGACAGTCTATTGTCCATCGCTGGTTATTCTGGTGGGGGGAACGGGGTTTCGACTCTCGCGGATCTCGGAATTACCATGAATAAGGATGGCACCTTAAGCCTGGACACCGCCACCCTGACCAACGCTATTCAGAACAACTTTTCCGCCGTACAGAATTTTATGCAGGGGGCGTCCTCAAACGGTTTCGCTTCCTTTATCAATAATCAGTTGAATACTCTCACCGAGCCGGGCACAGGCGCTTTCACTGTCGACCTGCAAAGCATCAACAGCGAAAACTCGGACTTACAAAACCAGATCAACAATTTCCAGACTTATCTCAACACCCAACAGACTCTGCTTACGGCCGAATACAATCAAGCCGACATAACCTTGCAGGAAATCCCACAAGAAGAGGCGCAAATCAACGCTGAACTCGGGTATCCTCCAACCACGTCGACGAGCTCATAATGAAGAAAACCCAAACGGAACGTGCTTATCTAAGAAATGCCGCACAGAATGCTACAGCGGTCGGTCTCGTAATCATCCTTTACGATCTGCTGGCGCAAGACCTGGAGCAGGCGCTTACCGCATTTGCCGAGGGAGACATCGAGAAGCGGAGCGCGGAAATTAAGCACTCTTTTCTTGTGCTCCAGCAACTTGAAGGATCACTCGACAGCGAAAATGGCGCGGAGGCGGCCGAACATTTCTCGGCGTTCTACTCCGCATTGCGCAGCAAAATCCTTGAAGCCCATCTGAAGGCAAGCCCGGAAATCCTGAAACAGCAAATTGCGCTGGTGCTGGACGTTCGCCAGGCCTGGCAGCAGGTTGACAAGCCCAACCTAAGCACCGGGCTGGTTGCGGCTGAGCCGGTCGCTGCTGCCGCCGCGACGGGCGCGTTCAGTGCCGCAGCCGCCGGCAACGGAGGCGCTGGTTCCATGAATTGGTCGGCGTAGGCGGAAAAGTCGGCGGTAACCCCATTTCCACGAATTGCATTTCATCCCAGTCATTGTACGAGANGCCCCACCCGTGGCAGTTTCACGGGTGGGCTGCGATACAGATCGGATCAAGAGATTTTANGGATGCGAAGGTCTGCCTTCCGGACCTCATTGACCAGAANTCGACCGCGTTCGTCATAGATCGCGGGAGCGAGGTGTGCCGAGAAGCGGGCGGCGCTGATAAGAGCTGGTGGTAACAAAGCGGAAGTATCCAGCGCCGTAGCAGGTGGTGCAGGTTTGCCCGCATTGAAACGATGTAACACGAACGCGGCCGATTTAGCTGTGACGAGTCAATATGCTAGGGAGAGTTCCCAGCGGCCCACCCGTGAACCTGCCACGGGTGGGGCATCCCGTGCCGTGCTGGAGTACGGCTGGGCTAGTTCCCCCATCGTGGCCGGGAACCCTAAGACCGGATGGCTATCCTTATTAATACTGGTCGGAACCCAATGTGATCCAAACGGAGCCAAATCAGGCGGTAAGAGCGAGTCATGGAAAGGCCGCAACTTCTAATTTCCAGGATTGCGGGCAAACTACTTGAGATAGCTAAGCAAGTTCTGTGGAATTATCTGCGCCAGCGCTGCGAGAGTGGCGCTCTGGGCTGTCTGCGCCTGCGACAGATCGGTTGCAACCGTGGCCATGTTGGCGCCCACCAAAGTATTCTCTTGAGTCTGCAGATTTACCTGGTCTTGTTGTAGATCGGATTGGTTGGAGTCAAGTTGGCTGATCGCGCTGCCGTAAAAAACCCGCTGCTGGGAGAGATAGTTCAGTGCATTGCTGACTTGAGTAGTCGCCGTCCCAATGCTGGTGGTATTGCCGCTTTGCAGCGCAGTTACCAGTTGCTGCAAAGAACCCATGACACTACCGCCTGTTCCCTGGAATATCTGGCTCCCAGGAACATTAACCTGGATGCTTGTCCCTTGCGCAATCTCGACGTTGTTCACTCCCGTATTTCCGTTGTACTGCACGCCCGAGGGCTGGGTCGAATCTAGAGCGAATGGAGCCGACCCGGTCGAAGTTCCCCCAAAGAGATAACTGCCTTCATAAGAGGTATTAGCCAGTTGCACGACTTGGCCCTGGATACTCTGGACCTGCTGTGCCAGCGCCTGCAGGTCGGACGACGACAAATTACTGCTGCCGCCCTGTACCCCAAGGGAAATTGCCTGGTTAAGGGAAGTGACCACCGAGCTCAGGGCGGAATCCGCAGTCTGCAGCGTACCCTCAAGGTTGCTCGTATTCTGGAGATACTGGTCCGTCTGGCTCTGAAGCGACTGGTTCTCCACATCCGCTGCGAAAGCAGCAGGATTGTCAGAGGGTTGGTTGACGCTCTGGCCGGTAGATAGTTCCTCGATGTAAGTCTGTTCCTGGGCCTGTTGTTGAAACAGGTCGGTTAGAATATCCGGCGTAAAATTTGGATTAACTCGCATAAGATTACGGCGCAGCCGTTACTCCCGATCCCATATCCAAAACCGATTGGGTTAATTCGTCCACGGTCGATACCACGCGAGCCGCTGCCTCGTAGGCTCGCTGATAGTTCATTAAATTGGTAGTTTCTTCGTCAAGATTGACTCCGGAAACCGATCCCAATTGATCGTTGAGCTGATTCAAACTTGCGGTGCTGGCCGTCACTTCTGCCTGCGCCTGATCCGTTAAATTCCCGGTTTGAGAGACCAGACTCGAATAGGTGTCGAGTGGATCTTCTCCGGACGGAAGCGCTTGGCTTTGTACCGCCATGAGATTGGCAACGTTACCGTTGCTTCCTGAAGTCCCGTCCGAGCTGGCGGCGATTAGACTGGGGTCTGTAATGGCAACCGTCAGATTGCTGGCGGCGCCGGGGCCGGAAGTATCCGAGAAGAGAGGTTGGCCGGCCTTTCCGTTCAGATCGTAACCAGACGCCTGTGCGGCATTCATACTGGCGGAGAACTGGCTCGCTAGATTGTCCAGTTGACTGAGCATGCTGGGAATCGCTGTGTCTCGAATTTGAAGATTCCCGCCCAGTTGGCCGCCTTGCAAAGAGCTGGTAATGTCTTGACCTTGAGACGAAATATCCGTCATCCCGTTTGGCCCACTGGTTGTCTGAAGCGCGAAACTCTGACCTCCCACAACCAAAGGCGTTCCATTCCCAGTGGTTAGCGTTAGGCCATTTTCCGTCTGGATCTGGTTCACATTTGTCAGTTGGGATAGCTGCTGAATCAGTTGAGTCTCCTGGTCGCCAAGGCTGCCGGGATCCTGGCCCAGCTTTTGCATTTGTCCGACTTGGACGTTCAGCTGTGCGATCTGCTGAGTGAGAGTATTGATCTGGGTTACATTCTGCGTAACCGATTGATTCAAGCTTGACTGTATTGAGTCAAGGTTCTGCTCGGTTGAATTGAAATCGCCCGCGAGGTTTTGCGCCGCAGCGAGCACCGCCTGACGATCGGGCATGCTCGCCGGGTCGGTCGAAAGCTGGCTGATGCTGTTGAAGAATGCGGTAAAATCTGCCCCAATGCCTTGCGTGGGATTTGAGAAGAGGGTCTGCACCTGTTGTAAGGCGTTGTACTGCGCTTGCGCGCTACTTTGTTGTTGATTCTGATCTGCGATCTGAATCTGCAGAACCTGATCGGTGATGCTCTGGATTTGCTGCAGCACCACTCCGTTGCCGTAAGTTACGTTGTTCTCTTCGGTCGGCGCCGCTTCCGCGAATATCGCCACCTCGCGGCTGTAACCTGGAGTGTTTTGATTGGCGATGTTATTGGAGGTTACGTCCAGCGCGCCCTGATCGGCATCGAGCGCCTGAGCCGCTATCCACATCGAAGATGACAAGCTTCCCATGCTGTTATACCTCGCACGACCAAGTGTGGCGTTGTCGCATCCCGGACGGCTCGGGAAGGTAGCCCTCTCCGTGGCTGCGATAAAGAGCGATGATCGTTTCTGCGGATTTGCGGACACGCCTTAACAGGGCCGCGTAGGTGCGATTGAGCCGTCCGAGCGCGATGTAGGCTGAGCGAATCTCTTCTGGCATCGACGTCCGGGGGGCTGGGCCGTCAACTGCCTCATCCCTGGCAGTTGACGGCAGTATCCACTTCGACCCAGTAAGCCGGTTGCATAGTCTTTCCTGGGTCGCCAAATGGATCTCAAACCGTTTCAGGTCGTTCTGTTCGATGGCCGAGATTGAATCCGCTACCGATTGCGCAAGAGCACGCACCTGAGCAAGATGCTCAAGGTGTTCCTGCGTGCCGCTTGCGTCCGATTTCAACATGCTCCGGTTACTCTCTCAGTTCTTAACAATTCTGTTGATTCCCTAAGATCGCGTCAGCGATACCACCGGGATCGAGTTGGTACTGCCCGCTGCTGATGCTTTGCCTCAAGCTATCCACCTGGTCCTGCCGCATTTCGGGCGTTCCCAACGCTTGCGTGGCAAGAGCGCTGAGCGTGACCCTATCCTGCGACATGCCGGACCTATCGCCTGTAGACGATACCTCGGACGGGTTTATAGCAGCCGTCGAAGACTTCTGCGTCTGCTCAGTTGAAACCGACTGCGGATCGGCGCTGTTAAATCCAATTCTCATAATCGAAACCTCTCGCACCTTGCTGGCAAACTCTTATCGGCCCTTCGATTGAAAAACTTCAGTCGTAGACCTTGCGCCCGCCCCTGCTCGCGTAACTACTTGTTATCCTCTAAGTTAGAGCCGTGCAAAGGTGTTGAACGCGCCATCGCCGAAGCCTGAGCTTGCGTAGCCGAATCCGATTCCTTTGCCGCTGCAGCGGTGAGATGCCTGCTGATCATCGCAGCAATTCCAAATCCCCCAGTCTTGCCCAGTCCCTTTGCGAGTGATTCGCAGGCGATGCTCTGAAATTGGTCGTGACCCGCATCGCGATCCTGATCCGGGTCGGTGCCTGGAACGGTGGCGAATGATTTCTCTGCTTTCTCTAGCCACTGACCCACCAAAAGGCTTTCGAAGTCGTGAGCCGCCTTGTCGATTTTTGACGAACTGTCTTTCGGCGAAGCATTACGCAGGGCTTGAACCGCCTGATCACTCCGTGCCTGCCCGAGGCTGGATGAGTCCGTGGCCAGGTTCGCGATGCGAAAATTTCCCATGATTTAGAGCACCTCCAGCTCAGCTTGCAATCCACCCGCGGCCTTTATCGCCTGCAGAATGGCGACAATGTCTCGCGCGGTCGCACCCATGGCATGCAATCCGTTGATAAGCTCTTCCACATTCGCTCCTTCTTTCAACTGAAACGAGCGGGCTGGTTTGTCTCTTGCCCGTACTTCAGTTTCAGGAATAACTTCGGTCTTTCCGTCCTTTGCATTTGGCAGCGCCTGCGAGACCGAGAATGTAGTGGTGACCTCAACCGTTAGATCGCCATGCAGTACAGAAACCGGAGACAGCTTTACATCGCCTCCCATCACGATTGTGCCGGTGCGCTCGTTCATCACAACTTTGGCGGGAGGGTGAATGGAGACCGTCAGATTCTGCACTTGCGCAATTAGCGCTGGAACCGAGGCGGCGCCGGATTGATCGACGTTTACGTCCACGTGGCGGCTATCCAGCGCGGAGGCCAGTTGTTTTCCGAATTCGTGGTTGATGGCGGCGGCGACATCCCGTGCGGACGTGAAATCCGGATCGCGCAGGGAGAAGGAGAGAATCTTGAGTTGTTTCAGGTCAATCGAAGAATCACGCTCCACAATTCCGCCGGCGGGAACACGGCCTACGGTCGCATGATTGACTACCTTCGAGTTCCCTCCGCCACCGGCAACATATCCCCCCAAAGTGAGTGCCCCCTGGGCCTCGGCATATACCTGGCCGTCGGCTGCATGTAAGGATGTGAGCAAGAGCACCCCGCCCTCAAGGCTTTTAGCGTCGCCGATCGCGGAGACCGTTACATCGAGAGCTGTTCCCGGCCGGGCAAAAGGCGGAAGCGAGGCAGTAACCATGACGGCGGCGACATCACGAACCTGAATCGTAGTCGCGGGAACCTGAACCCCCAGCCGCTGTAGAACGTTGGCCAGGGTCTGCGTGGTGAACTCTGTTTGCTGGCTGTCGCCACTTCGGTTTAGCCCGACAACCACGCTGTAACCAATGAGCGGGTTTTCCCGGATGCCCTCGATAGTCGTAATGTCTCGAACCAGAACGTGTCGAGTGTCTTCGGACTCCGATTGACACTTCAGAGGAAAGAGCAGAACAGACAAGAAGAAAGATAAAGAGATAAAGATGGACAGGCGAAGAGGGGCCAGGCTCAAGCCAAGTCGTTCGGAGCCGCTCTGGTTCACCACGTGAGCAGCCATAGTAGCCCCCGGATGATAGGATTCTGTCGGCCAATGTAATCCGAGACCACTCCCTTACCTTTAAGCTCGATCTCTAGATTGGCCAGAGACGTGGCTGAAGCCGTGTTGTTCGGCCCCACGTCCCCAGGGCGTAAAACCCCCCGCAGAATCAGGTTTTCATGTTGACTGTTGATAAGAATGCGCCGTTCCGCTTCCACAATCATGCTTCCACTAGGCAACATTGCAATCACGCGGGCGGATACAGTGGCGGTCACGCTTGAACCCGTCGACGTCTCTCCTTGTCCTTTCAATGTCTTGGAAGAGCTCATTCCAAGGAGTGGGTTGGCTGCTTGCGAGCTTGTTCCAGGCGCATTAGCAATGGCGGAATTTGCCTGAAACGATCTTGAATTATTCACGTCGCCGGTGGATGAAGCCGCGGTTGTTTCCGATACCAGAAGCGTCACAACATCCCCCAGGCGGTGGGCTTTGTAGTCCGCGCTCATATCGGTAAGAGCGCCGTTCGGGCTATACAGGCTGCCCAAAGTCGTCGCTTCCTGAAGTGTCGGTTGCTTTTGCATCCGGGCGATATAATCGGCGCGCAACTTCTCCGAATCCTGTTTTTCCTTGGTGCTGGCCAACAAAAAAGGAGAGCTGTACAAAAACACAATGAACGTCGACAGAACGATCGCCGACCTGACGCACGGATGCATTCTCATAAGTTTCACGAGATCAGAGACTACCTTTCAGCATGCCAGTAGAAACTATCTCGGCATCGAAGAGCTGTCGGTGATCCAGACTGGCAACTCGAATTTTCTGGCCGCGCGCTCCGCCTTGCAAACAGATCACAGGTAATCTCATGAGAGAGTCCGCGCTTTCCAGAATCAGGGTGGCACGATCGCCGCCCCGAACAACATTTGGCTGCGCACTGGTTTCAACCGCCTGCACCGGATGGACTCGCGTGTCAATAGCGCTAGCCTCGTTGAGGCCGTGCACCAAAACATAGAAGGGGAGGCACTCTCCATTGTCCTGGCAGCGAAGCTTCACTTTCATTGTGCCGCCCGCGCCGCGGGACACGCTGACCACTCGTACACTTGCGCTTTCTTTGGTACTGCCGCCGGAGCCTGCAAGAAGTTCGATCTGGTCTGAATTTACGGGAACCCCCGCCAGGGCCATTGCATGCAGAACGTGTTCGGTCGAGGCGGCGTTTCGCACAATCTGCGTTTGCGTCCACGCTAAAGGCGCGATAGCGAAAAACATCAACACTGACCGCACGAGCTTGCTGTTGCGCTTTTCTTTTGGCATCATTGCACGCGTTTAACGGCCGAGACTGGTAAGGTCCTGCAGCATCTGGTCCGCCGAGGTCACGACGCGCGCATTGGACTCATACGATCTCTGCGCCACAATCATGTTGACGAATTCCGCCACTACATCCACGTTTGACTGCTCCAGCATGCCTTGCTGAATTGTACCCATGCCTTCGGCGGATCCTGGGGCGCCCACGATGGGGTCACCGGAGGCTGTGGTGGCAAGGTAAAGATTATTGCCAACGCTGTTTAGACCGCCCGGGTTCGGGAACATTGCCAGTTGAATGCTGCCAACCTGCTGGGCTGCGGTCTGCCCCGACTGAGTGACGGAGACTGTGCCGTCAGACCCGATCGTGACCGTGGTGGCGTTCGCTGGAATCGTAATGTTAGGTTGCAGCGGGGTTCCGTTTGCAGTAACTACGTTTCCCGTCGCATCGAGATGAAATGACCCGGCTCTCGTATAAGCAATTTGACCATCAGGCAACGTGACCTGAAAGAACCCTAGGCCTTGGATCGCCAGATCCAGAGGATTGCCTGTCGAACTGAAATTCCCTTGAGTCTGCACAACTTCGGACGCGCCAGGCATCGTTCCCAACCCGACCTGAAGACCCGCGGCAATGGTGGTTTCCTGCGTCGAAGCGGCGCCGGGCATGATCACGTTTTGATAGACCAAATCTGAAAATTGAAGCCGGCGGGAATAGAACCCGGAAGTGCTCGAGTTCGCAAGATTATTGGCGATGTTGTCCAGGTTAAGTTGTTGTGCTGACATTCCGCTGGCTGCTGTGTAGAGTGCACGAAGCATTTCCGGCTCCTTATATGTTGGTGGAAACTTTTGGTATTTCCTGCGTTGCAACTTGATTCATATCGGTGTGGAACATCGATAATGCTCGCTGCATGAGTTCTGCATAGCGTTGCACCGTGATCAATTCGACCGAACTGGCGACTGCATTTACGTTCGAGCTTTCCAGCATCCCTTGCTGGATACTTGCCTGAGTCGCCGGGATCGCAGCTTTATCTGGCGCCGAATAGTAAGTTTGCCCGACGCTCTGCAAAGGCGTTCCCGGCTTGAAATCGACAATCTTCAACTGCCCTGCCAGGGCGCCATTCACGGAGATGGTTCCATCCGGACTCACTGAGACTGGTGCGCCCACAATCGGTAAAGGACGATTATCGGTCCCCAAAACCGGATCCCCGGCAGATGTGACCAATTGTCCTTTCGGAGAGACATGGAAGTTTCCGTCCCGTGTGTACACTTGGCCATTGGCGGTTTGAACCGAAAAAAAACCTTGGCCTTCGATTCCAAGATCCAATTCATTACCCGTTTTTTCTAGATTGCCTTGAGAAAGATCAAGCTGGCCGCCGCCCAGAACCGAGTAGTCGTTCACCGCTTGATTCAGCCCGGAAAGCGACGCCCCGGAAGAGGTTGCCAGAAGCGAGCTGAACGAGTCGTGCTGAGCCCGATATCCGGGAGTGCTCACGTTGGCAAGATTGTTCGCCACCAGATCAAGAGTCTGGCTTCGCGCCATCAACGCCGTGCATGCTGCATAGAACCCGCTATCCATTGAAACCTCTGCAATGGATAAGCACGGGCGGGGCCACACGGGAAATCTGGAAGGATAGCTGTAAGTGATTGAAGATTCGTCGATGCCGGACCGGGCGAATGAGAGCAGGATTAAAGCGCCCGCGCCATTGAAGCGCCAATGACGTTCTACATTATTATTTCTAATCCCTTCCTATTCTGTAAGGCGGATTCTTGGCGCGTAGACTCGGAGATTCACGAGCCGCTAGGAATTCCAGCCGAAACGCCCAGCTGGATGCATTAATCGCAACCTCAAGCAATGCCCGCGATTCACGAGTGATACAGACTTCACGGTCCCCACCGATCACGTCCGACAGCGCACGGGGAAATCCCCAGGCGTCCGCCATTTGACAGCCGAGATCATGGGATTCCATTGCCGCTGAGCCCGTGATCGGCCAGCCCAAGACCACGGGCAACTCGCCGAGGTTCCACAATAATCCTGCCATGTAGGCTTCTTCGAGGCGGACCTCGGGGAATTCGTAGGCTAATTCTTCAGCGACCAGGGCTGTCAATCGGGAATGTGCCCAGAATCGCCGGGCTACAGTTGATCCGGCATGGCTCGGCAGATTGTCCTGGAGGGGAATTGTCCGGGATGCCAGCTCTCTCAGTTGGTCGACTCCAACGCGCACCACGAGTTCGCTCAGCGAAACGATTCTATCCGGCGATTCCTGAGTCTCAGCTGCGGCGAGACGCAATAACTGCGTCGTGAGTCCAATATCGCTTCGTATGATGTTGGTAATGTCCCGCAGATCGAAGACGGGGCTGGACAAACTCAACTCCAACTGGAGCAACGTATTTGCCAACGCGGGCGGACTGGGAAAGTGTGCTTCGCCACGCAGCGCACCGGTCGACGGTCCCGGTGCGCAAACTACTAGTTGTTGAGCGGCAACTGTCAGTCGAGCTCTGTGATTTGTGTTCTTTGCAAACATTGGGACCATCTCGCCGTTTACTTATCGGCTATCATTGGTCCCAACTTTAACTAACGGCCAAAATGTCCAGCACAACTAGCTGCTGCGCACCCGAAATAACAGATCCATTTCCCGTTCTTTCCCCCAGATGCGAATCCAGAGGTACTCGCGGCAGATTCCTAGCCGGATCCGATCTGCCACCAGCTGAACAACATAGCTCGTAGTGATGCGCGCCAGCTCGACAGCATCTACAATTTGTTCGAAAACGAGTTCGTCCTCGCCCACCAAGAGGGCAGACGGCGGGTGCAAGTGCAACTCATATTCGCGGGCCGTTATGAAACAGGGTATGGGCGTACAAGAAGTTATGTGCCCGATCGTATAAAGAATTTGGTGTTGGACACTGCTAACAAAACCGATCAAGAGCCGGCGTTCACTTTCGGAGTAGTGGACTGGAAGCATTCTGTACAGTTCCATAAATCGCCGCGGAACCCGAACCTGAACATCCAGCCGCCGGTCGCCCAAAGGAAAGACCGGACATGCCCATTGCGAGGCCACCGCCGCCGTTACCTGTTCCTGGGTGGCGAAACCGAGCTGCTGCACTACCTCTCCAAAATTCGACTCCGTCGCGCGGTGCAGGTTGAGCGCTATTTTGAGTTGTTCTGCCGATAGGATCCCTCGTTGCAATAGCAGTAATCCCAGCGGCACTCGCGAAGTGTGCGGCTTTGCCGGGGCGACTTGAGAGTTCATCAAGTCCGCAATCTTTTCTCTGACCGTACGCTCAAAACACTCTGCACAACAATACCAATCACCCTCCACGTTCAACCCGGGGTTCCGCGGGCCGAACGCCTGCAGCCACGTCTTCCTGTCGCAACTACGATTGGCGCACTTAGGCGACAGTTTCCGCCATATCGAGGAACTCTTCGGGGTGATTTGTGTGTCTGGCATAATTCGCTCTGAGTCGATCCGGAGTTAACTACAATGCTTCCTCAATCTCGGAATTCTGAAGCGCTGCGCGAAGCTTCGAAAGCGCCATGGTATGTATCTGCGAGATTCGTGATTCCCGCAACTGCAGCACAGCAGCAATCTCCTTCATAGTTAGTTCCTCTTTGTAGTACAGAGAAATCACCAGTTGCTCTTTTTCGGAGAGAGTCGCGATCACTTTAGCTAGTTGATCTTTGACTTCCGTCCGCACGCATTGCTCAAATGGGTTTTCGTCGCGACTGGGCGCTGACTCAATGAGGTCCTGCTTTTCGGAACGGTCGTACGTGGAACTGACCTGCTGGCCCACCAGAATTGCTCCATCGATGCGGTGAGCTATGTCAAAAAGTTCGTCGATCGAAATGCCCAATTCCGCGGCAATTTCCTCTTCCTCTGGTTGCCGTTCCAGTTGCTTTGACAGTTTCGAAATTGCCTCTTCGATCTGACGGCCCTTGTGGCGAAGCCGTCGTGATCCCCAGTCCAGCTCACGAAGGCTATCGAGTATGGCGCCGCGAATGCGGAACTTGGCATACGACTTCAGCGGCGCACCCTTGCTTGGGTCGTAACTGCGAACCGCCTCAATCAGACCGATCACACCCGCGTGTACCAAGTCCTCGAGGGGAACTTGTTGGGGCAGGCGCTCATGAATTCGTCTTGCAATGTAATAGACCTGAGGCAGATCGTTCATGATGAGCTGCTCTTGGTCTTCTTTTTCGTCTACTTGCTGTTCCTTGTAAGCGGCTTGTGCCTGTAGCATGGGTCCTCAGATCGTGATTGCTGGGATAATTGATTTAACCTAAAGCTCCGATCGATTGAACCGGAACTAACGGCGGAATTTCCGTAGGAGCGAGTACGACAATTTTTGGTAGAAACGGCTCCAGCATCCTGCGCAGTTGAAAGCGTGCCGGAGATTGGCACAATAGAATTGGCGGCGCAGTCACCACCTGGTCGCCAAAGAGTTTGCGTAAGCCATCGCACACCCGGCGCGCCGTGTTCGGTTGTATCGCGCCGGCTGTGGCGGGCTGGGGATTCAGACTGCGCGCACATTCTTCTTCTGTCGCACGATCGACCGTCACGACTTTCAGCTCTCCTTTTTCGTCCAGCAGTGGCCGAACTAGCGCACGTCCTAACATCTGTCGAATCGCCTCGACCAACAACACGGGGTTCTTATTCCCCGCGGCAGTTTCGACCATGGTTTCCAGAATTGTGCCCAGATCGCGGATCGAGACTTGCTCGCGCAACAACTGCTGCAGTACTTTCTGTATTTCTCCCAGCGTCATCAGCTTGGGAAGAAGCTCTTCCACCAGCTTGGGATGAGAGTCCCCCATCCTATCGATGAGGCGTTTCGTCTCCTGGCGAGTTAGAAGCAAGTGCGCGTTCTGCTTCACGACCTCGCTCAGGTGAGTGGCGAGAGCGGAAGTGTGATCGACGACGACATATCCGGCCGTGACTGCCTGCGGTTGCAACTCGGGTGAAATCCATTTCGCCGGAGCGTTAAAGGCGGGCTCGCGGGTTTCCTGTCCAGGCAGCGGAGGGAGCGATGCCTGGGAGCTGATGGCAAGCAGGCAATCGCGGCGCATCTCCCAGCGCGCAATTTCAACCCCGCGCAGATAGATCACGTATTCGCGCTCTTTCAGCGTCAAGTTATCGGTAATGTGGATGGAAGGAACGAGGAATCCAAGTTGTTGAGCTAATTGCTTACGCAGCGAACGCACCTTGCCCAGCAGTTGGCCGCCCTGCTTGCTATCTACCAGAGGCACCAATCCCAATCCGACCTCCAGCATCAATTCATCCAGTTTTAAAACCGAATCGAGTGGCTCGGAAGCTGGCGCGCCAGCCGCTTGCGGCTTGGCAGGATCGCCCCCGGATGGCGATAGCGCTTCACCGGCTTCTGTGGTTACCCGGCGGGCGACAAACACTAGTATCCCGGCCATCAGGATGAAGGAAAGCTTCGGCAAGCCTGGAATAATTGCAAGTCCTCCCATGACTCCCGCAGCGATCCATAAAGGACGTTTCTTGCGAAACAGTTGCTGGCCAAGATCCGCCCCCAGTGTGCTGTTTGAGGATGCCCGCGTGAGCACGATGGCGCCGGCAACGGAAACCAGGAGTGACGGGATCATGCTGACCAATCCATCACCCACGGTCAGCACCGTATAAGTTTTCAAAGCTTCCATGAAAGGAATACCGTGCTGAAAAACTCCAATCAGGAAACCTGCAATGATGTTGATGGCCGTAATCAAAATTGTGGCCAGGGAGTCGCGCTGGCTGAAACGAGCGGCGCCGTCCATCGCCCCATAAAACTCGGCCTCATGGGCAATCTGTTCCCGGCGGGACCGAGCTTGTTTTTCGTCAATCAGCCCGGCGTTCAGGTCGGCATCGATTGCCATTTGCTTGCCAGGCATGGCGTCCAACGTGAATCGGGCCGTGACTTCCGCGGTGCGGACCGCACCGTGGCTGACGACCATGTATTGAATCGCGATCAAGGCCAGGAACAAGACGAATCCAACGACGTAATTACCGCCGACCACGAATTGTCCGAACGACTCAATTACCCGTCCCGCGGCTGACGCACCCTCACTGCCGTGCAGCAGAATACGGCGGCTACTGGCCAGTCCGAGCGACAAACGAAACAGAGTAAGCAAGAGCAACAAACTGGGAAATACGGAAAACTGCACGGGCTTCAATATCTGGATGGCAACCAACATCACCAGAACCGCCGCAGTGATGCTGATGGCCAACAATAGATCGACCACCAATGCGGGCAGTGGAATCAGCATGACAAAGACCATGCTCACGGCCAGCGCTGGCACGATCCAGTCGGCAGTACCTCCAGCCGCGGAACCCTTCACTTTTGGTTTAGCCGCCATTATTTCTCCGAATCACCTTTCACGCTTCAACGTGCCTGACTTTCTTTTGCCTGCTGACGCGCGCGCGCCTGGGCGCGGAACACAAACGCGAGAATCTCGGCGACAGCAGCATAAAGCGCTGCCGGAATCGGTCTTCCGACTTCCACCGTGCGATAAAGTGCCTGCGCCAAAGGGGGATTCTCCAGCACTGGAATCCCATGCCACCGGGCAACTTCTTTAATCTCCTGCGCCAGGTGATCTCGTCCCTTGGCGATGACAATGGGAGCCTCCATCGCCATTTCATAGCGCAGCGCAATGGCAAAGTGGGTTGGGTTGGTGATGACCACGCTGGCCTTCTCGGTATCGCGAAGCATCTGGCGTCTTCTCATGCTGCGCTGCAGGCGCCGAATGCGACCCTTAATCGCCGGGTTACCCTCCGATTGCTTGTGTTCATCTTTCATGTCCTGGCGGCTCATCTTTAGATCGCCTTCCAGTTTTTGCCATACCAACAGGTAATCCACCCCCGCCCACGCCACCAGCACCAGACCCGACTTCCACACCAACTCTCCCATCACGCCAACTAGAAAACTCGTATAGGCACGGACTCCGAGTTCGGAGGTATGAACCACGCTTTCCCAGTGCTTCGTCACCGTCGCAACACCAATCCAAACGATGATTCCAAATGGCAGCAGTGACTTCAGAATTCCGCTGAGACCGGCGAGAGAAAACATCTGTTTCAACTTCCCGGCCGGATTCATTCTTTCGGGCTTCGGTATCAATGCTTCGGGAGCAAAAATAAGTCCGCCTTGCGCAAGGCCGCCAGAAACCGAAAGAACCCAGGCGGTGACCACGATCGGCACGATCCAGCGCAACACCGCGCAGCCAGTCCAAAACAGGATCGGGCCGCCGGGCATGATCGGCTGTTGAATTGACAAGTCCAATGTGTTCTGGAAAAAGCCTCGCCATTGTCGCGGTACATCCGGGAGCCGCCAGGCTAGCAACGCGAGCGCACCACCCCATGCCAACGCATTGGAAAGTTCCCTCGTACGGGCAACCTGTCCTTGCTCGCGGGCTTTCTTTCGCCTTTGCGGTGTCGCTTTTTCTGTTTTGCTCGAGTCGGCCATGTTTTAGTAGTGCGCCAGGTGCAATAAACGTTCGGTGTATGCAATTGATTCCGTAAAATAGCGCTCAAACAGGTGCGGCCAGAAACGCATTGTGATTCCGAGAACCGTCACTCCCAACATGCTTTTCACCGCGGGCCCCAACAACATGAGCGGCATTTGCGGCGAAGCTTTTCCCATCAACCCAAGCACAATGTCCGTAAGAAGTGTTGCCGAGAGGACCGGCGCCGCGATCTGGATTCCGAGGTCGAACACAACCGCTCCCTCATGCAGCAGCGCTTGTACGAATAACGGATTTAGAGTTGCGGATCCCGGCGGCAGATAATCGAAGCTGTGTACGACCGCACGCAAGATCCAGTGATGAACGTCCAGCCCGAGAAAGATAAGCATGGCCAGAGTTTGGTGGAAGAATGCCACGACCGTACTGTCGACCTGAGTGTTGGGATCGAGAATATTCACCAGCGAATATCCCATCTGCACACTCAATACCTGGCCCGCCATCTGGGCGCCCTCGAATACGATATTGGTTGCTATTCCGATCGCTATTCCGACTACCGTTTCGCTCGCTACCAGCATCGGCCAATGCGACAGTGTGACCGCGTGCAAGCGAGGCGAATAGACAGGGTAGAGAATTGCTGTAATCGCGATTACCAGGACGGTCTTGATTCGCGCGGGAATCACGGCGCTGCCAAAGAACGGCGCAAACAGCATCAGCCCCGAAACTCTGAGGCCTATGACGAGTACCGCACCTATAATTTGTGTGAGCGCGATGTCCATGTCTTTAAGGCAAGTACGGATGAAAATCCGATAACAGTCGAAACGTAAACTCGCACAGCTGCTTCCACATCCATGGCATGAGAAAGAACACTGATGCCGCGACTGCCAAGAGTCTCGGCACGGCTGAAATTGTGGTCTCCTGAAGCGATGTCAATACCTGGACGACATTGATCGACAAGCTCACTACCACCGCAACCGCCAGTATTGGACTGGCAAGTAAAAACACCTCCCGCATGGTCAAGCGGCCCAAATCGATGGCTTGTTCGACCGGCATCAACATCAGCTAAAACTCCTCATCAGAGATCCGATCAGCAGATTCCATCCGTCGACCATTACAAACAACAGCAGCTTGAGGGGCGTGGAGATCACGACGGGAGGCAGTTGCAGCATTCCCACCGAAGTCGAAATCGATGCCACGACCATGTCGATCACTAGAAAAGGCAAAAACAAAACGGTCCCTATCTGGAATCCCATCCTGAGCTCGGAAAGTATGTATGCGGGCGCTACTACCCTGAGCGATAGATCGTTCGGGCTCCGCGGCCGCCCTTCCTTGGACAATTCCACAAACAGCGCGACGTCTTTTTCGCGGACATAGTGCAGCATGAATTGCCGTACCGGCCCTGATCCCCGCGCCAGTGCTTCCGTAGCCGAAATTCGTCCTTCTTGCAGAGGCAGCACGGATGTTTGGTAAATAGTGGCGCCGACCGGCTGCATCAGAAAGAAGGTGAGCACCAGAGAAAGGCCGATCAGTGTTTGATTTGTGGGAGTGGTTTGCAGTCCGAGCGCTTGCCGCAAGAAATGAAACACTACCAGTAGCCGCGCGAACGGCGTCATGCACAGCAACAATGAAGGGATCAGAGTGAGAAAGGTTAACAGTACTACGATGGTCCATGAAGTCGATCCCTTGCCCATGCCGGTGATACGAATCTCGTTCGGATCGGCGGGCATGGATGGACTTGCTACCGTCTTTGGAACCGCTGGGCTTTCTGTGTGGGATGGCTCCGCTGCGTCGCTCGACGCAACGGGGGCCTGCGCTGCGCCTGGTAAAGCGCCAATAATCGGGAGCATGAAGATCGCAATGATCCTCGCCCAGCGCAATGAAACGATCGTCATGCCTGCACCGCATCATGAGCCCAGCGACGCTTTAGAACCTCAGAAAAGTCCGGTGTGGGTTCGAGCCGGGCGAGCGTTACTACCGAACTCGAAGCGCCACCTACGAGAAACTGCTCGCCATCGACCTCGATGACTGCAACAAAGCGCTTCTCGCCGAGAGAAACGCTCTCGCATACGCGTAGCCGCTTTTTAGTAGGCCTGCTTCCGAGCTTCTGCATCCAATTCCACGCCTCACCCAACCAATGCAAAATCGTGCTCAGCCGTGTCGATTGCCCCATCTTGGTCAGATGGGTGAAGACCGGAACATCGCTTCCCAGTGCACCCTCACAAGGTTGCTCCGGCAGGAGGGCAGTGCTGCTGCAAGGCATGGGTCGAATTTCATGCGGAGCCGTGTCAATTACTTCTGAATCAGCAACGCGGTCGATCGCCAGCGGCAAGCCCTGTGCCTCAGGTTGCTCGTCTATCTTTGGAATGACCTCATCGACCTTCATGCTCATTTCAGTCAACTCGACCGCTTCGCCAACTGCTTCAGTCTTTAAGGGACTCTGTTTGCTGAGAGACCTGGTTTTACGAACGGGCGCAGTCTTTTTCTTCGCCNTCGCCCTGCTGTCCGAGTCTTTGTTCTTGGTTCGCTTGATCCGGGTGGAAGCCGGGGCTTCTGTTTCGACCACCAACTCCGGGCTTAGCTCATTGATCTTTCTACTCATTCCAGTTCCTTGATGCGTATTGCCAATCGGTTCTCGATCACTTCAAATTCGGCGCGAGCGAATAAAAGTCCATTGGCTCGCAAGGGAATGTCACTGGTGGAAGGGCAAGCGGTCTCTACGATTGAGTCGTTACCCAAACAAAGCAAATCTCCGACGGTAAAGTTGACCACGGGAATTTCGAGTGACAGTTGGCAGGGAAGCCAACCGAATTTCTCCACCAGATCTTTCGGCACCTCTGCAATCGCATGAGCCGGGCTCGATTGCGTCTCCTTAGCGCGCTGTACGGCTGCATCCATCAGCTTCACAAATGCAAGTCGTGTACCACGCGCCCGTGAGGTCGCAGTCGAGTGCTATGTCTGCAAAGAATGTGCGTTGACAACAACTTGGGAGGCCGCAATTACTGGCGTACATGTACAACCGCGGCGCGGACTGATTAGAGGTCGAGTAGAAGAAGAAGAGGTGCGGCGCGGCTGGTTGACCGCGCCGCCGAATCCTCTAATTAGAGATTAATTCCCCGGCTCGGCCTGGAGATCAATCGTGGTGCTGCTCACAGAATCGAACGTGGTCACCACGCGAGCATCGGCTTCGAATGCGCGCTGCACGATAATCAAGTTGGTGAACTCGGTGGAAATATCCACATTTGACTGCTCGACCGCGCCCCCCGTAATCGTTCCCAATCCTCCACTGTTGGGCGCTCCGACCACCGCCGCGCCCGAAGCCAGCGTGCTTTGGTAGCTGCCTCCGCCCACCAGCTGCAAGCCTTGCTGGTTTGCGAAGCTTGCCAGCGCAATCTGTCCGATCGCCTGCGTCTGCCCATTGCTGAACTGGCCGTCGATCGTACCGTCTTGCATGATCGTGAAATTCTGCAGGGTGCCACCGACGTAGCCGTTTTGGTTTGTAGTGGAAGTGGCGCTCGTTGATGCGGTCTGCGTGATCAGGGAGCTTCCCGTAGGGTTGGTAAGGCTCCATGCCACGCTCATATTTGCCGCGCCATCTGCCAAACCGTTGAGGTTCACCGGTACCGAGCCCGTAGGGGAAGTCAGGTTGCCGCTGCTATTGAAATTCAGGGTGCCGCTGGCCAGAACCGTGGGATTGCCGGTGCCGCCGGTGTCCGCCGCGGGCAGCGTAACCTGGTAGGTCCAGGTATTAGGGGCGGTCATGGTGTAGTTGAACGTCAGCGTATGAGACTCTCCCAGAGAATCGTATACCGTCATCGGTGTTGAGAAAGTTGTCCCCACAGGTGCGGCCGCATCCAGGTTGGTAGTTTGCTGCATGGTAGTAGTTGCGGCGGGAGGACTGCTTTGTCCTTGCCCCACATTAAGAGAGGATAAAGACGCCCCTTGGTTGACCACTCCGTTCACAGCGGGATAACCCATCACTGTCTCACCATCCGTAGTGACCAATTGACCGGAGGAATTGACCGTGAAGTCTCCATTCCGCGTGTACTGAATCGTGCCGTTCGGTTCTGCCGTAACGAAGAAGCCGTTGCCCGTAATGGCAGCATTGGAGTTCACGCCAGTGTCCTGCAAACTGCCATCGCTGAAGTTAGTAGAGGTCGACCCGACTTCGGATCCAGCGCCGATTTGGATGGGATCGCCCGCGCCATCGCTGCCATAGTTTTGATAGAACAGGTCCTGAAAGTTTGCCTGCTGGTCCTTGTAGCCGTCTGTATTTAAATTGGCGAGATTGTTCGAAATGATGTTCAAGGCTTCCGAAGTAGCCGCCATACCGGATAGAGGAATCGAAAATGATGCCATTAGAAGGCTCCTGTCAGTAATTGCTGCGCATAGGAAGCCGCAGCGTTTGTGGGCGACATCGCAGCCTGCGACGGCAACATGCCCGTGTTGGAATGAATGGCCGAAGCCGCTGTGGCGCCGGAAGCCGCACTGGTCGGTGACTCACCCAAAGCGGTCGAGAGGTCCTGGTTGATGTTTATCAGCTGCTGCAGTTGGTTCATCGAAAACATCTGGCTGACCATGGTCGTGGGATCCATCGGTGAGGTTGGATCCTGGGACTGTAGTTCGGTCACCAGCAACTGAATAAAGGTTTGCTCTGCGCTGTTTGAGCTTTGAGTTGCGCTTGAGCTTGAGCTCGATGGTGTGCTGGAGCTTGCAGAGTTCGTGGAACTTATCGGACTTGTAGAACTGAAAGGAGCCGCCACTAGCCCCGACGCAAGACTGGGTAACGCTGAAATATGCATGGTTCTATTCCTCCTCGCTGCTGCTTTGTTTTATGCCGTTTTGCACTAAACCTTACATGTGAATATCAAGTCGTGACGCTGGCGCAGTCGCCTCAACGGCAACCATCGCATTCGTCGAACTTTCATCCCGTCCACTTCCACTTCCACTTCCCAAACTTGTCGCGTACATGGGCTGGCTATCTCTTGGCTTCTGTTGCTCGGAACCTGTGGATTGGCCGCCGGTGTGATTCTGCAGCGTAATGCTCGCCACCGGCACTCTCTGTTCCGTAAGCCGGTTCTGCAGGCCGGTTAGCTCCGCCGCCATTACCCGCCCCAACTCTCCGCGCTCGACGGAAATTTCGGCCGTGAACTGATTGCGAACCATCGAGGTCCGGATATCGACGCTGCCGAATTCCCCGGCTCGTATTCCGAGCCGGAGTTCAGCCTCTCCTATACGCTCAACCAGCTTTGCCGACTGCACCAGCGATGGGAGATAAGAGTTTGCCGGCTCTCCCGGCAATGGGGTCTGCGAAACGCCTGTCGATTTCTGCTCGAGTTGACCGGGCTGCTGACCGCTACTTTCCTGCGGCAGGCTCACAGGCGCGCTCTTCCCGTCGTTTGCATTGAGCGAGGATTGAATTCCGTCCAAAGAAAAGATGGGGGAAGAATCGGGTGCTTTGGCCAGGGCAATATCCGTACTTTGAGCCGTTGTGTCTGAGCTCAAAGACGACTGAGAGTCATTCTTCTGGGTCTCGGCCTTTATAGTTCCCGAGTCTCCGGGATTTTTCTGCGATGTTCCAGCCCCCGTCGGGTTCACGGCGCTTTGGGATCTGTCCAAAGACAGCTTGCTCTGTGTTGTCGATGAGCTACTGAATCCCGTCTCAAGATTCGGAGTGGAAGAAACCGATGGCGGGAGAAAAGCAGTTGGAAGCAGCAAGGCCTGATCGAATTCGGTTTGTGCCGCAACTTGAGCCTTACTGCCATCAGAAGTCTCGCTCGTGCCGCGTGAAATGTTGCGGCCTTGAGCTGGCGCATTATCGGGTTGCGATTTTGGAGCAGNCACGGCTACTCCGGGCAAGTTGGCAATGAGGCTCGCCANCGCTTTCGTGTCGCCCAGATTTTCACCCGNTGAAGTCGCNGNATCCTGATCGTGAGCATCTCCCGGAGTTTCTGTGGCGGCGTCTTTCGATGGTGTCGACGCGGAGACTGGTAAGCCAGACTGGTCCTTCGGAGCACTTGAGGCAGTTCTTAAAGTCGACGAACTGTTGCCTTCGTTGTTGGGAGCCTGGCCAGTCAGAGCCATTTCTCTTGCGGCCGCGTCCGCGAAGAGGGTATCGGGCGAGAAATCGTTGACGTTGATGGTCCCTTGAGGAAGAGAAACTGGCGCTGGCAACGGCTGAACTATGACGACTGGAACCGTTTTGTCCAGCGCCTCAGAGCTGGACGTAGCAACCTGGGTTGAAACATGAGGATCGGGCTTCGAGTTGGTCGCTTTGGAAACGTTTGTTTTCGAATCGCTGGTTTTAGAGTCGTCGCTCTCAGATTCTGAGGATTTAGTATCCAACGACTTGGAATCCGATGACTGGTAGTCCGATGAACTGGCTTCTCGCTCCGACGGCCCGCTGACCGAAGATGTCGTCTCGCCACTTCTCACCGCCCTATCTGCCAATGACTCACCTGCGGACGGCGTCGACTGTTCGAGCACATCCGAAAAAGATTGCTTCGCAGCAGGCGCTTGCGAGGAAGGCGATGTGGAGGAGATTCCACTGGGTGCGATTTTTGGTGCGATTGCAATCACGATTTTCTGTTGACCGGACAGTACCTTTGCAAGCTTGAGGCCAAATTTTCCCGATTAGAGACTCTTTCCCGGCATGGCACCAGCTTGTTGTCAATTAAAGACTTTTTAGGATTGTGCCGATTAGAAGGGAACTTGAACTGTTACAGAAACGGTCCGCTAGGCAACTGTTGCCCATGGATGGATGGGCAAGGTTTGCCTAGTGGCCGTGGCCACGCCGCGACCCATGCCGCGATAAGAAGAGATCGTCGATCACGGCCTGCTCCCGCTTAGCTTGTTCTTTGCTGAAAGCCTCGAACTGCTTTTCGCGGAGTTTTTCCAGGGTCTCGCGATTGCGCCGGGCAAGTTCATAAGAAGCCAGTTGCTGTCGCCACTTCATCTTTGCTTCCTTGAGCAGGTTCTGCAGCCCCTGGCCTTGCTCCTCGAGTGCGCGCGAGTATTCATATGCGGTTTGCACTTCGGCGGCGGGAACACCGTGGGCAAGTTGGGCGGCCCGATTGTGGACTGCCGCCGAGAGTTCCTCTTCCACCTGGCGAATTCTCAACTCGACGTGGCTGACTTCTTGTTGGATTCTTTCGAGAGCAAAATACTCCCGCTGTTCCAGGCTTTCCCGGTAGCGCAGTACGGTGGCCAGAGGGAACCGGAAGGACATGGCTAGCTGGGTAGTGCGATCAATCGTTCCAGATTCGAAGCCAGCGGCGCCCGATCATCCGGCTCTTGCCGCAGAAATTTGTCGACCTGTGGCAGAACTGACAGCGCCTTGTCCAAAGTGACATCCGTGCCCTTCTGGTAGGCGCCGATACGCACTAGATCCTCGGACCGAGCGTAGGCCGCGAGCAACATTCTCAATGCCCCGGCTTTCTGCATGTGCTCCCGCGAGCAAACGTTAGGCATCAACCGGCTCAGGCTGTCCAGCACTGAGATCGGAGGGTAATGATTGCGCAGGGCTAGCCGCCGATCCAGCACAATGTGGCCATCCAGCAAAGAGCGGACCGTGTCGACGATAGGATCCTGTTGATCGTCACCCTCCATCAGCACGGTATAGAAAGCCGTGATACTCCCCTGCGAAAATCGCCCTACCCTCTCTACCAGTCGGGCGAGCATGGTCAGTACCGATGGCGTATAGCCCTTTGCGGTCGGGGGCTCTCCAGCAGCTAAGCCAATTTCCCTTTGCGCCATCGCAAATCGTGTCAAAGAATCCACCACCAGCAAAACGTTCTTGCCCTGCGAGCAGAAATATTCAGCTACAGCAGTAGCCGAAAGCGCAGCTCGGATTCGCAATAAAGGGGATTGGTCCGAAGTGGATACGACTACGACGGAACGTTTCCGTCCCTCTGCACCCAGCGTCGCTAGAAATTCTCCCACTTCTCGGCCGCGTTCACCGACCAATGCAAGCACCGTCATGTCAGCTGATGTGTTTCGGGCCATCATTCCGATGAGCGTGCTTTTACCCACCCCGCTGCCACCGAAAATCCCTAATCGTTGGCCTCGCCCACACGTCAGAAAACCATCCACTGCGCGGATGCCGCAACCTAATGGCTCAATGATCGGTGTACGGTCAAGCGCTTGCGGTGCTGCTCCGTCGATGAGTCTTGATCTCACGGCGCGATACTCTCCCATCGAGTCCATGGGCTGGCCGGTCGCATCGATTACTCTTCCGAGCATCTCCGGGCCGACCCTTAGACAGGGTCTCGCACCCCAGGTGACGATCTGGTCTCCGAACCGAATCCCCTGTGGTTCTTCGAGCGTCATGGAGAGAACATTGGAGCCACGGAATCCAACGATCTCACCTGGGAACCGGATGCCGCTCGAATCGACTATTTCGCACGATTCGCCGACGGAACAGAACGGTCCCGCGGATTCCACGAGATTGCCCACGATCTGAGTTACACGCCCTTTCCATCGCAGGGTCGAACCGCTCCTCAGCCAGTTTGCATAGGGTTCGAGGGGGGCGGGGTTCATTTCGTTTCAGGCCTCCGCGCCAGTAGATCGAAAAAACCTTGTTCCACTTCTTTCAGTTGCGCGTCCAGCCCGAGGTTGGCACTGCCCAGTTCGGTTTCGAGGACGCAGGCTTTTGGCTCCAGGGTCAGGTCTTCGACCACCTGCAGATCTGTCTGGTCTCGGAAGTAGTGCCTCCAGGTCTCTGCATCCTCGGGCCGTATACGAACGACGACCTTTGTGTTCTGTTGAAATCGCTCAAGCATCACCTTCACCAGTCCCGCCACCACCATGCGGTCTACCTGAGCCTCCCGGTGCAGAATCTTGGCGGCAATTGCCAGCGCCAGGTGAAGCAATTCAATTTCGACTTTGGAGTAATATTCTTTCCGCTGATGCTGAAAGTCGTGCAACAAATCGGCGATGCGCTTGCGCTCTCGTGACAATTCCTCTTGAAAAAGCGCTGCCGCCTGGCGCTCTCCTTCCACTAATCCCGCACGGTGAGCTTCCGCGATGAGGCGCGACATTTCTTCCTGGCTCGCGTGCGGCCCCTCGTCGGCCTTCGCGCTTTCTGCTTCGCGCGATAGGACGGGAGTTGGTGGCTCGAGATCGGGGTCTACCCGGAGCAGATCCAAGGCGTCGTGATAGGGAAAGGTTTCCACCACGGGACTCAATCCGGCGGCACTATTCTCATACGACGTACTCATCGTCTCCCTCCGCCTTTAAAGTCACCTTGCCCTCGGCTTCGAGCTTACGTAATAAAATCACCGCTTCCTGTTGCGCTTGAGCTACATCTTTGCCGCGTACCGGACCCAACGCTTCCATATCCTCCTTCAGCATCTCGACTGCCCGCGAAGACATAGCTCTAAAAACATGATCTTTCAGATCCGCACTCGCACCTTTCAATGCCACTGCCAGTGTCTTTTTATCCATCGATCCCAGCCACTCCCGAACGGCGACATCAGCGACGCCCAGAAGGTCTTCGAATGTGAACATCAGGTTGCGGATATTAATAGCGGTCTTGGGGTCGTTTTGCTCAATGCTCTCTAGAAGCGCCTTTGCCGCTGCAGGTTCAAGATGGTTCATCACGTCGGCAACACTCTTGAAGCCCGCATAATTCTTTCGGCTCTGCTCCCCCAGTGACAACAACTTCCGATTGAGAACATCGGAGACTTTTTCGGCGATTTCAGGAGAAAACTGACGCAATTGCGAAAGACGCATAACCGATTCGGCGCGAACCGGTTCAGGGAACTTCATCAATAGAGCAGAAGCCTGCTTCCCATCGAGGTGGGCCAGAATCAAGGCGATTGTTTGGGGATGCTCGTTCTCAAGGAACTTCGCCAATTGCTGGGGATCAGCCTTTTGCAGCAAATCCAACTGGCCGGCGCTCAATTCCTGCAACTGGATAATCTTTTGCAGAAGTTTGCTGGCGTTATCCGCCCCATAAGTTTTGACCAGCAGGCGACTGGCGAATTCCAGACCCCCGGCAGCCAGGCTATCCTGATTGTTTGCGAATTGGCTGTATTCCTCTAAGACACCATGAGCAATCTCGGCTGGAACTCTGCCCAATTCCGCAAGTTCCTTCGTTACGATCTGAACCTCTTTCTCGGAAAGGCTGCGGTAAACTGCGCTGGCAGCTTCTTCCCCCATGACCGCCACGAGTATCGCGGCCTTGCGAGCACCATTGATTGGCGAAGGGACGCGACTTGTCACCGGGCACCTTCATTGAGCCAGGCTTGAATCAGCTTGCCGGTCGCTGCTGGCTCAGTTTTCGATTTTTCTACGAGCTGCTTTCTCATTGCGGCGGTGCGAAGTTGCTCGGGAGACCTTGACGCCTCGTCGCCGGCTGCGAGTTCCGCTCCTGTCGAGCCTTTCACTTGCGATCGCTGCGAAGCGATGCCGGCAGGCAGCTCCCGGAAGGTGGTCAGTAGTTGCTTTTTCAGAGGCCTCAGTAGCAGGAAATAGGCTAGCAAGAATAAGAGGATCAGCGTGGCGTACCGCACAATGTTGGACCAGTCATTCAACGTGGTCCGCACGCGCTCGGTAATAGGAAGTTTCGCAGGCGCATCCATGGGTGTTTGTTCAAAAGAGAGATTCTGGACAGTCAGACTGTCGCCGCGCGTCACATCAACTCCGATCGCCGCTTTGGCCAGATCTTCAATTTGCTTGAGTTCCTCCGGCGTCCGCTTTCTATGGGACTCCGAGCGCTTGCCGTTTTCTTGTTTCACGTCAACCGCATCATCGACCAGCAAAGCTGCCGAGATTCTACGAATGCGCCCGGCAGGTTCCACCGTATGGCGCACGACTTTATTCACCGCGAATGTGTTGCTCTCGCTTTTCGAAAGCTGGGTCCCGTCCTCACCATCTGCCGTCGCCTTCGCACCGCCGCTTCCGCCGGGTACGTTACTGGAGGTTCCCGGAACGCCACCAGACAGGCTGCCACCCACTTGCTCCTCCGATTTTTGCGAAGCGACGGCGACCGCACTGGCCGGGTCATACGTCTCCCGGCTTTCCTCCGAAGTGCTGGGGTCGTACTCTACATTTACGCTCGCCCGTACATGCTGCGGGCCAACCACAGGTTCAAGCGTCTGTAACAAGCGCGCAGTGTAGGCGTCCTCCAGGCTGGTGTCTGCGGCGTTAATTCCATGTTGCGGCATTCCCAGCGGCCGGTTGGTGTCCGCATCGATGACCGTCACGTTCTCCGGGCTTAGCTTGTCTACAGCTCCCGAAACCAGGCGCGCAATGCCCTGCTGAGTTTCTTCGGAAAGCCGTCCGGAACGCAATCGAAGAATCACCGCGGCTTTGGCTGGGCGTTCGCGATCCAGAAAGACAGAATCGGTCGACATCACAAGATGAACTCGTACGCTATCCACATCGCGCAGTGTTTGGATGGAGCGCTCTAACTCTCCTTCCAAAGCGCGCTGATAGTTTACTTTCTCGTCGAAATCGGTCTGTCCCCAGTTCATTTTGTCGAACAATTCAAATCCCAGGCGGCCGCTGTGCGGCATCCCATCGGAAGCCACCTCCATGCGGCTCGAATCCAGCTTGTCGCTGGGCACGTTCACGCTTTTGCCATCCGGGGCAATTTGATAGGAAATGTTTTTCGCCGCCAGCTTGGCGCCCAGCGCCTGAGCATCGGATGGTTCCATTCCGGTCATCAGCGGTACATAATCCGGCGTGGAAATCAGATGCGCGAAGGCGGCCAACACGCCGATAGTCAGCACTGCCGCCCCAATCAACAGCAGGCGCTGTTTGACAGACAGACCGGTAAGGAAATCCGTCACTTGCTTTTGTACTTGCTTCAATGGCGGCATAGGTTTGGTAAGTCAGTCGGGCTAAAACTGCAGCTTTGAAACCTCTTGATACGCGTTCACAATCTTGTTTCGCACCTGCATCATGAGTTGAAAAGCGATATCAGCCTTTTCCACGGCAATCATGACGTTGTGCACGTCCTGCCGGTCTCCCTGCATCAACTCCGTGACTTTTTGATCTGAGCTGTCACTGAGATCGTTGACCTCGTTGATGGCGTTTTTAAGGGTCGCTCCAAAGCCACCCTCTGTTTCGGAACTCGAAGGCAGCGTGGGGCTCGTCGGAAGAGTTCCACTGAAAGCCGGAAGACCTGAGGTGATGTTGTTCATTTTCTAGTTGTCTCTAATAGTTGTCTCTGAAATAGTCCTACTTCAGAAGCTCAATGGATTGTTGGATCATCTGCTTGGAAGCTGTGATGGCCGAAGCATTAAGCTGATAAGAGCGGACCGCTCCCATCAGGTCGACCATCTCTTGAATCGGATTTATGTTTGGGTAAGCCACGTACCCGTCCTTGTTAGCGTCAGGATGACCCGGCTCGTACCGCATCAAGGCGGGAGTAGGATCATCCACCACCCGCTGTATCCTGACCGCCGGCAGGGCCCCATTCAGCGTCGGATGGAAATCCGCCAGCATCATGCGGAAGGGCAGGTTTCCCGTGGTTTGAAATACAACCTCTTTGCGGTGATAAGGTCCGCCCGCCGGGGTGTGCGTGGTTTCGGCGTTGGCCATGTTCGCGGCCACCACTTCCGCCCGCTGCCGTTCGGCATTCAATGCGGACCCACTGATTTCAAGCGTCGAAAACATGCTCATCCTTTGCCTCCTTCGTTGATCGCACTCATCAAGCTGTGAAATTCGTGTTGCAGCAGCTGAATACCAAGTCCAAACTGCATCTGCGTTTCGGCGAGCAGCAACCCTTCGCGGTCTAAGCTGACATTATTTCCGTCAGGCCGTTCCAGCAGTCCGGGAACCGAGCGAGCGACTGGAAAGAAACTTGCCTGGCCGTTTTCGCCATTCTCCACAGCTCTCGTGAGTTCACCCCGAAAGTCCAAATCTTTTGTGTGGTATCCCGGGGTATCCACATTCGCCATATTGGCAACCACCAATTCGTGGCGTTGCGAAGTAACATCCAGTGCCTTCTCCAGCACATTCATCAGTGGTGTCGATACATCGTTCACGCGTACCTCCTCGGCGGCAAGCCGTGTTCACGAATTTTGTTACGTACAGTGCGGAGGCTCACTCCGAGCATCTCGGCGGTACGAGTTCGGTTTCCGCCGGTAATTTGCAGCGTCGCCTCCAACACATGCTTTTCGATCTCGCGCATGGACTTGCCGGCGCGAAGCGGAGCCGGAGAAGCCAACGGTAGCGTCTTGAAATCGGTCGCCGCGGATAGTTCAGTCTTCAGGCATTCTGGACCAATCTCGTTGCCGTCACTCAAGGCCACGACCCGCCGCATAAAATTGCCAAACTCGCGCACGTTCCCCGGCCAGGAATTCGCTTGCAGACCGCGAATAAAATCGGAATGCAGAATTGGAGTTGGCCGGCCGGCTTCGCTGGTAAACCGGCGCACGAAGAATTCTGCCAGCACCGGAATATCCTCAGGACGTTCGCGAAGCGGAGGGATAGGCAAAGGAATTACATTCAGGCGGTAGTAAAGATCGGCGCGAAACTTCCCCTGCTCGACCATGGCCCGAAGCGACACGTTGGTGGTCGCAACCACGCGGATGTTCACCGGCGTGCTGCGCGTGTCTCCCAGTCTTTCAACCTCGCGCTCCTGAAGAACCCGCAACAACTTGGGTTGCAGATGAAGCGGCATTTCGCCGATTTCATCCAGCAGCAGGGTCCCGCCTTCCGCCAATTCAAACTTTCCGGCCTTAGACGTGATGGCTCCGGTAAAAGCTCCTCTCATATGACCGAACAGCTCGCTTTCGAGAAGAGGTTCCGGTACCGCCGCACAATTCACCGCTACAAAGGGCCGGTCTCGCCGGTTGCTATTCTCGTGGATGTACCTCGCAAAAAGCTCTTTTCCGGTACCGCTCTCGGCTTCGATGAGCACATCGGCGTCGGTTCTGGAAGCATGCCGCGCTCGCTCCAATGCTCGCAGCAGGCTTGGGGCAGTACCAACAATGGCCCCCGCCGGCGGTGTGTTTCCGGGCAAAGTTCCCGCGCGCCGCATCACCCGTTTTATTGCAGACTGTAATTCCTCAAAAGGAATGGGTTTGGTCAAATAGTCACAAGCCCCGCCCCTCATCGCCTGCACCGCCTCGGGAACATTTCCGAAGGCCGTCAACACAATCACAGCGGTTGAGGGACTGGAGATGCGGAGAGAACGCATCAATTGCATGCCGTCGCCGTCGGGCATGCGGACGTCGGTAACGACCAGAGGAAAGTGTTGGGATCCTAGTTTGCGCAGCGCCTCGCTGCTTCCCGCTGCAACATCCACCAGCCAGCCTTCCCGCTGAAAATTCATTTTAAGTGCCATACGCATGCCGGGCTCATCATCTACAACCAATACCGATTTAGCTGTTGCTTCGCTCATAAGACCGGAAACTCCAAGCGAAATGTTGTGCCGCACCCCAGGTGACTGCGAACCTCGATCGTTCCGCGATGCTGCTCCATAATTCGCTGGCAAACCGTGAGACCCAATCCCGGGGTCTGCCCGGTTGTGGTGAATCCCGCTTTGAAAATATGGGGCAAATCGTCTGGCCGGATGCCGTCGCCGGTATCGGCGAACTCAATGATCGCCGTTGCTCCTGCGGTCCCGCTCTCAACACTCGCGGCGATGTTGATATCTCCGCCGCTTGGTGTATGGCGCAGCGCGTTACAAGCCAGATTTAGAATCACCTGCCTCAATCCATTGGAATCGCCTGCAATCTCCATGTGGTTTAAACTTTCCCGGAGAGTAAGATTCGCGCCTCGTTGCTGTGCCAATGGACGAATAAACTCCACGCTATCCCGCAGCACCGGCCCTAGCTGCAAAGGCCCCATTGGCCGCGTCCCGGGGCTGTGGAAGCAAAGTACATTACTTACGGTTGCGGAAAGTGTCCGCACTCCAGCTCGTAAGTGTTGGATACATTGCTTCGACTCATCACCCATTCCTGGGTCGCCCTCGAGGCAGGTAGTCAGCAACTCAAGGCTTCCCAGAGGGTTTCGAATTTCGTGGGCAAGGACCGTCGCCATCTCCCCAAGCGCGACTACGTTCCGTGATTGTTCGCGCTCCTGCTCAGCGTTCTTGTGCGCCGTCACATCTCGGATAATGAGAACGAGAGGCGAGGAAGTAACGGCACCATGCATTTCATCCTCAGGCAGCGTCATCCTGCTGTAGCGAACCGCGATGCAGATTTCTCCTGCTTCTCTCTCAAGCACGAGCTCTTGCTCGTAGCCGTCGGCCGGCAAATCGCAATCCAATTCCTTCACAATTGTTTGCAGCCAGCTCGGAAGATTGTGCCACCCCGCAGCGATCGGAACATCAAGCAGCATCCGGGCTTCGGGATTCAATAAAACGACTTCTTCAGACTCCATGTCGAGAACGGCCACCCCGCACGGCAATGTGTCCAGAATCTGACGCAGCGTGACCCGCATCCGCTCGGTCTCGGCGATGCTGCGGGCCAGGGCGCGATTGCGCTCTTCGAGTTGTTTCCGCAGCTCCGACACTTCTGTGTGCAAGTGCCGATGAGTATCTTCAAGCCGGTTGGCCGCGCCGATGAATGCGCTGAACGCATCCGCCAGCTGACTTTCCACGATCTGTGGCACTTCCATCGAAGCACTCATTGGAATTCTGTGAGAAGTAGGCAACATCTGCCCAGTTGATATGCAACGCCTCTGCCAAAACCCCTTGACCCCCACCGGACAATGTCGAAGGTAACGCAGTCGACGCAAGCTCTCCGATAGAAGTGAAGGAATTGATTGAATGTGTCGATGTAGCAAAANCAGATTCCGCCGAAGACGATTACCGGCGGTAGTGATTTTTGTCTTCACAGCGAGGCAAAACGGTTAGGCTGAAATGAGAACTCTGAGTTTTTCTTGTGCTGGGTGCGCAGCTGTGCTAATAGATGGATTAGTGTTGGAGAGCAACGAAAAGTGACGGAGAATAATATTTACGATTTCGAGTATCGTTCGCCGCGCCGGCCCGGCGGCTTTCGTGTATTGCTGCAAAACGAAGATCGCAATCTCCCCCTGCTGAACGGTGTTTGCACCGATCTCAGTGAGGATGGAGTAGCGGTGGACCTTGATACATCCCTGGGTATTGGTGAACGGGTGACTCTCATCATGACGTTGCCTGGGACTTCCACGTCACGGAGAGTCGCTGCCCGCGTGACGAATTGCCATGGCGGTGGCTACGGTTTTGCTTTCATCTTCTCTTCACCCACTGAGCGCGCTTCCATGCAAGAGTATCTAGAGTCCCAACTCAATCGCGGTTAATTGTTTCGCATGATCTCGCAACTAAAGTCCTGGCGTCAATGCCTTCCCCCAGGACTTTGGCATGTTCCGTGCATCACAGGTAGGCAGATGTTGCCCAGTGCTCATCACATTCTAACGAACCATTTCGAGCGGACAAGTGGATCGTAGCGGGGAATGCTGGCATGGAAAAAGTCTTTACTAAAGAAGAGATTCACGCTCTGATCGGCGTTGCCTCTAGCCGGCAAGAGAAAGGCCGGATAAAGGAGACGCGTTCGATCACAGCTTGCAATTTCCGGCAATCCGGGCAACTCACGGGAGAACAGTTTGCTGCGGTGAACGGACTGCACGAAGGCTTTTCCCGCAGCCTTACTCAATCGCTAGGCGCGTACTTGAGAGTGAACTTTGAAGTCAGGCTGGTTTCCATCGAGCAGCCCGCTTACAACGAATATCTAACACGGGTCCCGGATATCACTTACATGGTGGGCTTTCAGATCGAGCCGATGAGCGCAGCGGCGGCGATGCAGATTGATCACTCTCTGGTTTTTCCGTTGGTCGACATTCTTCTGGGCGGGGTCGGAAAGTGTGAGGTTTTTACCAGGGATATCAGCGAGATTGAAGAACAGGTCATGGAGGAAGTCGCGAAAATTATTTGTCGTGAATTGGAAACGGCATGGACGCCGCTGGGAACAAAGATACACTTGGACAGAAGACAGTCTCGCGCACAGATGCAGCGCTTTCTCGCTCCTACTGAAAGGACCCTGTGCCTGAGCTTCGAGGTCAAACTGGCGGAGATAACGGGCAAGTTGAATCTGATCTTCCCGGCTTCGGTTTCCAACACGCTGCTGCGCAAACTCTCCACGGATCAGTCCTACGTCAAGTCTCGCCCTGCCGGTGCTACGGGGGTACACATGGCTGCCAAGATGTTGGACTGTCAGTTTCCGCTTGAGCTGGGAATCCCTGCGATTAAGCTGCCCATCAACACTCTGACTGGGCTTGTCCCTCAGATGGTCTACAATCTCGGCATTCCCGTGCGGAAACCTGCTTCTCTCTTCATTGGCGGTCGTGGGGCCCATGAAGCCAATCCAGTACGCCGCGGCCGGATGCGTGCCGCCCAGGTCGGGTCACCCTTAGTATCGTCCGCCGAGGAGAGGAAGGCATAGAATGATCGACCTTACTCCAGGAACTCCGTTCCACCCTTTTGTGGATGCCGTTAGCAAAGCGGCCGGCGAGGTCTTGTCGCAAGCTCTCGGCACGAAATGGATGGTGGAGATTGATACCGCGGATGGCACTCGCTTCGCGGAAACGCCTGTCTTGTGCTTTCAGTTGTCAGCCTCTGGAGGACTACAGGGCGATGCGCTAATCCGTATCCGAACCACGGATGCACTCCTATTGGCCCAAAGGTTTTTGACGGAATCCATCGATCCATCGGCTGAACTAAATCCAGCTCGAAAAAAAGCCGTGGAGGAGTTAGTAGGGAAGATTGCTGGCTCGGCCGCCTCCTATTTAAAGGAATCCTGCGGCGACACTGAGCTCAGCGTCAATAGTGTCGAACCTCCCAATTGGCAGGGAGTAGAGATCGCACTGCTGGCTTCTGAACCATCTTCTGCCAAGCTGGTCTTGGGACTTATGCTGGGCAGAGAAATGCTGGCAAGCGTGAAAACTGAGCTTCAAGTGCAAACTCAGGGCGCCGATGCGGCAACCGGCGGGGATAGCCATCAGCAAAAGTTTGATCTACTCTTGGACGTTGACGTTAGTCTTACCTTGCGCTTCGGCCAGCGTATGCTCACCCTGCGCGAGATTTTGGATTTGACGTCTGGATCGATTGTCGAGCTCGACCGCGAAGTGCAGGAGCCCGCTGACCTTCTCTTGGGTGACAAATTGATAGCAAGAGGGCAGGTAGTGATCGTAGATGGTAATTACGGCATTCGAATTACAGAAGTACGGGACGTTCGACAATAAATCGAACATTGTAGAAGCAACTCCCATTCGCTCCGGCTATTGACGGTTCGATTGCCCGGCATTTCGATGGTCAATTGAACGGACAATAGTCGATATAGGCATAATGAAATCCAGTGGTGAAGGTGCGCGATGAAGATCGATCCCAGCATATCTACTTCTGATCTTGGCATTACGTCGCAAGGCAACGCCAAAGATGCTACTTCGACGAGTCAGGTCCAAACTGCCGTGGAAGATACAACCAAGTTGGCGTTTGACCGTACTACGATTGGAACATTAACCTCACAGGCGATGGCAGTGACCGACGTGCGTCAAGACAAAGTCGATGCGCTGCGCGAAGCCATTAATAGCGGTCAATACAAAGTTCAGCCAGACGAAATAGCTGAGGCGATGCTGCAGAATGCTCCGGAGCTGTAGTTTAGCTAACTATAAGTTCAACCAGCTATGGCTCACTCCGAGGGTGATTTCTTCCAGAGATCATACGAGACATTTTACGGTCGCGCGCGACGGCGGCTCCGATCAACTACGCAAACCGCCGTTCTGAGCCCCCGAAGCAGTTAAAGTTTATCCCCCCAAATGCCGATAAAGCGTGCGTGAATTCTGCCCGGACAAGCACCGTCGAAACCGATAGCGGGGTCCAGCGTTCCAGCTATGTAGCCCGGCAGCCGGTCCTGGCCACCAACCAGCAGGTATTCGGGTATGAGTTGCTGTTCCGTGATGGCGTAGAGGATTATTTCCGCCATACCGATGGCGACGCAGCGTCTCGCAGCACTCTTGACACCTCAATGCTGATGGGACTGGACGTTCTGTGTGATGGACGGCGAGCCTTCATCAATTGCACCCGCGACACTTTGCTGAAGGACTACATTACGCTTTTGCCGCCGACCCAGGCGGTTGTGGAAATCCTGGAGTCCGTGCCTGCCGATGATCTGGTAAAAGCTGCCTGCATTCGTTTGAAGGAAGCTGGCTACACGATTGCCCTCGACGACTTTGTCGAAGATGATCCCCGCGCCGGGCTCGTGGAGTTTGCGGACATTATCAAAGTCGACATGAAAGGTACTAGCGCCGACCAGCGAATTGCCTTAGTCAAGCTCTTCGGGAGCCCGCGTTGCCACATGCTGGCCGAAAAAATTGAAACCCAGGAAGAATTCAACGCTTGCAAGAAAGCGGGATTCACGTATTTTCAAGGTTATTTTTTCCGGCGGCCGGAAGTTTTGCAAGCTCGCGAGATTCCCAAGAACCAGGTTAACTATCTGCGCCTGCTCCAGGCGATCGCCCGCCAGGAGATTGAACCCAGGGAAATCGAGGATATTATCAAGCGCGAAGCTTCCCTCTGCTATCGGCTTCTCCGCTACTTAAATTCCGCCGCTTTCGGTTTTGCAGTGGAAATCCACTCCATCAAACATGGCCTCGCAATTCTGGGTGAGCGGGAAGTGCGCCGCTGGGTGCGTTTAGTGGCCACCCTGGGCGCGGCCCAGGGCAAATCTTCTGATTTGGTGCTTTCCGCACTGGTCCGCGCTCGCTATTGCGAATTGCTCGGCGCCAAGATTCCGCATGGGGAATCCGATCTTTTTCTTCTCGGGCTGCTCTCTTTGATGGATGTCATTCTTGAAATACCAATGGGCCTGGTCCTGGAAGGTATCAGTCTCGACCGCGAAACCCGAGCCGTACTCCTCGGCCAGGAAAGCAAATTAGATCCCATATACCAACTGATGCTTTCTCAGGAAGCGGGCGACTGGCCGAAACTATCTGAACTCTGCGCAAAATTGAAACTGCCTGAAAGCCTCGTCACAGAGGCTCACTGGAAAGCCATGCAGTGGGCGCGCGAAATGACCGCAGCCGTCTGAAGAAAGCGTTCCCGCCATTCTGGAATCCGAAACGGCGAAACCCGCAGGAGTAACAGCAACGCGCGGAGACGGAAGATAGCAAGTCTGGAGATGCGTTGCGGGTTGCCCATCGGCAAGCGCGAAATCTCAAGCTAGCTCATCGACGTTATGTAAGTCCTCGTCGTCAGAGGGGGCCTCAGCATCGTCATCCTCAACCTTCGGTGGAAGCGGATTCCGGTTTTGTCGACGGCGTTGATCGTCGGAGAATCGCGGCCGCCGCCTAGGTTCGGCGGGACTTATTGGATCGAGTCGATCTGGTATGGAAAAGTGATCCATACATTCTCATCCTGAATCTATCCATAAAAATTGCGGCTGTGGTCCTTATCGGCAAACTCCGAGAAAAACTTCAAAAATTGTTTCGTGATATGAACGGTAACTTACTCGACGAATAATCACGTTATATTAAAATCTATTGTAAGTTCCTTACTGCTAACTATGTTCTATTGAAATTAAGGTTAGTATGCACTCTAGCCTGTTAGAATTAATGCGAAAGGTTACTTGATCAGGCCAGAGGGCGACTTCTCTTGCTTGATCTTCAGATACCCTCATGTCCCGGGCCCAGAACGCTCCCTTCAAGTTACTCGTCATCGATGACAATGTTGAAACGCTTCGCTTCGTTCAGGATGCGCTCGGCACGGACCAGTTGGAGATCCTCCCTGCGAGTGATCCGGAAACCGGTCTCAAGCTATTCTTTCAACATCGCCCCTTAATCGTGTTGGCTGACCTGCTGATGCCAAAGATCAGTGGCATGGAGGTCCTGGAAACCATCGTTGCTGCGGACGCAGCCGCGGAGGTAATCCTCATCACAGCCCACTACTCTTCCGAATCTGCAGTTGAGGCGATCCAGAAGGGTGCGAACGATTATCTAATCAAGCCTCTGGACTTGGAGAAGCTTCGCTCCCGTATTGGCGCCATCCAGGCCGATGCGCTGCGTAGAAAGAGAACTGCTCAACTGGATCGCCAGTTACTGGATGTTTACGAATTTGAGGGCATGATCGGACGAAGCCCGTTGATGCTTGAAGTTTTCGCCAAGCTGCGGCGAGTCTCCCCCCATTTCAAGACTGTACTGGTAACCGGCAGCACCGGAACCGGCAAGGAGTTGGTGGCCCGCGCTTTGCATCGCCTGAGTCCGGTATCGGCAGGGCCGTTTGCGGTTATTAACTGCTCGGCCCTGGTAGACACTCTCCTGGAGAGCGAGTTATTTGGATATGTCAAGGGCGCCTTTACTGGCGCGCTCCGCGACAAGGTTGGAGTCTTCGAATATGCCAATGGCGGCACGGTATTCCTGGATGAAATTGGCGAATTATCCATGCCCGCCCAAGCCAAGCTCCTGCGGGTGCTCCAAAATCATGAAGTGAGGCGCGTCGGATCCCCCACGCCGCGGACCGTCAATGTGCGCGTGATTGCTGCCACGAATCGCGATCTCAAAACCCAGATCTCAAGAGGGGCTTTTCGCGAAGATCTCTACTACAGGCTGTCCATGGTCGAGATCGCGCTCCCTTCGCTCGCCGATCGAAAAGAGGATTTGCCTCTCCTGCAGCGCTTCTTGGTTTCAAAATTTGCCGCGCAGTATGGTAAGAAAATTCATGGCATCACGCGTCGTGCCCAAGCTCGTTTGGCTCGCCATTCCTGGCCGGGAAATGTTCGAGAAATCGAAAACGTGATCGGCAACGCGTGCATGATGGTGGAAGGAAACGTCATTGATATCAATGATCTTCCTGAACCACTGGCCCGCCAGGCCGATCCGCCAGTGGAGACCGAAAACGGTATGCTCACTCTCGAGCAGGTACAGCAGCGGCACGTTTTGAGGGTTCTACAGCTTGTTGGAGGCAACAAATTGCGGGCTGCGGAAGTCTTGGGCATAGGCCGCGGCACGCTTTATGAAATGCTGAACAGAATGAAGAAGGGCGGCGTAACCAGCATCGACCGTGATGCCCAGCAGCTGAAAGAACTGCCAGTCCAGCACGACACCGCATAGAGTCGGGTTCGGTCTGCCTCGTTCTCAGCTTACCCCCACCATTGACTGCTCCCGGTGGCCGAGTACTTACATGGCGCTCTGCAATCTTTGAACCACGGACTGCCAATCGCCAGGCCTCGTCTGCCGGATGAGGCTCACCGTGGGATACCAGGGACTGTCTTCGCGCGCCTCGAGCCAACGCCAGTCGCACGCCGACGGCAGCAGGACGAAAGTTGGGATGCCCAACGCTCCAGCCAGATGCGCCGTGGAGTTATCGATAGTTACTACCATGTCCATGGCTGCGAGCTGGGCCGCGAAAATATCGATGTCCGCGAACTGATCGACCGAACGATCAATGAAGATGGGCGCTCCTGCTGCCGCTGCTTGCCGTTCCAACTCGTCATGGTCTCCATACTGCAGGCTAACCCATCGAATGTCGGGACGTGCGAACAGCGGGGCGAGCAATGAGAGGTCGACCGATCGATAGCGGCCCGTGCTTGGGTTCTTGGTATGCCACGCCAGGCCAACCAGTCGTCGTCCGTCTGGGTCAGCGTATCGGGCGCGAAACCGATCGCGTTGAACCTTGTCGGCCGTCAGGTAGGGCGACGTGGTCGCGGCGAAAGCAGCGCTGGTGGCTCGAAACAACTTCGGCAGACTCCCGCTTGGCAGATGCGCCAGGATTTCCTCTTCTCGACTATGGCTAGGATCGCTCTGGATCCGGTCATCCTTTGTAATCACGTCAACGCCAGGAAATGAACGAGCGAAAAGGGATTTGAGCCGTGAGTCGCAATCCAATAGGCAACGATTCCCGGCACGGACTACCTCCGGGATGAGTCCCGCGAACATGACTTCGTCGCCCACACCCTGCTCGCCCCAAATCAAAAGACGCCCCGCCACGAGGGTTTCACCCGTCCAGAGCGGTTGCGGATAAACTCTCATCGGTGTTCCAAAATCCCTGGATTGCCATCGGCTTTCAAAGTTGCCCCAGCCTGAGGCGTAGTACCCCCTATGTAGTTGGGCCAATCCTAAGTTGTACCGTGCTTCCGTCAACCCCGGACTGAGGCTCAACCCCCGCTCGTGAGATGCCATTGCTTCATCCAGTTTGCCTAACGTCCGCAGAATATTTCCCCGGTTCGTATGGACCTCGGCTAAGTCTGGCCTGAGAGCCAGCGCCCGCTCATAACTTGCCAGAGCCTCCTCCAGCTTGCCCTGCGCCTGGAGCACGGTGCCCAGATTGGAATGATAGGAGGCGCCNTTCTCGTGAATCGTAATCGCTCTGCGNATCATTTCAACAGCAGCATCGTGATGTCCCGNTTGATGTTCGATCATCCCCAGCAAATGCAGGCTATCCGACTGGCGCGCATCAACAGCAAGGATCTGTCGATAAATTTGCCCAGCCTCGGTCANTCGCCCGGCTCGGTGATGCTCAAGAGCGGCCCCAAGCATGCCCCGAATGACCGAAGACGGTTTCTGCATCTCCGTTCTATCCCGTTGCCTTGCCAACCCGCCATTCATCTGCCGGCAACCGCCTTCAAGAATTGTTGCTTTGTGCCACCATTTGTATCCGCAAAGAGTGCGCAGATCCTGTCCAGGGAAGCGGCGGTGCCAAGTTCGGCAAGCGAGATTTCCAAATCCGGTGCCGCCGCAAACAACGCAGTTTCCCCTGCTCTCTTGCCCGCTCCGCCGCCCGTGATGTGGAGAAGAATGGTTGCCTCCGCGGCGACCCGTTCGGAACTCACAGCCCTTCTCAGGGCGGCCAACGCAACTCCAGCAGCGGGATCGATGTCGATGCCCTCGCACTTCTCAAAAAGTTTCATCGCTTGCAAGACCTCTTCGTTGCATACCGCAAACATGTCACCCCGGCTCTCGCGAAGTACGTCGTACACCCCACCAGCAATGGAATAGGGGGGCCGTTGGTTGGAGAGAACTGTGGCCACGATTCCGGTTGTTAGCGTTCTGCCGACTTCAGGCTCCACCTCGAAGAAGTCCCGCCGGCCTGTCTTCCATGAATCGTAGATTGGCGTGAACGGCGTATTTTGACTTAGCATCAGACGGGGAAGAGTTAAGCCGAACCTGCCATCCTCCAACAACCTTTTTGCCGCCTCATGAGCTGCGATCGCCCCGGCGCCACTGCCAATTGCCTGAAAGTAATACTCGGGGAGTCCACCGATGGTTTCCACTGCACTGTACATCGCCGTCGCCATGCCATCGCGGCGACCAACGTTTTTCACTCCCCCTTCGCAAACAAAACCGTCCTCCTGCGAAATCCGCTCCGCCAGTGCAATGGCGTCTGAGTAGCCCGCATCTCCGGTAAGGCAAACGATCTGAACGCAGGGATTCAGGCGATTGCAGAACTTCATTTTCCCCATGCCAGATCTGGGAACAATAATCAGGCACCGCATGTTGCCCTCGGAGCATAGCCTTGCAAATGCTGCAGCGGTATTTCCAGCCGAGGCAACTACCGGAATGCGAACACTGTGGTTAGGAATTCGAGACAGGACACCGCCGACCTCGAGCTCCTTAAAGCTGCAAGTCTCAAGCGCAGCTCCCCGTTCCGGCCAATAGCCACTGAAAGCAATCCAAAGATTTGGGAGTCGAAGAATCGAACTCAACTTCTCACTTTGGTAGGTTGCAGTCCTTGCAATCTTGGGGGACCGATTCGTACCCGGCAGCCAACATCGATAGCGGTACATGCCGGGGCTCCCGTGATCGCATTGAAACCTATGCGAGGAATAGACAGTCGTGAGCAGCGAGGGAGAGTGCGTACGAGGACAGCTGAGGACTAAACCGTCGTCGTCAAAGAGTAGTCCACACCCCGAACAGAGCAGCTTATAGTTCATTGATTCAATCCCAAACAACAGCATTCATCTCTGCCGCTGCAGAAAAGGAAGAATTGAAACACGAGTGAAGGCGTTCTGCCTCATTAGAGTTTCCAATAATCCCCCCTGCGAGCGTTTCTCTCTCGACGGAACTTCTCATCGGCGCCTAATACCGGAGCACGCGATTCTTCGTTTTGTACGCCAACATCAAACTCCGACAGATCCCCGCATTGGCTTGGGGTTTATCAGAAGCAATTCTGATTCCTCCGCAACCTCTGGCTTCAAGATTTGTGGATGAAGGGGCAATCCGCAGCTACGTGACCCGGAGAGTGAAAGGTTTTCAAATTGCTCTCATTCGCAGCAGCAACCAAAATATGGAGTCAGGAATGCCNGTAACAGAGGAACAGCTACCNTACGTTCCAGAAATCGAAGCTGGGAAGATCGAAGTTGGGAANACCGAAACTGNGAAGANCGAANCNGAGAAGGCGGATGTCTTATTGCGCGGGCGCGAGAGCCAGACACTTGACCCATCTGACTGGAAAAGTTTTCGCGCCCAGGCGCATCGAATGTTGGACGACATTCTTGATTACACGAAAAATATACGGCAGCGCCCGGTTTGGCAACCAATTCCGAACGAAGTGCGAGAGCGGTTTAGAAGTGCTGTTCCATACAGACCCACAGGTCTCGCGGAAGCACATAACGAGTTCATGAACTATATCCTGCCGTACGCGGCGGGAAACGTTCATCCGGGTTTCATGGGCTGGGTCCAGGGCGGCGGTACGCCCGTCGGGATGTTGGCGGAAATGCTCGCGGCGGGACTGAATGCGAATGTCGGTGGGCGCGATCAAGTTCCTATCGAGGTTGAGCGGCAGGTTGCGCAGTGGATGCAACGAATATTCGGATTTCCTGAGAACGCTACCGGACTGTTTGTTACCGGTACGTCCATGGCGAATTTTGTTGCCGTGCTGATTGCTCGTGATGCTGAACTTGGTTATGACGTACGCAACCACGGCGTCGCGGCGAAATCGAAACGGTTGACCGCGTACGCTTCGACGGCTGCGCATGGGTGTATTGGCAAAGCCATGGACCTTTGCGGTATCGGCAGCAACGCGCTGCGGCTGATTCCTACCGACTGCTGTGGCCGCATGGATCTGGCGGCTACGGAGGAAACAATCCGAAAGGATCGCGAAAGCGGCTTCACCCCGTTCCTGGTGGTGGGAACCGCCGGTACGGTGGACACCGGAGCGATCGATGACCTTTCGAGTATCGCCGATCTCACGCGCCGCGAAAAACTCTGGTTTCACGTTGACGGAGCGTACGGTGCCTTGGCAATGCTGGCTCCCGATCTTGCCTCACGGCTGCGGGGCATCGAATGGGCGGACTCGCTAGCGTTCGACTTTCACAAATGGGGCCAGGTTCCCTATGATGCCGGATTCCTATTGGTTCGCGATGGCGACCTTCAACGGAACGCTTTCGCAGCTTCCTCCGCCTACCTGCGGCGCGAGACCCGTGGACTCGCCGCCGGATCATTCTGGCCGTGCGATTACGGCCCTGATCTTTCCCGCGGTTTCCGCGCATTGAAGGTTTGGTTCACGCTCAAGGTCTTCGGCACCCAGGCCATAGGATCTGCCGTTTCTCGCACTTGTACATTGGCTCGCCATCTGCAACAACAAATTGCGAATACGCCGGAACTCGAACTCGCGGCGCCGGTCGAACTAAACATCGTCTGTTTTCGTTATCGGGGGGATGATTCTGATCATTCCGACCGCGTGAACGCGGAGATTGTGGTCGAGTTACAGGAATCAGGAAAGGTTGCACCCTCCACTACGGTAATTGACGGTCGGCTGGCGATTCGCGCCGCCGTCGTGAATCACCGTACCACTGAACGGGAAATCGACAAGCTTGTCGAAATGACGTTAGCGTCGGGTCGCAGAATACTCAATAAGAATCACGCGGCTGAACGTGTAACGCCGAAGCCTGCTGCCGAAGCTGAATCGCCGCAACGGATACGGATAAAGAGGGAAGCGGAGTTGCAGCAGATCGAGCGCCGTCTCCTATCCGATGAAAGTTCAGTCCCACTGCGTCTTCGACGAGCCTCTCTGCTGTCGGAACTTGGCCGGATGGTGGATGCCAGGAACGATTACATTAAGATACTCGGACGTGAGCCGTACCATCTGGAAGCGCTTAACAATCTGGGTTGCTTGCTGTTTGACACTGGGCATCGCAGCGCCGCGCGTATTGCATTCAAGGAAGCCGTTATCCGGCATCCCGACGATCCCACCAGCCGCGTGAACTTAGGCTATTTTTTGCTGGATGAGAGCGAGCGGCAGGAGGTTCACGAACACCGCGAGGAGGCGCTGCAACTCAAGCATGAAGCCCGTGAGCATTTCCTTCAAGCGCTGCGACGCAAGCCAGACTGCGAGAGGGCACATGAAGGTTTGTCGTACTTGCTGGCTGATCTGGGAGACGCAGACAAGGCGCGGTGGCACCGGCGCGAAGCTTTTCGAAACCGTTCTGTGATGCCGCTGCCTTATCGGGGAGAAAGTGCTCCAGTTTCGGTTTTGCTACTTGTTTCGTCGATCGGAGGCAACGTACGTCTGCAACGCTTTTTGGATGATCGCATCTTTCAAACTTCCGTCGTGCTCCCGGAGTTCTACGATTCTAGTATTCCGCTGCCTCCTCACCAACTTGTCGTTAACGCCATCGGAGATACCGAAGTGGCGTTTGAGGCGCTGGCTGCCGCGGAATCCCTGCTCGCTCTTACTATGGCGCCCGTGGTCAACCCGCCATCCGCCGTGCGTCCCACCAGCAGGAGCAATAACGCCGGACGTCTCTCAGGTCTCCCAGGCGTGGTAACTCCAATTACGGTCACGTTGTCCCGTGAACAGCTCGCCGATTCGGATGCCGGCAATCTACTGGCCCGCCACGGCATTGGATTTCCTCTTCTTCTGCGCGCCCCTGGGTTTCACACCGGACAACATTTTGTGCAAGTAGAACGCCCTGAGAATCTTCCGGCCGCGTTAGCCGAGCTGCCGGGCAGGGAACTGATCGCGATGCAGTATCTTGACGCCCGCGGTCGCGACGGCAAAACGCGAAAGTACCGGGTCATGATGATCGACGGAGAGATTTATCCCCTGCACCTTGCTATCTCGAGCAATTGGAAAATCCATTACTTTACCGCGGAGATGGCAGACAGTCCCGAGCATCGCGCCGAAGACGCAGCATTTCTCGAAAACATGCCGGGTGTGCTGGGCTCCTTCGCGATGAAGGCGCTTGAGCAAATCCAGTCCGTGCTCGGATTAGATTACGGCGGAATTGATTTTGGCTTGAGCGCTCAGGGGGAGATTTTGCTGTTCGAGGCCAATGCCACCATGGTGGTAAATCCTCCCGAACCGGAAGAGCGGTGGAACTACCGTCAGCCTGCGTATAAGAAGATCCACGCGGCCATTCAAAATATGTTGCTAAAAAGAGCGGGCACTGATTTCCCGCAGGCCCAGCATCGAGGGTAAATCGGCCTCAGGCAAACTGAGTTGCTACATAGCTTACCCGCTTCCGCAGGTAATTACCGGCGCCTTACTCAGCCGGATTCCAGTTCGGATCCTGTGTAGTTGATTGCAGCGCCGCCAATTCTATGGCCGGTTGCCGCTCAAGTATCGTTCCATATGCCCGAGAACCTTAAATGGCAGCCCAACCTTTGGTAACCGGCCACCGTCGCTTATGCGATGCTCCGCCCTAAACAGCAGGCCGGAAATGCCGATAAGGGTGGGAGCGAAAATGGCAATAGTGCCGTGGCACTGCGGACCTACCGAAGTTTTGGCTGCATTTTGATCCGCATCTATCTGTGTAGCAACAGCTTTCCAAAAATCCGGACAACTATAAATAGACAAGATTGCTTTCCCCAACCTTATTTTGAAGTCGACGCTATTCAAGAGAACGCAACGATGATTTCTCTTAAGAAGTATTGGGACATGGATCCTAACAAGCCGACAACGACCCCGTCCGGCGTGGATGAGCTGTCGTCGGCCAGCCTCAGTTCCTATCGCTCTGCGCTGCTGGCGATGGGAAAGACTGGAGCTCAAGCATGCCCCGCCGTCGGCTCGGACCTCCAGCACACTCTGGCCGCCTTGGAGAATCGCCTCTCGGTCAATGTCACCGTCCCCCTAGTCAAGAAAACAGAAACCCAGGTGGAACAGGCGCTGGAACAATGGGGAGAATCCACCGCGGAATACTTTAAAGCTAAAACCAAAGAAATCAAAGAACTCCTATTTGTGCTGGCCCGGACCGCCGAGTCCATCGGTGAAAGGGATCAGCGCTATGCTGCCCATTTCAATGACCTCACCGCCGAGTTGCATACCATCGCCGATCTGGAGGATCTGGCGCAGGTCCGTTTGTCCCTGGTGCGGCAGGCAACCGAGTTAAGGAGCTATGTCGATCGGATGGCGCAAGACAGCAGGGAGTCGGTTGCGCATTTGCAAGCGGAGGTTTCCACTTACGAGGCTAGGCTCAAAGAGGTAGAACGGCTTGCCTTGCACGATCCCCTCACTGGACTCGCCAATCGCCGCAAACTTGAGGAGCGCATTGAATGGCGCATCGCGCAGAGCCAGGTTTTCTGCGTCGTGGTCCTTGACTTGAATCACTTCAAAGAAGTTAACGATGCCTACGGCCACCCCGCGGGAGATGACTTGCTGCGTCANTTCGCCGAAGAATTACGCTCCAATTGTCGCTCTACTGATATTGTCGGCCGATGGGGAGGGGACGAGTTCATAGTAGTGTCGGATTGTGACGCCAAAACCGCAAATTCTCAGGTGGAGCGCGTGAAGAGATGGGTGCTGGGCGAATACACCATCAAACTCGATGCTGGTTCACAAGAAGCAAAAGTAAAAGTATCCGCCTGTATAGGCTGGGCGCAATGGGAGAAGGGCCAGACTGTGGCGCAATTAATTGCGCAAGCGGACGCCGCCATGTACAGCGGGAAGGCGTTGGCGCGCAGTCAGAACGCATGATTCCGCGCAAGCTGGCCTTATGCAAATTTCTGATTTTCCTCAAATTTGGGGAAATAAATTTCGAATGTTGTTCCTTTGTTGATCTCACTGTAAACCCAAATATAACCACCGCTCTGCTTCACCGTTCCATATACCGTCGCCAGTCCGAGGCCGGTCCCTTTTCCTGGCTCCTTCGTCGTGAAGAAAGGTTCAAAAATATGGGGCAAGCTCTCTTCCGCGATTCCGGTGCCTTCATCGCTCACCGACAGCTTAACGTAGGCTCCGGGGATCACGGATGGATGCTGCTGCACATGGCCTTCGTCAAAACTCGCGTTATTGGTTTGGATCGCGATCTTTCCGCCATTCGGCATGGCATCCCGTGAATTTACCGCCAGATTCATTAGGATCTGGTCGACCTGTCCCAGGTCAGCCCGAATCAACCCCAGCCGTTCACCAGGTATAAAAGAGATTTCCACGTCTCGACCGACCAGCCGCTTTAGCATTTCGGATACGTTGCTCACTACTTTATTTAGATCGAGCACCCTGGGATGAATAATCTCTTGTTTGCTGATGGTCAGAAGTTGTTTGGTTAAGTTAGCGGCCCGCTCCGCTGCTTGTTTGATTTTGGGGATATTCTGCATTACCAAATCGCGGGATTCCTGTTCCGTAGCGAGATCGCAGTAGCCCATGATCACCCCCAGAATATTGCTGAAGTCGTGCGCCACTCCCCCCGCCAGACGTCCGATCGCTTCCATCTTCTGCGACTGCTGGTATTGTGCTTCCAGCCGTTTGTGCTCGGTAACATCTTCTGCCGTGCCTTCGTAAACCGTTTCCGTGCCACGTTTATTCCGGGCGATGCGAGCATTTACCACTACCCATCCTCGGCTGCCGTCTTTACGGTGAACCTCATATTCGAAGTCACGCACCACTCCTTGTCCCTCGATCAATTGCTTGAACTCCGCACGCCGGGAAGGGTCGACATATTCCTGAAATTCGATATCGGTGACTGTCGCTATCAGCTCTTCGGGAGAAGTGTAGCCATACATCCGCGCCATGGCCTGGTTTACCCTGAGGTAGCGGCCATCGGGTGTGCTTTGGAAAATGCCGAGAACGGCATTATCAAATATTTCCCGAAGCGCTTGCTCCGCTAGCTTGCGCTCGGTGATATCGGCGACCGCGCCCACGGTTCGCACCTTGTGGCGCGCCTCGCNTTCTCCTTCAAAAAAGGTTTGTGAGCGGGTGCTCAGNTAACGTACGCTGCCGTCGCGNCGAACGATCCGATGATCAATGTCAAACAATCCGTCANTTCGCGGGTCATGGGCCCGCCGGACCGCCGCTTCCGTTGACTCGCGATCCTCCGAATACACTTGATCGATGAACCGTTGTAACACCACCTCTTCATCGGGGCCGAAACCGTAAATTGCTCTCTGCTCTGGTGACCAGTAAATCGTGTCCGCCAAATGGTCATGTTCGAAAATCCCGATTTGCGAAACACGGGCAGCTTGCCGTAGCCTCTGCTCGCTCTGATGTAGAGCCTCTTCAGTTTTTTTCCGTCCGGTTACATCTTGCAGGGTCGCGAGCGCCTTGTGTACCTGTCCAAAACTATTGCGCAAGGGAGTGTATTGCAGGGAAACCCGCAACGTGCCTCTGCGGGAAAGGTTGAGAAAAACCTCGTCGGTAATATTGGCTTCGCCGGCAAATGCCTTTTGTAGCCCTGCTTCCATGCTCAGTTTGGTGAGGAAGGGGAACTTCTCGAGCGGAAAGCCACCCACCATTTCCTTGGCGGAGAGGCCAGTTAATTCCTCCATGAAAGGATTCCACATCTGGCAGCGGAGACTCTGGTCATAAACCACTATGCCCATCCGAGTAGCCGAGACGACCTGCTGATTGAGATCGCTCGCTTCCCTTAGAGCAAGCTCGGCCCCGAGTCGCTCACGAAGGTTTGTAACACCAAAGGAAAGGATTTCCGCAAGGTTGGTTAGCAACTCCACTTCAGCCTCGCCGAAAACCCTGGGTTGATCGGCGTAGATCACGAGCACCCCGAACGCTACCCCGTCGGCCATTAAAGGCAGAGCCGAACATGAACGGTATCCTCTTTTATCGGCTTCCATCCTCCAGGGGAAAAAGTCAGGACTCTCTGCCAGATCCTGGATCACAACGGGCTTTGCCGTTCGGATGGCTTTTCCCGAAGGACCTCGACCCAGCTCCAAATCAGACCACGTAACTCCCACGCTGGACAGGAATCCGCTCTCATGTCCAGTCCACGCGATTGGGCGCACCCTTTTCTCGTCGTCTTGTTCAGCCGCTCCGACCCAACAGAAGCGGTATCCCGCGTCCACAATGATGGCGCACACTTGCTCCATGAGGAGTTTTTCGTCCTCGGCTCCCATAACTGCCCTCGTGCAGCGCGTAGTGGCCGCCAAGGCTATGCGAAGGCTGCTGAGCTCTTGTCTTTGTGGGATGAAGTGTTCTGCGGAACCCATGACGCCCTGAAAATCCCGTAAACTGATTTTTTCGAAGAGGTTAGAATGGAGCCGACGAGCGGACTTGAACCGCTGACCTGCCGATTACGAATCGGCTGCTCTACCAACTGAGCTACGTCGGCTTATTCAGTGTTTATGCGGCTTCCTGCGATTTCGCTTGGTTTGCTTGTCTAACAATCGTCTAACAACGCGTCCAAGTCTCTTCATCGCAGCGCTACTGTCTTTCCGAGATTTTAACATCAGATAGTGCGCTCGCGTCGTCCCAACGTCTTCGTGCCGGAGAATTAGTTGCGCCGTCATTTCGGAACAAGTGCTTTGAATTACCGAACTACAACAAAGTCAGACCAACTACGAGAGAAGGGTTGTTGAACGCAGACGCACTGGACGAGATTATCAGTGGATTTAGCGCCTGAAGAAAGGATCCGCTTCCCGGAGGGCTGTTTCGAATGGCTAGCGAAACCCTGCATTACGAGTTATCGGCACCAGCGAAAGCATGGATCTAAGCGGCGCCAGAATGTCTCACCTTCACGATTGAAGGGAATTCTGAGTGAGCAGCAAGAGAGATGCGCCCCGTCGGGAGTGCCTTTGCTGTTCGATAGAAAACTGGAACGCCGCAGAAAGGTGGTCACGGCGTGCATCCGCTTTATCCCGCGGTAGTTCACCGCTAAAGCCGCAATCCAGAACGCGGGTATCACATCGTCTGTTATGCCCTTAACGATGAAAAGGGGCACATGCCATTTGAGTGCTTTGAAGCGTTGAAGCGCACGAAGGCATGGAAAGCATTTATGCAGCGCTGGCGTAACCAGGCGCAGACTGATCCACAGAACCGGCAAGCACTTCGAGCGCTGATTTTCCCAAATGACCGCCGTCGGAAGTAGCAAAGCATTGCCGGCAATTATTGGCTGCGAGAAAGCGGTCGGGCTGTGATGGCGGGAAAAGAGTCTCGGAGACTGTCGCGGCGATCTGACAGCGAAGCTTGTCTCTTAAATCAGTTTCACATCCAAAAAGTCCCGCTGCATTAGTGCGTCATCGTTCGTCCAAGCGCCTGTGTGCGTGAACTCGATAGTCCGGTCGATGGGTGCAGCGTTCGCTGCTCCAATTTTCAGAGATATTCGGTATGTTCCGGGAGTCAGCAGATGCCACTCTTCACCCGGATAAAATTCCAATTCCAATAGACCGATTGTCAGATTGTCTGGCGCTCCTGCTGGCCTCCTCTGATACCCATGCGGGTCGCGAAGAGTTACGATGTCGCAAAATGACGACATGTTTTGAGAGATTCCATCGAGTACTCTCAAT
>JGI12635J15846_10000161_pt1 | contig 50648 bp, 49 predicted proteins | sample BlaSpr_A8_OM2_M2_FD_15846 | JGI IMG/M metagenome (IMG submission 15846)
AGATGATCCCGGCCGATACGCCGAAGACTCGTTTCCACCGACCGCATGATGTGCGAGCGGCCGAGGCCCACGCCGTTGTGGCCGACTCCCGTGCGCAGCCGGACTTTGGTCGACCAGCATGCGCGATTCGTCAAGTCCGAGGTCAGCCAACGCCTGACCGACGACCGCTTCAGAGTGCCCTTGCGAATAGGTGTCAGCCGTATCGATCAGGTTGATACCGCGCTCGACGGCCATCGCGACAAGCCGGGTGGCCTGGGCATGGTCGAGGCCCGCAATTTCGCCCCAGATTCCGGTACCGGCACCAAAGGTCATGGCGCCAAGACAAAGACGGGAAATGCGCAGCCCTGACCTGCCGAGTGTGCTGTATTCCATAGCGAATCCCTTGATATGAATCCCATGATGAACGATGAGCGGAAAGCACCCGGCGACGCGACATCCTGTACGCGTCACCGGGTGCGCCCGCGTTAATCCGCCTGCGAGACGAGGCCTCGCAGAACGGTTTCCAGTTCCACTTCGCCCTTGACGATGTCGGCTTCCTCGCCTTCGAAGGCAATCCAGCCTTCATTGAACCCGTCGAGCATGCGCATACGCGGCAACGGTTCCTTCATACCTTGGGACCGGAACAGCGCGTCCCAGGTGTCACGCTGAACGACTTCCGCGACTACTGCGTGGCCAAGAATTCTGGCAAACGTGTCCGCGATGTCGATTGGAGTTACACGCTGCGGCCCTTCAAGCTCGACCACACGCACACCACGCCAGACCTCCAGAAGCAGTTGTCCGGCGACGCGGCCGACGTCTGCCGTGGCGACCATCGGTACGGGCTTGTCGAGCGGTTGCAAAAAGCTGGGAATAGTGCCCGTATCGCGGGCCGGCGCCACATCCCACGCTGCGTTCTCCATGAACCAGCCTGGTCGCAGAAACGCGACCGGCATGGGCAGCGTGCTCAGAGCCTGCTCCATTAGAGTGCGTTGCGTGAGCAGATTGGTCTCGGTGGCCTGCGCGCCGATCGTCGACAAGCAGACCACCTTGCCAGGTGCCGCCGACTGAAGCGCCCCGCGCACGGCGTCAATGACAGCACGTGCCTCGGGAAAGCCCGGCGACGGATCGAACTCGGACGGCGGCAGAATAAAGACGCCTTGCGTGCCCTCGAAAGCGGCGGTAAGGGTCGCCGCGTCGTCCATGTCGGCTGTCACCACTTCACACCCGAGCTCAGCCCATGAACGTGCCCGAGCGGCATCGCGCACAACCGCGCGTACCGGCTGGCCCGCTGCGAGCAACGTGCGCGCTACCGCACCGCCGACCTTTCCTGTTATCCCTGTGATTGCATACATTGCAGTTTCTCCTTGCGTAGATAGATGTGTCCCGATCAGTGGTCGGCGCTCAGGCGTGCTGCAGGCCGTGATACAGCCCCTGCTCGAACTGTCCGTACAGATCCACCACACGAGGGTCGTAGAACGGCAGGATCTGCGTGAACAGCGTGCCGGCCACCTTCCTGACCGGATCGACCCAGAAATAGCTGTTCAGCAGTCCCGCCCAGCTGATGCTGCCCGCGCTGCGGCCATGCGGACCCGGCTGTGTGTTTATGTCGAAGGAGAGCCCCCACTTGTGAGGCGTCCCGGGAAACTGGTCGAAGCTGTTCGACCACGCCGGCTGCGCCGTCTTCATTTCGGTTACCTGAAGATCTCCGATCTGATTCTGGAACATCGTCGCAACGGTGTCGGCACGCAGGACCCGCTCGCCGCGGTACGTCCCACCGTTCACAAGCATCTGCAGGAACGCCATGTAATCGCGCGGCGTGCTGAATGCACCGCCGCCACCCATAAAGAACTCGGGCCGCTGGTTGATTTCGAACGGAGCGGGCTTGAGCGATCCGTCGGGTTGCCGGTTGTGCATTGTTGCCACTCGCCGCTTCTGCGCGCCGCTGATCAGAAAGCCCGAATTGCTCATGCCGAGCGGCGCGAAAATGTGCTCCCGGAAGTAGATCTCCAGTGACTGATCGGTCACTGCCTCAACAAGCTTGCCCACCCAGTCCATCCCGATGCCGTACTGCCAGCGCTCGCCGGGCTCGAACTCCAGCGGCGCCTTGAACGCGCCGTTCATCGAGTAGCCAATATCCGGCATGCCGGTCACCTTCTCGTACTGGCTGATGTTCTCGCTCCAGACGCTGTAGGTGAAGCCCGACGTGTGAGTCAGCAGATGACGCACCGTGATCGTGTTTCGTGCGGGACGCAGCTTCGGCTGTCCGGATGCATCGAAGCCATCCAGCACTTGCGGCGACTTCAGCTCCGGGAGAATGTCGCCCGCGGGTTGATCGAGTGAGAGCCTGCCCTGCTCGATGAGTTGCATACAGGCCGTTGCAGTGATCGCCTTGGTCATCGATAGCAGCCAGAACACAGTGTCGGGCGTCATCGCCGTACCGGTCTGGGGATTGGCATGGCCAAATGCGCCCTCGTAGATAAGCCCGCGCTGCGTAGCGCCCATCGCCACCACACCGGCTACGGTGCCGTTGTCGACGGCCTGCCGCAGGGAAAGGTCAATCGTGGCAAAGGCAGGGTTGCGGACCAGAACGCGATTACGCTCCTGATGTACCTCCGCGGCATCTGTTTCGATGCTAGTCAATCCGCCCACTGCGGCGACGGCCAAGAGGCCGGACGCTCGCTTCAACAGGTCGCGGCGGGTAAGTTGGATGGTCATCTCCTACTCCTTGGAAATTGGAATGAACAATGATTGGTGTGACGTGCCAATCAGCGATGTGCGTAAAGCGAGTCGAACGGTGCATTCGCGGTGACGCGGTTGCCCGAAGCGGACGAACCGCTGCGCACACCGCCCACGCCGCTGCCGACGTTCGACTCGGCGCCCTTCTGCGAGGCCACAGCCGCTTCGGCTGCCTGAATGTCGGCGGGGTAATGCGGATCATTGGCGCGGCCGGGCCAGTAGCCCACGCTTTCCACTTGTACGAGCTCGGCGCGCACCTGCGCACGAGTGACAGTCGAGCTGGATTCCTGAGCGTATCCAGCGACAGGGAAGGCGATGGCGGCCGCGATGGCAAGTGCGAGGTGACGGGTACTCATGGCAATGCTCCTTTGGGTCGTTGAGGTTGAAACGTACTGTTGGGATGCATTGTGGGTAAACGCGACGAGAAACTAAATGACACGAATGACACTTGTGAGATGACTGATAGTTACCAATGAGTCATAGTGCGGTTTTAAATGACCAGGATGCAGCGCCTATGAGATCGTCCAGCGAGAATCTCTCTAGCGGTATCAGCGTATTTGCTGCCGTCGTCGATGCGGGGACGTTCGCAGCCGCGTCCGAATTGATGGGTATGTCGCCACCCGGGGTTAGCCGGGCAATCGCTCGACTCGAAAGACGGCTGAAAATACGGCTCTTCAATCGGACGACCCGCGCCGTTTCCCTTACTGAAGAGGGCCGACGGTTCTACGAGCAGGTCATGCCGCACTTAAGGGGAATGGAGGAAGCGGCCGCAGCCGCGGCAGGAGGCGCCGCGACGGTGCGCGGGAAGCTGCGAATCAATCTTGATCCGGTTTTTTCGCGAATCATTCTGGGCCCGAAGCTCGACGAATTCATGGATGTGCATCCTGAACTTGAACTCGAGTTCATTGCGAGAGATCAGCTCGGCGACCTCATCATGGACGGCTTCGATCTGGCCTTGCGATTTGGCGAACCTCGCTCATCCAGCCTGATTGCGCGAAAGCTCCTTGACACCGCGATTGTCACTGTCGCATCGCCCTTGTACCTCGCTCGCCGGGGGCGGCCAGCGGAGCCTCAAGAGCTGAGTCGCGGTGTGCACAGTTGTCTCGAATTCCGGAACCCGGAAACCGGAAAGCCGTATCCGTGGGAGTTTCATCGCAAGCGCAAAAAGCTTGTTGTCGAAACGAATGGACGGCTTACGGTGAATGATCCGAGCGCACTCCTCAACGCGTGTCTGGCTGGCTCCGGCGTCGCGCAGATGCTTCTGCTCGGAGCCGAGCACCTGATCCGGGAGGGACGGCTCGTCAACCTGTTCCCAGACTGGCCGGATGAGCGCTTCCCGCTCTATGCGTACCATCCGTCGCGGCACCACACGCCGGCCAAGACAAGGGTATTTCTTGACTTTATCGTCGCTTTGACGAGTACGAGTTAGCAAGTCGAAATAGGCCAGTTGTCGAAATTCCGTGCGAATCTAGAACGATGCTGACGTCGACTGTCGCGAGTCGAACTTAAATCTGCGGTCTAGCACGCTGCAGTTCGAGAGTCAGCGCCGCCCAGGATTCGTCCGCGCATCCGACTGATGACGCCAACCTCAAACTGCCTGGCGCACAACGGCACATGACGAAGCAGCACGCCTCAGTTCACATCATGCCGCCTGTGCCGCTGCCTGTGCCGCCAGTGCCGGATGAAGGTGCGGACGTCGTTGTGAGTGGATGAGCGAGACCCGCCGCTGACAGCAGGGAGACGGCGGCCGGATCCGGCATGCCATCGGCGTCGATGGCGCCTGCTGCCGCCAGCGCGCCGAGATCCCTGTCGACGCCTGCTTGCCCGACAATAAACGGTGTTGTCAGAAACGCCGGTGCCGTCAGCGTGAGCGCATAGCGCAACTGCAGATTCGTGACGATTGCCGATTGCGCAGCCAGCACATCGGCCTGGTTTGCCAGCACCTGCTGGAACTGTGAGTTGCTCGGGAAGCCCGCAATCAGGCTGGTCTCGTTCGTGCCGAGTTGCGAAGCGAGGTAGACGAGCATCAGCTCGGTCTCAGGCGTCGTATTGAAGGTGCCGCCGGCAAATGCCAGCGAATGCAAGGCCGTGCCGCCGGAGGTCACGGTGAGGATGCAGGGAAGCGTGGCGTTGAAGGTGATGCTGTAGTGTCCACCGCCGTCTGATAGGGCGGAGCCCGAACCCTGGGCACAACTGAAGCTGACCATCGCGCTGGCGAGCGCCTTGCCGGTGGCGGCCGTGCCCGATATGGCGACGTTTGGCATCCCGGTTCCGCCGCCACAACCGTCGAAGCCGACGCAGACGCTTCCGCCGCACGCGACGAGCGTTGCGAGCGAAGCCACGCAAAGTGCAGCCAGCGCCGGGCGAACGAAACACGCATTGTGAGTGTTCATGGCCGCCTACCGTTGATAAAAGGGGATAAGCCGACCGGCCCCTCACGCAAAGGGACCGGCGCTATTTTTGATTTTAGACCCGATGCCCCGAGACCGTTCGCCGCGTCAATCACATTCGCCGCGTTATCCGCCATAGCGGTCGTCGGCCATTCCGGCATTTCAATCGGCCCGAACCTCGACGTTCTGAACGTCCAACTACGGCCTGTCCAGTTCATTTGTATCAGGAATTCTTTCGAACTAGAAGGGCACCCCGTGATGTCCGTCCCGCTATTCACTACTGCACTTGAGGAACGCCGGATGAGTCACCATCGCACGAGTGTTTTCCAGGATCACTTGCGCGAGCTCCGGGCTGCCCACCGCGCGGGCCATGCTTACAGCGCCCACTATTGCCGTCAGGATGGCAGTGGCTCTTGCGGTGGCAGCCCCGCCTCCACCAAGCGCCTGAGCAATCTGCTCCACGTTTTTCTCGAAGTGACTGGCAATAACCTGGCGCACTTCAGATCCGGCGTACCGGGCTTCGCCCGCCAACGCGCAGATCCCGCATCCGTCACCGAGATTCTCGATGTGCTCCGGGTCGAGCCAGACATCCGCAATCTGCGCAACCGTCGGCTTCTTCTTGACGCGGAAGAGATGATCTATGCGCGCCTGGCCATGCTGCATCACCCGGTCGGCGGCTTCCGCAATCATGGCTTCGCGCGATGCGAAGTGCGCGTAAAAGGCGCCCTTGGTCAGTCCTGCGCTTTGCATGGAGTCCGCAACACTGACGCTGTCCAGGCCGCGCTCGCTGATTTGCCGTGCCGCGGCATCGAGAATTCGCTCCCTGCTGCGTGCCTTGTCTGCCTGCGAATATCCCACGGTCCCTCACGAAGAAATAGCTTGACATTGTGACGTACGATCGTAATACTGATTCTGAATTACGATCGACCGCCAGATTATAGCTCAAACAGAGCGAAGTCTGACGTGGGTGCGCACACTTCAATGGTGGAGATATCTTGAATTATGAGTACTCTGAACATCGATCCAGCGTCGCTACCAACATGAAACTCCTGTGGGAATCAGCCATGAAAACCGCAGCGCAACTTTTGAATGAATTCCTCTCGCTGGCGCGCAACCCGAAGGAGGCCGCCGCCTTGTTCACTGAAGATGGAGTTGTCGAGCTTCCGTATCTGGCGGACCTCGGCATGCAGTGGCAATACAAAGGGCGCACCGAAATTGCATCTCTGTATGCGTTGCTTCTCCAGCTTGTTCCCGAGTGGGAGTTTCGCGACGCGGTCGTGCTGATTGATACCCCGGAGCGTGCATTTGCCGAATACAAGGTCGATGCACTTGCCGTCGCGACGCAGCGGCCGTTCAAGCAGCATTTCTTTGGCTACATCCACGTCGAAAACGGAAAGATCAAGCTGCTACGCGAAGCTCTGAACATCGTGGCGACAGCGCGCGCGTTCTTCCCCAACGGATTGGCTGACATTCCGCAACCCGATGCCGTATAAGGCATGCCCGTGCGCTGTGCCTACTCAGGCGTCCATCGAAGAGGAGTTTCATCATGAAAGCCGTCGTACTTACCGCATATGGCGACCCTGCAACAGGACTTGAATTTCGTGAGTTGCCCGAACCCGCCAGTCCGGGCACGGGACAAGTGCTGGTCGGGGTCGAGTATGCCCCAATCAACTTCAGCGACATTCTGGTCGCGCAGGGCTTGTACCCACTGCATCCCGAATTGCCATCGGTTATCGGCAACGAGGGTGCGGGGCGTGTGCTGGAGGTTGGTACCGGAGTCAATAACGTCAGGGTCGGCGACCGCGTGACCCTCCCAATTGGCAGCTTTACCTGGCGCGAGCGGATGGTCGTCAACGCAGAAGGCATGGTCGCGCTTCCTGCCGATGCCGACCCTCAGCAGTTGGCGATGCTTAGCATCAACCCGCCCACCGCGCATCTGCTGCTCGAGACGTACGTGCAGTTGCAGCCGGATGACTGGATTGTAATCAACGCGGCCAACTCGGCCATATCGCGCTGGATAGTCAGTTTCGCTAAGCAAAAAGGTGTGAAGACTCTCGGCTTGGTGCGCCGCGCCGAGGCTATGAGCGCCGCGCGGGAAGCGGGATGCGAGCTGGTCTTGCTGGACGACGATAACTCGCTCACGAAGATCGCCGAGGCGCTAGGCGAAAAGCGCCTGCAGCTTGCGCTGGATGCTGTCAGCGGCGAGGCTACTGGCCGTCTGGCCAAGCTGCTGGGGCCTGGCGGCACCCTCGTGTCGTACGCTGCCCAAAGCTTTTCGGCCATGGTGGTTAGCCCGTTCGAGGTCATCTTCAATGACCTGACCGTTCGTGGCTTTTCACTAGGTAATCCAGCGTTTGCCGGACAAATTCCCAGCGCCATCATGCAGGCGGCAGCGATGGTGGCTTCGGGCGACGTCGCAATTCCAGTGACCGCGACATATCGGCTTGAGGAAATCGGCGCGGCAATCGCCCATCAGGCGAGAGGCGGAAAAGTTCTTCTGAAAGTTGGGGACTAGGTGCAACGTGCGAGGCCCTGGCCAGCCTGGAATAACGGGAACTCATNGCCATTCCCTTTCTCTACCCGAAAAGGCCCACGCGTCGCGTTGCGTGATCTCGGTATGACAGTCGCAGCGTCTACGACAACCGCTCGGCCAACGTACAGGCTGGCTCGATCCTGCCACCCGGCTGCGCGCAAACGAAGGGCGGGTGCGGCGCAGCAACCGGCGCGCCGAGTGACGGCACCTACCCGTTCGTTTGGAACAACGCCCTTTATGACGGGAGCTTCGGCATCACGTCGAAGATTTTCCTGGACCAGCTAGCGCCATCCGGCTGGCGGATCAATACGCTCGAAGTGCCGAGCGTTACGAATGCGGGCACCACTGCAGACCAGTTGGTAACCAGCTTCAGTTCGAAGTCGGAAATCGGGCTTCACCTCTCGCACGATGGAAAGTACCTGACCTTCATGGGCTATGTCGCTCCGATCAACGTGCTGGACGTGTCGAATTCAAACACTCCAGGCGTCGTGGATCCGACCAATCCCGACGGGCAAAGCAGGCCTGCCGAGCAACATGTGCATCCTGAGCGGCTTCCCGTCGACTCCGAACAAGACCGCGACGACCCGCAGTTTCCCGTTCGGCATCTGGTTCGCCGACGCCAACACGCTATATGTGGCCGATGAAGGCGACGGTTATACGGGTGGCGCCGATCTCTTCACGCACGCGGCCGCGCAATCCACCACAGGTCTTCAGAAATGGGTGTTCAATGCGGCCACGAAGAAATGGGTGCTGGCCTATACGCTGCAAAACGGATTAGACCTGGGTAAGCCTTACAAGGTGCAAAACTACCCGCTCGGCAGCAACGCGGCGACCGGGCTGCCATGGTCGCCTGCGACTGATGGTCTCCGCAACCTGATCGGTCACGTTGGCCGCGATGGCACCGTCACGGTCTGGGCGACGACGTCCACAGTGAGCGGGAACGGCGATACCGGCGCGGATCCGAACAAGCTCGTCGCAATTCAGGATGAGCTGAAAAATACCGGCCCGGCGGTTGCAGCGAATGCGCATTTTGTCACGCTCCGCTCCGCCAACTTCGGTGAAGTGCTGCGCGGCGTCTCGTTTACGCCGGGTACAGATGTGGGTACGAACGACGGGCAATGATGATGAGTGGCGAGACGCGCCTCACGCGCGTCTCGCCCGGACCACCATTGAGCCATGATGGCGCTTGCATAACTTCGGGCGGTGCCGTGAAAGGTGTGTGGGCCGCGGCTTTGCGCTAGTGACGAACCGCCCAAAGCTTGGCATCGTCGGATCCGTCGTGGCTTAGACGCTCGTGCGAAGGTCGGTAAAACTAATCATTTTCGCGTTGCAAGCTTGCGTAAGGGCCATGTCGTAGCTTGAGAAGAAGACCGTGCGGTCTTCAGCCAGCGTCTTGAACAAATCAATCAGAACAGCGCGCGCGGCCGCGTCTAGCCCGCCGCCCGGCTCATCCGCGATGACGACCGTGGCCTCGCCCAGCACGGTCGCTGTCAGGAATATTTTCTTTCGGGTGCCAAACGACATTTGCTCGAAACGTTTCTCCAGATGTGGCGTCAGGCCGAAGCGGTCTGCCAGGTCAAGAGTGCGGCTGTCGACGACCGTCTTCCTGGTCGATGCCACAAGCTCCAGATATTCGCGTCCGATCTGGAGCGAATACGGCATGCAGTCGTCGGGCACGTACGCAAGTGCGGACTTCGCCTCAAGCGGTGCGGTACGCAGCGAATGCCCGTCGATCCACACCTCGCCTTGGTCGGCCTCGATCGCACCGGCGAGGATGCCGAGCAAGGTGGACTTGCCGCTGCCGGATTCATCGTTCACCGCCACGCATCCCGCACCGGCGCTGTAACGCAGTCCCTGAAAGATAATGCGCTCGCCATAGCGTTTGCAAAGGTTCTCGAATTGAAGCATGGGTTGCAGATTTAGTCAGAGGAAGATTTGCCGCGCGACGGTGAGGCAGATTGCGATCAGCATCGTGCTTGGTGGCGCGGATTTTGGGGAAGTTAGCGTTAGGGCAAGTGTAGCAGCGCACGCAGGGACAGCTTGGCAGCAGGATGGCCGCCCGGTTCATTGAACGCTGAGCACCTGGAGTCCAGCCTCCGCCGCCTGCGGACCCTTCGTGTGAACGACATAGAACCTCCTTAGCGACGGAACATAGACGGAGGTCTTGCCACCAAGCGTGTCGATATGTTGCTCAATAGCGTAGTGGCTCTGATCGACTTGTTTGACGACGTCGAGTCCGCCTGCGCCGGTCACATAGAGGCGACGATGCTCCGGGTCAAAAGTCATGTCGTCCGAGATGTTCACGATATCGAGCGACTGTATGACCGAGCCGTTACTCGCGTCCATGACGAACAGCTTGCCGGGGTTGCGCGACCCGATGAACAGGCGCCTGGTCTTCGGATCAAACGCCATCGCCGAATTAAGGCTTGGACCGGGGACATGCCAGATACTCGCCAACTTGCGGGTATTCAGATCGACAACGCCGATTTCTTTTTTCTCGCGCATGTTCACGAACAGCCGATGGGTGGAATGGTCGATGACCATCGCCTTCAACTGTCCCGCAGGAACAGCGATTCTCCCCAGGACGGAATCGTCGGCAAGCGAAATCAAGCTGATGTAGCCATTGCCCTCATGCGATTGCACGCCTCCATTACCGACATAAAAGATGCCGCTCTTTCGATCCACGATGCCGGAATCCGGCTGCGGCTCCAGCGGAATGACCTTCTCGACGTCGAAAGTTTTCGTATCGATAACCTTGACGTTCGCATCTCCTGCATCCGCTATAAGCAGCTCCTTACCTTCGTTAGCTAATACTATTTTGTGCGGAGCCTTCGCGACCGTCCTTACGCTTGCAAGATGCTGGCCGTCCGGCAATCTGAACACCTCAATGGATCCATACTTCTCGGCTGATACGTACAGACGGGAGCGAGGCAGATCGACTGCAAAGTGGTCGAAGTCGCCGCCGGTTACGGCTGGCAGCGGTGTGGTCGAAAGAACCGTCAGGGGGCCGGAGGATGGTTCTGCTGCAAAAGATGTCGATGCAAAGCAGAGACATGTAAGCGCAAGTAGATGGGCGGTGATCTGCATGGTTCTCGTCAGGTGGGGAGCGGGATCAAAAGGATCACGCTAGCATCCAGCCCGCGACCACGCGATGACGAACGGATTACCGTTTTGAAATGACGGCAAAAAGACGCTGCCGATATGGCGAAAATCTTCATTTGCCGTTTCCCTCTTCCACAGAAGATGCCCCACCCTTCCAATACAGATCTTACAAATTTAACCAGCGCGGCCCCTCGTGACTAGACGTTAAAATCCGCAAACACATATGAGGTGGGTTCATCAATGCAACGCGAAAACTTCAACGACCTGCTCGCCTTCATTGCCGTTGCGCGCGAGCGAAGTTTCACCCGTGCGGCCGCGCAACTGGGCGTGTCCCAATCCGCTTTGAGCCATACGATCCGCGCGCTCGAGACGAGACTCGGCCTCAGGCTGCTGACCCGGACCACGCGCAGCGTTGCTCCGACCGAGGCGGGTCAACGTCTTCTCCAGACGGTGGCTCCCCGCTTCGAGGAAATCGAAGCCGGGGTGACAGCCGTCACCGAGCTTCGCGACAGGCCCGCCGGCACCGTTCGCATCACAGCGACCGACTACGCGACCAAGACCATCCTCTGGCCCAGATTGTCAAAAGTCTTGCGCAAATGCCCAGAAATCAAGGTGGAGATCACGACGGACTATGGTCTTTCCGACATCGTCGCGGACCGTTACGACATTGGCGTTCGCCATGGAGACCAGGTGGCGAAAGACATGATCGCGGTCCGCATTGCGCCGGAGATGCGCATGGCAATTGTCGGGTCGCCTAGCTACCTGGAAAGCAGGCCGCTACCAAAGACGCCGCAAGACCTGACGACGCACAACTGCATCAATCTGCGCCTGCCGACTCATGACTCCTTCTACGCATGGGAGCTGAAAAAGGGGAACCGCGAAGTGCAGGTACGCGTCGAGGGCCAATTGGCTTTCAACGGCACCTACCCGATGCTCGACGCCGCGTTAGCCGGATACGGTCTTGCCTACATACCGGCAGATCTGGCGCAGGCGCACGTCGCCGCAGGTCGTCTCAACTGGGTACTTGAAGCATGGTGTCCGACCTTTCCGGGCTTGCATGCTTATTACGCCAGCCATCGCCAATCCTCACGGGCGATGGCTCTGGTCATCGACGCGCTTCGCTATCGTCCGTAAGGTCCATAAGCCGAGGCGATGCCGGGATGCAACTCCAAGCATTCATGAATGCCGTTCATAACGGTTTGCGGTTTCCTGGCCTTTATCAATAGAACAGACGTCCCTATCATTTCATCTTGACCGATGGCGTGTCACACGCAACGAACCGCAGGCACCGCCTGCGCGGAGGAAATGATGGATTATCGATATCTGGGCCGTAGCGCCCTCAAGGTTTCGCCTTTGTGCCTGGGCGCGATGATGTTCGGCGGAGAGACCGACGAGGCAAGCTCGAAACGCATTGTCGACAAGGCGTACGACCAGGGCGTCAATTTCATCGACACGGCCGATGTCTATCACGCGGGCCGTTCGGAAGAGATCGTCGGGCGTGCGATTGCCGACCGGCGCGACAACTGGGTCGTAGCTACAAAGTTCGGCTATCCGACATCGCCGGGACCGAACGAACAGGGCCAGTCGCGCAAGTGGATCGTCCACTCCGTAGAAGCCATCCTGAAACGTTTGGGTACGGATTACATCGACATTCTCTACTTCCATCGCGCGCTGCTCGATGCACCGCTTGAAGAAGGCGTGCGTGCCATTGGCGATCTGATCCGTCAGGGCAAGATCCGTTATTTCGGCGTGTCCAACTTCCGCGGCTGGCGCATTGCCGAGATCGCACGTCTCGCGGATCAATTGGGCATCGACCGGCCGGTCGCGAGCGAACCGCTCTACAACATCGTCGACCGCACCGCGGAGGTCGAGCAACTGCCGGCGGCGGCTCACTGCGGTCTGGGCGTGGTCTCGTATAGTCCGCTCGCGCGTGGCGTTCTCAGCGGCAAATATGCGGTCGATGCACCACCGCCAGCCGACTCGCGCGCAGGCCGCGGTGACAAGCGGATCCAGCAAACCGAGTGGCGGCCGGAATCGCTCAGGATTGCGCGAACGATCGCCAATCATGCAGCGAAACACGGCACGACTTCCATTGCCTTCGCTCTCGCATGGGTGCTCAAGAACCGGCTCGTCAGCAGCACCATCGCGGGTCCGCGTACCGAAGCACAGTGGGACAGCTATGTCGAAGCACTGAAGTTGCAGCTCGGGCCGGACGACGAGAAGCTTGTCGATAGCCTCGTTGCACCGGGGCATGCGTCAACGCCTGGTTATACCGATCCGGGATATCCGATCGAAGGACGGCGCGTCACTTAAAAGGCAGGGCTTGAAAAGATTTCCTTACGATAAACCGTGCTGAACGCCGGTCCGGTTATCGCCTGTTCGCCCATTCGCGCACCGCTTCCACGAATAATCTCAGCGCGGCCGGCGGGTGCCGGTTGGCCGGGTAATAGAGGCACAGGCCGGGAAAGGAAGGACTCCACTCCGGAAGCAGGTGGACCAGCCGGCCCGACGCAAGATGCTCTGCAGCCTGATACTCCGGGACCCATGCAATGCCGATGCCCGCTAGCGCCGCCTCGACCATGAGACCGAGATTGCCAAGCGTCATCGGCCCGTCGACGTCGATGCTGAAGGTTTTGCCGCGATGTTCGAGATCCCAGCGGTAAAGCGCGCCGCTTTCGAACCGGAAGCGGATGCAACGGTGCTGCGCCAGATCGTCCGGCGCTTTCGGTGGCTCATGGCGCGACAGATATTCCGGCGATGCCACCGCGGCAAACCGCATGTCAGGCCCGAAGCGGACGGCGATCATGTCGCGCGGCACGTCCTGAAGAACGCGTATGCCGGCGTCGAAACCGTCGGCGACGATATCGACGAGCCGCGTGTCCACGACGAACTCCACGTGGATGTCGGGGTACGCGGCGAGAAAGTCCGGAAGGACATCACGGACGATAGGCTTGGCCGCCGACTCCGACGCACTGATCCGGATCGACCCCGAGGGACGGTCGCGCGAGGACGCAGCTTCGTTCACGGCGTCCTCGAGGTCAGCAATGGCGGGCACGACTCGCCTCAGGAGCTTTTCGCCCGCGTCGGTCAGCGCGACAGAACGGGTCGTCCGGTTGAACAGCCGTACGCCGAGACGCGCCTCCAGGCCTTTCATTGAATGGCTGAGCGCCGATGGCGAAACGCCCAGCGTGCGCGCGGCCGCACGAAAGCTCCGCCCGTCAGCGATAGCGACGAAAGCAGTCAGTTCGGATAAGCCGGCGCGCAACATAGATGAATTTCTTTCAACAGCCCGTGTAAGTCTAGCGGGATTGTTGAGCGAGATACAGCAGCCTAAGCTTTGTGGCTGGGGAACGCCGCCCCCGCCCGATGACGGCAACGATTCGCGGGCGACATCAGAAAGGAGAAACACCATGCAAAAACGCAAATTGGGAAACAGCGGTCTTGAAGTGTCGGCCATCGGCCTTGGCTGCATGGGTTTGAGTTTCGGCTATGGCCCGGCCACTGAAAAGTCTGAAGGCATCGCGCTGATTCGGGCTGCATTCGAGAAGGGCGTCACGTTCTTCGACACCGCCGAGTGTTATGGCCCGTTCATCAACGAGGAACTCGTCGGCGAAGCGACGGCTCCATTTCGCGACCAGGTGGTGATCGCTACCAAGTTCGGCTTCCAGGACGGCGACTCCAAGAAGCCCCTCGACAGCCGCCCCGAGCGCATCCGCGCCGTCGCCGAGGCCTCGCTGAAGCGCCTGAAGACCGACCGCATCGACCTTTTCTACCAGCATCGTGTCGATCCGAACGTGCCGATCGAGGACGTGGCCGGCACCGTTAAAGATCTGATCCAGGAAGGCAAGGTCAAGCACTTCGGTATGTCCGAAGCGGGCGCGCAGTCGATCCGTCGCGCCCACGCCGTGCAGCCGGTGGCGGCGCTTCAGAGCGAGTATTCGCTGTGGTGGCGCGAGCCGGAAGAGACGGTGCTGCCGACCCTGGAGGAACTGAGTATCGGCTTCGTGCCGTTCAGTCCCCTCGGCAAGGGCTTTCTGACTGGCGCCATCGACGAGAACACCGCGTTCGACAAGACCGACTTCCGCAATATCGTGCCGCGCTTCTCCGAGGAAAACCGCAAGGCCAATGCGGGCCTGGTCGAAGTGCTTGGCCGGATCGCCGACGGCCGGGGTGCCACGCGGGCGCAGATCGCGATCGCTTGGCTTCTGGCGCGGAAGCCGTGGATCGTGCCGATCCCGGGTACGACCAAACTGCACCGGCTGGAAGAGAACGTTGGCGCGGCCGCGGTCGAACTGTCGGCTGATGATTTGTCCGCCATTGAAGCGGCACTGCGGCAAATCACCGTGGTGGGCGATCGCTACCCCGCTCATCTGCAGCAGCGCGTCGATCGCTGACTCACCTGTTTGTTGCAACCCGCCCGCGCCCGACTTCGTGGCACCGACGGGTTGTCGCGCTTGCGGAACAAGACTTCGAACCATGTCGTTGAATGATCAACCCTTTGCCGAGCCGGTCACCTCTCCCAGCGTTGCGATGGAAGGCATGACCCCGGCCGCCGCCAGCGCCGCCGTACGGCAAGCCGCGGCCGGGCACAGCCTGCGGATCCTCGCGATCCTGAGCACCTTGATGGCCTTCGCGTCGATTTCGACGGACCTGTACCTGCCCGCTCTGCCCACGATGGCCGCGGCGCTACACGCCAACGCCGGAACCGTCGAGCTGACGATCTCGGGGTATCTGATCGGCTTCAGCCTGGGCCAGCTTCTGTGGGGCCCAATAGGCGATCGACACGGCCGCCGCTTGCCGATCGCCATCGGGCTCGTCCTGTTCATCATCGGTTCGGCCGGCTGCGCCGTGTCGACGAGCGCAGAGATGCTGATCGGCTGGCGAGCGCTTCAAGCCGTAGGTGCCTGCGCGAGCGTCGTCCTAGCCCGCGCGATGGTGCGCGATCTTTATACCGGCCACCGCGCGGCCCAGATGATGTCCACCCTGATGACGGTGATGGCCGTCGCGCCGCTGCTGGGGCCGAGCCTGGGCGGACTGATCCTCCATGTGGCGTCGTGGCGTGCCATTTTCTGGACGCTGGTGGGTGTCGGGCTGGCGACGCTCGCGGCGCTTCATGCGCTCCCCGAAACCTTACCGCCGGAGCGCCGCAACCGTGCACCGATCCTGCACGCGGTGGCGGGCTACGCCGAACTACTCAGGCATCGCCGAGTGCTCGGCTACGCAGGCGCGGGCGGCTTCTTCTATGGCGGCATCTATGCGTACATCGCCGGCACGCCGTTCGCCTACATCACTTACCACCATGTATCGCCGCAGCTGTACGGCGTGCTGTTTGGCGTGGGCATCGTCGGCATCATGTTCACGAACCAGTTCAATTCGAGGCTCGTGGTACGGCTCGGCGGCGATCGCCTGATGCGCACGGGCGCCCTCGGTGCGGCGGTCGCAGGCATCCTGCTTGCGCTCGATGCCAGGACGGGCTGGGGCGGGCTGATGGGACTGGTGATACCACTCTTTTTGTTTGTCTCTGCGTCCGGGTTCATCATCGCCAACTCGATTGCCGGTGCGCTTGGCAGCTTCCCTGAACGCGCGGGCTCCGTGTCGGCGCTGATAGGCGCGATCCAGTACGGTACCGGCATCACGGGCTCGGCGCTCGTCGGTATCTTCGCGGACGGCACTCCCTGGCCGATGGGTTGCGTCATCGCGCTGATGAGCATCGGCAGTCTGCTTTGCGCACTGCTTCTGGTGCGGGTTACCTCGGTGACACCCAAAGAAGCAACGCTGCCGGTCAAGAAAACTACGGCCCTTTAACCAAAGTCGGATCAAGCGAGGAATTGAAGCCATGAGCAACAACATCGAAGGAAAAATTGTCGTGATCACGGGCGCGAGCAGCGGACTCGGTGAGGCGACCGCCCGGCATCTCTGCGCACAAGGTGCAAGCGTTGTGCTGGGTGCGCGACGCGTCGATCGCATTCAAGCACTGGCCGATGAACTGACCCGCAGCGGCGCCAGGGCAGTCGCCGTGGCAACCGACGTCACCCGCTACGACGAGGTCAAGAGACTGGTCGACACCGCGGTGCAGGCCTTTGGGCGCATCGACGTCATGATCAACAATGCCGGGCTGATGCCGCACTCGCCGCTCGAGCGCCTCAAGATCGAAGACTGGAACCGGACGATCGACGTGAACATCAAAGGCGTGCTGTACGGCATCGGTGCTGCATTACCGTACATGAAGCAACAGAAGGGCGGCCAGATCATCAACGTCTCGTCGGTGGCCGGCCATAAGGTCCGGCCCGGGAGCGCCGTCTATGCGGCCACCAAAGCTGCGGTGCTGATGCTGTCCGAAGGGCTGCGTCAGGAGGTCAAGGCCTACGATATCCGAACGACCGTGATCTCGCCGGGCGCGGTAGCCACGGAACTGCCGAACAGCATCACCGAGCCTGATGTGGCCGACAACATCAACAAGTTCTACGAGGAGTATGCGATCCCTGCCGACTCATTCGCGCGGGCGGTCGCCTTCGCGATCAGTCAGCCGCCGGAAGTCGATGTGAACGAGATCCTGTTCCGGCCCACGCGCCAGGAGCTTTAACTGCGGCCGGCTGCCCGCTCGAGCCGGTCAATCCCGTTCCCGCAGTCGACTGTTCTGCGAAACGACAAGTCGACGCGCCGCAAGAAAATCATCTCAGCAAGCGCATGGTCTCCTGGCACGTCTTGACAAATTGTTCGACGAGCGCCGATCTTTCGCCGTTGATCGCGACGCTGGCGACGACCGGAATCGCGATGGCCGGCGACAGCGGCACCACGCGAAGGCCTTGCGCGCGAGCTGAACGAGTCCAATCAGCCAAAATGGGTTGGGTATAAGTAAAACTTAAGCGGCGGGATGGCTCGGCCGCGGAGAGGTTCGGCCTCCCCGGAAAGATCAGGACGCCGTTACAATGCCGTTGACAGGATCACGCCGCGCCGGCCGGCTTGGCTCGCACCGCAGCAAACGTTTAGCGCGGCCGCGTAGCCAAAACGAGCAATGGTCGTTATCGCGCGCGCCCGGATCGTCTCCAAGGAAGCAGGCTGGCCAGCACTGAGAGGATCTATGTTCGACAACATGTTCCAAATAGTGAATGGACCGGATGGGCGTCATTTTTATGTCCACACCGACAGCTACGTCGTGGCGGTTCTTCTCGTCATTGCGTTGTTCTTGGCGATCCTGTTGTCCAGCGCGATCTGCTATTACATCACCCGCTTCATCTTGTTGAAGATCGTCAGCCGGCTCGCACGCGGCGAACAACACAAGTGGCTGCGCGCCGCCGAGCGCCGCAAGGTGTTTGATCGCCTGGCGCCGCTGGTGCCTGCGATCATCGTCTATCTGTGCGCGCCGCTGCTAACGGGCGTGTCGTTTCCGGTCATTTCCGCGCTGGGTCCTCCGGTGGAGACGCTGTCCGCATGTTTCATAGTGCTGACCATTCTCCGGGCTGCATTCGCGTTCCTGAGCAGCATTGAAGACCGCTATAGTCACTTCCCCTTCGCGAGCCAGAGACCGATAAAAAGCTTCCTTCAGATAGCCACGATCGTCCTGTACGTGCTTGCCCTGATTGCTGCAATCTCCCTGCTGCTGCGTCGCTCGCCCGCTAATTTCCTCACCGGCGTAAGCGCCATGACCGCGCTGCTGATCATCATCTTCCGCGATTCGCTGCTAGGTTTCGTCGCCAGCATTCAACTGGCTGCGTACGACATGTTGCGCGTCGGCGACTGGATCGAGGTGCCCGGATTCGTGGCCGACGGCACGGTCATCGATATCTCGCTCAACACAATCAAGGTACGGAATTTCGATAATTCCATCGTCATGCTACCGAGCTATGTGTTGCTGACCAACAGCGTCAAGAACTGGCGCGGCATGGTCGAATCCGGTGGACGGCGGGTCAAGCATGCGATTCATATGGACATCGAAAGCATCAGGTTCTGCGACGACGAACTGCTCGCCAATCTGAAGGCGAGCACGAAGTTTCGAGTGCAGTTCAGCGTGCCGGACAATGGGCATGACCTCACCAATTTCGGGATGTTTCGCGTGTATCTGATGGAGTATTTTCGCCAGTACCCGGCGATTCGCAACGACATGCCGCTGGTGGTTCGCCAGTTGCAATCCGGCCATCAAGGTTTGCCGCTTGAGATTTTCCTGTTCATCAACGAGACAAGCTGGGAATCGTACGAACAAATACAGTCGGATATGTTCGACCACGTCTACGGCATCTTGCCGCTATTTGAATTGCGCGTCTGGCAGAAGCGCTAACGGCAATGCCGTCATCCCGCCAGTCCCTCGACAATGCATACAACGACCGTAAAAGCGCCAATACACGCTGCCAGGGTGGCTGCTGCCTTCGCAAAAGGTGTCATGCCGGCCTCCAAATCCGTAATAAGGAAGCGCATTTTATATTGAAATGAAAGTAATAAGAAAGAATTGTATGGACTGAAAGCTTGGTAAAAACACGGATGCTGAACGCAGGCGGAATGCCATGACTTCCTTGAAGCTGGCCAGGAAATTATCCTCAAGTATCCTGATTACCTCTTGATCGGAACATGCCTGGCCTGCGTGGTACCGGCGCAATGCCTTGCGGCGAGATCTGCGTCGGGCTTTCGAATGACGCGAGCGATGCATGCCAAGTCCACGCCCCGCTTGCCTATCTTATTTTTAAGCGTTATCTTGGCGGGGTTCTAATCGCTAGCGCGGGAGAGACTGTCACGGAACATGGTGACGGCGCCGACGGAGCAACCGCCCCGGAAACTCTCAGGCCCAAGGACCGCGCAGCAGGAACATCTGGAGAGCGGCGCTTTAATGCGCCCACCGACGGGGATGTCGTGCGTGCAACACCACGACTGAAACTCTCAGGTACACGGACAGATGGGGCATAGACGCCGGAAATTCCGGCGATGCCCAACTTTCATCTGGACCTAGTCATGTCACGAATCGCCATCATTGGCGCCGGTATCACCGGCGTCACGACCGCTTACGCCCTCGCCGAGCGCGGCCACGAGATCACTGTTTTCGAGCGTCACCGGTATGCGGCGATGGAAACATCGTTTGCGAACGGTGGCCAGCTTTCCGCCAGCAACGCCGAGGTCTGGAACAGCATGGCCACCGTGCTCAAGGGCCTGCGCTGGATGTTCACGCGTGACGCACCGCTGCTGCTGAATCCCGCGCCTACCTGGCACAAGTATTCGTGGATGGGCGAGTTCCTGCGCCAGATCCCGAACTACCGGGCCAACACCATCGAGACGGTGCGCCTTGCAATCACCGCACGCGAGCATCTGTTCGGGATCGCCGAGCGCGAAGGGATTGACTTCGATCTCGAGCAGCGCGGCATCTTGCATATGTACCAGCAGAAGAAGGACTTCGATACCGCCGCAAAAGTGAACCAGCTTTTGCAAGCGGGCGGCCTCGATCGGCGCGCGGTCACAAGCGACGAAATGCGCGCGATCGAACCCACGTTGCGAGGCGATTTCCACGGTGGTTTTTTCACTCCGTCCGATTCAACCGGCGACATCCACAAGTTCACGCGCGGTCTCGCCGAGGCCTGCGAGCGCCGCGGCGTGCGCTTTCATTACGACACGCAAATTGTCGGCATCGAGCAGCGCGGCGATGGTCCGTTCGCCGTGCGCGTACTGCATGGCGGCAACGCGGGTGATGAGGAACAACATGGATTCGACCGCATTGTCGTGTGCGCGGGGGTGGCAAGCCGCGCGATAGCGTCGATGCTCGGCGACCACGTGAACATCTATCCGGTAAAAGGTTATTCGATTACCGTTTGCCTGGACGATGCCGCGAGCCGCAAGGGTGCGCCGTGGGTGAGCCTGCTCGACGACAGTGCGAAGATCGTGACCAGCCGGCTTGGCGCCGACCGTTTTCGCGTAGCGGGTACGGCTGAAATCAACGGCTTCAGTCGCGATATTCGCTCGGACCGGATCGCGCCGCTCGTAGATTGGACGCGCCGCTATTTCCCGGACATCGCGACGTCGCGCGTCATTCCGTGGGCAGGCTTGCGGCCGATGCTGCCAAGCATGTTGCCGAAGGTCGGAAGCGGCAAGCGTCGCGGCGTGTTCTACAACACGGGACACGGGCACCTGGGGTGGACGCTCTCGGCCGCGACGGCGCACAGCATTGCCGAGCGAATGTAGGTTCGCAGGAACGTCCTGTGCGCTGCCTTAGGCCAGCTTAGCCGCGCTCGTTCGTAGTGGACGCTCGACCGGCATGTCGAGAACGAGGCGGCCGAACTCCTGCGCAGCCAGCGTTGGTTCGCCCTTGCCCCAGAGCAGCCTGAATTCTGCTTCGGGCAGGGGCGGCAAACCATATTGGCCATCGATCACCACGATGCCCGGCTCCAGATCGTCGCGCGTCAATGGCGTGATTGCGAGCCCCGCCATCACGGCCGCGCGGATGCCCGACTGACTCGACGATGTAAAAGCGACGTGCCAGTCGACGGGCAGGTCATCGAGCGCTTCGATCGCCACCCGCCGGTTCACACAAGGTGCCGGAAAAAACGCGAGCGGCAGCGAAGCGCCCTCGCGCGCTTCGAACGACTCGGCCGCGGCCCAGACGAACCGCGTTCGCCGCAGGACGATGCCCTCCTCGTCGCGACTGGTTTCCGGGCGTACGCCCAGCACCACGGCAAGATCCAGTTCGTGCGCGGCGACCATCGCCCGCGAGTCGAGACTCATGCCCACGCTCACGTCCAGCCGTACGTTCGGAAATGCCCGCGAGAATTGCGTCAGCAGGACGGGAAGCCGCTCGCCCATGAAAATATCCGGTGCGCCGAAACGCACGACACCGGAAGCCGGAGAGGAGTGAAAACGCTCGGTGACAGCTTCCATTGCGTTCAGGATCTGCATGGCGTAACGCAGGAAATCCTCGCCGTCTTCGGTCAGGGTCAGGCTGCGCGTGGTGCGGTATAAAAGCGGCCGGCCCACCTCTTCCTCAAGCCGCCGTATCTGGTGACTGATCGCGGATTGCGTCAGGTTCAGGCGCCGCGCCGCCCTCGTAAAACCACCGGCTTCCGTGACGGCTACAAACGCGCGCAGGAGTGCAAGGTCAAGGTTCATGGTCGGGATCAATGATGACGGGTCTTAATCAATGATAGTAAATTAAATCATTTCCATCATGACAAAAGGCCGCCGAGAATGAATCTCATGACTTCTTCCGGCAGGCCGCCATGGACGCTTCTTCTCGTGTTTCACATCAACTGGCCATCACGCTGCTGCTGACTGCCGTGATCGCAGCGACCTACGGGTTCGGCGTGTATTTGTTTCCTGTCGTCCTGCCGCAGATGAAACATGACATTGGCTTCGACTACGCGCAGGCCGGATACATCACTGCTGCACGGCAACTGGCCAACGTCGCGATGGCGTTGTTATCCGGGCTCGCCGCCGCGCGTTTCGGGGCGGCAAGGGTCGTACTCGCGGCGACCGCGCTGTCCGCCGTCGACCTCGCGGGCCTCGCGTTCATCGACAAGACCTGGATGATGGGCACCGCCCTCGTCACGCTCAATGCCTGCGCCGCCGCGACCTGGGTCCCGATGATGGCGCTGATCGCGCCGTTGATCGACGAGCGGCATCAGGCGAAAGCAATCGGCGTCATTGGCAGCGGCACCAACTATGGCGTCTTGCTGAACGGGTTGATGGTGCCGGCTTTGCTGGCGTCGTGGGGCTGGCGCTCGGTCTGGCTCGTGAGCGCGGTGCTGACTGCGGTGTTGAGCGGCGTGATTGTCCTCATGTTTGCACGGCTTGGCCGTTCTTCGCGGACCTTATCGCCACGCGCCGTGCCGCAGCGCCCTGCTGAACGCTCGCGCGAGCGTTCAGGGCTACGGCGAATGCTCGCACGGCAATACTTGCTGGTGTACGCCATCGCGCTGTTGTGCGGTTTTGCGGGTGTTCCGTTCATCACCTACTTCTCGGCTTATTCGCACGACGACCTGCATCTGGGTCTCGATGTAACCGCGCACGCGTGGGCGCTCGTGGGGCTGGTCGGTGTAGTAAGCGGATTGGTGCTCGGCATGATCGGCGATATGCGCGGCACTCCTGATCGAAACGGGTACACGCAACGTGACGGCATGCGCACCGCGCTCGTCTGTGCGGGCATCATGTTGTTGTGCGCCTCACTGATAGCCGCGTCGCGTCCGGGCGGTTACGCGCTGATGGTCGCGGCGGTCGCGCTAGGCTTTTCGTTCTTTCCGATCTTCGGCCTGCTGCATGCGTATGTCGGCAAGACGAGCGAGCCGACGCTCGCCGCCATGGTGTGCGGAATCTGCGAAGCGGCGTTTGGCGTGGGCGGGGCGTTGGGAAACGTGCTCGGTGGCTTGTGCAAAACGGCATTCGGTTCGTTTCAACCGGTTTATGGGTTGGCAGCGGTGGCCTCTGTCATCCTCGTCGGACTAACGTTCCTTGTGCCGAATACGCGGCGTGCTTCGGCGGTTTGCCAAAGCGGCCTCGTCGATTTGCGCTGACTGTTGCGTCGGAAGATGCAGGTGAAATCAGCGCCACCGATTCAGAGACGCGACAACTGCGCACGATGAAGCGCGGCTAGCTCTTCAAGCGTGTCGAAGGAGATATCAGGAACGGCTCCTTTAGCGTCCTCGGCGCGCGACCCGAGGCTTCGGCCCGGGCGCTTGATCCACGCGCAATGCATGCCCAAGTCATTCGCCGGAATGACATCGGCGCGCAAGCTCTGCGCGACATGAAGGATCTGGTCACGCGCTATGCCCCGCTCTGCAAAACGGTCGAATGCCGCGTGGAAATGATGGTGATCCGGCTTGTACGCTGCAACACTTTCCGCCGTGACAACAACGTCCGCAACCAGGTTTAGTTTCCGTGTTGAAAACGAAAGCGAATTGTTGTCGATGTTGCTCAGGAGCCCGATCTCGACGTGCGACTGCAGGTAAGCCAACGCTTCTTTGGCATCGGGAAACGCCGGCCACAACATGACTGCGTTCGCAAATAACTCCCGTTCCGCATTGTTCACCGGAACGTCGTAGCGTTCGCAGAATTCATCGTACGCACGACGTAACACATCCGGATAAAGCAACGCAGGACGCAACTGTTGAAGACGCGCCCGGGCACGGTCGAACTCGGCCAATAGCTGGTCACGGGAAAGATCGATGTTGTATTGGTCGGCAACGCTCTGGAACATCGAAATGATCGAGGGTTCCCAGTCGAACAAGGTACCGTACACGTCAAACGTCAAGGCTTTGAATTTTGTCAGATCCAAGGGCATGCACTGCTCCAGGTAACAATACAGTTCAACCCCGCTCTTCGAACGCACGGCGCAGCGACAATGCAATGCCTTGCGCGGCCCGCCTCACGTCGTCGAGTGCAGGAAAGGTCGGCGCGACACGCAGATGTCGATCGCGCGGATCGACGCCATGCGGAAAAGCAGCGCCCGCTGGCGTCATTGCGATACCGGCGTCGGCGGCCAATGCGACGGTACGCTTGGCGAGTCCATCGAGGCTATAAAGACTGATGAAATAACCCCCTTGCGGCGCAGTCCATGACACCCCAGGCAGATCTGAAAGAATCTCGCTGAAGGTCGTCGTCATTGCGTCGAACTTGGGTCGCAACAGCGCCCGGTGCCGCTCCATCAGCCCTTCCAATGTCTGGCGGTCGCGCAGCAAACGCACGTGGCGGAGTTGATTGAGCTTGTCCGGTCCGATGGTCCGTATGGACGAACAACGCTGCCACCAGTCGACGTTGCGCCGCGACGATGCAACGAATGCCAACGCCGCCCCAGCCACCGTGATCTTGGACAGCGACGCGAAAACCAGCGCACGATCCGGATGACCCGCCGCCGCGCAAGCCTCGATCATGTTCAACGTGGTGTGCTTCTGCTCCGTCAGGTGATGGAACCGATACGCGTCGTCCCAGAACAGGCGAAAGTCCGAGGCGGCGGTTTGCATCGAAGCGAGACGGCGGATCGTATCCGCCGAGTAGATCTCGCCAGTCGGATTGCTGTATAGCGGCACACACCACATGCCTTTGATCGCCGGATCGGCGGCTACTTGCGCCTCGACGAAATCCATATCGGGACCATTGCCGGTCAGCGGCACCGGGATCATGCGGACGCCAAGCGCTGCACAGATCGCGAAATGCCGGTCGTATCCCGGGACGGGACAAAGAAACGCGACGTCGTTATGGTTGCGCCACGGTTTGCCGTCGGGCATGCCGTGGAGGATGCCGAACGCCATGGCGTCATGCATCAGCTCGAGGCTGGAGTTGCCGGCGGCCACCACCTGTTCCGCTACGACTCCAAGCAGATCCGCGCCGAACTCACGCGCTTCCGGCAGACCCAGCGGGTAGCCGTAATTACGGCAATCGATACCATCGCGCGACATGAACTCGCCCGCTTGCAAGCAATTGACCAGCGCATCCGACGACAGGTCGAGTTGCGCCGGTGACGGTTTCCCGCGGGTCATATCGATTGCGAGTCCGAGCTTCCTGAAGTCATCGTAGGTCATCGACATCTTTTCTTTTCCGGCGATTGGCGTTAAGGGACGCCCAGTATGCAAGTCCCGATGAATTCAGAAAAGCGAGTTATATTGAAGACTTCGTTCAGAATTCCTGATACCAATGAAAACCTTCGATCTGGATGCACTCTCCATGTTCGTAGCCGTTGCGGACACAGGCAGCTTCCTGCGCGGCGCCGCTATCGTGCATCGCTCGCAATCTGCTGTGAGCATGCAGATCAAGTCGCTGGAGGCGTCTTTAGGGAAGCCCTTGTTTTCGCGCAAGCCGCGCAACATCACACTGACGCAAGACGGCCAAGTGCTGCTCGCCTATGCACGGCGAATGCTGGCCCTGCGCGACGAAGCCTGGGCATCGATCGTTCGTCCGGATGTGAAGGGACGGGTGGCGATCGGGGTCCCGGACGACTACGCGTCTTCCCTGCTGCCCTCGGTGTTGAGAAAATTTTCGGCGAGTTATCCGAAGGTTGAGATCCAGGTCATTGGCATGCCGAGCAACGCACTGGCGCCGCTCATCAAGGAAGGCAAGATCGACCTGGCATGCATGACGAGAATGAAAGGATTGAGCGGTGACTTTATCCGGCTCGAACCGATGGTGTGGGCCGCTAACGCTGTCGGCAATGAAGTCTGGAAGGAACGTCCTCTGCCGATCGCCGTCTTTGCGCCCGGTAGCGTCGCGCGGGCCAAGGCGATTCACGCGCTCGAGCGTGCAAAGATCAGCTATCGCACATCTTATGAAAGCCCTAGCGTGCTGGGCCTGTTCAGCATGGTCGAAGCGGGGCTTGCGATTACAGCGCTGGGCCGATGCAGCATCCCCGAACGATTCGTCCAGCTAGGCAGTGCGGACGGATTGCCGCCGTTGCCGGACCTGGAGATTGTGCTCGCGCGCAGTGCGGGATCGAACCGGCCGCCGTGTGATTTCCTGGCGGAGCAGATCCTGACTGACCTTCGAATTTGAGCGAGGCGGGTCTTCATCGCGCTCAATAGCGGTTCATGTAGCAAGCCGCCAGCAGGTAATAAGCATGCATGCCCACGACCACCGCTTCAGCCGATCGACTTATCACGCACGGGCCACTTTCGATCTCGACCGCCCCCTGCCCGCAAACTCTTCAAAATCTTCAATGGGCAACGGCCGGCAAAAATAGAAACCTTGATAGGCATGACAGCCTGCGCTGGCCAGAAAGTCGCGTTGCGCTTCAGTCTCCACGCCCTCGGCGATCACCCCTAAGCCCAGGCTCTTCGCAAGCGCCACGATAGTCCTGGCAATCGCCGCATCATTCGGATCGACAAGCACGTCGCGCACGAACGACTGATCGATTTTCAGCTGATCCAAAGGCAGGCGCTTCAAGTATGAAAGCGACGAATAGCCAATACCGAAATCGTCCAGCGAAAAGACCACGCCCCGTGCTTTGAGCGCGACCATCTTTTCAATGATGTCCTGCACATTGTCGACCAGCACGCTCTCCGTGAGTTCCAGCTTGAGCCGGTTCGGATTAGCGCCTGTTCGACTGATCACCGTCAGCACCTTGTCCACGAAATCAGGTTCGCGGAATTGCTGCGCGCTGACGTTGACTGCAATCGTGAGATGGGCCATGTCCGGCCGGATGGCCCATAACGCCAGTTGAGCACACGCGTTTTCCAGCACCCAGTTTCCCAACGCGAGGATCAGCCCGGTCTCTTCAGCCAGATGAATGAAATCGGCTGGCGACACGAGACCGCGCTGGGGATGCTGCCAACGCACCAGTGCTTCAGCGCCCAAGACCCGGTCGCCGTCGATCACCTGCGCCTGGTAATGAAGCAAGAACTGATTACTCTCGATAGCCTTGCGCAGCCCCGCCTCCAGCTCGGCCCTTTCCACCACGACAGTCTGCATGGCCGGGTCGAAGAAACACAGCGCGTTGCGCCCTAGTTCCTTCGACTTGTACATGGCGAGGTCGGCCTGCTTCAGGAGCTCGTCGATGGGCGTCTGATATCCACTGAACACGGTGGCGCCAATACTTGCGGTACTGCGGTAGTCGATCTCGTCGAGCTGATACAACTTGCCAAGCACCGCGAGGATTTTTTCACCCACGGCTTCGGTCTGGCTGGCAGCCTCTTGCCAGGTGTCGTGCAAGCTTCCCAGCACCACCACGAACTCGTCGCCGCCCACCCGCGCCACCGTGTCGCCATCGCGTACGCTGGCCGCCAGACGCTGCGCCACTTGTTGCAGCAGCAAGTCGCCTTTGTCGTGGCCCAGCGTGTCGTTCAGCGTCTTGAAGTGATCCAGGTCGATGAACAGCAACGCTCCGCACGCACCGGTTCGAGCGCTGACCGTGATGGCCTGCGTCAGCCGATCCAGCAGCAAGGTGCGATTGGGCAAACGGGTCAGGGCATCGAAGAAGGCCAGTTCCTTGATTCGCTCTTCCGCAATCTTGCGTTCGGTGATGTCGTGGTGCGTGCCCACATAGTGGCTGACGACCCCACCCTCTCCCGTGACCGCCGAGATCGTGAGCCATTTCGGATAGACCTCGCCATTCTTGCGGCGCCCCCATATCTCGCCCTGCCAGCCACCCATGCGGTGAATCGTTTCCCACATCACGGCGAAGAAAGCTTCGTCGTGATGGTGCGAGCGGAGCAGTCTCGGCGTCTGGCCCACCGCTTCTTCAGCCGTGTAGCCGGTGCACTCGGTGAACGCCGAATTAACCCGCAGGATGGTGTTGCTGGCGTCGGTGACCATCATGGCTTCGAGCGAATCGAAGGCGACCGCGGCAATACGCAGTTCAGCCTCGACTTGCTTGCGATCGGTAATGTCGCGCCCGCTGGTCCGAAAGCCTGTGAACACGCCTCTCGCATCGGTGATCGGAACCCACGAAACGGACAGCCAGACCAGCGAGCCGTCCTTGCGGACACAGCGGAATTCGAGGTCGTCGCCGCGAAATCCCTGAAGGCCCTTCCGGAACTCAGGGGCAACACGAGGCATGTCTTCGGGGTGGATCAGCGTACCGGCGAAGTCGGGCATGGCCATGCATTCCTCGACGGTGTATCCCGTGTAGTGCTCGACCGATGGATTGATCCAGCGCGGTTTACCGTCCGGTCCCCACCAGACTTCCAAGTTGACCGTGCAGTCGGCAATGGCGCGGAATTTCTCCTCGCTCTCGCGTAATTCGCGGGTCATCGTGGAAGCCAGCCGCATGGCGCGGCCGCGGCCGGTCATCATCAACCAGGCAAGTAGCGCCAGGAGCAGGCTCAGGCCCGTACCGGTGATAGCGATCAGCACCTCGGCGTTACGGCCAAAGCGGCCCTTGAAGTCGTCCTGGGTGCTCATCGAGAGCGTCCAGTTGTGGCCGGCGACAACCAGGTACTCAACAGCTGAAATAGCCGGAGGCAGGTGCTGCTCGCCTGTGTCCGGGGAGCGGTACAGCAATGCTGCCTCGGACGGTTCGACGCCGTCGTAAATCGCTAAAGCGAGGCCGGGCAGCGGATCGCCATAAAGGCTGGCGATAACGTCGTGCATGCGGAACGAGGCGTAGACCCAACCGGCCAGATGCTCCCTGCGCTGGGCGACGCTGTCGTGCGGCTGGCCCCGGGCGTAGATCGGCAGGTACATGATGAAAGCGGGTTTCGCATCCGGCCCGGTATCCACGCCCAGGCGGACCTTCCCGGACACCGCCACCATGCCGGAATCACGCGCCTTTTCCATGGCGAGCCGGCGCACAGGGTCGGCCCAGGGGTCCACGCCAAGCGGGATGCGATTGCCGCCAATAGGCGGTTCGCGCTGGACGATCGGGGCGTAGTTTTCACGCGAGCCATTCGGCCGGATGGTGTAGCTGGGGAAACCCAGCTGGTGCATCGCGGCGACATGGGCATCCTTGCGCGCCGCCGGCACCCATTGGACGACCCCAATCGCCTGGATGCCGGAAAAGTTGGCATCGAGATTGAGCGCGCCGACGTAATCGCGAAAGTTGTCACGGTCCATCATGCCGGTGGCAGCGAACAGACCCTGTACGCCGCGCAGCATCTGCTCGTAGGTCGACATGCGCTGTTCGACGCGACTGACCGCGTCGCCCAGCGAAGAATTGAACTGGGAGAGCAATTCGTTGCGGGAGGCTTGCCGTTCGTGATCCCAGACCATCCAGGTGACGCCGAGTGCGGCGGACAAGATCAGTAAGGGCAGCAAGACCAGGCGCGCCCAGGTCACGGGGATGCCTGGAAATCGACCATGGATTTAGCCAGGTCGGGTTTGAAGTACTTCTCGAAAATGCGGAGGACGGTTCCATCCGCGCGCATCTCGTTCACCAGCGCACGCCACTTATCCTGCTCGGCCGGCGACAGCGCCTTCTTCGACATGATCAGGCCATGCGGGATGGCGGGATCGTTGAACTCGATGATGGTGGTGACATCGCGGATCTTCTTCTCATCGAGCGCCGGGTAGTCGAACGGCTCCATGATCATGCCCTGGATGCGGTGGTGGATCAGCGCCTCATACAGCGGCGCCAGGCCGCCCGCCTGGCTGACGCGGTTTTCAGCCGAGAGCGTGTCGACCAGCCGGTTCGCGGAGTCGCTATAGCGGAAGCTGCGGATCACGCCCAGTTGAAACTGGTCACTGCGCTCGAAATCGGCCAGCTGACGCATGCCCGCGTCCTTGCGCACCAGCAAATAGTATTTGTTGCTGAAATACCAGGCGAAGGAGGCGAAGCGGTTGCGGTCGGCGTTGGCAATGCCGGACAAGCTGAAATCAAGCGCGCCGGACTCGATCAATTGCCAGATGCGAGCGCGCGACATGAGGCTGACGCCAATTTTGCAGCCGCTTCGGCGGATCAGTTCGTCGGCGAAGTCCTTGTCGATGCCTGTGTCGGTATCGGCGGAATAGAGCAGGCCGTGATCGTGCAGCGCGAGCGTAAAGGGACGTGAGCAGTCGGGACCCGCGGCAACCGCGCGGCCCAGACATGACATCACCAGTAGCAAGCCGCCCAGAGTGTGTCGGATCACAGCGTCGCCGTGGTGGTGGAAGTGACTAAAATACCGCCCTCTTTTTATTAACACCGGTCTCGATGGCATGTTTAGTCATTTTTGCCCTTCGACGACGGGTTATGCGGGGAGACTTTTTGTAACGCACCTGATTGCGCGCCCGATCTGTCGCTCGGAAAAACGACAGCAAATCCCATAGTCGGGCGGTTCCGGCAGCTTGTTGGTTTAGTAAAAAAATGATAAGGCCGGTGAATTAATGGTACCGGACGTGTATTAAAACTGCAACTGAGACCAAACGTTTGCAAGTCGTGAGGCCGTAATCATTTCATATGCGGCCGGCGGCGCGTGGCCCTGAATGCCGGCTTTATAGCCCGCCATTGCCCAACACTTTGACGCGCTTGTGCGCATTGTACCTAGCGCAGGTGACAGACCCGTGTGACTGGCAGCGCGCCGACAAATTCTATTTCGCGTCTCTCTGTCCCCTGACTAAACGCTCGGCCATCATAACGGCGAGGGGCGCTGCTCATAGTCGGAATGCCGTTTACCTTCGAAATGGAATTAAGCATCGACTCACATCGGCATATCCGCCTAATGACGTTCGACATTTGATTCTCAAGGAATTTGGCCGATTAGAGCGCCGACGCAGATGTGCGCCCTTGCATGCGCAGCGCCTGTTCTTTGCAGCGAATTTCGATGAAAAGCAATGCAATTGCGATAACAAAAGCTATCGCAATTGCATAAGGCGCGCGGCCCTCACGCGTGCGAGGAAGTGATCGCGCGCTGTGTCAGCGTGAGGGCGTTAGTTGCCGATTTTCAACAGCTCGACTTCGAACGTCAGCGTGCTGTTCGGCGGAATCGGACCTACGCCGCGGTCGCCGTATGCCGTCGCCGGCGGGCACACAAGCTTGGCCTTGCCGCCAACCTTCATCTTCTGGAGGCCTTGCGTCCAGCATGGGACGACTTGACCAAGCGGGAATGATGCCGGCGTACCGCGCTTGTATGAAGAGTCGAATTCGGTGCCGTTCGCGAGTGTGCCGCGATAGTTGACGGTCACGGTATCTGCCGCAGTAGGCTGCGGCCCGGTACCTTCCTTGATTTGCGTCACGGTGACGCCGGAAGGAAGCGTTTCTGTCGCTCCCGTAGCGGCATAAGCAGATGACGAAGCGATAAAAGCAAAAGTGAGCAGCAGCGAAACTTTTTTCATAAAGCGTCCAGAGCGTCCCGAAAGTGGGGTTGTTAGCAAAATGCGATGTCAACGAAGCCAAGCGCCGAACACATTAGCACGGACGAGCGACGGTATGGCAGACCCTTACTTCGAGGCGGTCTGAGGCAGCCGGGCCTTGATGAAATCGATGAACAACCGTGTTCTCGCCGGCAACAGGCGAGTATCTGTAATCGCATGTACCTGGACAGGCGCAAGACTCCAGTCTGGCAGCACCCGCCGCAGCCGGCCCGATGCCACCTCCTCGCGCGCGAGCTCCGTATCGAGCACCGCGATGCACACACCCAGCATCGCCAACGCGCGGCTCAGCCCGACGCTATTCATCCTGAAGCGGGACGCAATCGTTACATCGACCACTTCGTCGCCCCGATAAAAGGTCCTCTCGACCTCCTCCTGGTTCGTCGCCCCTTGCACGACGCACACCACGTGATGAATCAGGTCGTCGGGATGGAACAGCCGCGGCGCAGCCTTGAGATAACCGGGCGATGCATAGAGATAACGCGGCAACAGCCCGATCTGGCGTGCGACGAGCGTTGAGGGCGCTGTCGGCGGTGGGCCGATGCGAATGGCGAGGTCGAACGGCTCGCTCTGCAAATCCACGCGGCGCGGCGTCAGGTCGAATTCGAAACTGATCAACGGATAGGCCTGGGCGAACTCGCTCAGGATCGGCGCGAAATAACCGATAGCGAGATCGACCGGCATCGACACACGCAGCGTGCCGCTGGGCCGCTCCACTACATCGACCAGCGATTCGTGCGCCATACGCGCTTCCTCGACAATGCTCTGGCAACGCTTGAAATACACCTCGCCCGCAGCGGTGAGTTCGACCTTGCGTGTCGAGCGATGAAGTAGTTGCAGACCGATCGTCTTTTCCAGATCCGAGATATGGCGGGACAGCGTCGAATTGGGCATATCGAGCGCTTCCGCCGCGCGCCTGAAGCTTTTGGTTCGAGCCACCTCCACGAACAAACGCATATAGCTCAACAGTTCCACGATGATTGCTCCACTGGTGGATCACTGTATCCAAGTATAGCTATTTATCCCTCACATGGATCAATGCAACATGTCGATACCCCTTCTCAATCAAGGAATCGACATGAACCCGCTCTTCAGCACTACCCGAATCGGCCGCTACACGCTTCGCAACCGCCTCGTCATGGCGCCGATGACGCGCTCCCGCGCGGACGATGCCACCGGCGTGGTCTCAGACATGGCGGCGGCGTACTACGGCCAGCGCGCCGACGCTGGCCTGATCATTACGGAAGGCACCTACCCCGCGCCGATGGGCAAGGGTTATGTGCGCACGCCGGGCATCCATTCCGAGTCGCAGATCGAGGCATGGAAGCGCGTCACCGACGTCGTTCACGCCAAGGGCGGACTGATCTTCCTGCAGCTCATGCATACCGGACGTATCTCCCACCCGAGCCTCTTGCCGGAAGGCGCAACACCCGTTGCCCCTTCCGCGATCCAGCCGGCCGGCACGGTGTTCACGGCGACGGGACCGCAGGAACTCGTGCGGCCGCGCGCACTGGAGACCGGCGAGGTGGCGGACATCGTCGAGGACTATCGGCTCGCCACGCGTTACGCGTTGATGGCCGGCTTCGACGGCGTTGAATTGCATGCGGCTTCGGGATATCTGCCGGAACAGTTCCTGTCCTCCGGAACGAATCAGCGGACTGATTCGTATGGCGGCTCGCTTGCCAATCGCGCGCGCTTCATTCTGGAAGTGCTGAGCGCGATGACTCAGGAAGCGGGCAGTAACCGCGTCGGTATCAAGATCGCGCCTGAAATGGGCTTCAACGATATAAGCGATGCATCGCCGCAGGAGACCTATCACTATCTCGTGCAGAAACTCAACTCGCTCAAGCTCGCCTATCTGCATGTAGCCAGGACGGGGAGCAAGTTCGACTATCGCGCGCTGCTGCGGCCGTTGTTCAATGGCCCGTTTCTGTCGGGCGGCGGGCTGACCAACGAGACCTCACAAGCGCTGATTGAACAAGATCAGGCCGATGCCGCCGTATTCGGCAGCCTGTATCTCGCCAATCCGGATTTGCCACAGCGTTTCCTGGCCGATGCCCCCTCTAACACGCCGGACCGCGACACGTTTTTCTCGCCCGGCCCGAACGGGTATATCGACTATCCCACTCTGGAGAGTGCTCAATGAACCGCGCCCTTCGTACACCGTCGCCCTTCAGCTAGGGGCCATCGCCTTTCCGACATGCTCGGCGAACGCTTTGACCTTGGCCGAATGCCGGCGCTCCAGCGGGCTCACCACATGGATCGGGATAGGGATCGTTTCCCAGTCCGGCAACATCCGCTGTACTTCGCCACTGGCCAGTTCATCATCGAACAGCCAGGTCGGCGAATATCCGATACCCATACCCGCGAGCACCGACGCCCGCATGACCTCGCTGCTGTTGGTTTGCAAATTGCCTTCGACGCGCACAATGCGCGTGGTTCCCGCCGGATCCGCCGCGCCGGGCCCTGCCGTAAAACTCCAGGCGTTGCGCATCGCCAGTTCGGTGTAGACGATGCAGTTGTGATCGGTCAGGTCGTCAGGAACGCGCGGCACCTTAGTTCCTTTGGGCAGTGAGCGCACGTAGCTGCGATGCGCCATCAGCATCCGCTGGGTCGTTCCCACGCGACGGGCGATCAGGCTGCTGTCCGGCAGATCGCCGATGCGCACCGCAACGTCGATCCCCTGCTCCACAAGATCAATAAACCCGTCGCTAAGACGCAGGTCGATCTTCACGCCGCGATGCTCTGCCAGAAACGACTGAACCAGCGGCATGAGCTTGAGGCGCCCGAAGCCGACCGAAGCCGCAATCCGCAGCCAGCCGGTCAGTTGCTGCTCGCCGCGTCGCAACGCGCCTTCGGCCTCCGCGATTTCCGCGAGCAGGCGCCGCGCCCGTTCGAAATAGTGTTCACCTTCCTCCGTCAGTGCGAGCGAACGCGTGGTTCGTGTCAGCAGCCTTGCGCCCAGCTCGCGCTCCAGCGCCGCGATCTGTTTGCTCACTGCGCTCTGCGTGGTGTCCGACTCGTGCGCGACTGCGGAAAAGCTACCCGCCTCCACCACACGCACGAAAGTCTTCATTGCCTGAAGCTTGTCCATTTTGCTCAATATATTCCTGCGGGGAATTAGTTATATGAGCATACACCGTCTATATCGTCAATCTGGAATCAGTCAAAGTTCAGTCATCGCTCAAGCGATTTCACCCAACCTGAAGGAGCACTGACATGAACCAACCCGTCGTCCTTATCACTGGCGCGCTGACCGGCATCGGCCGCGCCACCGCTCTTGCCTTCGCTCGCGAAGGAAACCGCATCGTCGTCAGCGGCCGCCGCGAAGAGGCAGGCCACGCGCTTGCCGCCGAACTGCGCGCCCTCGGCGCCGAAGCCGAATTCCTGCGCGCCGATGTGCGCTTCGAAGCCGAAGTGCGCAGCGTGGTCGAGCAGACAGTCGAGCGTTTCGGCCGTATCGACGTGGCGGTCAACAACGCCGGCACTGAAGGTCAACTGGCGCCGATCGTCGAGCAGACGGCGACCAACTACGAAGACACGTTCGCGGTCAACGTGCTCGGCACGCTGCTGTCGCTCAAGCACGAGATGCGCGTGATGCTGGCGCAGGGTGCGGGTTCGATCATCAACCTCTCGTCGATCGCGGGCCAGGTCGGCATCGCAGGCGCGTCGGTCTACGCGGCCAGCAAGCATGCGGTGGAAGGCCTCACGAAGAGCGCGGCGCTCGAAGGCGCTGCGGCAGGCGTGCGTGTCAACGCCGTGGCGCCGGGTCCTGTCGCCACCGAAATGCTCGACCGCTTTGCCGGCGGCAGCGAAGAGGGCAAGGCAAGCTTCCTTTCCACGATACCGGCACGACGCGCCGCCACCCCGGACGAGATCGCCCAGACGATTGTCTTTCTTGCGAGCGACAAGGCCCGCTACCTCACCGGACAGAACATTGCGGTCGACGGAGCCTACACGGCGCAATAACGCAGAGGTTGATGGTTGCCGCCGGGTGAGCCACGGACGTAACGCGATGAGCGAGACGTCCGCCTCACCCGGCTAGCTGAAACCCGACCAATCGGGCGTTTAGTTCAGCTGGCGAAATGCTCGCCGAACATAGGCAGGCCGCTAGCTGAACCTTCAGGGGTCGCTTCATCCTGGAGCACGTCCCAATGCTCGGCCAGGATGCCATTCTCAAGCCGGACGATGTCTACCGCGATGAAAGCCGCCGCACGGCCATTGCCCGAAAAGCGGCCGTGAACCATGACGAAGTCACCTTCGGCCATGATGATGCCGTGTTCGTAGACCAGTGCGTCAGGCAGGTTCCTGACCAGTTCGAAAAGACCCTCGCGGCCCGGAGCGATGTGCGCGCTGTGCTGGATGTATTGAGGCGACCAGAATTTCTCGGCGGCAGCATAGTCGCGCTGGTTGAAGAGTGTGTCGAATGCTTCCAGGACGATGGCCTTGTTTTCCTCTTGAATGCTCATGGTGTTTCCTTTGGCTTGAGTTGATTGGTTCCTGCCCGCTCAGCGAGTCTTCGTCATATCTGACCGGCGGTTGCCAGCGTCGGATAGTCCGTGTAACCCTGCGTGCCTCCGGCATAGGCTGTAGCCCGATCGAACCGGTTCAGCGCGGCGCCCTCCCGAATGCGCTCAGGCAGATCGGGGTTGGCGACGAACATCCGGCCGAACGCGACGGCATCGGCCAGCTTCGACTCGAGCACCTGGATTGCCGTCTCGGGGCTATAGCCGCCGGCGGTGATCATCGGTCCGTCGAATGCATGACGGAACAGCGCGGCGTTGTTGGCGCTGTCGACGCTCGCGTCATCCCCATAACCGGCGGACGACGCACGCGGCTCGATCATGTGGAGATACGCGAGCTCGCGTTTGCCGAGCTCGCGGATGACGTGGGTGAAATGGGGCACTGTGTCGCTGTCGCTCAATCTCCCCAGGTTGCCGTGCGGCGAGAGACGCACTGCGGTGCAATCGGCGCCGATGACGTCGATGATTGCGTCCACGACCTCAAGCAATAGCCGGGTCCGGTTTTCGATCGAACCGCCATACTCGTCGGTGCGATGATTGCTGCCGTCCTGCAGGAATTGATCGAGCAGGAAGCCGTTCGCACCATGGATCTCGACACCGTCGAAGTTGGCATCGAGTGCATTCCTCGCTGCGTTCCAGAAGGCCTCGACGATCTCCGATATCTCGTCCGTTTCCAGCGCATGCGGCGTCTCGAAGGGCACCTGCTGAAATGCCGGCGTGTAGGCGAGGCCGGGAGCCGCGATAGCAGAAGGCGCAACGGGCAGGCTACCGTCGGGGTTGTAACTCGAATGCGACCAGCGCCCATGGTGAACGATCTGGAGTACGATCCGGCCGCCCCTGGCATGGACGGCTTCCGTGACACGACGCCAACCGGCTATCTGGTCCGGCGAGTAAATGCCGGGCATCTGCGGATACCCGTGCGCATTGACGCTGATCGCCGTCGCTTCGGTCACGATCAGGCCTGCCGAGGCTCGCTGCGCATAATATTCGGCGCTGATGGGCAACAGCACGCCACCGGGACCTGCGCGCATACGGGTAAGCGCCGGCATCACGATACGGTTGGGCAACGACAGCGCGCCCAGTTGGAGCGGCACAAAGAGATAGTCGGCAGACATGGCGAGATTCCCGGTCGAATGCGGTACGGCGCTAAAGACGCGCGGCCTGTCAGCTGAAGGTCAACTGGCCGAAGTCCAGTGAAACGAGCAAGGGCTCGGGCACCTTCTGCATGTTCTCGTCGTAGGCGTAGATGCGCCGCTTGGTCGGCATCCTGATGCCCTGGAATTCGCGATAGTCGCTGACGTAATTGGCGCCGCTCGCGCCGCCCAGGATATCGACGGTGTAGTCGTGGCGCCGCATCAGTCCGTCGGGGCCGAAATGGGTGATCTGCGTTCTTGTATGACTATGGATATGAGTGGGGAACGTCACCTTGAGGCGGCGCCATTCCTCGCCATTCTCGTGCCACGGCTCGATCTCCTCGCTCTCGAACCCCGGGTAGGTGTAAAGGAAGGGCGACGTGAGATACGTCCACAGCGCCTCGCTGGCGAAATAGGTGACGTGGAACTTGTCCCACGGCGTCTCTTGTACGTGACCGGCGTAAGCGGCCTCTGGATCGCCGCGGCTATCGAGCACCTCTCCATCCAGCGTTTCGAGCGACATGCGGCCCGGAACGAACACGCTACGCTGACCGGGTGCCAGGAACGGCGTGATCGTCAGCAACTGCTTATGCGTGTCGATCTCCAGGACCTTGTCCTTCAATACGCCGGGTTGCTGCTTGACGTGCCAGATCGCGCCGTCGATCGATACTTCGGCCTTAAGGCGGGTAAACGTGTTCCAGCGATCCAGACCGCCATGGGCGTCGATAGCGAAAGCAAGCAGGTCGTTCATAGTGGTCAATCTCCGGTGTAAGAGAACAGCACGTAAAGACGAGACGATTTGGATTCGTGCTGTCGATGGATGCAGATTACGGCGATCGCCTTCGCACCAGTAGCCGGTCTTTTTCGCTATCACTTATGTGATTTGCACATGAGTTCGGTTGAATACCGCCCGAGGGACGAAGAATGGCTGCCGTGACTGACGGCGGGTCCATTTGATGGCTGCGTGAGCGAGTTGCGACCGGTAGCCAATGATTTCGGCTATCTTTTATGTCCGTGGCGCATTAATTACACAGTCCCGATAACCAAGGCCGGCGCTGCTATTTCGTTCCAAGAGAACCTTGATGAAAGACATATTCGCGCTCAAGCTCTACACCCGCGTTGCCCGGCTGGGGAGCTTCTCGGCCGCAGCCCGCGAATGCGGCCTGTCTCAGTCCCAGGCCTCACGCATCATCGCCGAGCTGGAAGCGGGGCTCGGTGCCCGGTTGCTCTCACGCACGACGCGCGCGGTCGTGCCAACGGAAGCGGGCTCCGAGTTCCTCGCCAGAATGGAGCCTATCCTCACCGCTCTGGACGAGGCGGAACATAGTGTTCGGGAAGGAGGTGAGCTGCGCGGGTTGCTGCGGATGAGCATGCCGACGAGCGTAGCGATCCGGGAAGTGATCCCGCGCCTTGCAGCGTTCACCGCGAGGCATCCTCACCTGCAACTCCAGCTTCTGCTCGAGGACCGGCGGCAGGATCTGATTCGCGATGCCGTCGATGTCGCGATCCGGCTTGGCCAACTGCCGGACTCGGGCGCGACAGCCAGGCTCATCGCACAAATTCCCCGCTTGATCCTTGCGGCCCCCAGCTATCTCGAACGCGCGGGAATACCGGCTACGCCTGACGATCTCGTTGGACACCGAATCGTGGGTGGCCCCGCGGCATCGGTGCCCTGGGCGTGGAAGTTCGAGCGCAATGGTGAGACGGTGGAGGCGGACGTCCAGCCGTATTTCACGACGAACGAGAACGAAGGTGCCGTCGCCGCCGCGGTGGCCGGTTTCGGCATCACGTCCACCACTGGATGGGCGTGTCGCCGCGAGCTGGACGACGGGTCTCTTGTCCCGCTACTTGTGGACTGGAAAACCGTCGACATTCCCGTACACGCCTACTTCCCAATGGGCCGCGCGACGCGCGCAGCCGGTCGCGCCGTGGTCGAGCATCTCATTGCCGACCTCCGGGCGACCGCGGAAACCAGGTGCTCCGTTTTCTGAATCCGGCATGAGTAATTGCATCGGATTCCTCAAAACTTTGACTCTTCGTGTTCAAGTTTTTCCTACATCGCGTCAGATGACGCGATGTAGGAAATGAGACAGGTTAAGGGAACATCAAGGGAACAGCCCGGCCGCCCGATATGCCGTAACCGCCCGGTCGAACATTGCGATGTCGCCGCGGCCTCTTGCAATGAGCTGAGCACCTTCGATCGCAGCGAAGATTGCAAGCGCCTGGTGTTGAATTGCATCCTTTCCTGCTTTCGATTTTCGAAGCGCAAGGACTTCAGTCAACCATTTGACGTTCACGTTGGTGAATCGGTCCACCTCTGCTCGCACTTCCACTGGCAAGTCGTCGTATTCGGCAGACATGAGTCCAACAAGGCACATCCGATTGTCATTGAGCAACACCGAGCGAAAGATGGCCGTATAACCGGTCATGCATTTGCGGGCATCTTTGGAGGCGGCAAGCAATTTTTCGAGTGCCGCGCTTCCATCGTCTGTATAGCGTTGCGCGAGGGCGGCGCCAAGATCGCCTTTTGTAGGAAAGTGGTGATGGATACTCGCGCTGGACACACCCACCTCTTTTCCGATTTCACGAAAGCTCAATGCGTTGTAGCCGTGCGCCTGCACCATGAGCCGCGCCACACTCATGATTCGTTCTTTAGTGTCTGTGGTGGTCATCAGGAGCCTTCGTCTACCAATAGAGTGTTGTTGAATGGTAAGTAGTTGTTGCGAGTATATCTCTACCGATAGATAAGCACAATCGTGCCGCTTAGCTATCGATAGATAGTTGTTGACATCGCGACCTTCGCACCCCATGCTTCGCTCCACGCTTTATCTATCGATAGATAACCTGAAGGAATTGATCATGAAAATTTACGACACCCCTGGCTTCCCGAATCCGGCCCGCATTCGCATCGTCCTCGCCGAGAAGGGACTGGATTCCCAAATCGAATTTGTGAAGGTGGATCTGTTTGCGGCCGAGCACAAGCAAAGCGCTTTTCTCGCCATCAATCCGGCGGGAACGGTCCCCGTCCTCGAACTCGACGATGGCACGTTCATCTCGGAAGGCGTCGCGATTACCGAGTATCTCGACAACCTGGACGGAAACCCCACGCTTACCGGGAAGACACCGAAGGAAAAGGCGGTCATCCACATGATGCAGAAGCGGGCTGACGATCAACTCATCGATGCCGTCGGCATTTATTTTCACCACGCAACGCCCGGACTGGGTGCTCGCCTGGAAGCCTACAAAAGCCCCGAATGGGCGCACAGGAAGGAATGGGGCGACCGGCACCATGAGAAGTTCATGCGCGGCATGAAGTACTTCGACGGCGTTCTTAAAGCACATCCCTATGTGGCTGGCGATGAGTTCTCGATGGCCGATATCACGGTCTATGCCGCGCTCATGCATGGCAGCGCTGCAGGCATTGCGATTCCGGACGACTGTTCAGCCTTGTCTGCCTGGCAGGCAAAGATGTCGGATCGGCCAAGCGTGAAGAATCGAAGCGGACAAGTGATGGAACTGCCGGCCTGACACAGCGCGATGCCCTTGCGAACCGGGGCGTTGCGGCCGCTAGTTCCGATCGCTGCATTGCTATCCCACCATGACTGGAGAACTACCATGAAGCATTTCAGCAAGATGTCCGGCTTTCGTTTGAGTCTCGGCGCGTTTGCCCTAGGTGTTGATGCTTACGTCATGGCTGGACTGCTGCCTTCGATCGGGTCGACTTTCGCTGTATCGCCGTCGAGTGCCGGGCAAACGGTCAGTATCTTTAATGTGCTTCTTCGTCTGGGGCGTGGCTGCGTNGGGCTCGCAGGCGCCGCAGCAGCACAGACTGTTGTCCCTGCAACCACGACACGGAAGCACGGCGGTCGCTTTGCACAGTTCGGCGCGCTATCTGGGCAGCGCGGCCGGCTAGCGCACTACCGCGCCGTTGGATAAAGGGTTTATAACCCTTTATTTATCGTTATCATGAAAATCATTAACTATCGCAAATTGTCGACGAGCTCTACCCTGTAATCATCCCCGTCGCACCGTGTGCAGGTCACTGCACTCGAGCCTCAAGCAGAGCGAGCGAGGGGCAAGGTCGAGGAGAGGACCGTGAACACCGCCGAGAAGTCCCTGCATTATCTGGTCGAAAAGTGGCTTGCACCCGATCCGGAGGCACGGATCCGCGTAGTCCGGTTTGGTCATATCCGCGAAGACAGGACCCGCTACGTGCATGTCGAGGCATCAGCTTTGAGCGGTCCGCGTGCAATCTTTTTCTTTCGGCACGACGACGGCTGCTGGTGTGTATTTCCGCCCCGGATCGCGCAACCGTCAATGACCGGTTATCGGCTTGCTGCTTGAGCGGCATCACAGGCCCGACAAATCAACGGAGAAAAAAGACGGCGCCATCATGCAGTCCGCATAGAAGTGATCCAACCAATCCGAATCGTGCGGTCACGATTTTTCAGTCCAAGACTGGTCAAACTGGACGTGGATCGACGAAGGTGCAATGTCGCCGTGTCGATTAGCAACGCCAACAGCCGCCGGAATGCCATGCCCTACGGCGCGGGTTCATGTCCCGGCGCCTGAGTCTATCCGCGATTGCAGTTAGACTATTAATCATGAACGAGTGCCGTTACTGCGCAAAGATGCGCGACGAATGGGATTGCCACGGGCAAGAGTGCCGCACGGCCATAGCCAAGGCACTGCGGAGGCAGCGCCTGGGTCTGCCGATGGTGCCGAATCTGATCCGCAACGAAATTCCCGCTGGCGCGACTACAGGCGAGGTCATTACCGTCCTGTGGCGCCAGCGCGTGCGCGCTCGCCGCGCCAACGAAGAGCGCCGGAATCGCAAAGCAGTAGAGGATTTTGACGCCGACTAACTGCGAAAACAACAGACGTCACCGGCTCTTCGCCTCCAACGTCCGAAACGGGCCTCGTGGCTGCCTGACGCAGGCGACTCTCGGCCAGTTTGAGCCGCTCAGAAAAAATTGCGACCGTCCGCTGTCATGCCTGAAGAAGGCTTGTAAAGGGTGAAAAAAGATCATTCTCCGTTCGAACCAGGGCCAGGCCGACAGTACAGCCGGTTGCGCCCGAGATTTTTACGGAACGTTAACGCCGATCTTGATAGCCTTGGAGTAAGCAACGGAAAATGGGGGCAATATGATGCACACACTGGCGGGACTGCGGGCTCTCCTCGCATCGGGCAAGACCGCACCCCACCGCCGGTCACATCCCGCGCCTGCCCGCAATGTGATGATGCACGTCACGCTCGACGCGCAACACGCCACCCCGCTACGTCAGGCTCTGATCCGTGATTGCGCCGGTCAGCCGTGGACCATTCGCCTCGTGCCTTTGTACGGAACGGACCGCGTGCGTCTATCGCTCTATCTCCCCAAGGAGGCAGTGAGCGGGGCAATCCAGCGGGTCGCGCATCTGGCACCGACTGCCGAGGTGGGGCAACTGTTTGAGGTCCCTCACGCCCCCACCGAAGCCTGGCGGGATTTGATGCATCCCGCGTCTCCTCCAAGTGTCGACCCGGCCGATCAATCGGACGAAATGGCTTCTGGCAACGACACTATTGCGCAACTGCTCTCCCAGGATCACGTCCTGCTCGGCCTGGACGTCGATAGCCGGGAATCACTTTTCGTGCACCTCGGCCGTTTCTGTGAAGAACGCTTCGGGCTGCCGGCGGCGACGGTGATCGCCGGCCTCGAGGCGCGCGAATCGTTAGGCTCGACCGCGCTGGGTCAGGGGGTCGCCGTTCCGCACGGTCAAATCAAGGGGCTGCGTCGGGCCATAACGTTGTACGTTCGTCCGGCGACACCCATTCCGTTTGATGCGCCCGACGGAAATCCCGTGGGCGACGTCGTCGTGCTATTGGTCCCGGAAGCGGCCAACAGCACGCACCTGCGTCTGCTAGCTGATGTAGCGCAGCGCTTCTGCGACCACCACTTCCGGGAGCAACTCCATGCCTGTGTCGACGCGCAGGCCGTGTGTCAGTTGTTCGTTGGCTACAACGCACCCGAAGCCGACCTGGCCGGTCGTTCTCATGCAGCGGTCAAATTATTCGACAAAGGCCGATAGGTTCTTACGTCGACGGTTTGCCTCTTGGACAGCGGAACGGCAGGTGGTGGACGAGTAGTTGCAAAAACTCGCCCTGGTCCAGGTTGGACTCCGGTTGTAGATCAAAGGGCCGGCGTGTTCGATGAATCACCAGCCTTCAAGAAATCGACAAAGGCACGCAACGGCGCAGGCAAGTGGCGACGCCCCGGATAATAAAGAAATGGCCCCGAAAAGCGCTGCCACCACGGCTCAAGGATCGGCTCCAACGCTCCGCTCTCGAGATGCGGGCGCAGCATACCCTCGAAAAGGTGGATGACACCCACCCCTGCTACCGCCGCACTGATCGCAAGATCGACTGCCGCGCCGGGCCTGACCAGGAGCGGTCCCGGAGGATCCAGCCGCACCACCTCGCCGTCCCGCTCAAAATTCCAGGTTGGCATCGCGCCTCCGGCAAATTGACCGCGCAAGCACGCATGAGAGAGCAGGTCGCGCGGGTGCCCGGGTCTCCCGTGCGTGTCGAGATAGCCTGGCGCTGCAGCCGTAGCGAAACGCTGCACACGTGGCCCGATCGGGATGGCGATCATGTCCTGCTCGAGCCGCTCGTCATAGCGAATGCCGGCGTCGCAGCCGATCGAAAGGACATCGACGAAGCCGTCCTCAACCACGACCTCCAAGCGGATGTCGGGATATGCCTTGAGGAACGGCGCGATGACGGTTGGCAATACGATCCGCGCGGCGCTCGACGGCACGTTGAGTTTGAGCGTGCCAGTCGGCTTGTCCCTGAACCCGTTCAAGACATCCATCGCTGCTTCCATCTCGCTGAACAACGGCGTCAGCTTTTCGATGAGACGCAGCCCCGCTTCGGTCGGGGCGACGCTGCGTGTGGTCCGGTTGAGCAAGCGCAGCTCAAGCTTCGACTCGAGGCGCCGCACGGCGATGCTGAGGCTCGAGGCGGAGACGCCGCTGATTCGGGCTGCGTCGCGAAAGCCGCCGGCGCGAGCGACCGAAACGAATGCGGCAAGATCGTTGAACTCCATGGCCATTGTTCACTTTGTTAAACAACCCGTGCAATTTAGATCGGATTATCTAACAACGCAAACGCTTCCATACTGGCGCTCAACCATTCTTCAAGGAGAGCGTTATGTCGGACTTCATCCCTGTGGGTACATTTCCGCTTGGTGGACGCCCCGTGCACCGTGTGGGCTACGGTGCCATGCAGCTTGCCGGACCCGGGGTATTCGGGCCGCCGAAGGATCGTGGCACAGCCATCGCCGTACTTCGCGAAGCGGTCGCATCGGGCGTCAATCACATCGATACGAGCGACTTCTACGGGCCGCACGTCACTAACCAGATCATTCGCGAAGCGCTCCACCCGTACCCGGATGACCTTGTGATCGTCACCAAGGTTGGCGCTGTTCGTGGTGAAGACGCCTCGTGGATACCGGCGCCCGAGCCGGAAGATATCAAGCGCGGAGTCCACGACAATCTTCGCAACCTCGGCGTCGACACGCTCGACGTCGTCAACGTGCGAATCATGGGCAAGGTCCACGCGCCCGCTGAAGGCTCGATCGAAAAGCAGGTTGCTGCCCTTGCCGAACTTCAGCGCCAGGGTCTCGTGCGCCACATCGGCCTGAGCAACGCGACCTCGGCCCAGGTCGCCGAGGCGCAGGGCATCGCGGAAATTGTCTGCGTGCAGAACCATTACAACCTGATCCAGCGAGACGACGACGCGCTGGTCGACGAACTGGCGGCCAAGGGGATCGCCTACGTGCCGTTCTTTCCGCTTGGCGGGTTCACGCCGATTCAATCGTCAGCGCTGTCCAAGGTCGCCCAAACCATCGGCGCAACGCCGATGCAGGTGGCGCTTGCCTGGCTCCTCTATCGCTCGCCCAACATTCTGCTGATCCCGGGCACTTCGTCGCTCGAGCATCTGCGTGAAAACATGCAGGCGGCGCAATGGACGTTACCGGACGAGGTGCGCGCTGAACTGGACGCGATGGGCCGGGTCAACGGGGAACATTGAAACGCGTAAATTGGTTCGGCGAAGCAATCGCTGCTTGATCGCTTCGCCGGTACTGCCCATGTTGACGCNGCCCAGATAGCAGAGTCACGTTGTACATTCGCAAAAACCCAAGGCGTTTCCAGTGCTTACGCCACATTTCAAGGCGTTTCGAATGACGCCGGAGTCGCTGATGTCAAGTAATCGTGACCACTCCAGGTGAGCCGCCAGTCGCTACCCGTCGAGCGCACGAGATTCGCGTCGGCCAGCAGATTCAACTGATACCGCACGCCTCGGTTCGAAACATCAAACGCATCCTTGAGCGCGCCTTCAATGTCAAATTCGCTGAGATGCGGCGACTTGTTTTCCTCAAGAGTCTTTAATATCGCGAGTGCCAGATTCATATCGCGTTTCACGATCTCCTCCTGTTTGGAATTCAACGCCTCGCGCCCTTCATCCCCTCGGTTTCCATCGCGGCATTTAGCTCTTCGCTGGCCTCAATGGGGTCCATGGTCTCGTCGATGAAAGCTGTCGCGCGTTCGGCGGCCGCCTTCGTTTCGTCGGCACCGTTGCCGGGTTCGTCGTCGTCGTTGCTTGGGGGCAGCAGCATGTCTGCGAGCATGGCCTCCAACTCCGGTGTGTCCCACGGCGCGCCATGCTGCTTTTTCTGCTTTATGTAGTGCCTGACTTCTGCGTCTTGTTCCGGAGTCAAGGGAAGACCGCGAAAAGTGCTTTTGGGGTCAGCGTCGTCCATGGTACTGCTCCCGGGTTCGTCTGTTTTTTTAGTGTAGCCCTATTGTCGTCTTAGAGGCTCAACCGCCGGTCAATGCATCGACCACAAACGATTTCGGGCAGCGCGAAACCGATGCAAATTGCTCCAGGTCATGAAGGGGGTCGTAGCTATGACAAAAATATCCGGACGAGTGGCGATTAGCCACCCGCGACAACGCTGTAGCTGGCTACCCTCGCCCGCCGAGAAAAATCGAACTGATTGCAGGCAAATCTCAGCTCTTTTTCGATGTCTTCGCCATAAATTGCGTTGGCAAGTGCTGAACCTTCTCGCTTCCGCACTTCGGACACTGCGGATGCGCAGTTTCATGTTCAGCGAGATGTTGGGCGCGCTCGAACATTTCGCCGCACGCCTCACAGCGATACTGGTAAGTCGGCATGGCTCTGCTCCCAAACAAGTCCCGCAGATGCATCGATAGATACGATGCATCCACAACATCAGGCATCGTAGTAACCCATTCTAGTGCAGGAAAAGAACGCGTACTCGTCTAGCCATTGGCTCCAGACTCAATCGCGGTATTGAAGCCCGCTTGCTGGCATTTCGGAGCGCATCGTGATGCGATTTAAGTGAACAGATTGCTCACGCATTTTCGACCACCCGTTGCCTTCGCGATTTATTCGGCACGATCAAAATGCCCATAGTTGACCGTAAGGGCGTTCGGCACCGTGCTGCCGTCGAAGCCCGTGGCGCGCGGCTTCCCTTCCTTGAAAGCGAACGTGAGCAGGCCCGGCGCTATGTCGGGATTCTCGAACGTCAACAGGAATGTATCGGCAGACCAATGGGTCAGCTTCGCGGGAAAATCATGTGCACCTATTTTCACCGCGAGGCTTGCACCGTTGCGCACAACGGTGAGCGGCCCGTACGCCGGGCTGACATAGCGGTTGGCGAAGGCGCCAAGGTCGTGCGTGAGCGGCTTGGCGTCGGCCGGAGGTTGAGGCACATCGAGAATCGCGTTCCATCCTTTTTGCTCCTCGTGAATCTGTGCTTGCAAATCTTGCCCCGACGGGCCGAGCTCCCGCTCGAGAAACTCCGCACGGACGGCTTCTGGAAACACCGTCAGCTGCTTGTTGGCGAAGATCGCGATGCCAATGCCACGCTCGGGAATCAGCGTGACGATCGTGCGCACGCCGTTCAGCGCGCCATTCTTCTCGATCACGCGCCAGCGAAGGAAGCGATAACTCTCGCAGCCGAGCCCGGCTGAGTCGTTCGGATCGTGCAGCGGACCACCAACGCCTTGCACCATGCTCGCCGCGAAGATCTGTGTCACGGTCTCTTTGGTCAAAACCTGCCGGCCCTCGAACATGCCTGCCGCGAGCAGCATCGTCATCCATCGGGCGATGTCGCTGCCGGTCGACACGATGGCGCCCGCACCGCTGAACTTGTCGACGTTCTCGTACGGCATGACCGAGCCGTCGATGTTATGAGCCGTGGCGCGGTTGTCGTCCTTGAAAAGCTCCGCCTGAGTTGGACCGCTGCGTGTCATGCCGAGCGGCAGGAGCATGGCGGTTGACAGCAGTTGCGGCGCGCTCATTCCGGCGGCTCGCGCTGCGCTCTCCTGCCCAAGGAAAATTCCGTAGTTCGAATAGGCCCATTTTGACCGGAAGCTATGATCGAATTGCACGAAGCGCGCTCGGTGCACGAGCTCGGCGGGGCTGTAGTCGAGTTGATTGAGCAGGTCGCCGGTGTAAGCCGGCAGGCCAGTGCGATGCGCAAAGAAGTCGCGCAATGTGACGTACTGCGAGGCGTAGGGCTCCGCCAGCGCGGTATCCGGCGAAAAGGTCCTGACTGGCGCATCCCACGAAACAATGCCGCGATCGACCAATGTCGCGACCGCAGTCGCCGCGATGAACTTGCTCATCGACGCGATCTGGAATCGCGTATTCGCATCGACGGCGGCGGCTTCCCCGCTGCGACGCACACCGTAACCCTTCAGGAACACATTGCCCGCTGCGCTGGACACTACGACAACCGCGCCGGGTACTGCGTAGTCCTGAAGCGTTTTCTGTATGAACTGATCGAACGAAAGCCCGTTCACGTTACGTGCCAGGGGATCTTCCGCACGCGCGGGCCGCGGCTGTAGCGTCAATGCCAGGAGCAGCGGCATGGTGAACCGGCGATACGATCGAAGTGCGGTTGTTGCGGTCATGGTCCGCCCCTGAGTCGACTGCGTTCGTCTGTTCGATCGCGGACCCGGTGGTCCTGCGACGATACCGCGCTGTTCCAGCTAAGAATCAATGTAGGAACACACCATCGTCGGCGAAATCAGGGTATTCCACACTCTGCGGCATTTAAGATTCGCTAGCTTCTCTTCGCCGGCGGTGTCTGCACGATCGGAGCGGCTGCTCGAAGAATGTCGTCGCGCACTCGCGTGCGCGGCGGATAGATGCGCTCGCAGTTGATCAGTTGCTTGGTATGTTTTGCCTGGTCACCCTGAGAAACAAGATGCCTGTCCCAACCTTCCGTGTATACCGCGCCCCATGGGCCAAGGTCGAGAATGGTCGTGTACCAGTCGATACGCAACGGCAGCATCTCAAGGCCCAACAGATCGCAAACGGCATTGTGGCCGGCATAACGCCCCATCGGCCGGCTGTGCTGGCACGACATGACAGATGGGTGCTCACCATCAACAAGAAGCCGTGCACAATCGCCAGCGGCGAACACGCCACGTACCGTCTTGACGCGCAGGAACGCGTCGACTGGAAGTCGCCCGAAGCCATCAAGCGTTACTGGAAGCTGTTCAGTCAGAGGGTTCGCCCGCATTCCGCCGCACCAAATGACCGTAGCCGCGTCAATCCGGCCGCCATTTCCGAGCACGACGCCACCGCCGTCCACTGCTTTCAACTCCACGTTAGGCATCAGTTCGACGCCGAGTTCTTTCATCGCAAGTTCGATCACAGGTTGTGCACCACCCATTTCCTGCCCGATCTTCGCCGTACGGTCCGCGAGTATGACGCGAACGACATCGCGCTCCCTGTCACCAGCGATGCTGCGCAGCCTGGACGGGAGTTCAGCCGCTACCTCTATGCCGGTAAGACCCGCGCCTACGACGACTACCGTGTAGCGGCCCGCCGTTGCCGGGGCGGAAGATAACGCAGACATGTGCTGCTGAAGTCTTCTTGCACCCTCATAGGTGTCTACGTCGAAAGCATGTTCCGCCAGCCCTGGTATGGCAGGACGGACGAGCTTGCTGCCTGGCGCGATAACAAGCCGGTCATATTCCAGTGACTTCGTGCCGGTCTGCGCGCTGACGGTTACGTTGCCCTTGTTGACGTCTACGCTGGATACGACGCCTTCAATCCAATTCACACCCGCCGGGACGAGAACATCGGATAGAGGCACCAGGGTCTCATCGAGGTTCTTCTCGTAATTCCGTACCCGGATACTGTGATAGTTACTGCCATTGACTGTGACCACCTCAACCTGGTCGCTGGGTATGCGTAGTTCGTCGAGTTTTCGTGCCGCGCCGAGCGCGCTCCACAGTCCGGCGAAGCCGGCGCCGATCACCGCAATTCGCTTCACGATTCCCTCCGGTCAGACGATTTCAATGCGGTCGGTGCATCTACTCAGCGAACGCAGAATCCAGTTTCGGCGAGCTACTCAGCTACTGCCCGTAAATCTACGGACTTTCTCAGCCAGACTACCGCTGCAGCGACCGCCCCGAATGCAATTGATGCACCTGGAACTACTTCCACGGTGGCTGCGGAGTCCTCTTCCTTCGCGCTCCAATAGCGCCAGAGGCGGCGGCCCTCACGATTCGACGGAAGGTGGGGCATTCCATGTGGCTCGATGCGGGGCAGGCAGCGGCGTGCCGCAGGCCGTCGCGCATGGCGCTAAGTTTGCGGATCGTCCTGTCCAGCTCCTCCGCCTTGTCCGCGAGCATCTGCCGGTCGATGCGCGGCTGGCCCTCCGGCACGAACATGAGCGCAATTTCATCGAGCGAGAAGCCGGCGGCGCGCCCCAGCGCGATCAGCGCCAGCCGGTCCAGCACGCCTGCATCGAACTGGCGGCGCAACCCGCGCCTCCCGCTGGAGGCAATCAGCCCCTTTTCCTCGTAGAACCGCAGCGTTGATGCGGGAACGCCGGATCGCTGCGCCACCTCGGCGATGTCTAGCTTGATCACCTCTTGACCTCAAGTCGACTTGAACTTGCATAGTTTAGCTTCCGCTCCCCGGGGGGCAAGCAAAGGAGAACGATCATGGACGTCAACCAACAGACCGAAAACGAGCAGACGGCGCTTTGGAACGGCAGCGCCGGACACGCCTGGGTGGCGGCGCAGGGGCTGCTCGACCCGATGTTCAAGCCCTTTGAAGACCTGCTCGTCGACATGATTTGCGCCGGATCCGGGCATCGGGTGCTCGACGTCGGATGTGGCACGGGCAGCACGACGCTGGCCGTGGCGCGGCGGCTCGGCGCGAAGGGTCATTGCATCGGCGCCGATGTTTCGGCTCCGATGATCGCCACCGCCCAGGCACGCGCCGAACGAGAGGGCTCGACGGCAAGCTTCATCCGAGCCGACGCGCAGACCCACGCCTTCGAGCCGGCTGGCTTCGACAGGATCATGTCGCGCTTCGGCGTCATGTTCTTCGACGATCCGGTCCTGGCCTTCGCGAACCTGCGGCGCGCCGCCAGCGACGGCGCCGAACTGCGCTGCATTGCCTGGCGGAGTGCCGCGGACAATCCGTTCATGACCACCGCCGAGCGCGCCGCCGCACCGCTGCTGCCGAATCTGGCCGCCCGCC
>JGI12635J15846_10000165_pt1 | contig 50346 bp, 44 predicted proteins | sample BlaSpr_A8_OM2_M2_FD_15846 | JGI IMG/M metagenome (IMG submission 15846)
TATCGTCTACCGGCGCGGTGATACTTACTTGCCGGAAGCGTTGGACAAGCTCGACCATTATCTCCGGGACCATCGTACCGGGGAGGTGCATCATTTCGACCCCCGCCTGTTTGATCTGCTGCACGAACTGACCGCGTCTCTCCACGATTTGGGTGGCGAGATTAACGTGATCTGTGGATATCGCACGCCTTGGAGCAACGAATTCCTGCGCACCCGCAGCCCGCATACGGGCGTGGCTCGCCACAGTCTCCACATGCAGGCGGAAGCCATCGACATTCGCCTGCCGGGGGTCCCAACGTCAGAGCTACGGGACGCCGCGCTGCGCCTGCATCGCGGCGGAGTTGGCTACTATCGTAGTTCCGACTTCGTGCACGTGGACGTTGNCCGCGTCCGCCAGTGGTAGCGAGGGTTTACGAGAGGTCGGGAACCCCCGTCGCGCCCGCCGTTCGCCTAATGTTCGGCATCCGTCCCGTGCTATAGTCGGCACGCGCAAAAAGGTTCTCAGGATCAATCCGTGTACAAACTATTAGCTCGGGTGGGCTAGAAAGTGTGCGCTCTGCGATGACGGAGATTGGGCCTGTAATTCAAGCTGCCAAGAGCATTCTGCTGGTCGTCAGCGCGCTGTTTCCAATCGTGGATCCGATCGGCGGGGCTCCCGTCTTTCTGGCGCTCACGAGAGATTACACCCCGGAAACGCGAAGACTGTTGGCCCGCCGCATCGCCCTCAACAGCTTCATATTGTTGATCGCGTCCTTCGCCATCGGATCGCATGTACTCTCATTCTTTGGAATTTCGCTTCCCGTGGTGCAGGTAGGTGGCGGCCTGATTGTGATTTCAACCGGCTGGGCGATGTTGAACCAGAAAGATGGGAACGATCGAGGGGCAGCGGCCCGGACCATGAATAGTACTGACGTTTTCCGAGATGCGTTTTATCCGCTGACGCTGCCCTTGACTGTCGGTCCCGGCTCGATCTCGATTGCGATCACCTTGGGTGCCAATGCACCGCACGGCCTGGAAGCGAGTCTACTGGCGATTCTGGCGGCGGCAGTCGGTTCCGCTCTCGTGGCGGCATCTATCTACCCCTGCTACGGCTATGCGGACCGGCTGGCGGTTCTGATCGGCTCGACAGGGATGAACGTGATTGTGAGGCTCACGGCTTTCCTTCTAGTGTGCATCGGTGTGCAGATCCTGTGGAATGGCGCGAGCGCATTGCTCAGCTCGTTGCCGCGGGTGCATTGATACCATAACAAGTGCGTGATCAGAAGCGTCGTGCACTCTAAGGTTGGTTCTCACCAGGGGTAGGGATAGCCTTTCTCGAGAACTTTCTCCAGGCTTGCGTCGTGGCCGTAGATGTCATCGTAGAAATGAACGATGCCGTCCTCCAGCACGATAACAGTGGCATATAGGATCAAGACCGGAATCGGGTGCGCGAGATTCACCTGCTGGGTCCGGTCACCGTTCATGGCCGCGCGAATGCTTTCCGGAGTCCAGCCGGGATTGTCGCGCAGGACCCAGGCAGCCAGATCGGCGGGCTTTTCCAGGCGGATACAGCCGTGGCTGAAATCCCTCCGGGATTTGGCGAAGAATTCCGTCGACGGAGTATCGTGCATGTACACGTTGTAGTTGTTGGGAAAAATAAATTTCGCCAGTCCAAGCGCATTCTTTGGACCGGGCGTTTGCCGGATGAATAGCTTGCCGGCTCGGAGTTGACTGAGCACTTCGGGTGTGACCGTCCCCGCCGAGACGATATTCTGCTTGCCATCCACGACTTCAAATCCCTTCTTCGCCAGGTAGTCGGGATCGCTAACAAGGTGGGGAATCATCTCTCCTTTGGTAATGGAATAGGGCACCTCCCAATAGGGGCGGAAGACGACATACTCTATGGTGTCACTGAACACCGGAGTATTGTGACCGCCATAGGCTTTGCCCACTACGACGTTCATGGTCACGCCGATGTTGAAGTCCTTGTCATAGCTGCGGAGACGAAACTCGGGAATATTCGCCACGATGGGAGATTTCTGATAGGAGTCCGGCAACCACCGCCATCGCTCCAGAGTGAGCTGCATTTGCCGAACTCGACGGCTTATCGGAACGTTCAAGTCAGCCAGAGTTTGAGCGTCAATGTGTCCGCTCGGATCTCGCCCAAGCCGGCGCTGAAAATTCTTTACCGCATTCACCAGTTCACCGTGGTAAATCGGCGGATCGATCAGAACATTGGCCTCAGATGGAAGATCGCCGACTAGCCGGAGGAGTCGCGTGAGCCGGGGGACGCCGGAATAAGTGTCGCCGGGCACAATCACTTTCTTCACGAGCGGGAGCTGCTCCCCATCATCTTTCTTGGCCAGCTCCATGTAGGTTTGCAGGGCTTGAATCGTACGCCGGTAGCCAGGATAGGGGAGGTCCACTTGCGCCATCACACTGTCAACGTCGCCGGCGTTGACAACGTGGTCTTTCAGAAATTCCGCGAGCTCGTATTTCCTGGACTCATCATCCAAAGCAAAGGCGAAGTGCTTGGGATTTACCTTGCCAATGTGCAGGTCGGAGATATACCGCATCGCGCAAACCGTAAGCGCGAGATCAAATTTAACAGCATCCGCCTCGGCCGGTTGACGGGTCGCGAGCGTGAGCTTGGCCAGGCGATCGTTCCACCGGGGTCCGTCATAGTCCTCCGCGGAGAGCCCCTTTTGGTCGGCTTGGAGCATCACGGCGATCACACGTCTCGCCTGGGCGGTCGGCTCCATTCCCTTGACCCACCACAAGGAATCGCCGTTGAACTCATAGAATTTTTCTACATATCTGCGGTAATCGCTGAAATCAGGCCAACGCAAATCTGCAAAACTGCCGGCACTGATGGCTTCGCGCAGCCAGGCTTGCCCTTCGGAGCTTAATTCCTGCGGTCTTACGCTCGTGCTGGAAGTTGCCGGCTGAATCTGAGCAGGATTGGTTGACGTGAATCCCGATTCGCAAAACAGGACGATCAAGACCAGCGCCACCGAAGATCGGGATCGCACTCTCCAACTCCGCCGTGTCGTCACTGGACCCTCCGGGGCAAGGCTATTCCGGTGTCAGAGTACGCCGACTTTAACACTAAGAAGCCTTCTTTGTGAATCACAATGGACGACACCGGATGTTCAGCCTGCGAATGCGATAGGCTAAGGTTGTCCGTTTCATCCCCAGCCTTGCCGCCGCTCCGTTGCGTCCTCCAATGACCTAGTTGGACTCCCGGATAGCCCGCAGGACGTGTTCGCGTTCAACCTGTTCCAGACTGCTTAGCTTCGAAACTGGGGCCTGAGCCGTCGCTTGCTTCAACTCGGCCAAAGGAGGCCGGAGGATACTTCCGGGCGACAGGATCACGGCCCGTTCAATGAAGTTCTGCAATTCGCCTACATTGCCTGGCCACGGATAGCTGGAAAAGACCTCCATTGCGTGGGTTGGTATGGATTCGATGCGCCGGTTCATTCGACGCGCGTACTTGTCGACGTAGTGGCGCACCAGGATAGGGATGTCTTCGCGACGATCCCGCAAAGGGGGGACGGGCAGAGGAAAGATGTGCAAGTCAAGCATGATGTTGTCCGGCAAGTCGAAAGCCTTTATTTGCAACCGGCCACTTTCTGAATCCAGCAGCCCCGCCATGGCAAAGTCTGACCGGATGACTCGCCTCGCACCCACGGTCACTTCTCTCAGAAGATCATCCGGCTCCAGATTAGCAACCACGCTGTTTGTCGGGTCGAAGAGCAATTTGAGCCGGGCACTTTGAACGTCCGGTTCCCTACGTTCTCGCGGACGCTCCTGGCGGAGACCCTGAGGTTATCCTGATCGACACTGGCAGCGAGGTCTCCCTCTGTTTGGATGCCCACGAGCAATTAACCAGGGACGGCGTGCAGGCACGAGTGGTCAGCATGCCGTCGTGGGAGTTGTTTGACGATCCGGAGAAGAGTTATCGGGAGTCGGTTCTGCCGCCAAGCGTAAAGGCTAGAGTGTCGGTGGAGCTGGCCTCCGATTTTGGCTGGAGCAAGTACACCGGCTCCGAGGGGTTTAACATTCGCATTGAAACCTTCGGCGCCTCGGCACCTCTTAAGCTCTTGCTGAAGAAGTTCGGTTTCAACGTGGACCACGTTGTGGCCGCGGCGAAAAAGCAGATCGCGCAACACTAAACCAAGGGCTGAAGGAGAGCATCCAATGAAAGTGGGGGTTGGCGCCGATCACGGCGGATTTGAAAATGAAGCAGCAACTCGCTAAATTAAATTAATGGCGACAGGAGGCCACGAGATCGTCGATTTTGGCAACGAGGTCTACGAGGGCAACGACGACTGTCCCGACTTCGCAATTCCTCTCGCTCGGGCTGTGGCACACGGAGATATAGAGCGTGGTGTACCGGTGTGCGGCAGCGGCGTGGGCGCCTCGGTGGCTGCAAACAAATCGGTGGCTGCAAACAAAATTGTGGGGATGCGAGCGGCGCTCTGTCATGACCACTTCTCGGCTCGCCAAGGCGTAGAGGATGACAACATGAACGTACTCTGCTTCGGAGGCCGGACCACGGGCATCGCCGTCGCATGGGACTGCACCAAAAACTTTCTTGCAGCAAGGTTCAGCGTCGCAGAACGGCATCGCCGCCGGCTGGACAAGGTTATGCAACTCGAAGCCAGCCCGACTTCCCGCGTTGGAGCCGCCAAACAGTTCCAAGCTGTCGGGCATGAAGAATAGGAGATAACAATAATGACGTTGCTTGAATCCCTGGAGAAATACACCACTGTCGTGGCGGATACCGGTGATATCGAGGCCATTGCACGGCACCGGCCGCAGGACGCCACCACAAATCCTTCGCTCCTTTTTCACGCCGCCCAGATGCCGGTCTACCGGCACTTGGTGGAGGAGGCCACCGAACTAGCCCTCGAGCGCGGCGGCAGTCACGAAGAAATGGCGGGAGAGTTTATTGATCGTCTTTTCGTGCTCTTCGGGTCTGAGATTCTCAAGGTGGTTCCCGGTCGCGTCTCGACCGAAGTCGCTGCCAGCTTGAGTTTCGATACGGAAGCGACAATCGCCAAAGGGCGTAAACTCATCTCGTTGTATGAGAAGAAAGGCGTGCGGCGCGAACGTGTCCTGATCAAGATCGCCAGCACCTGGGAGGGGATTCGGGCAGCCGAACTTCTCGAGAAGGAAGGCATCCACTGCAATTTGACACTTCTCTTCAGCTTCGCTCAGGCGGTGGCGTGCGCCGAGGCCGGCGTAACCTTGATTTCGCCCTTCGTGGGCCGCATTTACGATTGGTATAAGAAGGAGGGCGGCGGCGCGGAGATTCCCGCGGACAAGGATCCGGGCGTTGCCTCTGTCACTCGGATCTACGACTATTACAAAAAGTATGGTTACAAGACGCAAGTGATGGGTGCCAGCTTCCGGAATGTAAATCAGATTGTCCGGCTGGCTGGATCGGATTTGCTCACGATTAGCCCGGACCTTCTGGACCAGTTGGAGAAAACCGTCGGCGTTGTGGATCGTAAACTTGATCCGGTGAAAGCGCAGACCGTCAAGGAAGAAAAACTCCACTTGGACGAGAAGACATTCCGCTGGATGCACAACGAAGACGCGATGGCGACGGAGAAGCTGGGCGAGGGCATCCGCAAGTTCAACAGTGACGCCCGCCTTCTGGAAGACTATGCGCTCTCACGGGTTGCGGAAAAAGTAGCTTGAGCGTGGCGCAACACCTCCAGAGCGCGACGCTTGCGGAGAGGTCAATCGATGAGCGAGGTTCGGGCAATCCTGTGGGACATGGATGGAACCTTGATCGACTCAGAGGAGTTCCACTGGATTTCCTGGAGGGACACGATGGCGACTGAGGGCGTTGCCCTCAGTCGCGAACAGTTTCTTTCCTCGTTTGGTCAACGCAACGACTCCATCATTCCGCGATGGCTTGGTCCTGCAGCAACTCGCGAGCGCATCGAGAAGATATCCAACGCCAAAGAGGAACTGTATCGCCATCTGGTTCGCAGGGATGGCATGTCGCCAGAACCCGGGGTAGCAGCCTGGTTGCACCGGCTACACAAGCAGGGATGGCTTCAGGCAATCGCCTCTGCTGCCCCGCGTGCGAACATCGACGCCGTGCTTGAGGCTCTTTCAGCCACCCATGTCTTTCAGGCCATCGTCTCGGCGGAGGACGTGCACAGGGGCAAGCCGGATCCTGAGGTTTATCTGAAAGCGGCTTCGCGGGTCGGAGCCCCGCCCAACAGATGCGTCGTTGTGGAAGACGCCGTCGCCGGAGTCGAAGGAGCACGCAGCGCCGGTATGCGCAGCATCGGGGTAAGCCACAACGGGAAACACCTGCCCGCTGATGTTGTGGTGCACTCCCTTGATCTCCTGGATTCCGATGCTTTCGACAGACTGTTGCAGGGCAGTAATCTCGTCATCAAGAACGGTTGAGATGGAGAGGATTCGAGATGGAAGCAAACTCCATGGCGGCTGACCTCGACCGTCAGTGCGGAATTCCGGGTGTCGCCACAGTGTGCAATGGCAATAGCGCGATGCCGCGGGTGCGGATCACCTCTTCCTTGTGTGACGGGGAGATCTATCTACATGGTGCACAGGTAACCTCCTGGAAACCGGCGGGCGCGGACGAGGTTCTTTTTCTTAGCTCGAAGTCGCGCTGGGAGGAGGGTCAAGCCATCCGAGGCGGAATCCCGATCTGCTTCCCCTGGTTTAGGGCCAAGGTAGACGATCGCCAGGCTCCCGCGCATGGATTGGTGCGCACAAAAACGTGGCAACTCGCGTCCATCACTGAGCATGAGAGTGGTGTTGTCGTCAGTATGTTCACCGAGAGCGACGCGGTTACCATGCGCTGGTGGCCAGGAAAGTTTCGCCTGACGCTTCGCTCCACGTTCGGTTCTGAGCTGACGCTGGAACTCGTGTGCACCAACACTGGAACCAGCCCTCTGCGCTTCGAAGAAGCTCTCCACACGTACAACCGAGTCGCGAATGTTCAGGACGTGCGCCTGCAAGGTCTGGACACTGTCCGTTTTCTTGACAATACCGACTCCAATCGAGAAAAAACGCAGCAGGGCGAAGTAGCCATCGTCACGACGACCGACAACGCCTATCTAAACTCTCAGAGTGCAGTTGATCTTCTGGACGCAGACATGCGTCGTCGCATACGACTGCGAAAGGAGGGTTCGTTCACCACCGTGGTTTGGAACCCGTGGCGCGAGGGCGCAAGCGGATTGCGAGACCTTGGGGACGGTGAATGGACGAAATTTGTTTGTGTCGAAGCGAGCAACATCCTCGGCTTCGCGGTCAATCTGGCGCCGGGCCAGGAACACAAGATGAGTGCCGTTCTCAGCGTTGAAAAGCTTTGACGCAAACAGGACTGCGGGAAATCATTAAGGAATTCCCTCGGTTTCGGCTGGACGTCGTCAACGAATGTCTCTGGCGTCATCGTCCCGATGGGGACGACGAGCGGATTCGATTGACGCCCAAAGCGTTTGCGGTGCTCAAGTTTCTGGTAGGGCACGCCGGCCACCTGGTCACCCAGAACAAACTGCTTGAGGCCTTGTGGCCTGACACGTTCGTTCAGCCGGAACTAATCAAGGGCCACATTCTTGACCTTCGCAGCTTCGCAGCGCCCTCGGCGACCATCCCAAGGATCCTCCATTTATCGAGACCGTTCCTCGGCGCGGGTACCGGTTCATTGCTCGGGTCATCGATCCTTTAGATTGTCCTTACATCGATTCACTGAGCTCACTAGCCCCTAGAAGGATCGTCGGCAAAAATAGCGAAGAAAGATAAATGATGGACGCGACCAGCAGCCTGCCGTGAGGGGAATAATCCGAACCACAGGGCACTCGCAGGTTCCATTCGCCCCCGCTGCTAGTGGCCGTATTGCAGTTCGGCGCATCTGGGCATCAAAGTGCCGCTCAAAATATTGATTCAGTGCGCCCGTGCCGCTCGCTACCAATAGCGTGCCCAACAAGGTGTGGATCAGCCGCAAGAATGGAAACTCGCCCCAGATCTGCCGGCGCAGCCCAGGTAGAAACCAGTAAAAGTCGCGATCACGATCAGAAAATTTATTTCCGGCTTGGTAAGTGCCCAATAATCGGCAACCGCCGCGTCGGTCGCCCTCCGATGCTGGGCTTGCGGTACTACTTCGGAGCAGGACTAATCCTAATGATTGCTTGGGTCGCCATTCTTCACACGACCTCCGTTTGAGAGCCGCTCAACTGAGATGCGAGCGGTTGTATCACGTGGCGCCCTAGTTGCTGCGAATGCGCGCCCTCTGGCGATAGGATTTGCATGGTTATGACGATGGCCGGAAGCAAGTACGCAAAAGTCACAAAGACCCACATCAACGCGCCCGCACACTGTTGATCCTGGAGAGTAGAGAAGTTAAAAATCCGATTTGCAGACAGATAGGACGGGTACACCACTCGGCCACAAAATACAAGAAATGCAGAAAGGATATCGCAAGGTAACGTGGCAAGAAAAAGATAGACTGGCACGGACCAACGAGGCCGTTGGCAGGCACCTGTCGCAGACTGAGCCACGGGCAACCAGAAAAGGAGTCCCGCCAAAATAAAACATGCGTACTCAAGGTCATGCCACCCGTGAGATCGCACGGCTAGACGAAAAACGGCAGGAAGATGCCACCCGATCACGGTGGCTGTGGCAAATACCCAACAAAATGTGGGGTGTGTAACAAGCCGCCCGAGACGTTGCATCTGCCGGTTGCGCGTGAAGAAGTCATGAGCACTGCGGCCAAGCCTGGCTGGGAGCCCCCGTGAGAGCGGCAGGCTGGGAGCTCCTATCAATATTAAGGGACCAACCAGGGCCATCAACGTCAGATGATTGATCATGTGGACGGTGAGCGAGTTGTGATCAAGCGCGGAGAGCGGAGAACCCACGACGATCCAGAAGAAACACAGGCCGGTCCAAAAGGTGGCAAGCCGCCAGGCCGAAATCGTGTTCGGAAAATCACTTCGAAGACGAAACCAGCCGCGCGAGTAGACCAACGCAACCATGGCCAAAGTAGATGTAATCAGCAGTGGGAATGACCACGCCTCAGCGTGGGCGTGGAGTTCAGGCGACATGGTCATGCCTAGGGGCGTGGCGAGACCTCGCTTGCTCCGAGCGTGACGGCCCGCGAGGCGTCGTTTGCCGGGGACTGTCCAGCGGGGTGCAGCGTCCTGAGGAATGCGACCAGTGCGGTTGTCTCCGCCGGGCTCAGGTTCTTTCCATACGCCGGCATATTTCCCCCACCCTGGATCACTTGCCGAATGAGTTGATCTGAATTAAGGCGCAGCGCGACTTGATCGAGCGCGGGTCCGCGCTTTCCACCCTGGTCATCGAGTGAGTGGCAGTTGTGGCACTGCTTTGCCTGGAACACAAGCGCACCCCGGCGTTCTAACGCCGTCCGGCTTTGCAGGTATTCTGGCGGAATGGGCAAACTGCTCCACGCATCCATCACCGGGCTCCAGGGCGTGTTTTGAGCCAAGTGTGTCAGAGTGCCGAGAGCTACCACGACCAGCAGAATTGTAAGCACAGCGATTGGCCTTCGCTTCCAACTCTTCTCGCCTTCGCCTGCCACCAACGGAAGTGCCAGCAGAATAATGATCCCGATGACGGGCCCGATGAGCAGAATCGGCGTCTCGGCTGACGGGGGCAGGAACGAGAGCAATGCATACAGCCATAAGAAAAAGAAGTCAGGACGTGGGGCAGTCTGAATAATCGTTGGGTCCGGCTGGCCGCCTGGACCGAAGGGGCCAAAATGGACCGCGCAGACTGCGATCGAAACCAGGATGACGCCGGAAAAAATTATGTCCTTCCACACTGCATTCGGCACGAACGGCACACCTTGCTTATGCGTCAGTTCGTGGTACTCCTGCATATACGTGGCGCGCCGAACAATACGCCCCGGCATCGGCCATTCGTTGATTCCTAATTTCAGCACCATGAGCAGGTGCACGCCGACGAAAGCAATCAACAATCCCGGAATAACAAAAACGTGCAGCGCGAAGAATCTTGAAAGGGTCGCTCCGGCGATGATCGGGCCGCCCAGCATGAGATTGACGGCCCAGGGGCCGATGACCGGAACCCGGCTTGCGATTGATGCCCCAATCCCCAATCCCCAATAAGCATCCTGGTCGAATCGCAGCACCTGGCCAGTAAAGGCCATGCCAAGTGTCACGAGTAAGAGAAAGACACCAATGATCCACGTCAGTTCTCTGGGAAACTTGTAGGCTCCAAAGAGAAACACTTGCAACATGTGAATCAGGACAATCGCCACCATGAAATTTGATCCCCAGCCGTGCAGGGCGCGGATGAACCAACCCAGAGATATTCCATGATTAAGGGTCTGGAGGCTGTTCCAGGCCTCTCCCGCAGAAGGTACGTAGATCAGCGCAAGCAGTATGCCGGTGACAATCTGGAGCGTGAAACAGGTAAGCGCGGCGCTGCCGAAAACATAGAACCAGCTTGCGGTCTCCCGCGGAACGGCGTGCTCGGCCGTCTCGCGAATCGGCGTCCCAAGCTGCAAGCGCAGATCGAACCAGTCGCCGAGCTTTTGGATCAGGCGCATATGGTTCCTCCACTCTTGACGTTCCCGGAACGTCCGGGAGTCGGCATTTCGCCAGCTTTGATCAGAAGCTTTCCGCCCTCGACCTTATAGTGGTACTGGAACAATCCGCGCTCCGGAGGTCCCGAGGCCCGCGAACCATCCTGGTAGTAAGCTCCGCCATGGCAGGGACACATAAAGAGGTTCGATTGTGGGAACCAGCGAACCGGGCATCCCAGGTGCGCGCAGTTGATTGCAAAAACCTGAAAGGTTTGACCGTCAACGTTCCGCACCCAGCACGCGATGTCGCCGGTCTCTCCATCCCAGGAATTAACCACGGGATTTCGATAGGTCGCGAGCCGAGTCTGGCCTGTGGGGAACTGCTCCAGCCCGCCAAGAGAGAGCCACGACTCGTAACCGATCTTCTTTTCACGAATTACCGGCGAAAGCAGATAGCGCACGATCGGCACGGCCAAAGCCGCGCCGACGATACCGTTCAGAAGCAGGCCGAGCTTCACGAGCATCGCTCGTCTGGATATGCCGGTCCCTTCAGTCATCGAGATCCTTCCTTTGCCTGTTCCGTGGAAGAAATTGGGTAGGGCTGCCCTGGGAATTGTGGCCGTTGGCTGGCAAGCCACGCAACGACATCGGAAATGTCTTGCGCCGGCATGGATCGGCCTTCGACGTCGCCGCGCCAGTCCGGAGCGCCCAACTCAGGCCGGCCTGCAATCACTGTGGTTCGAAGTTGTTGATCACTTACCAGAGCGAGGAATGAGCCATCCACGATCGAGCTGGCCTTACTCCCCCCGCGACCGTCGACTCCGTGACAGGAGGAGCAGTAGATTCGATATACGTCAGCGCCACGTTGCAGGGCGCCAGGAGCCTGCGCTGAATAAGGTGGCAGAGTCGTATCTTTGAAAGCTTCCGGCTTCGCCCATGATCGGATTCCTTGAACAAGGGCATCGATTTGTTGGTCGGTGAGCATTCCACCGGCACTCTGTGCGAAGGCGGGCATCGGGGTGCCGGGTACCCCGTTCGCCGCGGTGCGGCGAATTACGCTGTCATCCGCAATCGCCAAAAATACCGGATTGGCCAGAGCGATGCCTGCTCCACCTTTGCCGTCCACACCGTGGCATCCGGCGCAGTTCTGCCCATAAAGAACATTGAAATCGACGACCTCTCCGGGCGCGATTTCCTCCGATTCAGACCGACGGGCACCCCGGGATCCAGTGCAGGCGGTGCAAATCAGCAGCGCAACAATAGCCAGGGTCACGAAGACGGCTCGACGATTCATTGCTAGCGACTCTCTCCCTTCTTCTCGTCGATTGCTCCCGGGGTTTCAATTCCCGCACGAACCGCGAAGGGAAGGTATTGCCAGGTATGCACGCGCTCTTGTCTGGAAACCACTATGCCAGCGACGATGCCGAATCCGATTTGCGAAACCACAAACCAGGGCCAGTCAATGTGCTGGTTGAGCACGGGATCAAGCGCTTCGAGGGTGCTATGGATTAGACCGGTCCACAGGACGGGGGCGATGACACCGCCAAGCAGAATCGGACGGCGCGGAAACATCGGCAGCGCGACACCATAAAGAAGTCCGACGAGAACCGAACATCCCAGATGAAGGATCGTGGAGATGATCAGCATGTCCCAGTGAAAGGCGGCGATTTGCGCGGCGGTCACCCTTGCCGGAAACAATCCAGCGGACAAAAGGTTGATTGGATACCAGATTCCGTGACCACTGATGATTCCATAAAGCACGGCTAAGATGGCCATGGCGACACTTCCTGCCAGGCCGCCTTTCACGCCCGCAGAAATCGGATAGATCTCGAGCGGCAGTCGCGCGCGGTGCAGTTCCTGGGTCATCCATTCGACGCGGGCAACCTCTGGGCGGGTGGTAGCCACAGCTACCGCTCTCTGCACTACTGGCACCGATTCACGCTTTTCGTGCGGCAGAACGTCGTGAAACCATCCGACGCAACCGGCGACCGTGAGGATTATGCCAAGAATGCTGACCGAGGCGCTGGTGACCAACCCCGCAAACATCAATGTGAAGCCGAAAGCCAGAATGATCGGCCACGCTGTCGGCGCGGGCAGTTCTATGTTCCCCGGCAACTGCTCTGTCCCAACGGTTTCGGGTATGTCCGATCTCATGATGGCATCCTCTTATCGACCGATCACATACACGACCGTGAAAACAACAACCCACACTGCGTCCACAAAATGCCAATACAACGACAAGACGTCAACGCGCTCAGCATGTTCTGATCCCACGTTCCCGAGAAGCGTGAACGCCATCACTAAGGAGAGGCTCATCAGACCCACAACAACGTGAACCCCGTGCAATCCGACCAAAGAGTAATACGTTGTACCGAAGAGGTTTGTGCTGATCGTTAATCCATCGTGGTAAATCAGCCGTTGCCACTCCGTAGCAGTTCCATACAGGAACGCCGCACCCAGCGCAATGGTCGCGAACCACCACGCTCCGAAACCTCCGACGCTACCCCGGCGAAGCACTCTCACCGCCATGTGAATCGTCAGACTGCTGGAGAGCAAACAGATTGTGTAAAAGATCGGAACCCTGAGAACGTCTTTCGGTGACGGTCCCGTCAGACTCTTACCGACGTAGAAGAGATACGCCACAACGAAGATGGTAAAAATCGCAGCCTCAGCGGCGATCAGACAGAACATCCCGACGCGTCCGCGCGCCGAAGAGCTTAGCCCTATTTCCGGCTTGGCCACGGTCATGTATGTCGCGCTCACAATAGTTTCCTCATTATTCGTACTTCCAATCCGGATCGTTTGGGTGCTTCAGATCCCAGAGCGGACGACGGCTCTTGACTTCCGGGATGGTGGCGAAGTTATAAGCGGGGGGTGGTGACGCCGTGGACCACTCGAGCGTCCAGGCGTCCCAGGGATCGTTGCCGGCAGCTTTTCCCTTGAAATAAGACCACAACAAGTTGACGACGAACACCAGGGTGGCGATTGTTTGGAAGAAAACGCCAATCGTCACGATGAGATTCCATGTATCCCAGCCGCGGCCGGGCTCATAGGTGTAGATTCGCCGCGGCATGCCCAGCAGTCCAGGGATGTGCATAAAATCAAAGGTCAGGTGAAATCCGATCAGGAACAGCCAGAAGTGCCATTTGCCAAGGGTTTCGCTGCACATCTTCCCTGTCATCTTGGGGAACCAGTAGTAGAAGGCAGCAAACATCATGAACATTATTCCGCCGACAATCACGTAGTGAAAGTGCGCGACAACAAAATACGAGTTTGCCAGTTGCCAATTGAAAGGTGCGACACTCAGCATGATCCCGGTGAGGCCGGCGATCAGAAACTGAAAGAGAAACGCAATGCAGAACAGCATCGGCGTCTTGAACTCAATCTTCCCTCCCCACATCGTAGCCAACCAGTTGAAGATCTTGATGCCGGTCGGGACCGAGATTGCCATGGTCGAGAGCACAAAAAAAGTGTTCGCAGCGGAGCTCATGCCGACCGTAAACATGTGGTGAGCCCAAACGCTCATGCTGACGAAGCCAATGGCCACGGTTGCGCCGACCATGATTGGGTAACCGAAGATTGGCTTGCGGGAGAAGACAGGGATGATCTCGGAGGCGAATGCAAATGCAGGCATGACCAAAACGTAGACTTCCGGATGGCCAAAAATCCAAAAGAAGTGCATCCAAATCACCGCCGAACCGCCAGCTTGAGTGTCGAAGAAGTGGCCGCCGAGATAGCGGTCGACGAGCAGCATTAACTGCGCGGCAGTCAGCGGACTTACGGCAAGCACCACCAGGCCGGCCATAACGAGGTTAAGCCAGGCCAGCAGCGGCATTTTCCCCAGGATCATTCCCGGGCAGCGCATACATAGAACCGTGGCAATGATGTTGATCGCGGTTCCGATACTGCCGAATCCCGAAACGAGCAAGCCGAGCGTCCAGAAATCCGTACTATGCCCGACCGAAAACGTCTGCGAAGTCAAAGGCGCGTAAGCAAACCATCCTACGTCAGGAGCATTTCCAGCTCCATACAGGCCGTTCGCTCCCACCAGGCTGAAATAAAGAAGAAAGCCTCCGAACGCCATGAGCCAGAAACTGAAAGCATTCAGGCGTGGAAAAGCCATGTCCCGCGCGCCGATCATCAGAGGGATCAGGTAGTTGGCAAATCCGAACCCTAGGGGCATGGCCACAAAGAAAATCATCGTGGTGCCGTGCATGGTGAACATCCGGTTAAAGACCTGCGGCGAGACGAAGTCGTTGTGCGGACGGATGAGCTGAATGCGCAGCACCGTCGCCTCGACTCCGCCGATTACAAGAAAAATCAGGGCATAGACGATGTACAAGATGCCGAGTCGCTTGTGGTCGACGGTTGTAACCCATTCGTGGAGCGCATCGACGAAGGGACGCGATGCGGGTTCCGTCCTTGGCAATGCGATGGCCTCAGTCGACATCGGGCGATCTCCTCGGCATGTTCGATTTCAGCATGTTCAGCGTCACTATTTTCAACAAGGCGTTCAACGGAGCGTCTCCAGATAGGAGGTCAGTGCATCGAGTTCCTGATCATTCAACTCCATCGCCGGCATCAAAGATCCGGGCTTGATGGCTTCCGGATTTCGAATCCAGAGCCGAAGATTTTCTGGGGTATTCGGCGCCGCTCCCGCAGCGATCGTGTCACGGCTCATCAGATGGGTCAGGTCCGGGCCGAAGCGGCCGTTGGCCGCCGTGCCCGCGACCGTGTGGCAGTTCATGCAGGCGGTGGTTTCGAATATGCGCTGCCCCTGCGACGCATCCGTACTCCTGCGCCCCGGTTGGCGTTGTTCCTGAATCCAATGGTCGAAATCATTCTGCGACTGCACGTAGATGCGCAGAAGCATCTTGGCATGCTGGGTTCCGCAGTATTGCGCGCACTGCCCCAGATAGAGCCCCGTCTCATGTGGATCGATCCACATGCTGTTCGGGTGGTTGGGAATCAAGTCGGTCTTCCCTGCCAGGCGTGGCACCCAGAAACTGTGGTCGGTATCAGCCGAGAGCAGTTTGATGAACGTCGGGGTCGGGTGCGCTGGGTCGCTTACTGGGACATGCAACTCATTTGCGGTTACAACCTGCAGCCTAGGATAGCGATACTCCCACCAGAATTGGTGGCCGACGGCAATCACTTCCAGCGCATTGCCGGGCTGAGGGTTCTGCACCGTGGCGATTACACGGGCGGTTGCCATGAATAGGGCCGCAACGATCAGGACAGGGATAACGGTCCACGCCAGTTCCACCTGATTGCTACCATAAACCTGAGCAGGTTCGCGCCCGTCGTCATCCTTCCTCTTTTTGAACTTGACAACGCAGTAGACCAGTAAGCTTGCAACCACCACAAAGATTGCCGCTGTAACCGCAAGCACAAACAGAGAGAGGCCGAAGATAGAATCGGCCGGAGTGGAAGCAGGTGCGAAAATGTTCGTCGGGCTGGTGCTCGGAGCACCAGATTCACCGAACGAGAGCTTCCCACAGACCAGAGCGCCGACGACGTGGAGCACCCCCCGTGCGAACGAGTTGTTCATTCTTCTGGTTTGCATTCCGCTAGTTTGCATTCCGCGGCTCTCGCTTTTCAACCTTCCTTGACCGCACCAGCGACTCCGGATCAGCCGGCTGGCGCAGCGACCTTTTCGGCCTTAAGTTCAGCGGTAATCTCCCTGTTGAAGTTAAAATCACTTGCGGCAGCGCCGGTAATAATTCGGGCTCCGCGACTGAACGTCAGATCCTGGATGGCCCACTGAATGAAAACCACGATGCGGCTTTGGAATTCGACGATGTACATCAGGTGGATGAACGCCCAGACAAGCCATGCCGGCAGCCCCGACATGTGCACACCGAAAACGTTGGCCACCGCGGCCGCCCGCCCAATGACCGCTAAGTTTCCTTTGTCGAAATACTTGAAGGGCTTCTGCTCCGGCTTGCCCTGTATTTTCTTCATGATCGCCTTCGCCGCGTAGGTTCCCTGTTGCATGGCAACTTGCGCGACACCCCCCAACGGGTCTCCATTTGCATCCATCGAGAGCGCGAGATCTCCGACCACGTAGATGTCCGGAAAATTGGCGATAGTCAGGTCAGAGCTTACTCTGATTCTTCCCCCTCTGTCGGTTTCAGCGTTGGTTCGTTTCGCCAGCGTCCTCCCCAAGGGGGAGACCGTGACACCGCCGGCCCAGATGACGGTTCTGCTGAGCAGGCGGTCGGTCTGGTTGCCAATCTCGAGCGTCACCCCTTCACGATCGATGTCCTTCACTAGGGCGCCGGTCTTCACTTGCACTCCCAGCTTCGCGAGTGAGCGTTGTGCCTTCTGCGCCAGGTCTTCCGGGAAAGGCATGAGGAGTCGTGGGGCTCCGTCCAGCAGAATGATCTGGGCCTCTTCGGGGTGTATCGAACGAAAGTCGTTTTTGAGCGTCTGGCGTGCGATTTCGCCAATGGCTCCCGCCATCTCCACGCCTGTGGCTCCCGCTCCAACGATTACGAAAGTGAGCCACTCGCGCCGCAGAGCGGGGTCAGGAATCCGTTCGGCAACTTCAAACGCGTACAGAATCTTGTGCCGGATGTTGGTCGCTTCCTCGATACTCTTCAGGCCGGGAGCCCAGTGTTGCCACTCGTCGTGGCCGTAGTAAGAGCTTTGAGAACCAGCCGCGATGATCAAGGAGTCGTATTCGAAGCTTTCCCCGTCTGCAAGGCGAACGCTCTTCGCCACTGGATCTACATCCAACACGTCGCCCAGCAAAACACGAGTGTTCTTTTGGCGGCTCAATACACTGCGCAGCGGGGCTGCGATTTCGCCGGGTGAAAGCGAACCGGTGGCGACCTGATAGAGCAGGGGTTGAAACAGGTGATAATTACGCCGATCGATCAGCGTCACCTCGACCGGCGCCGAGTGCAACGCCTGGGCTGCGCATAAACCACCAAATCCGCCCCCTACGATGATGACCTTTGAAGTCCTGGTCGTTGGTGTGGTCATAGAGGACCTCTCACTCCGATTCGTTTTCTGATCAGTTCAATTCTTAGTGTGCTGCCAGCCCAGTTCCCTGCCCTGCAAAGTTCCGATCCGAAGCGTCACATCTTCCCGTTACTCTTCTTCCCGTTGCTCTTCCTCGGTCGAAGTAAGACAACGATCGACCGCGGCGCCACGACGTATTTCGTTTGCTCTAGAGCTAAACCTTGATCTGAGAAGTCGTCAGGACTTGGCAAGGCTGTGTCCACGATTCTTTTCCATTCCCTAACCGTACCCTCCTGGATATGGAACTCCAGTTCCTCCCAGTAGGCGTTGATCATCACGTAGATGTCGTCATCGCCCTGCGAAGCGCCGTGCACGCAGAAGGCCAAGCTGTGCGAGTTGTGGGATAGATCGACCGCCGGGCCCGATCCGTACCAAGAGACATCCTCCCGCCAGAATCTGCTGCGGCTCAGCGTAGGATGACTCTTCCGGAACGCAATCATGCCTTGGAAGAAACGGAAGATGTCCTGGTTCGTCCGAAACTGGCTCCAGTCCAGCCATCCCGTTTCGTTGTCCTGGTTGTAGGGATTGTTGTTGCCAAACTGCGTGTTCAGGAACTCGTCCCCAGCACGGAACATTGGGGTCCCGTTCGAGAGCATCAGCAGGCAGCAGAAGTTCTTGACTTGCTTGCGTCGCAACGCGAGCACCGCCGCTGCCGCTCCTTCGCCCCCTTCGTTTCCACAGTTCCAACTGTAGTTGTCGTCCGTACCGTCTAGATTGTTATTTCCATTTGCCAAGTTGTGCTTGCGGTTATAGGAAACGAGGTCGTACAGGGTGAAACCGTCGTGGGAGGTCACATAGTTCACGCTCTGGTAGGCGTGATAAGCATCGGAGCGGCTGTCGGGAAAGAAGTCGTCGCTGCCATAGATGCGCTGCATCAGGTCAGGAACCATCCCTGGATCGCTCTTCACGAAACGTCGGATGTCGTCGCGAAAGCGCCCGTTCCATTGAAGCCACGTGATGCCGGGAAATCCGCGCCCGAGTTGAAAAGCACCAGTATCCCAAGGCTCTGCGATCAAACGTAACCGCCCCAACTCCGGATCGGCAGCAATCTCGCTGAAGATGGGAGCGTCTCCCCAATTGAGCGATCCGTCCGCGTTGCGGCTGAACACCGATGCCAGATCAAAACGGAATCCGTCGACGTGCATTTCCTGTTTCCAGTAACGCACGCTGTCCATCACCATCTTGCGCACGTGCGCCTGGCTGAAATTCAAGGTGTTACCGGTCCCCGAGTAATTGGCGTAGGGATTTGCCAGCTCAGAGGACAGCATGTAATAACCCTTGGCGTCGAGGCCTTTGTAGCTGTAGATCGGTCCCTTCTGATCCCCCTCGCAGGTGTGGTTGTACACAACGTCGAGTACCACCCCGATTCCCGCACGATGAAAAGCCCTCACCATGTTTTTGAATTCGAGATGCTGCTCGTCAGCGTCACGGTTACTCGCGTACTGCGCATGAGGCGCGAAGAAATTCAATGGCATATAGCCCCAGTAATCGCCCTCCTGTGGATCGCGCTGAAAAATCGGCATCAGCTCGACTATCGTTATCCCGAGCTTTTTCAGATATGGAATCTTCTCCACCAGGCCGGCATAGGTGCCCGCACGAGAGGGGTCAACACCAGAATTGGCGTTCTTGGTGAAACCTTTTACATGAAGTTCGTAAATGATCGCATCCGAATCGTGATGGGCTGATCGGTCTCCGGCCCAGTCAAATTTCTTGCGGTGACCAGTCAGCACTCCTAAAGGCGCCCGGCCTGCATTCGGTCCTTCCCGCATTGCCAGTTCACGATCAAAAGCGGGCGGGAAGAAAATGCATTTCGCATACGGATCGAGCAGAACCTTCTGCGGATCGAAGCTGTGAAGTTGAGGAATGGCTTGTCCCGCAACTGAGTAAGCGTAATAATGAGCGTCACCGATATCTGTGATCGGTATCCGGCAATGCCAGATACGACCCGACTTGTTGCGCAAAAAGTCGAAGCGGAACTCTACGATCGGGCGCACCAGATCGGTAGAGGAATAGAGCAACAGCGTTACACTCTCGGCATGTTCCGAGTGAACGGCAAAGTTGAACGCTTGCTCCTCTTCGATCCAGGTGACGCCGAGCGGCAACGGGCCGCCCTCAACCTGCGACCAGGTGGGGCGTTTCGCGAACGGGATCATGTCGCCCGCTATGCCCTCGTCAGCGACTGCAACATTGGTTGAATCGTCCACTTTGCCTCTCTGTGATCGGTTTGTTTCGGCGGCTACCTTCTCGTAAGAACACACTAGCGTGTGACACTGCCTGGGATCTTAGCAACCCCTGCTCGGTGATTCTGCATTTGCGCTTCCATTTCTGGGGAACTCTATTGGTACGTAATCCATACATGATCAATCACTTGGTCGCGAATTTATGGGCCGGTCGAGGCACGGCGCGCGGCCGTTTTCTTGCCTAGGTCAGCAGTTCGTCATGTGCCAAAGCCTCACTATTAAGGACGTTTCTTATCCTTAATTATTAGAGAGTTCGCCGAGAACGCTTCCCTTCGAACGAAAGCTTCCCCGAACAGGTGCGGCTGCAACCGTTTTAAGCCGCCAAATCTGCTGCCGCGGCACGATCAGCGAAAATTACAGCCCGATCCTGGCATACTCTTCCAGCCGGGATCGACGGATCGCTTTGACGCAAACGGACCAGCATGCCTACTTTCTCACGACCCGTGGCCAGCCACAGGATGCACCGGGCGCGATTGATGACCGGATACGTCAGCGTCATTCGCCGCCTTCCCTGGTAAATCCCGGTCAGAGCCACATCTCTGTCGGTGACATTGAGTACGGGGTCTCCCGGTACCAGCGAGGCAGTGTGGCCGTCCGGCCCAAGACCCAAATGAACCAAGTCCAACGTCGGGGGCGAGCCAGCGAGCTCGCTTAGAAGCGCCCCGTACTGCCGGGCCGCACCTTCCAGGTTTAGCGAATCAACGGGCATGGCATGAATCTGCTCGGGCGGAATCGGCGAGTTATCACTAAGAAGCGATTCTCGGAGATGCGTGAGATTCCGATCCGGATGCCCCGCCGGCGCTACCCGTTCGTCTACTTGAGCGATGTGTACGTACTTCCACGGAAGATCTTCCTTGGCCAGCGCGCGCAACATGATCCAGGGCGTACGACCGCCGCTGACAGCCATCACAAAGCGCCCCCGTCCAGCCACGGCGGCAACGGCTTCCGCGGCAATGTTCTTTGCGGCCGCGCGGGCGGTCGCTTCCTCGTCGGCAAACACTTCAATTTTCATCCCGGACTCTCCGCCTCCGAATGGCTCAGTGGTTCACGGTTCTCAAGCCGCCTGGTTGGCAGCAACTGGAGTCTCAGGTTCAGCAACCGGATTCTGCCAGCCTCCTGGAGGCGTTACTCGCTCCGCCTCACTCGGTCCCCAGCTTTTTGGTTCGTAAGGATACACGGGCGTCGCCTTCTTCAACAGCGGATCGACGATCCGCCACGCTTCTTCTACATAGTCTTCGCGTGCAAACAGTGTCGTTTCTCCCGCCATCGCATCCCCTAGCACTCGCTCGTAGGCATCCATTTCCTCCGCATCGGGGTGCTTGCTTGCGACCATCTCCGCCGCCTGACCGACCAATTTCTCGCCGGGCGCCATCACTGTCATTCCCATGGCAATGGTCACGTCCGGGCCGATCCGGAAGCGCAGATAATTTGAACGTAGAAAATCCGCAGGGATTATCGTGGGCGGCTTTTTAACCCGGCAGACGATTTCCGTGCTGGTGACAGGTAGATTCTTGCCGGCTCGGATATAGAACGGGACTCCCTGCCAGCGCCAGGAGTTGACCTCAAGACGGAGCGCGGCGAAGGTCTCCACTTTCGAGTCCGGTGCCACTCCCTTCTCGTCGAGATAGCCACGAAACTGCCCGCGAACCAGGTTTTTCTCCTCCAGCGCCGGAATTGCCTTCAGCACCTTCACTTTTTCGTCACGAACGGATTCGCTGTCCGTTCTTACTGGGGGCTCCATGGCCAGATTGCAGAGAATCTGGAACAAATGATTCTGGACGACGTCGCGGATCGTGCCCGTCTGATCGTAGAAAGCGCCGCGGCCCTGGACACCGAAATCTTCGGCCATGGTGATTTGCACGCTCTCGACATAGTTCCGGTTCCAGAAGGCTTCCATAAAAGCGTTCGAGAAACGGAAAACGACAATGTTGTTCACTGGCCGCTTTCCCAGGTAATGGTCGATGCGGAAAATTGCGGGTTCATCGAATTTTCGTAGAAGCACCTTATTGAGGTGCTGCGCAGAGGCCAGGTCATGCCCGAACGGCTTCTCGACGATGACCCGGGCATTCGCGGTACCACCCCGCTGTTCAAGTTGTTCGAGCACAGTTTCGAACATGGTGGGCGGGATCGCGAGGTAGTGGGCCGGCCGCTGCGCTCCTTTGAGTTTATTGCTGAGGGCTTGAAAGGTAGCAGGATCGTTGTAGTCTCCATCCACATAGCGGAGCAATGGAGAAAGCTTTTCAAAGGCTGCGGAATCGACCCCGCCATGTTTTTCGAGACTATCGAGCGCACGTGCTTTGAATTGTTCGAGCGTCCATCCTGCTTTCGCAACGCCGATTACCGGCACATCCAGGTGACCGCGTTTCAACATTGCCTGGAGCGCGGGGAAGATTTTCTTATAAGCGAGATCGCCGGTTGCCCCGAAGAAGACCAGCGCGTCGGAATGAGAATTCGTCACAGTCATCTCCTTAAGCCACCTTGGATTTGTCGTCGGATTTTTCGAGATGTCCGCCGAATTGGTACCGCATCGCGGACAAGATCTTGTTGGCGAAGTCAGCCTCGCCTCGCGAGCTGAATCGTTCGTAAAGGGCACTGGTTAGAACTGGCACCGGCACCGCTTCGTCGATCGCGGCCTTGATCGTCCAGCGCCCTTCGCCGGAGTCGGAGACACGGCCGGCAAATTTCTCAAGGGTTGGGTCCTGCAGCAGGGAGATGGCAGTCAGGTCCAGCAACCACGATGCGATCACACTTCCGCGGCGCCACACCTCCGCAATATCCCGCAGGTTCAGGTCGTATTGGTATTGTTCGGGATCGCGCAAGGGCGTAGTCTCCGCATCGACCGTGGCACTTGTCTGCTTGCCCACGTTTGCGCTACGCAGAACACCCAGCCCTTCTGCGTAAGCGGCCATGACTCCGTATTCGATTCCGTTGTGAACCATCTTGACGAAATGGCCGGCGCCGTTGGGCCCGCAATGCAAATAACCCTGCTCAGCCGTGCCGTGTTCCGAGCTAGCGAGCTTCTCCCGACCCGGTGTACGCGGAATGTCACCCATTCCCGGCGCGAGCGTAGAGAAGATGGGATCGAGCCGTTTGATCACATCGTTTTCACCACCGATCATCATGCAGTAACCTCGCTCCAGACCCCATACACCTCCGCTGGTGCCCACATCCACGTAGTGGATCTTCTTCGGAGCGAGTTCCTTGGCACGCCGGATGTCGTCGATGTAGTAGGAATTACCCCCATCGATGAGGATATCGCCGGCCTCAAGTTGAGGTAGAAGATCCGCAATGGTTTTGTCCACAACCGCTGCCGGCACCATCAGCCAGATGGCTCGAGGCTTCGCGAGCTTCTTCACGAATTCCGCAAGCGAAGCGGAGCCTTCCGCCTTATCCTTGACCAATTCGTTCACCGTTGCCGGCGACCTGTCGAACACCACACAGTTGTGACCGTTTTTTATGAGCCGCCGAACCATGTTGGCGCCCATTCTTCCCAGACCAATCATGCCAAGTTGCATATTGAATCTCCTCCATTGCGAAAATTTGTTAAGCGAGCAATCTTTTCATCTTGTCGCCTCTTCCCTTCCCATACCGAAACGGCTTTCTCGCGGGTCTCGAAGATATCCACGAACAGCTGATAACGACGAGCAATCTCGGCCACTCTAGCGTCCCGCGTAATCTTCTTTCCACGCCAGTCGGCGAGCGGATCCCAGAAGCTCGTCCGGCCGCAAAGCCTATGAAGCCCGAAACCGCAGCTGCAGTAGTTAGCCATTCGCGCACTTTCGTATCGTCCTCGCCGCGGCCGAGAATGATGCAACCGACGGCCCCGCGGCCTCCCCGGCGAGCGGCGGCCACGATTCCTTCGCAATCTTCTTGCCGATCAAGACCTTCGATTTTCCCTACGTCCCGGCTCAACTCTCGCCTCCTGAAGGTCTTTGATGGCTTCTGCCATAAGCTGGGGAAGAAGGTTCAGATCGTAGGCCTTCTTGTCGCCATTAAACCTTTCGAGTTGCTCTTTTTCCGCCGGAACCAGCAGCTCAAACATGAAGCGGCTTCGGCTCTTGGCGCTGTGCAGATACTCTGAGAAGCGTTTCAGACGAGCCGATTGCCGCCGCTTAAGATTTTGATCTCCTTCCGGGTTGTAACGAACCAGCACCTTGCAGCAGGTCGGATGAAAAGCTTCAATGTGCCTGGCGAAATCTTCCCCCTATTCGAAGTCGAACTCATCTTGTCCGCTTTTCTCCGCTGGACACGCGGTATCGTAACCTTCCGCGACTGCAGCACGGAGGATCGCGGAACCGAATTGCTCGTCTACTAGAATTCCGGCCTTGTCCTTGGGCACTCCGCCTTGAACGGCCACCTTGAAAGCGTCGTAGATTACCCTCTTCGCGGTGGCAATCTCCGATGTCTGTTGCGCGCCCAATGCCCCATCCCATCCGAACATCTTTTCTGGAAAGAACCACGGTGGTCAAATGGCAGAATGTACAGAGGCTTGTCAAAACCGAGCGTCATCATGCCGTCTCCTTAGATTTCCGGTAGTAGCGGATCAGATTGTTAGTGGAACTGTCGTGCGCGAGCGTTGGTTCTGTTTTGCTCTCAAGTTCGGGGATGATGCGCTGCGCCAGGATCTTTCCCAGCTCGACGCCCCACTGGTCGAACGAGTCGATGTTCCAGATTGCTCCCTGGGTGAACACGGAGTGCTCGTAAAGGGCTACCAGCTTGCCCAGAGTTTCCGGCGTCAGACGTTCTGCCAGAACCGTATTCGACGGACGATTGCCTTCGAATACGCGATGAGGAACCAGCCACTCTGGAGTTCCCTCCGCCTCGACCTGCTCAGCGGTTTTGCCGAACGCAAGAGCCTCGGTCTGCGCACAGACGTTCGCGATCAGAATGTCGTGGTGCCGGCCAAGCGGGTTGAGAGGCTCCGAGAAAGCGATGAAGTCGCACGGGATTAACCTGGTCCCCTGATGAATCAATTGATAGAACGAGTGTTGGCCATTGGTTCCCGGTTCGCCCCAGTAAATTGGACCGGTCTGGTGCGCCACTCTTTTTCCCTCGAGCGTGACATGTTTGCCATTGCTCTCCATCGTCAGTTGCTGCAGGTAGGCCGGGAACCGCTTCAGGTATTGCTCATACGGCAAGACAGCCACGGTCTGTGCCCCGAAAAAATCGTTGTACCAGACCGCCAGAAGGCCCATCAGCACTGGCAGGTTTTGCTCGAAGGGAGCAGTGCGGAAGTGTTCATCCATCTGGTGGAGACCACTCAACATCGCCCGAAAATTATCCGGGCCAATGGCGACCATGGTCGAGAGGCCGATAGCCGAGGACATCGAGTAGCGTCCGCCCACCCAGTCCCAGAACTCGAACATGTTGGCGGTGTCGATGCCGAACTTCTGGACCTCCGACGTGTTCGTGGAAACAGCTACAAAGTGTTTCGCAACCGACTCTTCATCTCCTCCGAAATCAGCGAGCGACCACGCTCGTGCCGTCTGGGCATTGGTCATCGTTTCCAGGGTAGTGAACGTTTTCGACGAGATGATAAAGAGTGTCTCCGAAGGATCGAGATCCTGAACGGCCTCCGCAAAATCGGTGCCGTCGACGTTCGATACAAAGCGGAACGTCATGGTTCTGTCGGCGTAGTGCTTGAGAGCCTCATAAGCCATGACCGGGCCCAGGTCGGAACCACCGATGCCGACGTTGATCACGTTACGAATGCGCTTGCCGGTGTAACCCTTCCAGTCGCCGCTCCGCACGCGATTGGCAAAATCCGCCATGCGGTCAAGCACGGCATGCACCTTGGGCACCACGTTCTCGCCATCCACTACGATGGAAGCGTCCCGCGGCGCACGCAGCGCGATGTGCAGCACGGCTCTCTTCTCTGTGAGATTGATTTTGTCGCCACGAAACATCGCTTCCATTCGTTCTCGCAGCCGACTCTCCTCAGCTAGCTTGATCAGCAGCTTGACGGTTTCGTCAGTTACGCGATTCTTCGAATAGTCAAGAAAGAGGCCAACAGCCTCGACCGTCAAGCGCTCGCCGCGCTTCGGATCATCGGCGAAAAACAGTCGCAGATGTGTCTCTCCGATTTTCTTATAGTGAGCTGCGAGATCTTTCCATGCCTGGCGTTTTGACGCTGCTGGGCGTCTGGTAATTGCTTCTACACGTGCTGCCATCTCTGCCATCCTTTCGTGTCTTCAGGTTGCTTGAAATGATTTCAGGATCCCTAGTTGATCTCGGGATCCCGAGTGGGGTTCTCCAGCCCGTAGGCAGGCCGCACCCGCCAACCCTGCTGGAGTCACGACCACATGAATCGGGATGCGGCTCATGAGTTCCGCAAAACGTCCTTTTCGCTTGAACCGTTCCAGAAAGTCCGGTTGCTTAATTGCTTGCAGAGCGTGTACTGCGACTCCACCTGCCAGATAGACTCCGCCCGTAGCCAGGAACTTCGCGGCAAGATTGCCAGCTTCACTGCCCAGGATCGACACCAACAGGCCGAGGGTTTCGGCACACAATTTGCTTCGGTTCGTGGGGTCGACAGCCGGATTGATAATCACGACTGAGGGATCGGCTGCCGTATCGATCAGCTTGGCTACTTCGAGCGGTTCCGGAATGTGCTCTACGTCGCGAAGAAACCGATAGATGTTCGGAATCCCGATTCCAGAACAGACGTGTTCGAAGCTCACGTGATCGAACTGTTTAAGCATGTATGTGAGCAAACGGATCTGCCTCTCATCGGTCGGAGCAAAATCGGAATGACCGCCCTCGGAGCCGTGCGCCATATAGTGTGATCCATCCCAGGTCAAAAAGGATTCGCCCAATCCTGCACCCGGTGCAATGACAGCGACCGCTCCTTTGCGAACCGGTTCGCCGAGGTTAATTTTCACCATGTCGCTAGGCCTTAAAATAGGCACCGCACGAGCAATTGCCTCTAGATCATTGATGAGACGCACCGACTTGTGGTTGAGGTTCAGTTCTTTAGCGAGCGAGTTTTCTTCAATCAGCCACGGCAAGTTTGTCGTCCTTCACCCGACCGCCGATCACGGGCCCAGCCACCGCAAAGCAGGCTCGATCCACGGGCCTGTTCGCCTTGGTCAGGAACTCCTTCACGATGGCTTGCAAACTGGGATAGTCGGCGCTGTGCACCTTCCTTTCCGCCAGTGGCGCATGCGGGCCGGCTTCGTTCGAGAAAATCGCCAGGTCAGTTTTGGTACGACTCGTTTTGTGCGCTTTTTCCTAAGCATCTGCAATTCCATTCCGGGAAAGTGCTCCACAGGCCGGGCAGACCGAGCCCGATTCAAAGACTTAAGCGGCTTGCCTTCAAGAAGGCTGAAGCCGGAGCTGTCATCAAGAGTTTGGCAGGTGACAGCCGGAGCCGATGCCTGACCACAGGCACGCTCTTACGCGTCCACTGCTATCTCTGACTTCACGGAGCGACGACAGCCTTCCGTCAGTTCCCGCAGCGATTCAAAGGCCGGGAGGGACAGCATGCCCTCGGTGCACCGCCAGCGCCAGTTCCCGTCGGTCCGGCCAGGCACGTTCATCCGCGCGTCGCTGCCCAAATTGAGCAGATCCTGTAACGGAGCAATCGCCAGCGCGGCCGCGGACGACCATGCCATGCGCATCAGGGCCGGAGCAACTTCCGCACTCTCGCCTGGAGAGCGCTTAAGATAATTCCACATATTTTGTCGCTGGTATTCGGGCAGTTCTTCGTACCACTCCCGAGTTGGAGCATTATCATGTGTGCCGGTATAGGCGACCGTGTTGGAAACAAAGTTGTGTGGAAGATATGGATTGTCTGCGTGGCCGTCGAAGGCGAATTGCAGCACGCGTGTCCCCGGCACTCGGAATTCATCGCGCAACGCACGCACGTCGGGCGTGATCAGACCGAGATCCTCGGCGATGAATGGTAGACGGGCTAGTTCCCGTTGTACGGCCTGGAAAAAGTCGGCTCCCGGACCCGGCACCCATTGCCCGGACTGAGCCGTTTGTGCTCCGGCTGGAACGTGCCATGCGGCCGCGAACCCACGGAAGTGGTCCAGACGAATCACATCGACGTGAGACAGCAGTGCACGCAACCGGTCGATGCACCAGCGATAGCCCGTCGAACGAAGCGCATCCCAGTCGTAAACCGGATTGCCCCACAATTGTCCTTGCGCGCTGAAATAGTCGGGAGGAACTCCGGCGACGAAGCGTGGCCGGCGCCCCTCGTCCAGAAGGAATAGTTCCGGGTTCGCCCAAACGTCGCTGGAATCTGGGGAGACGAAAAAGGGCAGGTCGCCGATCAAGCCCACACCTTTGGCGTGGGCGTACTCCTTGAGTTCATCTGCCTGGCGACGCAGCAGGAATTGCGCAAAGCGAACTTGATCGATTTGATCTGCCAACTCTCGCCGCGCGACGTTCAGAGCGTCAGGTCGGCGCTGCACCAACTCTGCCGGCCACTCGATGTAATAAGCACCGTGATACTTGGCTTTCAAGACCCGGAACAAAGCATAGTCTTCCAGCCACTTTTCCTGCGCTGCACAGAACTCGTCGTAAGCGGGGCACAAGTTCTTACGCTCTCCGCCTTTGAAATTTGTCCAAGCCTTTTCGAGCAGCCTCTGTTTGAATGGGATCACGGAGTCGTAGTCAACCACCTCAACGGGGAAGGTCGATTCACAATCCCTCGCCTGCAGCAAACCGTCAGCGATCAGGTAGCTGGGACTGATCAACAGATCATTGCCCGCAAAGGACGACAGGGATTGATATGGCGAGTTTCCATAACCAGTCGGACCGAGCGGCAGTGCCTGCCACCATCTTTGGCCAGCATCATGGAGACGATCGACCCACAATGACGCCGACGATCCAAGGTCGCCGATTCCATAGGGCGAGGGCAGCGACGTGACATGCAGCAGCAAGCCGGAGGCCCGGTATTCGGGTGGAAACGGCGGAACGTTGGTTAGCCCGCCGTTGTCCCTCATTGCCCAACTCCGGAGGACGGCCCCAGCGCTTTGTCTACCATCTCCTGGGCTTCGCTCACGATCGCGTTCAGATGGGCCTGGCTCTTGAAACTCTCAGCATAGATCTTGTAAATGTTTTCCGTGCCCGAGGGCCGGGCCGCAAACCAGCCGCTCTCGGCCACGACTTTCAGGCCGCCAATGGGAGCCTGATTACCCGGAGCCTTGGTCAGCTTGGCGGTGATTGGCTCGCCGGCGAGGTCCGACTCCCTTACAGCCTGAGGTGACAGTTCCTGCAGTCTCGCCTTCTGCTGCGGAGTGGCCGGCGCGTCGATGCGGGTGTAATAAGGAGTGCCAAACTCCGCCGTCAGTTCGCGGTAGTGTTCGCCAGGATCCTTGCTTGTACGCGCCATAATTTCAGCCGCTAGCAGATCCATGATCGGCCCATCCTTATCCGTCGTCCACACCGTGCCGTCACGTCGAAGAAAACTCGCTCCAGCACTCTCTTCGCCGCCGAAACAGCATGAGCCATCGACGAGGCCCGGCACAAACCACTTAAAGCCCACCGGCACTTCAAGCAATTTACGGCCCAGCTTTTTGACGACTCTGTCGATCATGCTACTGCTGACTAGCGTCTTTCCAACTGAGACTTCCTGGCGCCACTGGGGGCGGTGCGTGAGCAAGTACCGGATCGCCACGGCAAGGTAATGGTTCGGGTTCATCAACCCCGCGACCGGCGTAACAATCCCGTGCCGGTCGGAGTCAGGATCGTTGGCGAATGCCACCTGGTATTGGTCCTTCAGGCCAACGAGCCGTGCCATAGCATACGGACTGGAACAATCCATGCGGATCTTACCGTCGTGGTCCACTGTCATGAACGAGAAGGTTGGGTCAATGGTTGGATTGACGACGGTAATTTCCAGTCCATAAATCGAATTAATCGGCTCCCAATAGGGCCGCGCTGCTCCCCCCAAAGGGTCCACGCCAAGTTTGAGATGAGCGCTGCGAATCGCATCGATGTCAACGACGTTCTTCAAATCGCGAACGTAGGGTAGAACGAAGTCTTCCTGGTGCGTGCTCGATGCCTTGATGGCTTTCGTGAACGGAACTCGCTTCACCTCCGCGTTCTCGGCGCGCAACAATTCGTTCGCACGTCCTTCGACCCAGCGCGTCACATCGGTGTCAGCTGGACCACCGTTGGTCGGGTTGTACTTAAAACCCCCATCCTCCGGCGGGTTGTGCGAAGGCGTGATGACGATGCCATCGGCGAGGTGTTCCTTGCGGCCCCGGTTGTAAACCAGAATGGCTCGCGAGATGACGGGGGTTGGCGTCACGCCGTCGTCCTGCTGGATAATCGTCTCCACGTTGTTCGCCGCCAGCACTTCGAGCGCGGTGCGCTGTGCGGGGCCGGAGATCGCATGGGTATCTTTCCCCATGTAGAGTGGGCCATCCGCTCCCTGCTCCCGCCGGTAGTCGCAGATCGCCTGGGTCATCGCCAGGATGTGCGCTTCGGTGAATGTGCCGTGCAGAGGCGAGCCGCGGTGCCCGCTGGTGCCGAAGCTAACAAGCTGGGTGGGATCACTCAAGTCGGGATGACAATCGAAGTAGTCCCTCTCCAAGAGAGCGACGTCGACCAGCATCTCCTTGGGAGCCGGCTTGCCTGCAAGCGGCGAAATCTTCGTTTGGCGAGCCGCGGTTCCGTTCGGCGCTCCGGTCGCGGACTGTTTTTCTAAGGTATTGGGCATGGGTTCACCTTCCAAATCTGAGTTGCGTATTCGGCAATGGTGCGGTCGCTCGAAAACTTCCCGGAGCTGGCGACATTTAAGATTGCCTTGCGCGCCCACGCGGCAGCATCGGCATACAACGCGCCGAGCCGCTCCTGCGCCTGGCAGTAAGAAGTGAGGTCCGCCAGGTGCATGTAATGATCGCGGCCGGTCAATAGCGTATCGCGCAACAGATCGAACACTCCGGGTTCATTGGGGCTGAAGTGGTTAGAGAAGATGAGGTCCAGCGCCGCTCGGGTCTCTGGCTCATGTTCGTAGTGCCAGTGCGGGTTATACCAGCCGCGGCTGTTCTCAACTTGTTCCACGGTCAGGCCGAACAGGAACATGTTCTCTTCGCCTGCCTCCTCCGCCATTTCGATGGTCGCGCCGTCGCGAGTTCCGACGGTCAAGGCGCCGTTCATCATAAACTTCATGTTGCTGGTTCCGCTCGCTTCATAGCCGGCGGTCGAGATCTGGTTGGAGACGTCACTGGCCGGAATCAGCCGTTCTGCCAGCGAAACGTTGTACTCGGGGAGAAACACGACTTTGATTCGACCGCGTACGGCAGGGTCAGTGTCAATCGTGTCCGCCAGGTTGTTGATGAACTTTATGATGAGCTTGGCCAAGTGGTACGCCGGTGCCGCTTTACCGGCGAAGAAAAATGTGCGTGGCACTATTTGCATGTCGGGATTCTCCCGCAGCCGGTTATAAACGACTACGATCCGCAGCGCGTTCAGCAGTTGCCGCTTATATTCGTGTATGCGCTTGATCTGGCAGTCGAAGACGCTCTCCGGGTCGACAACCTGCCCCCATGTCGCTTTGAGCCAATTGCTAAATTGCGCTTTTGCTTTGCGTTTTGAGGTGAGAAACACTTCACGAAAACTGGAGTCCTCGGCAAGTGGTTTGAGTTGATTGAGCTGGCTCAAGTCGGTAATCCACTCTTCGCCGATGACTTGTGTGATGGCGCCGGCCAACTCGGGATTGGCCTCCAGCAACCAGCGCCGAGGGGTCACTCCGTTCGTCTTGTTACTAAAACGCTCGGGAAACATTTCCGCGAGATCCTTGACCGTTGTCGTCCGCAATAGCCGCGAGTGAACTGCGGCCACTCCATTTGTGCTGTGGGAACCGACGATCGCGAGGTTGGCCATGCGGATCTTGCGCTCGGCGCCCTCTTCCACGAGGCTGACGCGCTCTACGCGTCCCTCGTCGCCCGGAAAGCGAAGACGAACTTCGTCGAGAAGCCGCCGGTTGATCTCATAGATAATTTCCAGATGCCGGGGAAGAAGAACCTCAAACCACTCCACCGGCCATTTCTCCAGAGCCTCAGGTAGCAGCGTGTGATTGGTATAGGCGAGCGACTTCTTCGTCAGCTCCCAGGCCTGGTCCCATCCGAGGTGCGCATCGTCGAGCAAGATTCGCAATAATTCCGCCACTGCCATGGAAGGGTGGGTGTCATTAAGCTGGATAGCAATCTTTTCCGGCAGCTTGTCCCAATCCGTGTTGTACCGCCGAAAGCGGCGCACGATGTCCGCCAGCGAACAGGCCACCAGAAAATACTCCTGCATGAAGCGCAGACCTTGCCCGGCCGTTGTGGAATCATCGGGATACAGCAACCGAGTGATGGTTTCCGCTTCGAGACTTTCACCAAGCGCGCCCACGAAGTCGCCCGTACCAAATTCCTGAAAATCGAAGGAATCCGGCGTAGCCGCTGACCAGAGTCGGAGAGTGTTGATCGTCTTTCCTCCGTAGCCGACCACGGGACGATCGAAGGGTATGCCAATAAGCGTAGACGGGCGCCCCGGAATTGCCTTAAGATTTCCGCCTCTCAGGTGGAAGGTGCAGTTTATTTTGACTTCCACTTTCTCGTGAGGCCGAGCGATCTCCCAGGGATCGCCATCGCGGAGCCAATTGTCGGCAGTCTCCTTTTGCCAGCCATCCACGATCGATTGCTTGAACATGCCATATTCATAGCGCAGGCCATAGCCCGACGCTGGAAGCTGCATCGTGGCCATCGAGTCGAGAAAGCATGCCGCGAGTCGGCCCAGGCCTCCGTTCCCGAGACCAGCGTCTGGTTCCTGCTCGACCAGATCAAGCCAGTTGATACCTTTTTCCTGAAGAGCATTTTGCGCGAGGGGATCGAGCAATAGATTGCTCACGTTGTTGGCTAACGAACGCCCGATGAGAAATTCCAGCGAGAGATAGTAAATGCGCTTGGCATTCTGTTGTTCATACGTCGTCTTCGTCCGGATCCAGCGATGCGCAAGAATATCGCGCACGGAACGGGAGAATGCCTCAAAGCGCTCTCGCGCGCTGGCAACCTTCGGGTCGATCGCCAGGTCGAAAACCAAGTGCCGTTCATAGATCGCGCTTTCCGTCCCCACAAACGGAATCGGCCCGCTCCCATACTGTTTGAGAAGGTCGGAAATATTGGACGTCTTCGCCGCCATCGGAACGACTTTTGCGGAGTTTGGGTGAACCACACTCTTCGTGCTCATTGAGATCCTTGTCGTCTGAGTTATCTACAAACCGTATTAAGCAATATTGAGAGCAGCGAGTTCCTCGCTGGACAACTGCGTCGACTCGCGCACCACATGATGATCGTCATTCCAAAGCCGGATCACCGGGTGGGAAAGATTGTGCTCATAACTGAGCGCGCTCAGGCTGGCCGGGCTTAGCAAGAAATACTTGCCCTCAGTTACCGACCCCAGCCCTAGCCAGCGTGCGGTCAAAACCCGAATAAAGTGTCCACTGGAAAAAAGAAGCACATTGCCCGCAACTGCACGGACTCGGTGCACCACACGGTCCGCCCGCTCGCCGATTTGCGATGGCGATTCGCCTCCCGGGGCGCCGTCCCGGAACAGTTGCCAGTCTGGACGTTGCCGGAGGATCTGGGCGGAGGTTAGTCCTTCGTATTGGCCGTAGTCCCATTCCACCAGGTCAGGATCGGTCTCCGCCACGGCTCCAAACCCGGCCAGTTCGCAGGTCCGGGCCGCACGCTGCAACGGGCTGGTAAAAACCTTGGCAAATGTCATGCCTTTCAGACGGTCTCCAAGCCGCTTGGCGTTGCGCTCGCCATTTGGGGTCAGAGGTAAATCGGTAAGACCGGTATGCTGGCCTGAGAGAGTCCATGCCGTGTTACCGTGCCGCGCCAGATAAACCTCGGGAAGTTCATCGCTCATGCCAGTCTCTCTCCTCAAGACGTTCGATTCGATTGCCACTTTCTAGGCAGCGAGCACTACGCAGCCTTCAGGAACCTCCGCGCTCTTGTTTCTTCGTTCGCTTGGCTGTTCTCCACGAAATGTAGGGTCGAATGGTCGCATCACTATCCGCGCTACCCTACCCTCACCCTTTGATGCTGCTCGCGGAATTGTGGGTACTGTTGCTTTTCCACAGCCTCCCCATCGTGGACACAGTTATCGCCGCTCGCTCTGGACCAACCCGCACAGCGATGTGGACGGCGCATAAATCGCATAGCCAGTAGCGCACAACCTGTCCCTTCGGATGGGGAAAACTGGCCTTGACCATCAATGGAAAATCTCTCGAAGGGTTGGATCTCAACTTCGAATAGCCTTCCTTGGGGCAGGTAGAGGAACTGAGCCGAGCAGACAGGGTTCGCACACTTGTGAAGCACAGTAAATCCTCGGAATGAAGTTGTAGGCGACGAAAACCGTTGACCACAGTTGAATCCTTCACCGACCCGCCATTCCGCAAGGTGACGCGGGTAACTGCTTCTACTCTCAAGCATTCAAACTTCCACGTTGTGTCGTCACAAACAAACTGAGCCCTGTCGATCGGCAACGTTTGATTAGAAGCTGAAACCGACGACAGGCGTGTTCTTCCGACATAACGTGCCAAACCTTGGTGACGTCAGCTTGGCAAGTGACAGTGCGCGCACCAACTTCCCGCACCCCACTGCAATAGCCCATTCTTCCTCCGCCCGAATTACAAGCGCTATTAGAAATGGGATAGGTTCTCCGCGGATTGATATTTGCCGAACGGGTTCACGCTGTAATCCTGATGATCGATGGTCAGAGCCTTCTTGCCGTAGAGTCTGACCTGGACCAGCGTCTCATCCCTCTGTGGAAGCCAGAATCCTCCGATCTTCTGATACTGACGCACAAAGTCAGCTCGCTCAACCCAGAAGGAAAGCTTCCTCGCAGGATGCCCTTCGATGCGAACACCGGCGAAGTCTTGCGCGTCGATCCACACTTTGCCCTCGAACAGATACTTGTCTCTCCGTTTGGGAATCGCCTGGGCTACGAAACAGCGGTAATACCCTACCTGCTGTTCACCTATCAAATTTAAGTTGTAGTTTTCAGCAGTGATCGAGCTATCGTGATGCTGCTTGCCGGACGCGGCCTCGATCTCGCTGGCAATGCGCGGATTCAGCGCCATAGGACGGATCACTCCCGGGCCCGTCTCGAATGTAACCACAAACGTCTTTTGGTCGGGCGCGTGATACTCCATCCGCCCGATTTCCTCGGCGTGCACCTTCCCTTTCAAATCGACCACCTGATAGGTTCGGAGAGATGTGTATCCGAGCAGCGCCGCACTGCGACGCTCGTTACGAGTGGCCAGTTCCGCGAAAAGTTGATTCTCAGAGGTACCGGGCCGCAACGGATCCAGCGGAGATGCAAGTTCCTGTTGGCTCACCTGAGATCTAGCGTCCACTGCCAACGTCGTCATTGCAACAATGGTTGCGGCAACCAGGAACGTGCTTTTGAAGTTCGGTATTGCCATATTTCCTGCCCACAGGTTCGGCCTTCTTTCAATCCTCAAAGCTACGCACACCGCCCTGAAATCGGTTCTTGGCGTTGGACCACAGCCACTTGATGACCCGGGCATCGTTGTAGCAGTACGCCAGGTTATGGTTGAGAGTTGAGAAACAATGTCGCTGGCAGGTTGACTTCATCGCAGACAGTTGCCTCTGATCGAATTTTGGCTCATCGATGTTTCCCCAGTCGAACGTCGCACCATACATCGGGAAACAGGGGGCGACGGTTCCGTCTGTGCGGATGATGACGTTGTTCTGACCCGCGCGGCAGTTCCATTCCGCAAAGCGCAAGTCGCCATTTGTTTCCTGCACAATCCCGGGCATCGAGGCCAGCACTTCTGCCTGACGCCCGTTTCCCCTGATTCCATCGCCGTCCCAGCCATACTCTTTCAGATCGAAGCCGGAAGACATGCGCAGAAAGGCCTTGATCTCTTGCAGCCGTGGCACCGAGTTCACCATCTGATAGCCCGATTTGTTTTTCTCGATCAGCCAGTCGACCAGACTATCGATATTGCTGCAGTCTTCCGGGCGAATGTACGTAGGATTGTCGTAAAGATGCTTGAAGTGGTCGTCCTGTTCGAGCATCGGAGTTTCGTTGATGTGATAATCCGTGGCAATGCGGTGGTCGTGGGCGTATTCGGTCAGCTTTCTGACGTCGTCCGTATTATTCCGGCAGATGTTGATATTAAAAAAGACCAGATAGCCGTCTGCATATTGCTTGCGCAGGATATATTCCAAATTGTTCTGCGCGGGGACAAACGCTTTAGGCAGGCTGGGCTGCAAATCCCACGAGTCCAGCGCGAAATTAAATACAGCTACCCCGGCGTCGCCAAGGCGATCAGCGACATCGGGACGCAGCAACCGTCCGTTCGTGGCAATATAAACCCAAAAGCCTTTCTTCGCCGCGTAGTAGACAACTTTGTGAATGAATTCCGGTCGCAGCAGAGGCTCTCCGCCCATCAGAGCCAGAACCCGGCAACCCTTGTCGTGCAGCCAGTCGATCGAGCGCCGGGCCACGTCCTCGGTCATGCCCTTGACTTTGTTGTTATACGACCAGCAATACCAGCAATCGAGATTGCATTTGTACTCAACAAACAAATAGGCGGTGATGGGGTGGAATTCTCCCGGCAGAACGCGCGAGCGGACGTAGGGCCCCAGCCATCCGCGCGCGTAGCGGAAGACATCCTTCGCACCCCACTTGCGCTTCTGCGGCGGAGTCTCCGGGCCGGGATCGTGCAGGCGTTCTGGGAACTGCGGAAAGATCGGTTCCGGCAATGTGAGACCTTTTGCTTCCGCTGGCGCCGGCGGGCGCTGGGTAGAATTCATCAGGAGATCGTGGATTGCTACGTCGATACGGAACTTCGCGGCGGTGGCCATTTGCAAATCACCTCATATAACAATTGAACCGGGTTCTTCAACAACCGTAGCCGCAGGGCAAACCGAGCGGGTTATCTTCCCCGCAGCTGTTCGCAGAGGATGCAAGTGAAGTGCCACACCAATCGATCGCTATACCGTTGCAAATAAAAGCCGACATGTGATCCCGACCCAGTGGCGCGAGGTCTCACCGACGTCAACACATCGACACGTGCCAGAATTCTGTCGCATCCACATGGCCACGAAGCCATCGATCCAGCCGCGCTACCTCGCGCCGGTAAAGGGCGCCACGCATTCCCGATTGATAGAGTAGGCGGAAGTATCACGCAGAGGGTAGGTCATGCCGACCAAGCGAGGGTTCATTCATTAAGCCGGCACGCCGCGGGTGAAGTTCCGTCTTGCTGCTAGGTTCCCTCGATCGCGGAAACGTTCTCACGTGTCAGCGTCGTGGCCTTCTTTGCGAAGTCATAGGTTGCCTTGAGATTCCCGCCGAAGAATAGTACCTGCCCTTTATGTCGCGCTCCAGCAACACCTTGCCTTGGTTGTCAATAAACTGACAGGGGGGCAGTGATCGAAGTTGCGCCAGCTACAGTCCGTTAGCAATGAGCAATTGCTCGAATACCAGGTTCTCGCGTATCGCCGACCATGTTACAAGGTCTACGGGCGCCAGCCAGCTGTCACAAGTGTCGAGATTGCCTTCGACATTGCCTTCGACGTGTCTTGCCCCACCATCCAACGCCAGACTCTTTTTTCCATTGATTCAGCGACTTACGAAAAATCCCCTTCGCCCTGCTACTGGTCGGCTAGTTGCTTCATCCAATTCTTTGCTGGATGACTCACGTCGAAGATTTGCCATTCATAGGAGAACGCGCAATGAAGTGGCGGGTATTTGCACTGTTGCTTTGTCTTTGCGCGCCAGGGACTTCGAAGGCTCAGACGCAGCAGACTCTCTTGCCCGAGGCGCCCAGGCCGCAGCCCGGAATTATTGTTGGCACAGTAACCGATGTGAATAACGACCCGGTTCCTGGCGCCACCGTCGCTCTCGAAAGCCCCGCTCTCGAGGATCCACACACCGCCGTGTCGAACGACAATGGATTCTTTGAATTCAAGGCGGTCGAGCCGGGAACCTATCGCGTCAGCGTCAGCGCTGAAGGATTTGCAAGCTGGACCTCACCAACCGTCGTCCTCAAGCCCGGCCAGTATGCAATTCTGACGGGCAGCAAGCTCCGTATAGCAGAGGCGCTTACCACAGTCACTGTAGCTCCTCCAATTGCTTCCTCCGAAGAGATCGCCGCCGAGCAGGTCAAGGTTGAGGAGCAGCAGCGAATCTTCGGCTTCATCCCCAATTTCTACGTCGCCTATAACAGCGACGCCGCTGCGCTCACGCCGAAGCTGAAGTTCAAGCTCGCCGCAAAGGTCTCCTTCGATCCCGTTACGATCATCGGAGTAGCCGTGTTCGCCGGCATCGACCAGGCAGGAAACACCCCCAACTACCCCCAGGGTGCGAAGGGTTACGGGGAGCGCTACGGAGCTATCTACGCGGACGGCCTTACCGACATCATGGTCGGCGGTGCCATCCTGCCCTCGCTTCTGCATCAGGACCCGCGCTACTTCTACAAGGGCACGGGTACATCGAAGTCCCGCGCTCTCTATGCGCTCTCCCGTCCATTCGTCTGCAAGGGAGACAACGGGCAGTGGCAGCCGAACTACTCCACCTTAGGTGGCGATCTGGCCTCGGCTGCGATCGCGAACGCATACTATCCGGCGTCCAATCGCGGCCCAGGCCTTCTGTTGGGAAATTTCTTTATCGATACCGGCCAGCGCGCGTTCGCCAACCTGGCCCAGGAGTTCATCCTGTCCAAGGTCACGCGCAAAGCCAAAAATCAAAACTAGCTAACGTATCGACCTTCAACCCCGGCTGAGTCAAAGGCAACAATTTTCGATAGAACCGCTCGCAGGCTGCACGGGACCGCGTTTACCGTAGGCTGCTCGACTATCGCGCTGGACGCGTTGAGCAGCGCCTCGCTACCCTTATCAAGTTTCGCACGCTCTGTTGGTAATGAGCCATTGGCAAGCATTTGGCAAGTGACAGGTGCGCTCGCACCACAATGATCAGGCTGATGATTTGGCAACGATCAGTTGGGTTGAGTCAAGATCTCAGGTTCATCCCAAAACGATGTCGACGGCGTTCATCGCGAATCGACACACGGTGTTCACCTACTTGCCGTGTTTTTCATCGCTGTCTTGCGTCTTTGGGCCAAGAGTTGCTTCTGTGACCCGACGGATAAGTGTTCCAGCCATCATGCTGAAAATCAGTATTGTCGACACCCCCGCCGAACAAAGGATCATGCTGGTCGGGAAACTCGTCGGCCCGTGGATCTGGGATTTGCAAAAGGTATGGAGCAGGCTCATCCGCAGCTGGGCAACCGCAGATGCGTAGTGGACCTGAACGATGTGACACTGATCGACTGCAGCGCCGACGGCTTACTGCTCACCATGTTGACTCCGCAGTTTTGCAAGATTGCAAGATTGGGAGCAAAGGCGGTCGCCCCAACGCGATTTGTGAACAATTGTGAGTCACCGGTTCCAACCTGATACTCATCCTCTGAGACAGAGCGAGGTAGCGCGATGGGGGTGCCCATATCGCCCTTCCTCCCAACCTGGCGGCCGGGAGCCGACACGGTTATCTCATCAGTCCCCAGTATTTTATTTCCCTAACTACAGTGCCCCGAGTAGTGACACGGTGTACAAACACATTTATTTATTTTTGGCGAACCTCGGCTGATTCTTACTTTGGGCATAATCCTCCAAGGAGATTCTATGAGGCACCGAGCCCTCCCATTCTTGTTGCTTGTGGTTTGTATGACGCTGTTCACCGGTATCACGCAAGCCCAATTTCGCGGCTCGCTGCGCGGAACGGTGACCGATCCCGAAGGCGCATCTGTTCCGGGCGCGAAAGCCACGCTGGTCGACACTGCTACGAACCTTACTCTGGTGTCGGTTTCCGATGCCAATGGTATCTACCAATTCAATGCACTCTCACCAGATCCTTATCGGCTCACTGTAGAAGCTCAAGGTTTCAAGCGGCACGTGCTCGAGCACGTGCAGATCATTCCCGACCAGCCTAACGCATTAGACGTGAAGCTCGAAATCGGTGAAATTCAGCAGAGTGTAACTGTTTCCGGCACAACCGAGGCGCTGGATACGGAAACCGCCAACGTGAGCGGCACGGTCTCGAGCAATCAGATTCAGCACATGCCGTCGTTCGGTCGGGACGTGCTGAAAGTTGCGGCGCTGGCTCCCGGTGCGTTCGCTGACAATTCGCAGGCCAGCGGGAACGACAACTATAACCTTCCCGGTACGCAAACCAGCGGCGGGCAATCGGGCGGAGCCGATGGCATTTTCAAGACAGAAAACGGCGCCCAGATTATCGCCAACGGCAACCAGACGGAGAACAATGGGATTTCCATCGATGGCATCAGCACGGTCAGCGCCGTTTGGGGAGGATCCACGGTTATCACGCCCTCGGAGGATTCCGTCGACAACGTAAAAATCGTCTCCAACGCTTACGACGCCGAGCAGGGCCGCTTCAGCGGAGCGCAGATACAGATCACTTCGAAGTCAGGCACCAACCAGTTCCACGGCAGCTTATTTTTTACTTCTCATCAGCCCAATCTGAATGCCTTTCAGCCCTACAACGGCTTTGGCAATACCGACCTGCGCGATGACAACAAGTTCAGTCAGCTCGGCGGCAGCATCGGTGGCCCGATCTGGAAAAATAAAATCTTCGCCTTCTTTAACTACGAAACGGTTCGCGAGCCGACATCGAACATCATCGGCAACGAATGGTACGATACGCCCCAGTTCGATGCCTTGGCCCCAGCCGGCAGCATCGCATCTACATATCTCACCTTCCCGGGTAATGGCGTCGTCAACCTGGGTATTAATCAGAATAGCAGCTGCGCCGCCGCCGGCCTAACCGAAGGGGTTGACTGCAGAACCATCGCCGGTAATCAGGGAATTAATGTTGGCACGCCTTTGACCACGCCACTGGGTACGCAGGACTTGGGCTGGACCAGTTCCAGCAATCCGGGCGTTGGCAGTGGCCTGGGAACCGTGGCCGACCTTGCCAACTACATCACTTCCAACCCCACCACCTTTACAGCCACGCAATACAACGGCCGCCTGGACGCCAATCTCACCACAAAAGATCACCTCGCATTTGCCATGTATTGGGTTCCCTTAACCAGGACGGACTTTAACGGCGGCGAACGCGCCTACGATTTTTTACACCACACACAAATTAACGATGCATTCTCGGTCATCTGGAACCGTATCATCTCCCCGAGCTTTCTTAATGAAGCTCGCGTGAACGCAGCTGGATACCGCTGGAACGAAGTCACCTCGAACCCTCAGCTGCCGGTCGGCCTGCCCACCGACAACATCGGTCAAACCGGCGGTATCACGGCCAATGCTTTTGGACCTGCCGTCGGAACCATTCAGAATCAGTGGACCTACAGCTTCAAGGATGTTGCGACCAAGGTGTTTGGAAGGCATACGGTTAAGTTCGGCGGTGAACTTACTCGTCTGTTTTTCCTGGAAGAGTGCGCCGCCTGCGGCGTGCCCAGCTATGACTTCTTCAACATCTGGGACTTTCTCAACGATGCGCCGCATACCGAGGGAGCCGGCTTCAACGGATTCAACCCGACCACTGGAATCCCAACTACCGAGCGCCAGGATGACCGCGAAGATATTTGGGGATTCTTTTTTCAGGATGACTTCAAACTTCGCCACAATCTGACGATCAATGCGGGGCTGCGCTGGTCGTACTTTGGTCCGCTTTCTTCCAAAGAGGGCAACATGTTTACCACCGTTCCCGGCTCGGGAGCGAGCTTTCTGACAGGCCTAGCCGTGCGTCGAGGAAATTCGTGGACCGCGCAAAAAGATAATTTTGGACCGGAGATCGGCTTTGCCTGGAGCCCGGGCAGATACCACGACAAGATCGTGATTCGGGGCGGTTATGGCTTGAACTACAATCAGGAGGAACTATCCGTTTCGTCGAGTATCTTCTTGAATCCGGGATTGATCGTAACGCCGACCTTCAATGAGTCGACGCCTGCCTCCCCCAATCCCGGCATCGTCTATGCTACGGCATCGGACCCGCACTCGCTCAACACCTATCCGCCGAACCAGAACGCGATCGTGACCTTTGGCGCGAACGGGCTACCGACAACGGGAGTGACCAACGTTGAAATCTTTCCTACAACGCTTCCTACCATGCTGGTTCATCATTACTCCTTCGACATTGAGAACGATATTGGCCATAACTTTATCGCGACCTTGGGATACCAGGGAAGCTTGTCGCGCAACATTTTCTTCCACGAGAGTCCCAATGCCGCTCCGGCGGCGTTTGGTTTTCCTTTGAACCCGCTGATCGGCGGCGGCGGCGATGACTGGAATGTGAACGGCCGGGCAAACTATAACGCCATGCTGGCCGAGTTGAAACATCAGTTCTCGAACCAGTTCATGGCTGACGCTCAATTCATGTGGGCCAAGAGTATGGACACAAGTTCCGGACCGTATTTCGAACAGCCGTACCCGTATAACCTCAATCTGGATTATGGACGCTCGGATTTCAACGTCACGGATGCGTTCAAACTCTTTGGGATCTGGCAGCCGGTGTTCTTTCACGGCAGCAAGGGATGGGTGGAAAAAATCGCCGGCGACTGGTCGCTTAGCGGTCTGTTCAGCATTCACTCCGGATTCCCGTGGACCCCGGAGGTGAGCGTCGCTAATGGAGACCTTTATTGCGGAACCTGCAATAGCTATACCTTCCTGTTTCCCGCTGCCGAGTTGGCCGGGGCGGGATCGAGCACCAGCAATCATGCCTTCAAAGGACCGGTGAGTTCGAACTTCCCGCTGGGCGGCACAACTTATTTCGTCGCGCCAACCTACACGGCGTTCAGCGGCAACAGCTTCGGACCCGCGCTTCCTCAAGCTCCCGGTGTGCGGCGGAACTCACTGAACCTTCCCGGCTATAGAGACGTCGACGTGACTCTGATCAAGGGATTTGGCCTGCCCAACAATAAAGTGCTCGGGGAAGGGGCACGGTTAGAACTCAGGATGGATGTCTACAATTTATTTAACAATTTGAATTTCAATCCAACCCAAATTTCGAACAACATAGCCAGCTCGAACTTCGGGACGATTACGGGAGCGCTCACTGGGCGGGTCTTGACGATCGGAGCGCGCTTCAGCTTTTGATGCCGTCAAGCTATCAGCCGACTGGTAGAGATGTGGGTGGCGGATCTTCGCGGCTTTCGAAGCGTGGGAATATCGAGGTTGGAATTCTCAACGCTCGTTTAGCGGCGCAGGCCTTTCACGAGTGCGATTCAGGCGGTTCTCGGAACTGTTCGTATCGAGGCGGTTCCGTGTTCTACCTGCAGTACCACCTGATCATGCGGCTTCATCTGTCCTAGCTTAGCTAGAGCCGCACGGAGAGCGCTCAAAGAGTCGATCGGTGTCTGGTTGACGCTGTGGATGACATCTCCAGTTCTCCAGGGTCTCAGAACTCATGAAGTTCGCTACTCGTGCCACCACGACGACACCGGAAGGGCTGCGTAGCATGCCAACGATGAAACGCAACTCGTCATTCAAATCAGGTATCCCAGTCGAGAAAAAGTTCTCCCGCGAATTGGCCAAACCAGATAGACCGTCCGCCGAATCTTTCATCCCAAGCACTCGGATAAAGAGGGTCTTCGGTTCGGTCCCACGAAGCACTTCGAGCTTAAGCACTTCATCGAAGGGATGGAGATAGAGACTAGCCCGCGAAGGTTGGCAGCGTTCCGATGAGGCGACCATCTCCTCGTACGGGAGCTGCCATCGATCTGGGACCAATAGTCTGCTCTCCAGTTCGCTCTTTGAACTGCTGCTCGGTTCCTACGAAAAACTCCTCATATTTTCGTTTGCCGGAAGCCCCGGACGCTTCGCCGCTGATTTTGCCCCAGATCAACCTTCCGGGCCCGGAATCAGGGACCGGGCGCAAGCCCGAACCGGAGTAGAAGTAGTAGTAATCCGTGGTCCAGCCGTATGGTTCTGGGGAAGACGTTCTCAACGATCCACTGGGCGGAATCTTAAGCACGGCCTGGCCGGCCTCCACTAGAAACGGGGGTGCGCCCTGAACTTCGAACTCGACTCGTACCCAGCCGGCGTAACCTTCAGGAAGCAAGAATCGCAACGAACGTCGGGTCGAACTCCGAGCGCTTATGCCGAACCAGGCTCCGAGGCCGATAACGAGTGCGAGGGTTGTAAGACCCACCAGGATTCGAGCCGCTCGACTGGTGCCGATGGGAAAAATCCAACTAGGCACAGCGCCTTGGGGCCTGTGCCGGAAGCTCACGATAGCGGAATACGCGGTGGCGATAACCAGAAAGACGATCGCGAGATAGGGCAATATCATCCGGGTTCAGAGCCGAGTGTTTTCAGGTCGCCCCAAGGCACTCTGTGCTGCGCCTGATTTCGATTTCATCGTAAGAGTGTTGTTCTGGCCGGCGGGTTGCGGAGACACAAATTGGGTCAACACGCTTCGCCTGTCGAGCCTTGTGCGAACGACTTTCGCGATCGCCGGACCGTAGAAGCACCAAATCGCAAGTGCGGCGACCAGCGCGAGCCTCGCTGCAGCCTGCGGCCTGAAAAGGCTGATACAGGCTGCAATCAACAGGCAGAACGATCCCAACAGGGCGACCAGTTCCAGTGGATTGACGGCCACCCCATACAGCGAGAGCGACAATAGTGTGTAAACCTGGAATCCAGTGACCGCACCGGTTGCGAAATAGAGAACAAAAGGCAGCATGGTTGAACCCTCATAACACGCGCAGCCATCATTCTAACGGCTTTTGCATCGGCAAGATGTAAACGCAATGCTCCGATTGAGAACGAAAGCATTAATCCTTGACGGGTCGTGAACGATGATCCTTTTTTCTTCTTCTTGATTCTCTTCATGAATTTCGAGATTGCGTTGCACCGTGTTCAGGGCTGCACTCCGATCTCAAAGTTCAGGGTTGAGAGAGACAGTCGGTACTGGAACCGCGCGTTGACATAGCCGATGGCGGCATCGGTTTGCTGGAGTTGCGCCTGACTGAGCTCGACAATGGAACCCAACCCAAGCTGATAACGGCCCTGCGCTAGGTTCAAAGCCAGGTCGGCTTCCCTGGCGAGTTCCGCGGCAACGCTGACCCGTTGAAATGCAGTATTGGCGGCGAGCCAGGCGGTGCGAACATCCCGCACTACCCGATCACGTAAGTCTCGCGTGTTTTCCGCCGCGGCTTTGGCTTTGAAATTCGCTTCCGAAGCCTGCGCAGTAAATAGGAAACCATTAAAGATTGGTACAGTCACATTGACCCCGATGGCTCCGTACCAGCTGGAAACAAAATAGTTGGGAAAACAGCCCCCGATGCAATCAGGGCGTACTGGAGACGCCCCCGCTAGGCCAAGAGCGCTGACGGTGGGCAAGAGCTGTTCGCGCTGTGCGCTACGGAATTTCTCCGCCGCCTGTTGATTGTAAGTAAGCGCCTGCAGATCGGGACGCTGTTGCATGGCCGTATTGACAAGTACATCCACATCCGGCGGCGGCGAGGGCGATGAGCCATCTTCGTCGGTCAACTCGAAGCGAACCTGTTTGTCGAAGCCAAGCACTGCGCCGAGTGCGGCGATGGTGGAATCGACGTTGTCCTGCGCATCGAGCTGCAAGAGCTTGGCTTGGGACAGATTTACCTCAGCAAAAGACAGATCCAAGTCCGATTTGAGTTTGTTTTTCGTGAGCTCGTTGATTTGATGTTCTACTGACTGTCGCGTGGTTACGGTTTGTTCTGCGACTTTGAGCAGGGCCTCTGCCTGCAGCACGTTGTAAAAAGCCTGGTCGGTGGCCAGAACGATATCTTCGGTGGTTGCCAGCGCGTTAGCTTTTTGGGCCTTTTCCAGGAGCTTTGAAGATGAGACCAGGTTGATCGTGCGTCCAAAGTCTGTGATGAGCTGGCTGAGCGCAACCCCGGCACCAGCGTGTTCCAGCAGGCGAGGCGCATTGAGGGCGCCTGCCCCGATGCGGCTACCTTCGTTGGCATCGACGGCTGTGATGGAGCCATTGAAATTGGGCAGCTCTGCCGCCCTGGTCTCGCGATAAACCTGGTGTTGCGCCAAAGCAAGCAAACGTCCTACGCTAATCTGAGGATTGTTCTTGATAGCCAATTGTTCTGCCTGAGTGCGATTTAAACGCATGGCGCCATTCGGCGCCTTTTCCGGTGGCGCAGCTGGCGGTGCAACGGGGGAAGCCGTCTGCGGGCCGATCCCAGGAGGAAAGCTGGCAACGAGCGCAGATCGAGCCTCGGGCGACACTGCGGTCGGTCCCGAGTTTTGCGTGGATTGCGGCTCGGGAGCGGAAGGCAAGTTGTCGGAGGGCCCCGACTTGTCAGTGGTCTGCGCCAAGCCGAGCTGGGGTGAAATGGCCCACAAAGACAATAAGAGAGTGCCAAGCATCAAGAAATGCGCCCTCGTCGTTTGAACCGGCCAATGCGCCTCATACCGGAAATCGTTCGAGCCGATTTCAGGATGCCGATTGTCCTGTTTCATTAGGCCGACTCCGTCGGCAGAGCTGTCGCGGTTTGCCGATTGCGTTTCCCGTACACCAGCAGATAGGCGGCGGGCACGATAAACACAGTGAGCACCACTGAGGAAGTCAAGCCGCCGATAATGGCCTTCGCCATCGGGGCATACTGTTCCGCGCCGGTGCCCAGTTTCAACGTCATCGGAATCATTCCAATGACGGTGGCCAGCGAGGTCATCAAGATTGGCCGTAGGCGCAAGCGGCATGCGGTAATTACCGCGTCCTTTGGCGAAATTCCCCGTTCCCGTTCCAGATGGTGCGCAAAATCAATAGCCATTACACTTCCTCTGCGGAATGTCTAGGAGCGAGCCCTTGACCCCAATTCTGCTTCTGTCGGAAGCGGATTAGTATCAATGGAAATGGAATTGTTGCGTAGAGTGGCCTTGCGCACGCGAGTCGTTGTTTGTACTACACAACTCTGCCCTGTTCTCGGATTTGTTGCAGCCGATGACTCCTCCGACGGGCGGTGATCCCGTTGCCGCCGGGCGACTTTTTACTCAGGACGGTGGCCCGTCATCCGGCCCGCTGTGCGTACGCTACCGTCCTCCCAAAGTCCAAATTTTCGGCGTCACCCTGTGGTCGGAGACAAATTCCGCTTACGTTTCATACCGGCTGAGATTATCCCTCTGAGTTCGTCCGCTTGTGATTGAATCATGTGGGTTTTGGGTAAGAATAGGAATGTGTTGTTCGCCCTTTCAAGCAGAAACGCTCGCGTAGACTCGTAAACTTCTGCAAATTCCCCCCAATCGTGGGTAGCTTCGAAAGAGCGGCCACGCAGCTTGACTGATTGGCTGTCAATTGTCGCCGAAACCTCTTCGCGAAAAAGTGGGGTTTTCTTGAACGATCGATGCCAGCGCCATCGTTGCAGGAGCAAACCGAGAACAGCCAATACTAGGGCATCGACGAACACCACCAACAGGGCATGCCACTTCTGGTTGGCGATACCCGCTACGACGACAATGATGAAGACGCTTATGACATACCGGAAGCTGGCGGCAAGTTTGACAGGATGGCGCTTGATCCGTGCCCATTGCGCCGACACGTAATCGGCCTCCGCCCATTGGAATTGTGCGGTCATGGAGACGGATGATAGCACGCGACCGGAGGACATTTAGGAAGTTTGGGGCAAGTTTCGCTCCTTTCTCCCGTAGATCAAAAGGTACGCGGCGGGCACGATGAACACCGTGAGCACTACAGATGACGTCAGACCTCCGATGATCGCGCGCGCCATCGGCGTGTATTGCTCGCCTCCGGTTCCCAGTTTCATGGCCATGGGCATCATCCCAATAATCGTTGCCAGCGAGGTCATCAAGATCGGCCGCAAACGCACACGGCAGGCCGTGATCACCGCGTCTTCCACAGACATGCCCGTCGCTTCCAGCTTGTGTGCGAAATCGACGATTAAGATGCTGTTGGAGTCGGCGATTCCCACCAGCATCAGGACCCCCATAAGGGACATGACGTTGAGCGTGGTGTGGGTGAGCGGAAGCGTGATCAGCACGCCGATGAAACCCATCGGGATCGCCAGCATGATGAGGAACGGATCGATAAAAGACTTGAACTGCGCAACCAAAATCAGGAATAAAAGGATGAAGGAGAGGACAAAACCCAGCGCGAAGCTCCGGAAAGACTGCTCCATCCCATCCACCATGCCACGCAGGTTGATGCGGGCATTGGCCGGCACCTTGGCATCGGCAATTACGCGGCGAATGGACGCCGTGACTTTACTCAGGTCCTCGCCGGCAGGGGTCACATAGACATCGGCGACCCGCTGGATCTGATAGTGATCCACCTCGGTCGGCGACTGCGTTTGCTCCATTCTGACCACGGTATCCAGCGTGGTTGGCTCCTTGAGCATGGGGGCATGCAGCGGGATCTGCCGCAAATCGATGGCATTGTGAATGGCCGGTACGCCATGTTCGTAGTACTGCACGCTCAGGAAGTAATCGTTTCCGGATTTGTAATCTACCCAATAATTTGGAGCGATCATCACGTTCGAATTGAGGGCGGTGATGACATTGTCCACGATATCCTTCTGGGTCAGTCCTAATTCGCCCGCATGGATGCGGTCGACGTTGAGGCGCAAGGACGGATAATTCTTGTCTTGCGGAATATAGATTTGCCCGACGCCGGGGATCGAACGAATGCGCGTGGCCATATCCTGTGCCAGGTTGTAGGTCAGGTCGAGATTGCTGCTGCTCACCTGAATGTCGATCGGCGCGGGCATGCCGGAGTTGAGGATGGCATCGACCATGGAGCCGCTTTGGAAGAAGGCTCGCACGTCGGGAAACTGAGCGGCCATTTCCTTTTGCACGCGATCCATATAAACCGCCGTCGGCACCGTGTGATCGTCCTTCAATTGCGCCTGGATGGTGGCCGTGTATTCACCCGCGTTGCTGGTATAGAGTGAGGAAAAATCGTTCACGACGCCGATATTCGACACGATCATCCTGAAATCGTGGGGGGAGACGATACCGCGGATCAGATCTTCAATTTTGGCAACGTACTGGTTCGTCAGCTCGATTCGGGTGCCAGTTGGGGCTTTGATGTTGATGGTGAACTGGCCAGCATCCGTCTGCGGGAAGAAAGCCAGGCCGAGCAGCGGGTAGATCCCCAGACTGGCGACAAACAAACCGGAAAGCGCAGCCAACGTCAGGCCCGGGCGCTTCAGGGCACGTCGCACGGAGCGCTCGTAAAAGTCCAGAACATGCCCGAACATGCGATTGAACCAAATATTGAACCGCCCGCCCCAGGAGTCGTCCGCCGGAGCGCTGGCATGTTCCCCTCCGCCAGTCCCATGTTCCCCTCCCGCGTGGGGAACGCTTTTTAGAAACCGCGAGCAGAATAGCGGAATGACGGTCATGGCCACCACGAACGAAGCCATCAATGAGAGACAGAAAGCCAGTGCCAGCGCCGAAAAAAGAAATTTGCTGACCCCGTACAGGAAGGTGACCGGGAAGAAGTCCACCACGTCGACCAGGGTCGCAGCCAGCACCGCCAGATTTACTTCCGCCCCGCCCTGCTCCGCCGCCACCTCGGGCGAAGCGCCCAATTCCAAGTGGCGATAGATATTTTCCAGCGAGATCACGGAATTATCGATCACCCGCGAAAAGGCCAAGGCCAGGCCGCCCAGGATCATCGTGTTCACCGTGCTGCCCATCAGATAGAGCGCGACGAAGGTCGCCAGCGCCGAAAGCGGAATCGACAGCAGGACCGCGAACGTGGCCCGCATGCTGCCCAGGAAGATCAGAATCATCAGACCCGTCAGCAACAGGGCCATGAGGCCCTCGTGAAGCAGAGTGTTCAGCGCCTCTTTCACAAAGCTCGACTGATCGAGCATGACCTGTGTGACGAGCTCTTTGGGAACATCGACGAGTTTAGCGATGCGGTCGCGCACGCCCTGGACTACGTCGATAGTGTTGGTATCGCCGCCCGCCTTAAGAATGGGGATGTAAACGGCGTGCTCGCCATTGATGCGGACGATGTTGTACTGAATAGAGTTGGCGTCCTTAGCCTCGCCGATATCGGAAACCGAAACCCAGCGGTTCCCGATGGTCTTGATGGGAACGCTGTTCAGGTCGGCGACATTCTTGATGAGACTGTTGGAGTAGACGTAGTAATCGTACGGGCCGATCTTCGAGTCGCCAGACGGAAGGATCAAGTTGCTGTTGTTAACTGCATCGACCACGTCCATCACGCTTAACTGCCTCGACAATAGCTTGAACGGGTCGACATAGACCATCACTTGTCTGTACTTACCGCCAAAAGGGGGCGGGATTTCAGCGCCCTTCACGGCGGCGACCTGGTAGGGTATCGTGAATTGCCCTATGTCGTTGAGCCGCGTCTGTGTCAGGCCTTTGCCCATCAGCGTCAGAAGGCATACGGGCAGGCTGGAAGCATCGAACTTGAGGACCACGGGAGGCAATGTGCCGGGGGGCAACCGCTTCAGGTCGGCCAGGGCGAGGTTCGAAAGGCCGGTAACGTCGGCGTCGGGATCAGTGCCCGCCTGAAAATATACTTTGATGATGCTGACGCCGAGCAACG